>Ga0114946_10001158_pt1 | contig 18032 bp, 31 predicted proteins | sample WalLakDeSediment_FD_88676 | JGI IMG/M metagenome (GOLD analysis project Ga0114946, IMG submission 88676) | Lake sediment microbial communities from Walker lake, Nevada to study Microbial Dark Matter (Phase II) - Walker Lake 11/02/13 Deep Sediment | ecosystem: Environmental > Aquatic >...
CCGGAAAATGAGTTACATGAACAACAGCAATACCTTGTTCGCAATTCAAGCTGCGGACTGTGTCAATTACATCGCGACGACCGGCGGGATCAAGCATCGCTGTCGGTTCATCCATCAGGAGACATTTTGGCTGCATTACCAGAACACCGGCAATAGCTGTCCTCTGTTTTTCGCCTCCAGATAATAAATGTGGCTGCTGTTGTAATAGTTTATCAAGTTTAAGCAGGCGGGCTACTTCGGCTACTCTCTGCTGAATTTCAACAGATGGCAGGGCCATGTTCTCCAAACCGAAAGCAATATCTTCCTCAACTGTTGTAGCAACAAGTTGATTGTCAGGGTTTTGAAAGATCATGCCACAGGAGCGCCGAATGAGTGGGATATTCTCTTCAACAACAGTAGAAATGCCCTCAACAAGCACCTCACCATCCGATGGGGCAAGCAGGGCATTAAGAAGTTTGAGCAAAGTGGTTTTACCGGAACCGTTTGGGCCAAGCAGGACTATATATTCACCCCGGCAGACAGTCAGGTTGATCCCGGACAGGACAGGAGACAGGTTATCCTCTTCACCCGGATAACAGTAAGAAAGATCCTTTGCTTCGATTATAATTTCAGACCGGCTGATCATTGGTCTGCTATTCTGTCACAAGCTCCAGGATAACCATCGGAGCACCATCTCCCCGGCGGGGACCCTTTTGGATTACCCGCGTATAACCGCCTTCACGGCCTTCCATTTTCGGACCGATTTTTTCAAACAGGCTGGTGACAACATCTTCGTCCAGTATAAAAGCAAGAGCCTGACGACGGGCATGCAAATCTCCTCTTTTAGCCAGTGTGATCATTTTTTCAGACAGCGAACGTATGGCCGCTGCCCTGGCTGCGGTTGTTTCTATCCTGCCTGTTCGCAAAAAAGATGTGACCAGGCCGCGCAGCAGAGCTCGCCTGGGTCCGCTTTTTCGACTCAGCTTCTGATATGGCATACTTCTAACTTCCTCCTTGAAGTCTTACTCTTCACTCTTGTTAAAGCTGAAACCGAGCTCTTCCAGCTTTTGTTCTACTTCTTCCAGCGATTTTTTCCCCAGGTTGCGAACTTTCATCATTTCATCTTCTGTCTTACGGACAAGTTCACCAACGGTGTTGATACCTGCTCGTTTAAGGCAGTTATATGATCTCACCGAAAGATCAAGTTCTTCAATTGTCGTATCAAGAATGCGCATACGGTCTTCTTCCTGACGGTCTGAAGCAATTTCAACTTCATCGACCTGTTCGGTTAGATTGACGAAAAGAGCTATATGCGTGTTCAATATTTTTGCAGCCAGGCTGATTGCTTCATCAGGTCTCATACTGCCGTCAGTCCAAATTTCCAAAGTTAACTTATTGTAATCCGTTATCTGGCCAACCCTGGTGTTCTCAACCTGGTAATTAACTTTACGAATGGGAGAAAACATCGAGTCAACAGGAATAACGCCGATCGGCTGCTGCGGGAGCTTGTTGCGCTCAGCCGGAACATAACCCCGCCCGTTTACTGCAGTCATCTCCATGTAAAGTCGGGCGTTTTCTTCGAGGGTGCATACATGCTGATCTTCATTAAGAATTTCCACATCTGATGGTGTTTTGATATCCTTTGCCCTGATTGCACCAGCCTTATCAGTATCAATTACCAGTGTTTGAGGTTCATCGGAGTGAATCTTCAAAGAAATCTCTTTCAGGTTGAGGATAATTTCAATTGTATCCTCAAGCACCCCCGGCAGATTAGAAAATTCATGCAGGGCACCGTCAAATTTTACGTTTGTAATAGCTGCTCCTGGCAGAGAAGAGAGCAGAATCCTGCGCAGGGCATTACCAAGGGTTGTGCCATACCCTCTTTCGAGGGGTTCAACAACAAACCTTCCGTAACTGTTCTGGTTATCTTTTTCTACAAATTCAATTTTTGGTTTTTCTATTTCAATCATAATATTTCTTCTTGACCCTCCCTGTTTGATTTGTTGAGGGTTAATATTTTTATTACCGGGAATACAGCTCCACTATGAGGTGTTCGGTTACCGGCACGTCGATCTCTTCACGTTGTGGTATCCGCAAAACCCGTCCTTCGAGTTTTTCATAATCTACTTCCAACCAGTCTGCAACGCCCTGGTCGCCTCTATCTTCAACAATATTTTTAAAAACCGGTTTGTTCCTGCATTTTTCCCGAACGGCAACGATATCCCCGGCCCTGGTTAAAAAGGAAGCAACATCAACCTTGCGTCCGTTAACCTCAAAATGGCCATGGTTAATAAGTTGCCTTGCTTCAGCACGGGATCTTCCCAGGCCCATACGAAAGACAACGTTATCAAGACGGCTTTCCAACAGCTGCAATAATATTTCACCGGTAACTCCTTTGCGGCGGTCAGCTTCTTTAAAATAACGTCGAAACTGCCTCTCCATCACGCCATAGAAACGGCGTGCTTTCTGCTTTTCACGCAACTGCTGGCCGTATTCCGAAAACTTCTGGCGTCCCTGTCCGTGCTCTCCCGGAGGATAAGCATGGCGCACTACAGCACATTTATCAGAATAACAGCGATCACCTTTAAGATAAAGCTTATTATTTTCTCTGCGGCACAAACGACAAACTGCTCCAGTATGACGTCCCATTTATAAAATATTACACCTCCTTTACAATAGAATGACTATACCCTCCGCCTTTTTGGCGGACGGCAACCGTTATGCGGTATTGGGGTGACATCTTTAATAGCATTAACTTCCAAACCTGCAGCCTGCAGTGAGCGGATAGCTGCCTCACGCCCTGCACCTGGCCCTTTAACATAAACTTCCACCTGTCTCATCCCATGGTCCATCGCCACTTTAGCCGCAGCTTCTGCTGCAAGCTGGGCGGCAAAAGGGGTTGATTTACGGGATCCTTTATAACCAACATTACCGGCACTGGACCATGAAATGGCATTGCCATCAACATCAGTAATGCTGACAAAGGTGTTATTGAAAGTTGATTTGATATGAGCAACCCCGCGTTCAACATTCTTTTTTTCTCGTCTTTTTGTGCGGGTAACTTTTTTCTTGACCAATTTTATGTGGTTCCTCCCTTCTTCACTAATCCTGCTTATTTCTTACGGCGGACTCCAACTGTTTTACGGGGACCTTTACGGGTACGGGCATTATTCTTTGTCTTCTGGCCCCGAACCGGCATGCCACGCCTGTGCCTGATGCCACGATAACAACCGATTTCAACCAGGCGTTTAATATTTAGCGCCACTTCGCGGCGCAAATCACCCTCGACATTATAATTCTTGTCAGTGAATTCACGCAGACGACTGAGTTCGTCCTCAGTTAGGTCTTTAACCCGCGTATCAGGACTGACTCCGGTATGGGACAGGATTGCCGCCGCTCTTTTTTTCCCGATGCCGTAAATATAGCTCAGCGCAACCTCGACTCTTTTATCGCGCGGTAAGTCTACACCTGCAATTCTGGCCAATCGTTTAACACCTCCTTAAGGTAAAAAGTGATTGTCATATAGAATGCTTTGCCTTTATAAAGGTAAACATTAACCCTGCCTTTGTTTGTGTTTCGGGTTTTGACATATAATCACAACCCTGCCTTTACGGCGGATTATCTTGCACTTTTCACACATTTTTTTTACTGAGGGTCTCACCTTCACAATTATGAGCCTCCTTACTTGTAACGATAGGTAATGCGCCCCCGAGATAAATCGTAAGGCGACAGTTCAACCAGCACCCGGTCACCCGGAAGGATACGAATAAAATTCATCCGAATCTTTCCCGATACATGAGCAAGAATTTTATGCCCATTCTTCAACTCAACCCGAAACATGGCATTTGGCAGCGGTTCAACAACAGTGCCTTCCACTTCAACTACATCTTTTTTTTTGCTCATGTCGCCAGTTAAACCTCCTCTTCAGGGACGCCGGTTGCCGGCATTAATTCTTTTAAATACCTGATCACCTGGCTATCATTCAAATTGTCAATTTCATGTTCTTTGTCCAGATCTATACCGCGCTCATAGTGCTGAAGATGTGCCCTGTTTTTCTTTTTTGGCCGACTGACGGGGCGACTGCGACCGTCAGTCAGAAGCACATAGACAGGGTCAAGCTCCCGAAGCACCAGGTAGTGCTTACCTTTGTCACGTCCGGCCAGAGAGCGAACCAGCTGCCCGGGTCTTAATTCTACCACTGCTTCGCCTCCTTAAGAAAGGCTGGAAGATGTCAGCACCTCGGGCCCGTTGTCACTCAAAGCCACTGTATGCTCAAAATGAGCTGAGAGACTGCCATCGCCGGTTACAACTGTCCACTGATCATCAAGAACTTCTACTTCCCAGCTGCCGGCATTGACCATGGGCTCAATGGCCAGGACAATTCCCGGTTGCAATAAAGGACCGCGACCGGGTGGTCCAAAATTGGGCACCTGTGGATCTTCATGCATCTCCTCGCCAATACCGTGCCCGACATAATTACGGACTACAGAGAAAGAATTTCGCTCAACACAGCTCTGGACAGCATGAGAAACATCAGACAGTTTATTGCCAACCTGCATGGCCTCCACGGCTTTTTGCAGTGATAACTTCGTTATCTCAATCAGCTTCTGTGCTTCCTGAGAAATGCTTCCTACCGCAAAAGTAGCGGCAGCATCACCATAATAACCCTTCAGACAGACACCTACATCAATGCTGATTATATCGCCCTCTTGAAGGCGGCGCAAACTGGGTATACCGTGCACCACTTCGTTATTGATAGAAGCGCAAATTGACGCCGGAAAATTATTATAGCCCAGAAAGGCAGGATCAGCACCATAGCTGCGTATTTTTTTTTCAGCAATTTTATTAAGCATGGCCGTAGTTACGCCGACATTTATCGAGTTGCCAACAGTCAGAAGCACCTCTTCGACAACCCTACCTGCTTCCCGCATCAATGCTATTTCCCGAGCCGATTTCAGCTTGATCATAATATTTCACTATTTCATAAAACCGCGATAACTGCGCATCAACATATGGCTTTCAATCTGCTTAAATGTTTCCAGAACCACACCAACCACGATGATCAGGCCAGTGCCGCCGAATATTATATTCATTCCGGTAATCCGTTCCAAAATAATCGGGAAAACAGCAATAAAAGCAAGTGAAAATGCCCCCGCAGTAGTCAGGCGTGAAGTCACCCTGGCCAGGTAATCAGCTGTCGGACGCCCCGGGCGCAAGCCGGGAATAAATCCACCATATTTTTTAATATTACCGGCTACCTGGAAGGGATCAAACTGCACCGCTGTATAGAAATAGGTAAACAGAATGATTAAGGTCATATATAAAACCAGGTTCAGGTTTGTTCCCCAGCCAAGGCTGGCAGCAATTCTCTGCGCCAGCGGGTGCTGAATAAAACTAACCATAGTTTGTGGAAAACTCAAAATCACCGAAGCAAAAATGACCGGGATAACCCCTGCCTGGTTTACTTTCATCGGGATATGTGTGGCCTGACCTCCATACATACGCCGGCCAACCACACGCTTACTGTACTGCACATTTATCTTACGCTGACCCTGATCAAGACCAATTATACCTACAATAAGAAGAAGCAGAATGATCAGCACGATAAATATAATCAGCAAATTGATCTGTCCAAAGCGATATTGTTCCACTGCCATAGCCACACCGATGGGAAAACCGGCAACAATACCGGCAAATATAATCAGCGAAATTCCGTTGCCGATTCCTTTTTCAGTAATCAGTTCACCCATCCACATCAGGAAAGCAGTGCCTGCAGTCATAGCAATAACGATTGTCGTGTAAGAGAGAACAGTCCTATCCAAAACAGCTTCGCCGGCTATAATCGTTGAAAGACCGAGAGCCTGAATAACGGCTATTACGATCGTCCCGTAACGGGTAATCTGTGATATTTTCTTACGTCCCTCAGGTCCCTCCTGGCTCCATTCCTTGAGCTTGGGAATAACTATTGTCAAAAGGTTCATGATAATAGAAGCGTTAATGTAGGGCATAATGCCCAAGGCAAATATTGTAAAATTCTCCAGGTTGCCTCCGCCAATGATGTTGACAAAGCCAAAGATGGTATCCTGCTGGAAAAATTCTGCCAGTCGGGAGGGATCAACCCCGGGAACAGGGATTGCAGAACCTACACGAAAAACCACAAACATGGCCAGGGTGAATAGAATACGCTCCCTTAGTTCCTTTATACGCCATGCTGTACGAACTGTCTCCAGCAATTTAAATCACCTCTGCCTTTCCACCGGCTGCTTCGATTTTTGCCTGGGCCTGTTTACTGAAACGGTTGGCCTGTATGGTCAGATTATGCTGAAGTTCACCGTTACCGAGAATTTTAAGGGGATCGCGTAAATTATTAAGTAGTCCTGCTTCCAGTAAAATATCCGGTGTAACTACAGTTCCCTTTTCAAAAATATTCAGATCGCCTATATTAATAATATTCCATTTTTGTTTAAATATGTTTGTAAACCCGCGCTTCGGCAGGCGTTGAAAGTACGGCATCTGACCGCCTTCAAATCCACGACGGACACCGGAGCCCGAACGCGACCCCTGACCTTTCTGCCCCCTGCCGGAGGTCTTGCCCAACCCGGAAGCCATGCCTCTTCCCTTACGTTTTGCCGCTTTTCTGGCTCCCGCAGGAGGCCTTAATTCGTGTAAACGCATCGGTTACACCTCCCAAAATAAAACAATCCATGTTATTTTGTTTCTTCAACGTTAACAAGATAATGAATAGTTTTGGCCATTCCCCTGATTGCCGAAGTATCTTCATGGATAACTGATTGACCAATTTTCCGCAAACCCAAAGCCCGCGCTGTCCGGCGGTGTCTCGGTTTGCAGGATAATGGGCTGCGAACCAGGGTTATTTCTATTTTTTTTGCCATAGCAGTTAACTCTCCTTAACTTAGCAGCTTATCAACTTCAACGCCGCGCAGAGCACTTACTTCTTCAGCCCTTTTAAGTGATTTAAGGCCTTCCATGGTTGCACCAACGATATTAATCGCATTGGAAGAGCCGAGAGATTTAGTAAGAATATCTCTTACACCGGCCAGTTCCAGAACCGCACGTACCGGTCCACCGGCAATCACGCCGGTTCCTTCGGAAGCAGGCTTCAGCATAACTTTACCGGCCCCAAATTGACCTGTTACCGGATGAGTGATGGTTGATCCAACCATGGGCACCCGAATAAGATTCTTTTTAGCATCTTCAATACCTTTACGAATTGCTTCCGGTACCTCACCGGCTTTGCCGTATCCGGTTCCCACTACACCGTTCTTGTCTCCTACAACAACCAAGGCGCTGAAACTGAACCGGCGTCCACCTTTAACCACTTTAGCAACACGGTTTACCTTAACTACCTTTTCTACCAGCTCCTGTGATGGTTCAATCTTTGACACCCGTGCAATCCCCCCTTTCTAAAAGTTTAACCCGGCTTCGCGGGCCCCTTCGGCCAATTCTTTAACCCGGCCGTGATAGAGGTAGCCGCCCCGATCAAACACAACATCGTTTATACCCTGATTTACTGCCCGCTTACCCAGCAGTTTTCCAACTTTGTGAGCTGCCTCCCGGTTGCTGCCACGGGGAAGTTCCGATCGCAGCTGTGGATCAAGGCTCGAAGCTGCAACCAGGGTTTTTCCGGCCAGATCATCAATCACCTGAGCATAAATATGTTTATTGCTGCGAAATACATTTAACCGTGGTCGTTCAGGCGTACCGCTTATTTTTACACGAACTCTGCGGTGCCGCTTCCTCCGGCTAGTTAAACGCGATTTTGCCTTAAGCACTATTTCACACCTCCAGGCGGCTATTTGCCCGCTTTACCAACTTTCTGGCGGACAATTTCATTTTCATAACGAATGCCTTTGCCTTTATAAGGTTCAGGCGGGAAAGTTCGGCGAATCACAGCAGCAAGGTTGCCCACTTTTTGCTTGTCGATACCTTTAACAATAATCTTTGTGGGACTGGGCACCTCGATTTCCATGTTGTCGCCGGGATCAAACTCAACAGGATGCGAATAACCAACATTCAGGACCAGTTTCCTACCCTGCAAAGCAGCTTTGTAACCTACTCCGACCAATTCGAGATTGCGGCTGTAGCCATCCGTTACACCTGTAACCATGTTATCAATCAATGTCCTTGTCAGACCATGCAAGGCCCTGTGCTGAGGATTGTCGGAGGGCCTTTTAACTAAAAGCAACCCTTCATCCTTTTCAATAATCATATCCCGGGGCAGCTCCATGGCCAGCTGTCCTTTCGGGCCCTTTACAATAATATTCCTTCCGTCAATCTGCACCTCGACTTTTTCAGGCACAGGGACAGGTTTTTTACCGGTTCGAGACATCGGTAAACCTCCTCGCTAAGCTACCAAATATAGCATAAAACTTCGCCGCCGCTACCGGTCTCACGGGCCTGGCGATCACTCATTAATCCCTGAGAAGTAGAAATTACGGCAATACCCAGTCCACCCAAAACCTTCGGCAATTCATCCTTCTTCACATAAACCCTTAACCCGGGTTTGCTGATTCTTTTCAAACCGCTGATAATTTTTTCCTGGTTGGGTCCATACTTGAGATGAACTCTTAAGATACCCTGCTTATTATCTCTAATCAACTCATAATCTTTGATAAACCCTTCCTGCTTCATAATAGCAGCGATTGAACGTTTTACGTTCGATGCAGGAATTTCAACTGTTTTATGCCGCACATTATTGGCATTACGCACTCTTGTCAGCATATCGGCAATCGGATCTGTCATCATTGGCAATAACAACCTCCTCTCATTCTTTCATCATCTACCAGCTGGCTTTCTTTACTCCCGGAATTTTCCCTTCGTTGGCAAGATGACGAAAGCAAAGGCGGCACAGGCCGAATTTGCGCAAGTAAGCTCTCGGTCGACCGCAGATGTGACAACGGTTATAACCACGGACGATAAATTTTGGCTTTCTCTTGGCTTTGGCAATTAATGATTTTTTGGCCATCCTTTTCCTCCTTAAACTTCCGCAGCGACTTTTAACCTAAGCGGCCTTAAAGGGCAAACCCATTAAAGTTAAAAGTTCACGTGCTTCTTCATCAGTTCCGGCTGTAGTAACTATAGTTATGTCCATACCAAGAACCCTTTCCACATTGCTGTATTCAATCTCGGGAAATATCAGCTGTTCTTTGACACCAATGGTAAAATTTCCCCTTCCGTCAAATGAATGCGGCGAAATACCGCGGAAATCCCTGACCCTTGGCAGGGCAATATTGAATAATTTGTCCAGAAATTCATACATACGATTACCGCGCAGGGTCAGCTTGCAGCCGATAGACATACCTTCGCGAAGCTTGAAGCTTGCTACTGAGCGGCGGGCTTTAGTTATGATTGGCTTCTGACCGGTTATAATCGAAAGATCGTTAACAGCCGCATCCAGAATCTTGGGGTTTTCTTTGCCTTCGCCAAGACCCATATTAATCACTACTTTTTCGATCTTCGGCGCCTGCAGTTTATTTTTGTAGCTGAACCGCTTGACAAGGGCTGGTCTTACCTCTTCAAGATATTTCTGTTTCATTCGTGCCATCTTTTTGTTTAACCCTCCTATTTATCCAGCGATTCGCCACATTTGCGACATATACGCACCCGACGTTCATCGGGAAGCATTTTCTTGGCAACTCGGGTCGGTTTACTGCAAGCCGGGCAAACAACCATAACTTTTGATGCCGGTAATGCCGCTTCCATCTCCCTGATTCCACCCTGGGGAACCTTGCGGGTTGGCTTGGCATGCTTTTTGATCATATTAACATTCTCCACCTTGAGCTTACCCAGGCGGGGAAAAGTGGCAATCACTTTTCCTTTTTTACCTTTATCTTTGCCGGAAAGAATTAAAACTTTATCTCCCCGACGGACAGAAATCTTTTTTACTTCCACCGGTTACTTGCCACCTCCATACTGAACATCTAAATCACTTCAGGGGCCAGGGAAACTATCTTCATAAAATCTTTCTCCCTCAGTTCCCGGGCAACAGGACCAAAAATACGGGTACCCCGCGGATTGTTCTGTTCGTTAATAATTACTGCTGCATTTTCATCGAAGTGGATATGGGATCCGTCCTTACGGTTTAGCCGGCTTCTTGTCCGCACAATTACAGCCTTCACCACTTCACCTTTTTTGACCACTCCACCCGGGGTAGCCTCTTTGACCGAAGCAACAATTATATCGCCAATTCTGCCAAATTTGCGTTTCGATCCTCCCAAAACCCTGATACAAAGGATCTTCTTGGCTCCCGAGTTGTCCGCTACATTTAAGATGGTTTCGCTTTGAATCATCGTTGCCTCTCCTTTCACCCTCTTTCTGACAGGCTTTCAGAAAGAGAATCCTACAGCTTCGATTTCTGCACAATCTCCACCAGACGCCATCTTTTATCTTTGCTAAGTGGCCTGGTCTCCATGATTTTTACCATATCGCCTACTCGGGATTCGTTTGTTTCGTCATGAAATTTATACTTTTTAGTTCGGCGGATAATCTTGCCATAGAGGGGATGCCGGGTAACTCTTTCAACTGCCACCACCCTGGTTTTATCCATTTTATCGCTAACCACCCGACCGCTGCGTACTTTACTTTTCCCTGTATCCAAACCGATGGGCCTCCCTTCATCTTCAAGTTCAGCTTAGGGCCCGTTCCCTGAGCACAGTTTTAACCCGGGCAATACTATGACGAACTTCTTTAATTTGCATATAATTTTCCAACTGACCGGTGGCTTGCTGGAAACGAAGATTGAAGAGTTCTTCTTTTAACTCTTGTGCCTTTTCTTCCAGTTCCTGTTCATTAAGTTCCCGTGCATCTTTTATTTTCATTCGGGCACACCACCTGTTTCAGTTCTTTTCACAAACTTGGTCCTGATCGGCAGTTTGTTGGCTGCCAGGCGCATCGCCTCTTTAGCTAAGTCCTCGCTTACACCTGCCAATTCGAACATAATTCTTCCAGGTTTAACCACAGCCACCCAGTATTCAGGAGAGCCTTTACCTTTACCCATCCTGGTTTCAGCCGGCTTTTCGGTAACCGGTTTATCGGGAAATATACGAATCCAGACTTTACCGCCCCTTTTAATGAATCTGGTCATGGCAATACGGGCTGCTTCAATCTGCTGACTGGTGATCCATGAAGGTTCCATAGCCTGCAAACCGAATTCACCAAACTGGACCGCAGTACCACCTTTGGCCCTGCCTTTCATCCGGCCGCGGTGCTGACGGCGAAATTTAACCCGCTTAGGCATTAACACTTTCGTCTACCTCCTCCGCAGGCTTTTCTGTGCTCGGTTTAGAGGGTAATATTTCACCTTTATAAATCCAAACCTTAACCCCGATTCGTCCATAAGTGGTCCGGGCTTCGGTCACACCATAATCAATATCGGCACGCATTGTCTGCAAAGGAACCGTGCCTTCATGATAACTTTCATTACGGGCCATTTCAGACCCTCCCAACCTGCCGCTGCAGGCAATCTTAATGCCTTTAGCCCCATTACGCATAGTGCGAAATACTGCCTGTTTCATGGCTCTTCTGAAGGCAATACGCCTTTCAAGCTGTGAAGCGATACTTTCAGCAACCAGAAATGCATCAAGTTCGGGTTTCTTAATTTCTATGATATTCAAGTGAACTTTTTTATTTGTCATAGCTTCAAGCTGCTTACGAAGGTCTTCGACACCGGAGCCTCCCCGGCCGATAACCATGCCCGGTTTGGCAGTGTGAATATTGATCCTCAAATTACTTGCCGCTCGTTCGATTTCAATCCGCGATACCGATGCGCCTCCCAGCTTTTTTTGAATATACTCACGTACTGCCAAATCTTCATGCAATAAATCTTTATAGTTTTTAGCTGCAAACCAGCGAGCATCCCAATCACGGATTATGCCGATCCGAAACCCGATAGGGCTTACTTTTTGTCCCATAACTAGACCTCCCTCCTTTCTTTGACTACAACCGTTATATGGCTAGATCTTTTCAGAATCAGAAAACGTCTCCCCCTGGCCCGCGGCTGAATTCGCTTCATGGTTGGCCCTTCATCAACATAAGCCTGGTCAATATAGAGCAAGCTACGCTTCATATCCATATTATGCTCAGCATTGGCTGCTGCGGACTTAACGACTTTGGCTACCACTCCGGCAGCACGGCGTGGTGTATAACGAAGGATGCTTAAAGCTTCGTCGATATTTTTCCTGCGAATCAGGTCAACAACAGCTCTAGCTTTACGCGGCGCCAGGCGCACGTAGCGCACATTTGCTTTTGCTTCCATCAGTATTCCTGCCTCCCATGCCCTATTTCAAGGTTGTAGAGCGTTCGGTATGATGCCCGTGCCCCCGGAAAGTGCGGGTCGGGGCAAATTCACCCAGTTTATGACCAACCATATCCTCGCTGATATAAATCGGCACGTGCCGGCGACCATCGTGAACGGCAATAGTATGTCCGACCATATCGGGAAATATGGTAGATCGGCGGGACCAGGTTTTAATAACCTTTTTATCCCCTTTTTCGTTCATCTGTTCAATTTTTTTCATCAGGCTCGCTTCAATATAAGGGCCTTTTTTCAATGAACGCGACAATTTGTTATAACCTCCCTTTCAGGCGGAACCCTGAACTGCTGCAATTTATCCGGTAATACCGTTCTAATGGGTCCGGCTACTTCTTACGGCGGCGGACAATGAGTTTATCCGAAAACTTATTCTTTTTACGGGTTTTATAACCCAGGGTTGGCTTACCCCATGGAGTTACCGGTCTTTTTAGTCCGATTGGCGCTTTGCCTTCACCGCCCCCGTGAGGGTGGTCGCAGGGGTTCATAACTGAACCGCGCACTGACGGCCTTTTTCCGAGCCAGCGGCTACGTCCGGCTTTACCAATGGTAATATTCTCATGTTCGATATTGCCCAACTGGCCAATGGTAGCCCTGCAATCTAAGGGCACCAGGCGCACTTCGCCCGATGGAAGCCGTAAATGACCACGATCCCCTTCTTTTGCTGCCAACTGAGCAGCAGCCCCGGCTGATCGAGCCAGCTGGCCGCCATGTCCCGGTTTCATTTCAATATTGTGAACAAATGTACCCACCGGAATTGAACGCAACGGCATGGCATTGCCCGGACGGACTTCTACCTTGATGCCGGAAATTATCGTCTGCCCATCTCTTAAACCAAACGGGGCCAGTATATATCGTTTCTCTCCATCGGCATAATGCAGGAGAGCAATATTAGCCGAACGGTTTGGATCATACTCAACACCGGCTACCTTCGCCGGGATATCGTCTTTGTTCCTTTTGAAATCAATAATCCGATAACTGCGCTTATGGCCGCCGCCCTGATGGCGAACAGTAATCCTGCCATAACAATTTCGTCCCGCTTTTTTGCTTAATGGAGCCATAAGCGATTTTTCCGGCTCTTTCTTGGTTATTTCTTCAAATGTAGATACGGTTGCAAACCGCCGCCCCGGTGAAGTAGGTTTAAAACGTTTAACAGCCATTTTTAATTATCCCTCCTTCTACTAGCGGCTTTCAAACAGCTCAATCGGTTTGCTGCCTTCGGCCAAAGTAATAACTGCCTTTTTCCAACCGGGCTTTTTCCCCTCCGGGTAACGGCCCAGCCGTTTTTTCTTACCCTTGAAGTTGGCTGTATTGACAGCTTTGACCTTTACATCAAATATTTCTTCAAGAGCATGCTTAATTTCGATTTTATTTGCCCTACCGGAAACTACAAAGGTGTACTTGTTTGTTTCCATCAGATCTGAAGATTTTTCGCTGATCAGGGGACGGATAATAACATCTCTTGCATCTCTCATCCGCCAAACACCTCCTCAACCTGTTCAAGTGCCGCTTTGCTCATAACCAGGTAATTATAAGACAGAATGTCAAGTACATTAAGCTGCCGGGCCAAAATTGTTCTGACTTTCGGAAGGTTTCGTGACGCTTTAATAATATTATTATCAGGTTGCTCACAGACAATCAGGGCTCCCCCACTGACCTTAAGTTTGTCAAGCAGATCAGCTATTTTTTTTGTCTGCGGCGCATCTATAGCAAAATTGTCGACTACAATAAGTTTTCCATCCTTAACCTTACCGGTCAAAGCAGATTTTAAGGCGGCGCGACGCATTTTTCGGGGCACTTTGGTGCCAAAATCACGCGGTTGGGGGCCAAATGTTGCACCACCGCCTACCCAGATCGGGGAGCGAGTGCTGCCATGACGGGAACGTCCGGTTCCTTTTTGAGCCCACGGTTTGCTGCCACCGCCTCTCACTTCGCTGCGGTCTTTGCTGGATGCAGTGCCAAGCCTGCGCCGTGCTGCCTGCGAAACAGCAGTCTGGTGAAGTGATCCCTGCTTTATGGGAGCTTCAAAAAGCCCAGCCTGGACTTCGACTTCATCAATTTGTTCGCCGTCTCTATTGTAAAGAGATAGTTTAGGCATCTTAAGGGTATCTCCTTTCATTGGTCCAACCTATTACCTATTTTTCACCGATTCTTTTATTTCGACGAGGCTGCCCCTGGGACCGGGCACATTGCCCTTTACCAGCAACATGTTTTTCTGCGGGTCGGCTTCGACGACAAAGAGTCTTTGAACAGTACGTCTCCAGCCACCCATCCTGCCAGGAAGCCGGCGCCCTTTAAAAACCCGGGCCGCATCAACAGAACCCAGCGATCCGGGGCCGCGATGATAATGAGAACCATGTGTTTTCGGACCCCTGCTGAATCCCATTTTCTTGATTGAGCCGGCGAACCCTTTCCCCCTGGCAATAGCACTAACATCAACGTAGTCACCGGCAGCAAAACAGTCTGCTTTTATTTCCTGACCGGGACTATACCCGGAAGAATCATCAACCCTGAATTCGCGCAGGTAACGAAGCGGTTTGATTTTAGCCCGCTGGAAATGACCTTTTAGAGGGCGGGTTACCAGCTGTTCTTTTTTATCAACAAAACCAAGCTGTATGCTGCTGTAACCGTCACTATCAACACTTTTTACCTGTACTACGCGACACGGACCGGCTTCAAGAACTGTTACCGGAATTACCCGACCCTGTTCATCATAGACCTGGGTCATTCCCACTTTACGAGCCAAAATTGCTTTTATCATAATTATATGATACCTCCCGCCAATCAGCTAGAGCTTAATTTCAATGTCCACACCTGCAGGCAAATCGAGCCTCATCAAAGCATCAATCGTCTTCGGCGTAGGTTCAAGGATATCAATCAGACGCTTGTGAGTACGCATTTCAAATTGCTCCCGGGAGTCCTTATACTTGTGCGGAGCCCGAATTACTGTATACAGGCTTCTTTCTGTCGGCAGTGGCACCGGCCCGGATACATCAGCCCCGGTACGTCTTGCTGTTTCTACTATTTTGCCGGCAGACTGATCCAGCAAATGGTGATCAAAAGCTCTTAACCTGATCCTAATTTTTTGGTTAGCCATAAAATAATCCTCCTTGTCGCCTGATTATATCAGAACTGCTCCATAAAAATTCCCCGGCCTGATTCCACCGGCAACCTTCTACTTCATCGCTTAGAAAAACCACATCTGTCTGCAATAGCTGGAAGCGGATACGGCGGCATGCCGTGCCCCTGCACCCCCACCTCGCACTGAAGGTTAGAAGTAAGACTTCCCGCTTCTTAACTTTTACTTTCTTTATTCGGTTATCGATGTAACCACTCCGGCGCCAACTGTGCGCCCGCCTTCACGAATGGCAAACCGAACACTTTCTTCGATGGCAATCGGGGTGATCAGCTCAATATCCATGTTCACGTTGTCCCCGGGCATGACCATCTCCATGCCTTCCGGCAGGGTAATGCTGCCGGTAACATCAGTGGTCCTAAAGTAAAACTGCGGACGATACCCCTGGAAAAACGGGGTGTGACGACCGCCTTCTTCTTTCTTCAAAACGTATACTTCCGCTTTGAATTTGGTGTGCGGCTTAATCGAACCCGGCTTGGCCAAAACCTGGCCACGCTGGACTGAATCACGGTCAACTCCGCGCAATAACACACCAATGTTGTCGCCGGCTTCCGCGTAATCCATCAGCTTGCGAAACATCTCCACACCTGTAGCCACGGTCTTGCGGGACCGCTCTTCAAAACCAACGATCTCTACTTCGTCGCCCACTTTAATCTGGCCTCTCTCAACCCGGCCGGTAACAACCGTGCCGCGGCCGGTAATCGAAAATACGTCTTCGATCGGCATCGAAAATGGCTTGTCTTTTTCCCGCTCGGGCATCGGAATGTAGGTGTCAAGCGCTTCGATCAGCTCCCAGATCGCTTTGCAGCACTCGCAGTCTTTGCCACCACAACCGCATTCTCCCGCTTTGAGCGCTGAACCAACTATCACAGGAGTGTCATCTCCGGGAAATTCATATTCGCTTAGAAGATCTCTTACTTCCAGCTCCACTAATTCTAATAGCTCAGGGTCATCTACCATGTCCGCTTTGTTCAAAAATACAACAATATAGGGAACCCCTACCTGACGCGACAGCAAAATGTGCTCGCGGGTCTGCGGCATCGGCCCGTCCGCCGCCGATACCACCAATATCGCTCCGTCCATCTGGGCCGCACCGGTAATCATGTTCTTAACATAGTCCGCGTGCCCGGGACAGTCCACATGCGCATAATGCCGATTCTCACTTTCATACTCAACATGCGCCGTCGCTATGGTTATGCCTCTCTCTTTCTCTTCCGGCGCTTTGTCAATCTCGTCAAATGTCGTCTTCTGCGCTAACCCGGCACTCGCTAAACAATAGGTTATCGCCGCCGTCAGGGTCGTCTTGCCATGATCCACATGACCTATCGTCCCTACGTTAACATGCGGCTTCGTCCGCTCAAACTTCTTCTTAGCCAACTAAATGCACCTCCAAAAAATTAATAAACAACACTCTGGGTGATTATTTTTTGAGCAATGCTCTGTGGTACCTCTTCATAACGATAAAATTCCATGTTATATACACCACGGCCCTGTGTATGAGAACGCAATTCAGTTGCGTAGCCAAAAATCTCGGAAAGGGGGGCAACCCCCCGTACCAGCTGGACACCGCTTTTCTGCTCAGTACCGAGAATCCGACCGCGCCGTCCGGTAAAATCACCAATAATTTCACCAAGATATTCTTCAGGGGCAGAAACTTCAACCTTCATGACCGGCTCTAAAAGAATCGGTTTTGCCTTTGAAAGAGCAGTTTTAAAAGCTTTAGAAGCGGCAATCCGAAAAGCCAGTTCTGATGAGTCAACCTCGTGAAAGGACCCATCTTTTAAAATAACTTTTATATCAACTACCGGGTAGCCAGCCAGCACTCCGTTATGTAAAGCTTCTTTTATTCCGGCTTCGACGGAAGGAATGAACTCTCTTGGAATGGCACCACCAACAATTTTATTCTCAAATTCGAATCCGCCTCCCGACTTCAGAGGCAACAGTTCAATTACAACATGTCCGTACTGGCCGCGACCGCCTGACTGACGCACAAAACGTCCTTCAGCGGACGTTTCGCCCAGCACTGTCTCTTTATAAGCTACCTGCGGTTTCCCTACATTGGCCTGAACCTTAAATTCGCGAAGCAGGCGGTCAACAATAATTTCAAGATGCAGCTCTCCCATTCCGGAAATGATCGTCTGGCCGGTATCCTGATCGGTATGAACCTGGAAAGTGGGATCTTCTTCTGCCAGATGCTGCATCGATACTGTCATTTTATCCTGATCGGCCTTGGTTTTCGGTTCGATTGCAACTGAAATAACAGGTTCCGGAAAAGTTATGTTTTCCAAAATGATCGGCTTGTCCAGGGCAGCAAGCGTATCTCCCGTGCTGATCTCTTTCGGGCCGATTATAGCAAGAATGTCACCGGTTGAAGCTCTCTCTATTTCTTCCCTGAAATTGGCATGCATCCTAATCAACCTGCCAATGCGCTGTCTTTTCTGACGGGTTGCGTTAAGAAGCACTGATCCCTTGTCGAGGGTTCCCGAGTAAACCCGGGCAAAAGCCAGTTTGCCAACAAAAGGATCAACCATAATTTTAAAAACCAGGGCCGAAAAAGGGGCATCATTAGCCGGAAGGCGAAAATCTTCC
>Ga0114946_10001159_pt1 | contig 18031 bp, 16 predicted proteins | sample WalLakDeSediment_FD_88676 | JGI IMG/M metagenome (GOLD analysis project Ga0114946, IMG submission 88676) | Lake sediment microbial communities from Walker lake, Nevada to study Microbial Dark Matter (Phase II) - Walker Lake 11/02/13 Deep Sediment | ecosystem: Environmental > Aquatic >...
CAGCAAAGGGGCCGTCATATGTAAATAATGTGCCCATCGAAATCACACTTAGCAGGGTCAGAATGAATAAAACCAGGTTTACGATGGGTTTGGAAATCTTTGGGCGAATCACGCCATGCAACAGAATAACTGAATGGCGACCGTCTTCTTCCCTGAATAAGGGGGTAACCTCCAATGGACGTAATGACGCAGCCAATTTATCATATGCAATTTCAGATTTTTCCCGTAATTGTCCACGAAATTTTGCCAGGTACTTATCTTTTTCAGCACCCCATTTAATTTCATCAATTCGTAATATTCTGTTAACTAAAGGCGAATAAGGATCATAATCTTGATTCTGAGGATTCTGAATAGGAGAAACAAAATTCATAATAGTTCAAAGACCAGTATATGAAATAAGATAAACCAGTAGTAACCAATTCTAGATTCACTGGTGTGAAGTGAATATAATGTTTGGTCATAGCTGAAGTCGAAGGCGGGAGTGGATGGGAGTCGAACCCACCGCGGCCCGCAACGCGACCCGCCACCGGTTTTGAAGACCGGGGAGCCCACCGGGACCCAACCACCCCCAGGTTATTATGGCATACCCCCTTGGGTATGCTTATGGCGAAAAAATTATACCTTCTCAATAACTGTGTGTAAAGACACCTTTACAAAAGACAACTTTTTAACCCCTCTCAGTAAGTAGATGGTAGGATACGTAATTTTCTGGTATAGTCCTGTATTAAGTGCAAATGACTGCCTTAACTACATTTGCTCGAAAGATAATGGCATGGGATAGAAAGATTATTTAATAGGGAGATACACTGATGGACGATCAGGCTATCTGGGACCTTAACCTTAAGACTTGGTCTGCTTTGGGCTCTCACTATGAACCAGTTCTTAATCGATATTCTACAGAGAGTGGATTACCTGGCCGGGGATGGAATATACTCCTGGCTGTGTTATCCTTCGAACCGGAATCTACAACACCCGCCCATCTGTTGGTGCGTGGTCCTTATACGTCGGTTGAGCATTATCTGCAACAACTAGAGCTTATGGCTGAAAGGGAATTGCTAACTGAGGTCTCTCCAGGAGAATTCCGATTCACATCCACAGGAAGAGAATGGACGAACAACTTGATCAGCGATGTACGTACTGCCATGGCTGAAGTTGATCCCCTACCTAAAAGCGAGGGCAATAGACTTTCTGATCTGCTTGAAAAAATTGTTGCAAGTTGTTTGGATAATCCTCCTCCCCCAGATACCTGGTCTATTCGGTTAAGTTATAAATTGATGCCTGATAAAAATCCTCCAATGCCTTACATTGAACAGGCTTTCTCTTGCCTGGCAGCTTTCCGAGACGATTCGCATTTGTCAGCCTGGCAGAAAAGCGGATTGTCAGCTACAGCGTTGGAAACTCTTACATATATTTGGCAGAACACAGTTCATTCTTTAACCAATATTTACGATCAATTATCTCACCGGGGACACTCTGATCAGGTATACATTGATGCGTTGGGTGAGTTACGATCGCGTGGCCTGATTACAGGATCAAACAACGCGTTGCAAATAACTACTGATGGGCAGGTTTTCAGGGATCAGGTAGAAGCTGAAACAAATCACAATTTCTTTGCTCCCTGGGTGTGTTTTTCCCAGGAGGAGAGAGAAGAAATTATCTACCTGTTAAATCATTTGTGGGGTGGATTAAAGACAATTTGATTTATTATCGCTAGTCATTGTGTAATTCCTATCTTGTTTTTATTTATTGGGATTAAAAACAATTACCCCAACCTATAACAGAATTAATCCAAAGGTGAATGAATGTCTATATCTTGACGTTTTGACAATAGTTACATGAAATAACTCACGAAAAGCACAAGCGACATTTCCAATCAGGTGAAAAAAAAGTATAATCGCGTGATTAAATCCACCTTATATAGAGGTTTACCATGAAAAGTGAAACACTTGTATCACAAGCAGAAAGGGATAACGTAAAGTTTATAGCTCTTCAATTTACAGATGTGATTGGTTGTGTGAAGAGCGTCGACATTCCTGCACATCGTCTAAAAGAAGCTATAGATGATGGAATTTGGTTTGACGGGTCTTCAGTGGAGGGTTTTGCCCGTATCCAGGAAAGCGATATGCGTCTTGTGCCTGACCCAGAAACCTATGCTGTTCTTCCGTGGAGTCCTATAGAACTGCGCAGAGCACGTGTGTTATGTGATATTTATCTACCTGACGGGAGCGCTTTTATGGGAGACCCACGCGGTACTTTGAAGCGCGCGCTTGATAATATTCGAAAACGAGGCTGGGTATTCAATGTTGGACCAGAGCCGGAATTTTTCCTCTTCCGACATAATGGCCCAGACCTTATTCACCCTGTACCTCATGATGTCGGTGGTTACTTCGATTTTTCTGCAAATGATGAAGCTGTACGGGTTCGGACATCATTAATGGATGCCCTGGCAGGCATGGGTTTAGAAGTTGAAATGGGTCATCACGAGGTCGCTCTGGGGCAGCATGAAATTGATTTTAAATTTACTGACGCTTTACGAGCTGCAGATAATATCCTTACCCTCAAGTACACCGTAAAGGCAATAGCTGCCCAACATGGATTGATAGCCTCATTTATGCCAAAACCAGTATTTGGCATAAATGGTTCTGGCATGCATTGTCACCAATCCCTTTTTGATATTAAGGGCAATAACCTGTTTTTTGATTCTAATGATCCGTATTATCTCTCGAAAATTGCATACGGGTTTATCAGCGGTCAGATGGATCATGCCCGAGCGTTATCGGCGATTGTTGCGCCAACTGTTAACTCTTATAAACGGCTCGTGCCAGGTTATGAGGCTCCAGTATATATCGGTTGGGCACAAATAAATCGTTCGGCTTTGATACGGATTCCACAATACACTCAAGGTAGAGAGAAATCTATTCGCGCAGAATTACGTTGCCCAGATCCTTCTGGAAATCCCTATCTGACATTGACTGGGATGCTGGCAACCGCTGTTGATGGAATTGATAGATGTCTGATACCACCCCAACCGCTTAATGATATAAATGTTTACGATCTAACTGCTGAACAACGGGCTGAGCTAGGTATTATTGAACTACCTGACTCTTTGGCAGATGCCCTGCACGAGCTTGAATCCGATCAAGTCTTAAAGGATGCTTTAGGACCTGAGACCTATAACACGTTTATCCGAGCAAAATGGACAGAAGTTGAAGAGTACCGCACTAAAGTCACTGATTGGGAATTAGAACGCTATCTGGAGGTAGCCTGACCAATCGATTTTATGTGGCGGACCGCCAATCATTCGTTAACAATCGGTTTATCATTCAAGTAAATATATAATCCCGAAAGATATCTTACGAGAAAAGAGCGATTGTGTATCAATTAAGTAGGCTATAAGCACAGGTAGTCTATATTAATAAATTGAAATCGATCGATGCGGAAGTCCCAAAAATATCAAGAATATCACATCCATTGGAGATCAATATGTCCATTCAATCCTTGTCATTCAAGAAATCTATTCAAGCACCTGTATCTGAAGTGTTTCGCGCTTTCACTAACGCCACTGCTTTGCGCGAATGGCTTTGCGATGTGGCCACAATATCACCCTATGAAAATGGTCGCCTTTATCTGGCTTGGAATAATGGATATTTTGCTTGTGGTGAATATTCATCAGTAAAACAGGCAGAAGAAGTAACTTTTACCTGGTGTGGGAAAAATGACCCTGCAAGAACTCAGGTTATTGTGTCTATGGTTTCCGTAGGAGGTAAAACCCAGCTAGAACTTATTCATAGCGGAATTGGGAGTGATTCTGAGTGGATAAAAACAAAGGAAGAATTACTTCGTATCTGGGAGACTGGATTAGGAAACCTGGTCTCTATTCTTGAAACTGGAGAAGATTTACGTATTACGCTTAGACCTATGATGGGGATAACAATTAGCGAATTCAACGATGAGGTTGCACGAAAACTGGGTGTACCGGTTACCCAAGGTGTCCGTCTCGATGATGTTCTGGATGGTATGGGAGCTAAAGACGCTGGTTTAATAACCGATGACGTGATTGTTGCTATTGCCGATAAGGAAGTAAAAGATTGGGCGTCTCTAGCAGACGCCCTTCAACATCAACAGTCGGGAGACCGGGTAGAAGTAGGATTTTTTCGTGGCAGTAAAAAGATGACTACTACTATGGAACTTTCCAGCAGACCGATGCCGGAGATACCAGCCGATCAAAAAGGATTAGCGGAGATTGTTTCTGAAAAGTTTAGAGAAATTGAGAGTCAACTTGAAGATATATTCGCAGATGTCACGGAATCTGAAGCCTCCTATAAACCAGGACCAGAAGATTGGAGCGTTAAAGAAAACCTGGCTCACTTGATCCATGGTGAAAGGTTTACGCAAAATTGGATTTATCAGCTCCTAGGAGGACACGAACAATTTGCTGATGATTGGGGAGGAAATCCTTACGCATCTGTGGCTGCAACTGTAGCTGTTTATCCAACCTTGTTGGATTTGCAAGAAGAGTACAAACGAGGAATGGCTGAAACGGTTTCGCTGTTAGAGCACCTGCCAGAAGATTTCATAGCCAGGAAGGGTAGTTACTGGAGAGTTGCTTATAGCTTCTTAGAAGATTCAACCCATTTCAACTCACATGTGGAACAGATCCGTAAACTGATTATAGAAGCCAGAAAGGCAGTGACAACGTCGTAGGAAAATAGTATTTCCCAAAGATGATGGTCTACTTAGTATATAATGCCTGCGATTTGAATAAGCCTTTTTAGCTCAAAACCATTCGGCAAAAGGTGCATTCTCCTGGAGCTGTTGTGGGTTGCCCACAATTAGGGCATGTATTAAGCTTTTCCATTTGTTCCTGATCAATCGCATTAAACAATCCTTTTTTCTTAGCTTTTAAAAAGGATAGATAAAAATTCAATTTTGCCCCTGGACGCTGCTCTTCCAAATAGTTTAGCTGCTCTTTGTAAGTTATCGCCTTAGATCCAATAGCGTGAGGGCATTCATCATAGATATATCTAATCTGTTTAAGTATGGCGTAAGCAGCCAATTCACGTTCTGATAATCGGAACAATGGTTTTACTTTCCGAATTAATCCTGGATGGTTAGCCTCTAAAACAGGCCCCTGACGTGCTAGATAATCTAATTCCCAATTTAGCGTGTTTCCGAACAAAACCGCTGCTTCGTCATCCAGGTTGTGCCCAGTTGCTAAAACATCATAACCCTTCTCACGGGCAACCCGGTTCATGATGTGGCGCTTTACTAGACCACAAACAGCGCATGGTTTACCTTTCCCCCGAGAGGTTTTATTAGCCATTTGGGAGATTGTCTGTCCAAATTCTTGTTTTACATCCACAATATGCAGATGGAGTTTTCGAGTATCAGCAAAAATTTCAATCGTTTGTCTGGAGATATGTGAATACAGGACACCTTCGTCAATTCCCAGATCTATGTATAGTCCATCTGCCAAGATACCTAGAGTAGACAGTATGTCCCACAAAGCCAGGGAATCCTTACCCCCGGATACGGCTATCAGGATGCGATCCTGTTGAGAAAGCATTCCATATTTATGGATAAATCGATCTACCTGTCTTGGAATCCACTCTAGGTAGTGAACTTTACATAGAGCCAGACGATGTTGGCGTAAATTTATAACAGCTTTCTCACCGCATTTTCTGCATTTCATTTGTTCGCCTCATTTATTCTGAGAAAATGGTTGAAAGCGATTATCCATTTAGCGGAAAGATGCTCCCTCCAGAAATGACTGCTACCAGGGTGATAATATCACCTTCTTTCAACACTTCATCTTCGGTAATAAGCTCACCATTTCGTGTAGCCAGTACCGATTCAGATGGGATGTTCACCTGTTCAAGCGCTTTGAAAACTGTAATGCCTGCTTTGACTCTATATTTTTTATCCCTAAGTTGTAATTGAACGCCCATAAAAACCTCGTCATTCATATCTTAACAATACCTCAGTTTTTTAAGTTGAGAGTAGATGTATGGATAAATCTTCCACATTTATTGATACAAGTGCTGATATGATTAAGATTGTTGGTTTCATTTATTCTAGTCTAAAGCAGATAGGGCTGTTCGTCAATTGCAAGAAGGTGTAGATGGGTTTGATGGATTTTAGTAACAATATTGCGAATCCGTTGCAATTTCTTCTTCTTGAAACTATTGAGTTAGTTTTTTGAATTTTTCATTTGAGAATAAATCAAGAGGAAAGGTAACGATGTATAATCTCAATCCAATGTAAAAATCAGACATGGGAATATGAAAGGGAACAATGACAATAAAAACTGTACAAATTGAGTTGAATACAAGGGGCAATGCGGATATACAGGATCTCACTGGACAGGTAGAGACTTCTGTTAACCAGAGCGGTATCGAGAATGGAATCGTCACCATATTTACTCCATCTTCGACAAGTGCGATAACGACAATTGAATATGAATCGGGGTGTTTGTCCGATCTACGTCGTCTGTTTGACGAGATTGTGGATCCAGACCGTCACTATGCTCACAACGCAAGGTGGGGAGATGGAAATGGCCACAGCCATGTCCGTGCAGCGTTACTCGGGCCATCGCTTACTGTACCAATCGTAAATGGTCGACTTACCTTAGGTACCTGGCAACAGATAATATTTATTGACTTCGATAATAGATCTAGACAGCGGAAGTTAGTTGTACAAATTATTGGGAATTAAGATAAAGTCTGATGGGATTTATGTCCCACCAGACCTGATTTGCTTGCGATTTATCAGAATTGTCTATACCGGGTTAATGGGTTCTTCTCCAGATCGCATTGCATTAAAAGCTGCGATCGATACTTCCAGCATATCGTTGGAAGGTTCACGCGTTGTCAATTTCTGCAATGCCAAATTAGGCCATACTAACAGACGCACCAGTGGCGAATGGATCTTATTTGCTGTCCAGCGTAAGTATTCATATGCCACACCAGCCAGCAGAGGTAAAAGTATCAGGCGGCTGGCAAGTCTTAGGTGCATCGAGAGGGGGCCGATAAGAGCAAACACAACTATTGAGATAAAGACTAGTGTTAGCAGGAATGCAGTGCCACAACGTGGATGTAGTACTGAATATTTTGAGACCTCTTCAGGTGTCAATTCATCTCCAGCTTCAAATGCGTTTATGGTTTTGTGTTCTGCCCCGTGATAGGCAAATACGCGTTGGATATCCGGAATCCGTCCAACCAAATATATATAGCCGATGACGATAATCAAACGAGCTATTCCTTCAAAGATATTCCCCCACCATGTGCTCCACCCCAGGTAGTCTTCAGTAAGCTGCCCAACTGCAGCGGGCAAGAGAAAGAATAAACTTATGGCGAAAACCAAAGCAATTATCACAGAAATAACCAATGATCCACCTTCGATTTTCTCTTCTTCATTATTTTGCAGGTTGGCTGAGATTGTTAAAGCTCGAATTCCTAAGCCCATTGCATCCCAGAGCATTACCAGCCCACGTAAGAATGGGATATTGGCAATACGACTCTTATAAATGCCTCCTAATGGTTGTTCGTGTATGACGATATTCCTGTCTGGAGCACGCATGGCAATTGCACAGGTTTGGCGTCCGCGCATCATGACGCCTTCTATAACAGCCTGTCCACCGTAGGTTGGAAGATTTGATGATTTCATGATTGTATTAGTTTACCAGGTTGAAGAAAAAACGGATGTAGGTTTCAATGCCACGATACCATGTGGGCAAGTGTAGTTTTTCGTTTGGAGAATGGGCATTATCATCTTGTAATGAAAAGCCGCAATTTACTGATTCGATATTGAGTAACTCCTGAAATTGAGCAACTACTGGTACGCTGCCACCTTCTCGTTTAAAAAGAGGTCGTTTTCCCCACACATCACTCAAAGCGCTTTCCATTGCCTGGACGCCTTTTGAATCGAGATCTGAAATACTCGCTGTTCCACCTGTCAATTTGATTACTTCATATCGTATGGTATTTGGGGTGTTAATTCTTAAATATTCCAGAAATTGCTGATGGACCTCTTCTGGGTCTTGATCGGGAACCAGCCTGGTTGAAATCTTTGCCATTGCCATAGAAGGAAGAACAGTCTTGGAGCCTTCACCAGTAAAACCAGAATTAAGGCCATTAACCTCCAGTGTTGGTCGGGCACCTGTGCGTTCGACGGGTGAGTAGCCTTCTTCACCCCACAATGCTGGTGCACCAGTTTGATTCATATAAAAATCTTCGTCCATTGATAACCGGGCTAATTCCTGACGTTCAGTTTCATCAAGATCGCGTACTTTATTATAAAAACCGGGTAAGGTCACTTGGCCTTGTTGGTCGTGCATACCTGTAATCAGCTCGCAGAGCGCCTGGGCTGGATTATGGACCACACCCCCGAATGTACCTGAATGCAAGTCATGATCCGGACCAAAAACGCGTAACTCAAAATATGCTAACCCTCTTAACGCATAAGTAATCGTCGGGAGATCAGCAGAGATCATGCCTGTATCGGGGTTTAGGGCAAAATCACTAACCAACAGGTCTTTATGTGAAGATATAAAGGCTCCTAGGTTTGGAGAACCAATTTCCTCTTCGCCTTCGATCAGAAATTTTATATTGATAGGCAAGGTTGATGTATGTAATATGGCTTCGATAGCAGATATTGTAGCCATCACCTGCCCTTTCATATCGCTGGCACCCCGAGCAAATAGATTTTCACCACGCACTTCTGGTTTGAAAGGATCGCTGTGCCAGAGGTTAAGCGGATCGGGAGGTTGTACATCATAATGACCATAAATTAAAACCGTTGGTGCATTTTCACCAGCGTTTATTGACTCCGCAAAAACGACAGGGTGACCACCAGTTAGTAAGATTTGAATATTTTGTAAACCTGTGTTTTTCAGACGTGTAGCAATCCATTCTGCTGCTCTTTGTATGTCACCAGTCCGTTCTCGGTCAGTTGAAATGGAAGGTATAGCGATAAAGTCCATCAGTTGAGATAGAAACCGTTGCTTGTTTTGGAAAGCATATTCTATGGCTACAGTTTTTAGATCAGGCATTCCTAACTCCTTTGATTCAAAGGTAAAGATCTACACAATTTGATATTTTTGGGTCAATTATAACCTCTTAGGCATCTAATATAAAACCAAGGAAGATACAAGACAACAATCTAATAGATTTACTGTTGTAAATGGTGGAACATAGAAAGGATTTTGATAAAGACCAGGAAAGAGAAGATACTCATAGTTCATCATAGTAAAAAAACCATTATCAAAAATAATTTATGATAGAATATGAGAGATAATGCAAACCCTGGATCGGCGGTCGTCGCAGATAACACTGCGGCGGCGTCGGGGATAACCTCGTCGAAAAGTGCCGCCATCCTAGTGGTGAGTTTCGTCAAGTCAATTTTGGAGAGGCTTGGAAACGATAGCTAACCACCGGTCGCCGATCCATGTCGATTTATAAAGAATATTACCTCTCACACAACATATCTGATGCCTTAAAGGCTTTGTCTAATGCGCCTGGTCCAACCAGAATTATCGCTGGGGGTACGGACCTGCTATTGGATTTAAAGCAAGGTCGTCATCTTCCTGTGCACACCCTGGTGGATGTTACAGAAATCCAAGAATTATCAGCATTGGAAGTGCGAGGTAATCAGGTTTTTGTTGGTGCATCTGTCCCCCTTAATCGTATCGTAACTAATCCGCTGATGTACAACCATTTAACTGCTTTGGTTGAAGCTTGTGGGTTAATTGGTGGTCCTCAGGTACGTATTACTGCGACTTTGGGTGGAAATGTAGCTCATGCACTGCCAGCTGCTGATGGTACCATTGCATTATTAGCGCTTGGCGCCCAAGTTGAAATTGCCAGCTTAGAAGGACATAGCAAAATTCCCTTGGAAGAACTATTCCTGGCACCAGGAAAATCTATTTTGGATCCACAAAGAGATTTATTGGTTGGCTTTTATTTACCACTAAGAAAGCCAGGCCAGTCTTCAGCTTTCAAACGGGTTATGAGACCTCAAGGAGTTGCTTTACCGATATTAAATATGGCAGTCTGGCTTGACCGCCAGGACAATACGATTTTAGATGTACGTCTGTCTGTCGGTCCCGCTGGTCCAAAGCCATTTCGTGCTCGAAAGACTGAATCTGCCTTGAAGGGTCAAATTTTTTCAAATAAAGCTATTGATATTGCCAAGCAAGCGTTGTTGGAGGAAGCTCGCTTTCGAACCAGCCCTTCTCGGGCAAGTGCTGAGTATAGGAAAAGCCTTGCTGGAAATCTGTTAGAGGATGTTTTAAGAACAGGATGGGTTCGGTCGAACCAGTCTGGAGATGAAACTGACTTTATGATAAGTAGTATTCAAGCTCCCGGAGGCTAATGAAATAATGGATTTATATGTAAATGGCAACCTTTTTGTGTTAGATCCTAGCCCTGGAGAAATGCTTTCAGACTTATTACGTAAGCGATTGAAATTAACTGGGACAAAAATTGGTTGTGAAGAGGCTGAATGTGGATCCTGTACAGTATTGGTTGATGGTGAGCCGGTGCTTTCCTGTTCATACCCCGCTCATCGGGCAGAAGGAAAACAAGTTCTCACTATTGAAGGATTAGCTTCCCTGATTCAGGATAGTGCACAATCTGGTGCTGAAAAAGAAATAAGCACAGGAGAATTGCACCCATTACAAGAGGCATTTATCAAACATGGGGCAGTGCAGTGTGGGTTCTGTATACCGGGACAAATCATGACTGCTTTTGCATTGCTGAATAAGAATCCTAGCCCGGATGCAGAAAGTATCCGGCATGCACTGAAGGATACGCTATGCCGGTGCGGTGGTTATCCAGGTATCCTCAATGCTATTCAGGCTGCTGCTAAGTCGATAGAAACTGGGGAGCCCATAAAAAACCCTGATATTCCCGTATCAAAATCGTCCCATCAAATCGTTGGTAATATCCAACCCAGGCCGGATGCAATATCCAAAGTTACAGGAACTGCAAAATTCACCGACGATATTGAGTTTGAAGAGATGTTGCATGCACGTGTAAAACGGGCTGGCGTACCTCACGCAATTGTCAGAGATATTCAAATACAGAAGGCGCAGGAATTGCCTGGCGTTGTGTGTGTTATGACTGCAGAAGATATTCCAGGTGATCATTATCATGGTCTGGTTATCCCTGATTGGCCAATAATGGTAGGTAAAGATGAAAGAGTGCGCTATGTTGGTGATGCAATTGCTGTTGTTGCAGCTGAAACTCGCGAAATTGCCACACAGGCATTGGAATTGATAGAAGTCGAGTATGAACTAAAATATGTTATAAAAAGTGCTCCACAAGCTCGAGAACCAGAATCTCCATCCTTGCATCCTGGCGGTAACCTGTTGAAACATATCAAAGTGCGCAAAGGAAACATGGAGCAAGGTTTCGCTGAAGCAGATGTGGTTTTGGAGCATACCTTCCATACCGCCATAACCGAACACGCCTTTATCGAACCAGAATGCAGTATTGCCCGCCTGGTACCGGTTGAAAATGGAGAAACCAGAATTGAGGTGTATGTTGGCTCACAGATTCCATATGCAGATCGAAACCAAATTGCACGGGCGCTTAATTTACCGGAAGAACAGGTGCGAGTGGTCGGTATGATGATTGGGGGAGGTTTTGGAGGTAAAGAGGATATTGCAGGTCAGATTCACGCCGCCCTTCTGACCCAGTCAACAAAGCGACCTGTGAAATTATTGTTCGATCGTCATGAGAGTTTTTTAGTTCATCCAAAACGCCATGCCACCAAAATTCGGATAAAAGTTGGCGCACAACGAGATGGTCATTTGACCGCGATTGAGACTGAATTGTTTGGTGATACAGGCGCATATGCATCCCTGGGAGAAAAAGTTTTAACTCGGGCAACAACCCATTCTGCTGGCCCTTATGATGTGCCACATGCACGTGCTGATTGTTATGCCCTGTATACTAACAATCCCCCAGCAGGTGCTTTTCGGGGGTTTGGTGTGACCCAGTCTTGTTTTGCTGTTGAAAGCATGATGGATATGCTGGCAGAAGAACTTAACATCGATCCAGGAGAAATTCGGCGGATCAACGCTTTGAAAGTGGGCAGTATTACCAACACAGGTCAAATTCTTAATGAGAGTGTTGGGTTGCTTGATTGCCTGGATGCTGTTGAAGAGAATATACGCAGTTCTTTAGAAAATAACCAAGAATCACCACTCTCTACTGGTTTAAAAAATATATATTCATCCAGGGTAGTTAAAGATCGGCCATATCTACGTCGAGCCTGGGGACTGGCTCTGGGCTACAAAAACACTGGTTTAGGCGGAGGAGCACCTGATAAAGCGATTGCGGAGGTCGAACTCTACCCAAATGGAAGTATAGAAGTTCGCTCCTCGTCAGCCGAGATTGGCCAAGGGCTGGTTACCGTTTTGCAGATGATTGTTGCTGAGGAATTAAGCGTACCTTATGATCAGGTAAGGGTTTTGCTTTCCGATACAGACCTGACACCTGATGGAGGTCCAACGACTGCCTCCCGGCAAACCTATGTTACCGGAAATGCTGCCAGGCACGCTGCTCAGGCGTTACGTCAGGCCATCACCACCACGCTTGCTGAAAAGTATGACTATCCGCCTGGCCAAATTCAATTTAAAGAAGGTCTGGCACAAGTCAATGGTCACATTCTCCCTTTAGGCGAAGTGGTACATGATATGAGATCTGAGGGACGGGAACCACGCGCGTTATATGAGTATTGGGCACCAGAAACACGTCCGTTGGGCGAGGGTGGAGATATGCATTTTGCCTTTTCTTTTGCTGCTCAAGGTGCTGAAGTAGAAGTTAACACCCGAACTGGTGAGGTGAGTGTATTGAAAGTTGTCGCTGCCAATGATGTAGGTAAAGCTATTAACCCATTGGGACTTCAGGGACAGGTGGAAGGGGGTGTTGTGATGGGATTAGGGAATGCACTTACTGAAAATTTTATCGTCGAACAAGGTCAGGTAATAACTGACCGTTTGGCTCGATACCGAGTTCCTTCTATAGTCCATACGCCAGAGATCGTCTCCATCATCATTGAACACCCTACAACTGATGGTCCTTTTGGAGCAAAAGGGGTTGGTGAAATATCGAGTATACCCACGACACCAGCGATCACGAACGCTATCTATAACGCAGTTGGTGTTCGTGTCAAACGACTCCCTGTTGATCAAGAAGATATATTGACGCGAATAGCTGTTGGAAATATCTCCTGAAATTGGATAACATAAAGAGCTATTTGAAAAATTTTCGAGAAATCAGATGCGTTTTATTTCCACTCAAAAATAAAGAGGATGGAGAAAGGCAAGGATTTATTAATGGAAGAAACACAAGATAATACCTTGCCACTTTGGCTTGCTTGGGGGCGAGAAATTCAAGCACTTTCTCAAACAGGTATTCATTTTGCAGAAAACCAATTCCAGCGAGAACGTTACCAGAGATTGATGGAGATTGCTGCTGATATTGTTAGCAGTTATTGCAATCTTGAATTCTCCCAAACCATGGATTTGTTCACAGATCAGATTGGTTATGCAACACCACGTGTTGATGTGCGCGGTGCAGTATTTAACCACAATAAACTCTTGTTAGTGCGTGAGCGACAGGATGGGGGTTGGACAATGCCAGGTGGCTGGGCAGATGTAGGTGACAAACCTTCAGGGGCGGTTGAAAGAGAGGTGTTTGAAGAAGCTGGATTTCAAGTAAAAGCCTGTAGAGTAATTGGTATCTACGATGCAAACCGATCTGGCCCTCTGGAGCTCTTTCACGCCTTTAAAATCGTGTTTCTTTGTGAGATAGTTGGCGGAGAAGCACAGCCCAGTCAGGAAACATCCGAGGTAGCCTTTTTTGCTCTTGACGAAATTCCTGAGTTATTATCTGGTGAACGAACTCGACCCAGGCACATTCATGATGCCTTTACCAGCATGATGCAGCCAAACTCTTCGGTGGTTTTTGATTAAGAAATATGAGCGTTATTATTTAGGTCAGAAAGCATTGGAACAATAAATATGAACTTTACTGAATTACCATTAGGAATGCCAGGCAGGGTATTCCGTAGCCAGATGCCTTTCACAGTAAGCGATCCCCATGGAACTATCTTTGTAAGATACCAGCGTGAGGGAGTTTCTGTAGTTGTTCTGCTAGCAGATGATGAAGAGTGTATTCAAAGAACTGGTCGAAACTTGCGAAGCTTCTATCATGAACAGGGTTTGGATGTTCTTCATTTGCCGATCCCTGATTTTGGAATACCAGACAAAGATTCTCTTCAGAAAGCTGTGTCAGAAGCTATAAATTACCTCAAGCAAGGTAAGAATCTTGCAGTTCATTGTAATGCTGGTATAGGTCGCACCGGTATGTTCATAGCCTGTCTGGTTAAAATAGTTATGGGAAAGAGTGGAGAAGGTGCAATTCAATGGGTGAGACAATACATCCCAGCAGCTGTTGAGATAGAAGATCAAAAGAAAATGGTACTAGAGATATGAATAAATCAAGTATGCTGATTACCAATGCAAAATTAATAACTTGGGAAGAGCCAAACAGGATATTGGACGGTAAAGCCCTGCTGATCAAGGATGGCTTGATTGTTGAGGTTGACTCTGATAAGGATTTGGCAGCCAATAATCCAGATGTTGAACAGATAGATGCGCAGGGTCAATTTGTAATGCCAGGTAACATATGTGCGCATACCCATTTTTATGGCGCCTTTGCGCGGGGACTGGCTATACCCGGGAGCCCACCAAAAGATTTTCCAGATATATTGAGAAAGCTATGGTGGCCATTAGATAAATCTTTAACAATGGATGATGTCCGTGCATCGGCTCAAGTTATGTTGGTTGATGCTATTCGGCATGGAACTACAACCTTGATCGATCACCATGCATCTCCAAATGCAATTTCCGGTTCGCTGGATGTAATTGCAGAGGAAGTAGATGCCTCTGGTTTACGGGCTGTAATGTGCTACGAGGTTACAGATCGGGATGGCAAAGATAAGGCTCAGGCAGGGATTGAAGAAAACGTGCGTTTTATGAAAAAAATGAGGAATAAGCGTAATGCTGATGGGCGAGTGGCAGCCACATTTGGTCTTCATGCCAGCCTGACACTATCAGAAGCCACCCTTGATAACTGCCTGGAGGCTGTGCCTGAAGGTACCGGTTTCCACATCCATGTAGCAGAGCATGAAGCAGACGAGTATGACAGCCTGGCTAAATCCGGTTTACGAGTTGTTGACCGTCTTGAGAATCATGGGGTTTTAGGCCCAAAGACGATTGTTGCACATGCAGTACATGTAGATGCACGCGAAGTATCCAAGCTGGCAGAAAATGGCACCTGGGTTACTCATCAACCTCGTTCCAATATGAATAACGGTGTTGGCGCAGCACCGGTGGAATCCCTTATGCGAGCTGGAATAAGAGTCTGTTTAGGTACAGATGGTTTTTCGCATACGATGTGGGAAGAGTGGAAAGCGAGTTATTTGTTACACAAGGTCTGGCATCGAGATCCCCGTCGAATGTCAGGCGTGGATGTTGCCCGGATGGGGGTTTACAATAACGCGAAATTAGCTCAGCAGTTCTTCCCCACTGCTCCTATCGGTGTAGTGAAACCTGGTGCTTTCGCTGACTTAATTTTTGTTGATTACCATCCCCATACGGTGCTAAATGAAGACAATCTACCCTGGCATATCATCTTTGGGTTTCAAGAGAGCATGATCACGACCACAATAGTGGCAGGCAGAGTGTTAATGAAAGATCGCAAGCTTATCAGCATGGATACAGAAGCTGTGGCTGCCTCTGCAAAACAACTTTCTAAAGGTGTTTGGGAACGTTTTCAGAGGCAATTCTAATTGATTGATGAGGTAAAAAATGTCGAATATTTTTGAAGATAATCTCCCAACTATCGCAATCTTGGGAGGTACAGGTAAAATCGGGCCGGCGTTGGCAATGCGATGGGCAAAGGCTGGCTTATCGATCATTATTGGTTCCAGACAGGAAAGCAAAGCTCAGGGGGTTGCTCACGAATTGAAGCAGAAACTGGATATAGATGATATTGTTGGGATGGAGAATTCCATCGCAGCACGCAAAGCTGATATTTGTGTGCTTACGGTAGAATCTTCTGCTCACAAGTCTGCTATTGAGAGTTTGTTTGAAGATTTGCAAGGAAAAATACTCGTTGACACAACTGCTCGAGTAGATTTTCGAGACCCAAAACCCCCTTCCCCACCTTCGGCAGCAAGCATGGCTCAGGAGAAGCTTGGATCGGGTGTTCGAGTTGTGGCAGCTTTTCAAAATGTTCCTGCCAGTGCATTGAAAAAGAATTTAGATAGCCCTGTTGATATGGACGTGTTGGTTTGCTCAGACGATATTCAAGCGGCATCTACGGTTATCCAACTCTCAAAAATGGCGGGTGTAAAAGCTTACTACGCGGGTGGTTTACAAAATGCTTTGGTTGTTGAAGGTATCACTGCTCTTCTGATACACCTAAACAAACATTATGGAGGTCATGCTTCAATTCAGGTTACTGGGATCGACCTTGGGTAATTTCAAAACTTGAAGGTCAACTATTGGTGATTCTGATCCTTTAGGGTATCGATATTATCGAGAATTTTAGGGTGATCAGTTACATCAAATAATTATGACGAATATGATTCTTTCACCTTTGCATGAGTTCCCTTTAATAAACGCTGGGGATGACCTTGGTGAAATCATTTTGATCTCACTTAGTAAATCTGGGGTAATCGTCCAAAATGGAGATATTATTGTAATTGCTCAAAAGGTTGTTAGCAAGGCAGAAGGACGAGCTGTAAATCTGCGTTCAATCACTCCTTCAGAAAATGCAATAGGACTGGGAGAGTCTACCGGTAAGGATGCGCGACTCGTAGAACTGATCTTACAGGAGAGTAATGAAGTTTTGCGTTACCGTCGTGGGACAATCATCGTTGAGCACCGGCTGGGTTTTGTGTGTGCCAATGCAGGCATAGACCATTCCAATGTTTGTGGTTCGGGAGATCAGAAAGACGAATGGGTATTATTGCTTCCTGAGGATCCAGAAAAATCCGCTGACAATATTCGCAAGCGATTAGAAGGAAAAATTGGAGTTCAGTTGGGTGTAATGATCATTGATTCACATGGACGTGCCTGGCGGGAGGGAACTGCTGGGGTTGCAATTGGAATATCAGGATTGCCAGGGCTGGTGGATTTTCGAGGTATGAAAGATTTATTTGGATATGAGATGCGTGTGACCCAGGTTGGTGTTGCTGATGAACTGGCTGCAGCTGCTTCGTTGTTGATGGGGCAGACTTCTGAAGGTAAGCCAGTTGTTCACGTACGAGGCTTTCCATATCCTCTGCGAGAAGCCTCGATTCAAGAGCTGCTCCGATCTCGGGAAACAGATCTTTTTCGTTAATAACAAATCTGTAAATGTTTATAAAATATCACATATATCCTCATCGCGGTAAAATTGGTATCAGGATGCCTTTTTAGACCCAGTGACATGATTCAGGAAATGTATCTCTTTAGCGATTTATCTATCCACAATGATTCGTGCGTTCATTTCTTCCAGATCTAATAATACTAGTGATTCGCAGGATAGCTATTTGGGCAGCGAAAAGAAAGATGTTGTCTGGATAGTTGGTGGTAATGCAAAAACCATTATTAATCCTCACCTAGAAAGAGGTAATAAAATTCTGTGACATCTCTCTACTGTGTCCTTTTCAGAGCCAACCGAGTTATTGGTAGCGAACTATGAATGTCGTGGCACTTGCAGGCGGCGTTGGTGGAGCTAAGATGGCAGAAGGCCTGTCTCAAACGTTGCTACCTGAAAAATTGACAGTAATCGTCAATACTGGAGATGATTTTGAACATCTCGGCTTGAAAATTTGCCCTGATCTGGACACAGTCTGTTACACTCTGGCTGGGATTGGAAACCCAGGTACTGGCTGGGGAAGAGTAGATGAAACCTGGCATGCGATGGATAATTTGATTGCACTTGGTGGACCAGACTGGTTTCGGTTAGGA
>Ga0114946_10001160_pt1 | contig 18030 bp, 12 predicted proteins | sample WalLakDeSediment_FD_88676 | JGI IMG/M metagenome (GOLD analysis project Ga0114946, IMG submission 88676) | Lake sediment microbial communities from Walker lake, Nevada to study Microbial Dark Matter (Phase II) - Walker Lake 11/02/13 Deep Sediment | ecosystem: Environmental > Aquatic >...
GGCCGACGTGGTGGCGGGTGGCGAGCATTTCCGCACCGGCATCCAGAAGGGGCTGGAGATCATCCAGGCTCTCCGGGGTTGGACCAGCGGCATGGCCGTTCCCCACTTCGTCATCGACGCCCCCGGGGGAGGCGGGAAGATCCCCCTCCTGCCCGAGTACATGCAGGCCATTATCGAGGACGAGGTGATCCTCCGGAACTATGCCGGGAAGGAGTATCGGTATCCGCTGCCGAAGGAGGAGCGTTCAGCGGAGGTGGCGGGGGCGGCGGCGCGCCTCAGCGGAAGCGCAGCTGGGAAACGCCTCCGCGGAAACGTGGGCCGGAAACGTCTCCGCGGAACCGTGGTCGGGGCGGACGCATGCTCCGATGGGAACGGCAACAGCGGAAACGGCGGCAACGGGCAGGTCGCCAGCGGGAACCGCCGCAGCGGCAACGGGAAGAACAGCAACGGCAAGGGCGGCAACAGCCAAGCTGGGAACGGCGCCGGCAAGCGTGGCAACGGCACCAGGACGCGGGGTCAGCCCTCCCGGGAGCTTCCCGTGCTGGCGGCCCGGACGCCGGTGAACCGCATGGCTGCCGGCTGCGGGGTCCTGGAAGGCGACGATGACACCATGTACCTGGGGCCCATCGTGTCCATCCCGTCGGAAGGCTGAGGTGAGCCGTTGAGCTAGCTGCCGCCTCCGATCACCGCAACATGCCCTTGATCGGCGCCGGGAACCGCGCCGGTCCGGATCTTCCCATCGAAGGTGGCCAGGCGGCCCCGATTCCCCACCGCCAGAGCCAGGAGGTAGGCGTCGGTGATCTCCCCGTGCCCCGTGAGGAGATGGGCCGAGATCACGCTTCGATCCAAGAGGGACAAGTCGTCGGCCCAGAAGCTGTGGTGGCCGCTGGCGGTGAAGCGGGCCAGCCTGGCCACGGCGTCCGCCACGGTGGTCCGGCGACCCGGATAGGCCGGGTTGGAGAGCACCCGGACGAACCCGTTCTCTATCAAGGGACAGGTGGCCCATCCTCCCTCCCGCTCCACTTCGAACCACCCATGGGCAGCGTCGTGGTGGAGGTGAGCCGGGTCGAAGAGGGCTACGAGCACGTTCACATCCAGAAGATGTGTCACCCGCGAGGCCATGACTCAGGGCTCGTCCTGCAGCCGCCGCGCCGCCTCAGGAGTGACAATCCCCTCGTTGACCCGGGGGTCCAGCAAAGGCACCCCGTTCCGCACACGAGCTTCCACCCGGCCCTCGGTGAGGGCGGTACGGGCGAGCTCCGACAGGACCTTGCCGGCCGTCCTCCCCTGAAGTCTCGCCAGTTCCTTGACAGCCCGGAGGACGTCATCGTCCAGCTTCAGCGTCGTTCTCATACAGGGAACATCAAGCATCACGCATCATTCTGCAAGTGTGCACACAGAACACATGTCCCAGCCGACGCCCCGGAACCGGACGGCGCCGGACCTCGATTACGGCCCCGAAGTGACGTGCACACCCACCGGGGTCAGGCGCTCTGGGATCCGGCGGCGATGGGACCTGGATCACCCTGAAGCATGGCGAGGCGGCCGGGGCAGCGCGATGGGACCTGGATCACCCTGAAGCATGACGAGGCGGCCGGGGCAGCGCGATGGGAGATTGAGCCCGCAGGCTTCCATTTGACTTCGGTCCTCCGGGAGAGCATAAGTCAGGGTTGTGGAACAGCGGCGCAGCGCAGCCGGCTGCAGACATGATTGGAGACCGACGCACTGCGGCCGGATGCGGTCATCATGCGAGGCTAAAGCAGGGCGCGAAACACGAGAGACAAGGCCCAACCCGGAGGGAGCGATGCAGAAGGTGAAGAGCACGGTGGTGGCAATCCTCGTCGCGGCGGCACTCCTTGCCCCCGCCCCCCTCCACTCCCAGGACCTGACTCTCCTGGATTCCCGGCTCATAGAGGCGATCAAGCAAGAGGTGTCCGGGGATGCGGCCTACGAGCACATCCGCCACAACACCGCCTACCACAGGCCCAGGGGTGGATCCGACGGCCTCATGGAGGTGGCCCGCTACTACGAGCGTATGGCCAGGGAGTACGGCCTCACGGACGTGCGGCTCATCAAGCAGGACTACGCCACGCCGCCGTGGAACGCCGTCTCGGCGGAGCTCTGGCTCGAGACCGACGGACGCATGGAACGGCTGGCGGCGCATCTGCAGACGCCTCTTCGCCTGGCCGACTACAGCAGCCCGGCGGACGTCACCACACAGCTGGTGGACGTGGGCACCGGCACCGAGCCCGAGGATTACGCCGGCCGGGACGTGGCGGGCCGCGTGGTCCTGGCTTATGGCCCCTTGGCCCTTGTGCACCGCCAGGCGGTGCTGGAGCGGGGGGCGGCGGGCATCGTCTGGTACCCCAGCCCCCTGGCTGAGCGCAATATCGCCTACCCGGACCAGATCCCCTGGTCCCGGGTGCCGTTCGTGGGTCCCCAAGGCGAAGCGCCCCGGGGGTTCGCCTTCATCCTCACCCTCCGGGAAGGGACCCAGCTTCGGGCGCGGATGGCCGCCGCAGACCGGCCTCTCCGGGTGAGGGCTCACGTGGATGCCGCCTTCGACTCCGCCGACGGGGAGGAGCCGTGGCAGGTCATGGTTGAAGCCTACATCCGCGGCACGGAACCCGGGATCGGCCAGGACATCATCCTGACCGGCCATATGCAGGAGGAGAAGTTCTCGGCCAACGACGACGCCAGCGGCACCGCCAGCATCCTGGAGGTGGGACGGGCCCTGACCCGTCTCATCGAAGAGGGACGGCTTCCCCGTCCCCGTCGGGACATCCGCTTCTGGTGGGTCACGGAGATCTCCAGCCAGCGGCAGTACTTCGCCGACAACCCCCAGGCCCACCGGTCCATGTGGGTGAACATCAATCATGACATGGTGGGCGCCAACCAGGCCCAGGACGTCATGCGGGTGCAGAACATCACGCGGCTCCCGGCGTCCCGGTTCCACTTTTTCAACGACGTGGTGGAGTCGGTTACCGAGTACATGATCGCCACCAACAACGCCGAGCTGGCGCAGCAGCAGGCGGGAAGCGGCTGGCTGTATCCAAAGCCCCACGTGGCGGTCCTGGGAACCCGTCACCGGTACAACGCGAAGATGGTGTTCTTCCACACCAACTCGGACCACATGCCCTTCATCGAGGCCCCCATCGGCGTGCCCGGCGTAAGCTTCACCAACTGGCCCGACCTCTACATCCACACCTCCGACGACGATCTCTGGAACGTGGACCGGACCCAGCTCGGCCGAAACGCGGTTTCCGCCGCTCTCATGGCCTACATCATGGCCTCCGCTGACGACGACGCTGCCGCACTGCTGGCCGCAGAGACGGCCGGTCGAGGGGCCGGCCGCATGGCCGAGAACCTGCGCCTGGCCCTGAGCTTGATGGCAGGGGCCGGGGCGGACGGAGCCCGCTCCGCCGCCTATCAGCACGCGGTGGATCAGGTGAAGTACGCGGCTTGGCGGGAGCGGCAGGCCGCCCAATCCCTGGCACAGATCGGGGCGGGGGCCACGAAATGGGTGCAGCCGCTGCTCGAGAGGGTCAATGAGCGGGAGGCCCACGCCATGGGCGAGGTTGAATCCAAGTACCGGTTGCTGGCGGGAGCGGCGGCGCCGGAGCGGCGGCTGACCGCAGACGAAGAGCGACTGGCCGCGGTGCGGCCGACCCTGGTCGCCGGTCCCCGGGAGTTCCTCACCGGCCGAGGCCGCGTGGCTGGCGTGGAGGGGCTCCACCACCTCATGGGCATGGAGATCCTCAGCCTCGTGGACGGGCAGCGCACCGGTCTGGACATCTTCCACCTGGTTGCCGCACAGGCCCGGGAAGCCGGTGCATACTATTATGGCATCGTCTCAGCTGAGGCAGCGTACCGCTACCTTTCCAACCTGGTAGAAGCGGAGTTGGTTCGCCTGGGGCCGGCCTCGTAGCGGTTTCGCAAGTTCGGGAGAGGGGCTTGGGAGGCGCCACGGAGTGGACCCGGGGCGCCTCCAGTTTCCTGGGTGGCGGGCGTCAGGGTCAGCGGCGGTCGCCTGCTCAGGGCAGCGGCGTCAGACCTGGCCCCCGCCATCGCCATTAAGCGTGGACCCCCCCACCCAGCCCCTCCCGAAAGCTTCGTAGATCAGAAGCCCAAGACCCACGCCCACCGCCCCTACCAAGCCCCACGTCCGGCCCCGGTCCAGGGTGCGAAGCTCCACCCTGAGGACCTGTCCCTCGTTCAGCCTCACCCTCTGGTGGAGGGAGGGATTCCCAAAGCCCACGGGCGTACCCAACTCTGGAACAGCCAGAAGGATCGACCGGTTCTGACGCTCCAACACCTCCCCCTGAAGATCCGGGCGGACCTCACCCAGAGCGGCCCTGAGGTCCAGGGCGGCCTCCTCGGAAAGGGTCGCCCTGATGTCCATGCCGGGCCTCAGGGATTCCAGGCTCACGATCTGGTACTGGTAGCAGCCCCCTGCCAGGAGCGCAGTACACACACAGAGGATCGATGCTGTAGCTGCACGGATCATGGCCCCTCCCCGGGTCGATGTGCGGACACCGCTGCGCCCCCATCCTTCGGCCAGCTACCGGGAGGGGAAGCCGATGCCAACTATCCTAAACATATCCGCGTGCGCCGGGGAGAGAAAGCACCCGGTCCGCCGCAGGAGAACAGACGCCGGCCCGCCAGGGAGAATCGTGCCGGCCCGCCGCAGGAACGGGGCGCCGGCCCCCCCGGCGGGTCGCGCCAACCCGCTAGGCTCCGGGCAGCCCCTCTCCCACCCGGGAGGCACCTTCTGCGGCCGCCCCGCGTGGGTCTCTTGCCCAGCGGCAAACCGGGACCCACGTTGCGAGTATCGGCTTCCCTCTCCCCCGGAGCGCCTGACCATGAACGGCCTTCTCTCTCCGCCGCGCCACCTCCCGGCCCGGCCCCGGCTCTTCCGTTCGGCTCGCGTCGCCCTCCTTCTGGCAACCGGTGGCCTCTGCGCGGCCAGCGCCCTTCTCCCCAGCGGATGCCAGGAGGGGTTCGTGGACATTGGCAAGCCCCTGGAGATCCAGGTGACGGTGGACAGAGCGGAGAGCCGGGTGGGACAGGAGATGAGCTTCCTGGTGGAGGCCACCGGTACCCAACTGGAACAGGTCTCCATCCAATTCGGCAACGGAGAGGGGGACACTCTCTCCGCAATGGGAGCCGACACCGCCACCATGCGGGCCACACACGCCTACTTGCAGGCGGGAACCTTCCAGGTGACAGCCACCGCCCTGCAGATCACCGGCGAGTCGGTGTCGGACCGCATCGAGGTGCGGATTCTGGACGCCCCCTGAGACAGCCCTCTACCGTAGTTCCCCGGCTGGGTCCCCTCTGTCCCTGAGCCCAACCGATTCTTCCCGACAATCCTCCAGGTTTTCTTGACACCCCCCGAGCGCCCACCTACGTTGACTTCTGACCGTATTGGATTTCATCCAAGTTGTATCGATTCCCACTCACTCCAACCTTCGCGAGGAAGCCCCTAGCGGCGTCCCTTGCGTCGTCACCATCGGGTCCATTCCGTGCCGAGCCGGCGGATTATTCCGCGATCGGGACGCAAAGGAAGAGTCGTTCAGCGGAGGTGCGGCACCGTGCCCACCTCTCCGGGCTGGTAAGGCCGAGCCTTTCGGGACTGAGGCCACGACCCAGACGACTGTCTGGGCGGTGTCATCCCTCTGAGGTGGAGGTCCGTTCCTGCCCTATCGCCGACCCCCTCGAGGGAGGGATCCGATGAAAGGAGTGAACCGATGAAGCGATCCGGTACTCTTACCATGGGCCTGGTCCTGGCGGCCATCGCCCTGATGCTGGCAGAGCCCGCCGGGGCCCAGCAGACCGGTACCGTCACCGGCCAAGTCGTCGATGAAGCCAACCAACGACCTCTGGCCGGAGTCCAGGTCTACGTCCCCGGGGCCGAGGTCGGGACCATCACCCGGAGCGACGGACGCTACGTCCTTCTCAACGTCCCGGCCGGCGAGGTGGAGATCTGGGTCCAGCTCATCGGCTACGCCGCACCGGCCCGGACCGTCACCTTGGCAGCCGGTGGGACGGTGGTGGCCGACTTCTCCCTCCGCCAGGAGGTTCTGGGCCTGGACGAGATCGTCGTCACCGGGGTTGCCGGGCAGGCTCGGCGCCGGGAGCTGGGGAACACGGTTTCCCAGATCTCCATGGACAGGATCATCGAGCCCGTCACCTCCATCGACAACCTCCTCTCCGGGCGATCCACCGCCATGACCGTGAACCCGGGAAGCGGAACCATGGGCCAGGGAGCGTCCATCCGCCTCCGGGGGAACACCACGGTACGAAACAACCAGCCCCTGGTCTTCGTGGACGGGGTGCGGCAAGGGTCCGAAGCCTACCCCCTGAGCCAGCCCGCAGGGGTGACGTTCTGGCAGACGCCTCAATCCCAAGCGGGACCCTTGAACGACATCAACCCTGCGGACATCGAGCGGATCGAGATCATCAAGGGACCGGCAGCCGCCACGGTGTATGGATCCGAGGCGGCCTCGGGGGTGATCCAGATCTTCACCCGCCGGGGCCGGGAGGGGCGTGCCACGTGGACCTACCAGACGAACCAGCTCTTCAGCAAGCTGCAGGCCTTCGGGCCCGACGTGCCCATCAACCACATCCGCACAGACGGAACCCCCTATCCGGCCGGGACCCCATTCCCAGCCGATACCTGGAAGTACGTGCAGATGGACCCATTCCTCCGCACGGGCTGGACCCAGCAGCACAACCTTTCGGTCACCGGAGGCAGCCAGGCCGCCCGCTACTTCCTCTCTGCCGCCCTGGACGACGGAGAGGGCGTCCACCCGAACGACGAAGAGAGGCGGGTAAGCGTTAGGGGGAACCTCACCTTCCAGCCCCTGCGGGGCCTTTCCGTGGACTGGAACACCTCCTACACGAACCACGACTTCGTCATCACCCATTCGGGCAACAACCTCTACGGCATCCATTTCAACGCCATGAGGACGCCCGGGAACACGGTGGGATCCACGGACCCCGAGGTCATTGGCCGGCTCCTGGACGCATGGATGGAGCAGGAGAACACGCGGTTCGGCACCGGGATCACGGCCACCTATGCTCCCATTACCGGCCTGACCAACCGACTCACCGTGGGGGTGGACCGGGCCACCATGCGGGGGTTCCACCTCACCCCCTTCGATTACATCCTCCTCCCGCAGGGCTCCCTGGCGGAGCTCTGGTGGCGAAACCAGGCCGTGAGCCTCTACTACACCGGGAGCTATGTCTTCCGCATCTCCGACGCCATCGGCTCCACCCTGTCCTGGGGCGGCCAGAACGTCACCACCGAGTCGAAGCGCGTCGACGCCTACGGCCTCGGCTTGCCGGGCCCCGGCAACCACACCATCACCGCCGCCGCCAGCAAGCTCTCCGCCAGCTCCGGAAACCGGGTCATCGACGCGGGCTTCTTCGCCGAGAACCGTTTCAGCCTTCGGGACAAGATCTATGTCACGGTAGGCGCTCGGGTGGATGGGAACTCCACTTTCGGAGAAGACATGGGTTTGCTGATCTACCCCAAGTCATCCGTATCCTACGTCATCTCGGAAGAAGACTTCTGGCCCGAGCGGTTCGGTGACCTCCGCCTCCGGATGGCCCTGGGCGAGGCCGGCCGGGCTCCGGGCCCCTTCGACGCCCAGCGCACCTGGAGTCCCCAGGCCTTCGCCGGCCAGGCGGCCTTCCTGCCCGGAAATATGGGGAACCCGAACCTGGGCCCAGAGCGCACCCGGGAGATCGAAGGGGGCTTTGAAAGCTCCCTGCTGGACGGCCGGGTGACGGCGGATTTCACCTACTACCACCAGACCACCAGGGAAGGCCTGCTCTTCGTACCCCAGGTTCCCTCCGGAGGCTTCATAGGAAGCCAGCTGGAGAACATCGGAGAGTACTCCAACCAGGGGATGGAGCTCAGCCTCAACGGCACGCTCATCTCCCGGCGGGACTTCACATGGGACCTGGGTCTCAACCTCACCACCAACAAGAGCGAGATGTTGGACACCAAGGGCCAGGAATACTACAACTACCAGGTGGGGCACCCGATCGGCGCGAATCGGGGAACCAAGGTCATGAACCCGAAGGAGTTCGCGGCTCCAGTCGTCGAGCGAGACTACATCTTCGGGCCCAATGCCCCCACCCGTGTCGTGGGCCTTTCCACAGATCTGGGGCTTCCCCGGGGCATCCGTATCACAGCCCGAGGCGACTATCAGGGCGGAAACTACATCACCCAGAGCTCCCAGTGGGCCATGGCCAACCGGGGTGGCGGGGCCCCCGGCTGCGCGGAGGCCTACCTGATCGTGCCTCACCGGGGGTGGAGGTTCGCTTCCGAGCAGAACATCGCCCAGCTCAACGCGCATCAGAGAGGGCATTGCTACAACGACAACCTTGCAAGCGGCATGTGGATCGAGCCCGCCGACTTCTTCAAGATCCGGGAGATCAGCGTCGCGGTCCCGGTGGATTTCGTCATACCCATGGCCAACTCCACAGTCATGTCCTTCTCGGCCCGGAATATCCGGGCCTGGACCCACGAGGAGTTCACGGCCTTCGACCCGGAGATGATCTGGAACCGAGCGTCCATCTCTTCGGTGTTCTCGGGCATCGCCGAAGCCGTCCCGTCGCCCATGCAATTCACGGCGTCCCTTCGGGTCGTCTTCTGACGTTGGAGGACATCATGATACCGGACAAGACAACGACGACCCAAGGATTTCGGAGGATCGTGATGAAGGAGATAAGGAATTCGGCGGGCGGCGTGCCGGGCAGGGGAGTGGCCAGTCTCATGGTCCTGCTCCTGGCCCTGGCCGCATGCGACTTTGAAGTTTCGAACCCGGGACCCGTGGACGACCCGCAGCTCAACGAATTGGGAGCCCACAACGCGGTGGTCCAGGGGGCAAGCTTCGCCCTATCCATCGCCCTCTGGCAGCTAGGGTACATCACGGGGGAGACGGCGGACGAGATCACCCGGTCCGGCCGGAACTTCTGCTGCCCCAAGGCTCCGCCCCGAGTGGGTGAGCTGCTGCGGACGCAGTTGGAGGCCCCCACTTGGAACGTTACGCACCGGGCCCGCTTCGTGGCGGAAGATGCCACCCGCCGCTTCGAGGAGATCGTGGGGGCGGAGGCCAGCTCATACCCTCCGAACGCCTGGGCCAAGCTCTACGCCGGCTACGCCAGCCGGCTCCTGGGCGAACACATGTGCACTGCGTTCTTCGACGGCGGCCCCCCTGAACCCAACATCCGCTACTTCGAGCGGGCGGAGGCGGCCTTCACCGAGGCCATCGCCGTGGGGCAAGCCGCCGGAGTGGCTGAGGTGGTGACGGCAGCCCACGCCGGCAGGGCCTCGGTCCGTGGTCCCTGGCTCGGAAAGTGGAGCGAAGCCGTAACGGACGCCCAGCAGGTGCCCAGGGCTTTCCGCTTCCAGGCCGTGTACAGCGCCGTGCAGGAGAACAACTACAACTTCCTGCAACACATGGGAGCTGGTGCGCCCTGGGTCGACTGGACCGTATGGGGCTCCGACATCGAGGGGCTGTACCTGAACACCGGCGATCCCAGAATCCCCTGGGTGGACAGGGGTCGCACCGACACCCCCATGGGGCTGCCTCTCTACGAGCAGCGGAAGTACACCAGCGTGGCGGACAACATCAACCTTGCCACCGGCCGAGAGATGCTCCTGATCCGGGCCGAGGCGGCCCTGGAGGCGGGGGACTGGGGAGGGGCCATGCTACTCCTGAACGAGCTGCGCTCCGATCTGGTGAGCGACCTCACCGGCAACCCGTTGCCACAGCTCACGGCAGCCAACGCCGAGGAGGCGTGGACCCACCTGAAGAGCGAGCGGAGGCTCGAACTCTGGCTGGAGGGGCGCCGGATGCCGGACCTCCGTCGCTGGATCGGGGACGGGACCCCCGGCGCCCAGGAGAGCATGTCCCACCGGATCCGCCTCTGCTTCCCGGTAAACAACACCGAGGCCGACAACAACGTCCACATCGACCGGGCCTTCGGTGACAACGAGCCCACGAACCCGACGTACATCGGCGGATAAGCTGGCGGACCTCCCGGGAGGTCCGAGATGGAGAATAACAGCAGGTGGGGCGCGGCGCGTGGCGGGCTTCCCGTCACGCGCCGCGGTCTGCTCGCCCCTCCGAAGCCTGAGCCAGACAACGAAACCCGCCCCTTGCGGGTCTCATACTTCGAGAACGTCCAGCTCTCGGACATCCAGTCCATGGCCCGCATCTTCCAGCAACTCCAGCCCCAGACGGAGGCGTACCGCCGGGAGGTGGGCACCGCCATGGCGGAGGTTCGCCGGACCCTCACCGAGGAGCAGTGGGAGAAGGTGCCGGTCCGGGTGAGGAACCTCTTCGCGTTCACCCTGCCAAGGGGTATGTTCCCAGGATGATCCAGCGAATCCTACTTCTCATCCTCCTGGGGAGCCTCCTCCCCTTCTCGGCGGCCTCTCCCCAGGCCACGGGACACACCCCGGGAAGCTGGAACCAGGTGGAGACGGAGCACTTCCTCTTTCTCTACCCCCAGGAACTGGCGGAGTGGACCCTGGACATGGCCCGCCGGATGGAGGCGGTCCACGAGGCTGTGACGGAGCTCGTCGGGTACGTGCCGGGGGAACGGGTCACGGTGCTGGTGGACGATCCCGCAAACGTGTCCAACGGCTCCATGAGCCCCGGGCCGTTACTCTACATGTGGCCCACCCCCCCGGACCCCCGCTCCATGGTGGGGGAGAATCGGGGGTGGGGGGAGATCCTGGCGGTCCACGAGCTCGCCCATGCGGTCCACCTCACCCGCCCCTCTCGGAACCCATTTCGGAGCTTCCTCTGGGGCCTGGCTCCCCTCCCCATTTCCCCCATGATGCTTCGGACCCCGCAGTGGCTCAGGGAGGGATATGCTACGTACGTGGAAGGGGTCCTCACCGGGAGTGGGCGACCCCATGGGGTATGGCGGCCCGCCATCCTCCGGACATGGGCCCTGGAGGGGCAGATCCCCACCTACGGCGCCGTGAGCGGCACCGGGGGCTACCTGGGGGGAGCCATGGCCTACCTTGTGGGCTCGGCCTATGTGGAGTGGCTGGTGGTGCGCGAGGAGGGGCTGGTGGTGCGAGAGGAGGGGATGGTGGAGCGCGAGGAGGAGGAGGGGCAGCAGCGGGGAAGCGGTGTCCTACCGGACGTTTGGGCCCGGCTAACGGCCCGGGAGATCAGAGACTTTTCCCAGGCCTTCCAGGGGGTCTTCGGCCTTCCTCCTGACGAGCTCTACGGCCTCTTCACCGTGGACGTGACGGAGCGGGCCCTGGCGGCACGACGAGCCGTGGAAGAGGCCGGTGGAGTGGTGGACGGAGAGCTCTTCCAGCGGCTCCGATGGTCCACCGGGGACCCGGCCGTGTCGCCGGACGGGGAGCGGATCGCTTTGGCCCTGGCCTCAGACGACGAGCCCGCCCGCATCGTGGTCATCTCCTCCACGCCGGACACGGTCCCCACCAAGGAGAAGGAACGCCTGGAGGAGATCCTGGAGAAGGATCCCCAGGACGTCGCGCCGGTGCGGCGACTTCCCAGGGCCCAGAAGCCCCAGGCCACCCTCCAACCGGATTTCGGCCGTGCGTACCGCCACCCCCGCTGGCTTCCGGACGGCCAGGGAATCCTGGTGGTCCGGAACGTGACGGTGGACAACGGACGCCTCCGGCCGGAGCTCTTCCTGTGGGAATGGGAGACGGGAAAGGTCCGGCAGGTCACCCGGGGCGAGTCCGTACGGGAGGCCGATCCCGCCCCCCACGGCACCTGGGCTGCCGGCCTCCGCTGCCTGGAAGGGCGCTGTGACATCGTCCGGGTGGAGATGGAGTCCGGGGCCGTCACGACCCTGGCCCGGTCCGAGATCCTGAGCCCCTACTCCCGACCCCGGGTGTCTCCGGACGGAAGCACCATCGTGGCCAGCCGCCAGCTGGAAGGGGTGTGGCGCCTGGTGGCCATGGACGCAGACGGCTCCCGGGAGCGTTTGCTGGGCCCCCACGACGGAGCAGCCCGCTTTGATGCCGAGTTCCACCCGGAGGGGAGCGCCTTGGTCCTGACCTCCACCCGGGGGGGCATTCCCAACCTGGAGATCCTGGAGCTGGAGACAGGCCGGGTGCAGACTCTGACCCGGGTCCTGGGCGCGGCCGTGGCGCCGGCGGTGGTGGGTACACGCCATGATTCGGACTCTGCGGGCCTGCCGGGTTCGGGGGCGCTGCCGGCCCCATTCGGTGCGTCTCGGGTGCCGAGTGACGACGTGCCCGCCGGGGACGTCGTCTTCCTCTCCCTCCACAGCCGTGGTTGGGACCTCCGACGCATGAGCCTGGCGGATGCCGCCGTGACCCCGGCCCCGGTGGATCCGGATCTTTCCCCGGCGGCCCCCGTGGGACCCCGGGAGGCGCCCCCCTTCCACCCGGCGCCCCTGGACCCGGTGCGGGGGTACGGAGCCGGGCCTCGGTTCTGGTCCTGGTGGCCCATGGTGAGCCTGTCCCAGGAGGGGCACAGCGGTGGGCTCGCCATCCACGGCACCGACCCCATCGGCCGCCTCACCTGGCAGCTAAGGGGGATGTACGGTAGCCGGGAAGCCTGGCGGGGCGGATCCCTCGGCCTCCTCTGGCGGGGGTCCCGGCCGTGGATCGAGGTCGAGGGCTTTCTGGCCGACGGCCCCCTCCCCCGGGCTGGCCCAATCCCCGTGGATGAAGGGGCTCCGGCACCCAATGGATACCGGAACCTCACGGAGGGCTATTACGGAGGTCTCACCGCCCTCTCCCTGCATCGGAGCCGGGACAGGGGCGCCCTCGATCTCAGGGTGGGCGCCTCGACGGGAAGCCTGGAAGGGGAGGGTCGGACCCTGGGATTCGCCTCCCTGGACCTGACGGCCCGCCAGAGCCCGGGTAAGCTCCAGGTGCGGCAGTCGGTGGGTGTGACGGCGGCCACCGGCCGCACCGCAGGGGACGACTGGACCCGGTGGCTCGCTTCGGGAACTATCGGAGTCGGGAGCGGCAGCACCGGACTCCTGGTCTCGGGCATGATGGGCGGCGTGAACGCCCCGGCGGGCACCCCCGAGGCATTGAGCTCCCCGGAGGCCTTCCAGGTTGGGGGAACGGAGCCACTCCTCTTCGACCCGGCCATCCTGTCTCAACGGGTACCCATGCCCGCCCTGGACCCGGGGTTCCTGAGGGGGACACGGGTGGGTACCGCCTCTGCGGAGTTCCGGAGCAGAGTTCTCGGACGCCTGTTCTTCTGGGCTGGGAACGTGGAGGGTGACGACCGGGGGTGGTTCCGGGTGGTGGGAGCCGAGTCGGCCGAGAGCGCCCCTCCCATCCCCTACCTGCGCCTTCCTTCAGCAACGTTCCGGTTCGGGAGCGCCTACCTCCTGGATCAGCCGCACCGGGGGGAGTGGCGTTGGTGGTTGGTCCTGGGGTGGAGGCCGTGACCGGCCCTGGGTAGGATCGGCCGGCGTCCCCTACCTCCCGCTCCACCACTCTCGAAGGGCGGGCTCCAGGAAGGGCCAGAGGTTCCGGGCCATGATGCGGTGGCCCTCGGGGGTGGGATGAATCCCGTCGTCCTGGTTCAGTTCCGGGACACCGGCCACCCCCTCCAGGAAGAAGGGCACCAAGACGGCACCCGCCTCCCGGGCCACAGCCGGGAAGACAGCCCTGAACCGCTCCGTGTAGGCTTCCCCCAGGTTGGGGGGAGCCTCCATCGCAGCCAGAAGGACCACGGCCTCGGGGTGCCGGGCCCTGGCGACCAGAATGATCTCCCGGAGGTTCTCGGCCGTGGCATGGGGATCCTGGCCCCGGAGGCCGTCATTCGCACCCAGCTCCACCACCAGGACGTCTAGAGCTTCCCTCAGGATCCACTCCAGCCGCCGGAGGCCTCCGGCACTGGTGTCCCCGGAGACACCGGCGTTCACCGCCCGCATGGGGAGCCCGGCGGAATCCGCCAGGGCCGAGAGACGCGCCACGTACCCATCTTCCTCCCGCAACAGGCCGAACCCCGCAGTGAGGCTGGTTCCCAGAAAGACCACCCGGGGACCCTTGGCCCCCTCTTCGGGGTCTTCAGGCGCGGAAAGAGGGGAGCCGGGAGGAGCGCCTTCCGGAGCGGGAGCCTCGGACGGCTCCGGGAAAGACGTTTCTGCGGAAACGTCCTGGCCGCCCGCCGTGGCATCCACCACGGACGTTTCAGCTGAAACGTCCCCGGGCCCAGGATCGCGGACGGTCTCTGTCCCCGACCCATCGGCCGCAGGCGAGCACGCCGCCAGCACCACCAGGGCAGCCAGAGGAGGAACGGCGAACCGGGCGGGAACGGCCAACCGGGCGGGAACGGCGAACCGGGCGGGAACCGCGAACCGGGCGGGAACGGCCAACCGGGCGGGAGGAGCCCCCCACCCCGGTCGCACCCGTGTCAGGGCTGACGCCTTCCGCGCCACACCGCGCAACCATGAGAGAAGACAGTTCATATGATGATCGTGGCCAAAGGCCTCCATAAGACATACCCCAGCGGCGGCCGACCCCTCCACGTCCTTCGCTCCATCGACCTGGAGGTGGCTCCCGAATCCTTCGTAGCAGTGGTGGGCCCTTCCGGGAGCGGGAAGACCACCCTCCTGGGGCTCCTGGCCGGCCTGGACGAGCCTTCCTCCGGCCACGTTTCCCTGGACGGGGAGGACCTTTTCGCTCTTACCGAGGACCAGCGTGCCGGGTTTCGCTCCCGAAACGTAGGCTTCGTCTTCCAGACCTTCCACCTCCTGCCCACCCTCACCGCCCTGGAGAACGTCCTGGTACCCCTGGAACTCCAGGGAAGAGCCCGTGGGCTCCGGGATCGGGCGGTGGGCCTCCTGGAGAAGGTCGGCCTCGGTGACCGGCTCCACCACTACCCGTCCCAACTATCCGGCGGCGAGCAGCAGCGGGTGGCCCTGGCCCGGGCCTTCGCCAACCGGCCTAAGATTCTCTTCGCCGACGAGCCCACGGGAAACCTGGACCAGGAAACAGGCGCCATCGTGGTGGACATGCTGGAGGAGCTGAACCGTGAGGCCCGGACCACACTGGTGATGGTCACTCACAACCTGGCCCTGGCGGAGCGGGCCCACCGGGTGATCCGACTGGCTGGCGGAAGCATCGTGTCGGACCGGGCGGGAGGGGGCGCCTCGGGTGGGCCCGACGGTACGGACGCTTCCGAGACCGAGGGCCCCGGGCAATGAATCCCTCCTTCGGCGCCGGGCAATGAACCCCTCCTTCGCGTTGCGCCTGGCCCTCCGTGAGGGGCGGTTCAGCTTCCGGCGGGTGGGGGTGTACATGCTCTCCATCACCCTGGGGGTTGCGGCCCTGGTTTCCATCCGGTCCTTCCGAGAGGACGTGGCGCGCTCAGTGAGGCTTGAGGCCCAGGTCCTCATGGGAGCCGATGCCCGCCTGGCGGGAACAAGCTCCTTCCCTGAATCCGTGACCCGGATTCTGGATTCCCTGGCGGCGGAAGGAGTACCCCGGTCCCAGGTCACCACCACCCTGTCCATGGTCTTGGCCCCCTCCTCCGGCGCCGTCCGCCTTCTCCAGGTCCAAGCCGGGGACGGGGGCTTTCCCTACTACGGAGCGGTCCGCACCACACCCCCGGGACTCTGGGGCCGACACCTGCAGGAGGACGTCGTCCTGGCGGACCCAGCCGTCCTGACCCAGCTCGAGGTTCAACCGGGGGACACCCTGGTGGTAGGCCAGGCCCGGCTGGAGCTCCTGGGGACGGTGGAGGACATGCCCACGGACCTGGGCTTCCAGACGGCGGCGGGACCTCGGGTGTTCGTCTCCCAGGCCACCCTGGAGAAAGCGGGGCTCCTGGGGGTGGGGAGCCTGGCCCGTCATCAGGTCTTCCTGAGCCTGCCGGACCGGGGGGCCCGGGAAGCCCTCCGGGAGAGATACACGCCTGTCTTCCGGGCAGCCCAGGTGGGGTACACCCTGGCGGAGGAACAGGCCGACGACCTGGCCAACGGCATCCGCTTCCTGGGGGAGTTCCTGGGCCTGGTGGGTTTGGGAGCCCTTCTCCTGGGTGGGATCGGCGTGGCCAGCGCCATCAACGTCTACGTGAGGGAGAGGCGACCGGGCGTGGCCGTGCTCCGCTGCATCGGCGCGGACCAGTGGACGGTCTTCGGGGCCTACCTCCTTCAGGCTGGAGCCATGGGGCTCCTGGGCGCCGCAGCGGGCGTGGCCCTCGGAACCCTCGTCCAGCGCATCCTACCGCTGGCCCTGGGCGGCCTCGTTCCCGTGCCGGTGACCACCAGCTTCTCCCCCGCCTCCGCAGCCGCGGGACTCGCCATCGGGCTGTGGGTGGCGTTGATCTTCGCCCTCATTCCCCTCCTCCAGATCCGGAACGTCCCCCCCCTCCAGGCCCTCCGACAGGACTTCGAAGCGCCCCGCCGCCGCTTCGACATCTTCCGCTATGCCGCCGTCGGGGCTTTGGGCGCGTCGGTGGTCCTCCTCTGTGTGATGGAGGCGCCGGAGCCCCGGTTGGGCCTCGCCTTCGCCGGGGGTCTGGCCTTGGCCGTAGTCCTCCTGGGAGTGGCCGGATGGGGGTTCACCCGTCTCACACGCCGGCTCTTCCCTTCCTGGGCCTCCTACCCGGTACGCCAGGGAGTGTCCAACCTCTTCCGCCCACAGAACCAGACCCTCTCGGTTACGTTGGCCCTGGGGTTCGGGGCCTTCATCGTGGGCACCGTCCTTCAGGTCGAGCGGAGTCTCCTGGCCGACCTGGACATCTCCTTCGGCGGAGGGCGCCCCAACGTGCTCCTCTTCGATATTCAGCGGGACCAGCTGGAGGGGGTCCGGGCCCTGGTCCCCCAAGAGGCCGGGGGCTCTGTAGAGGAGCGTGGACCCGGCGCCGGGGAGGCCGGCATTGCTGGCGCCGGGGAGGCCCAAGCCGCTGTAGGCGGGCAGGCCGGTAGCGTTGCAGGCGGGGAGGCCCGACCCGATCGAAGCGGGCAGGCCGGTACCGCTGCGGGAGGGGTACGCGGCACCGCCGACGAGGCAGCCATCATCCCCTCCCGGATCCATGCCATCAACGGGAAGACCCTGCAGGAGCTCAGGGAGGACACGGAGGGGGAGGAGCGGCCCCAGGCGTGGGCCCTCCGGCGGGAATACCGGAACACCTATCGGGCGGCCCTGGGACCCGGCGAGACCCTCATCTCCGGGACGTGGTGGGACGGGACACCGGGCTCCCAGGACGGAACGGAGGTGGACGCCGGAGGACTGGCCCGGGTTTCCATGGAGGTGGACGTGGCCCGGGACCTCCGGGTAACCCTGGGAGACACCATCACCTGGACGATTGCGGGGGTGGAAGTGCCCTCCGTGGTCACCAGCCTCCGTGAGGTCCAGTGGAGCCGGCTGGAGCCCAACTTCTTCGCCGTCTTCGAGCCCGGAACCCTGGACGACGCCCCCCAGAGCTTCGTCATGCTGGTCCGCATCCCCGACCCTGCGGAGAGGGCCGCCTTCCAGCGGGAGCTGGTAATGGCCTTCCCCAACGTCTCGGCCCTGGACTTCGCCCGGGTCCAGGAGGCCATCGACCTGATCCTCACCCGGGTCCGGCAAGCCGTGGGCTTCCTGGGAGGGTTCTCCGCCCTGGCCGGGGTGGTGGTCTTGGTGGGAGCTCTGGCCACCTCCCGAACCCAGCGCATGCGGGAGGGCGCCCTCCTCAAGACCCTTGGGGCCCGGCGGAGGCAGGTCCTGGAGGTCCTCTTCTCCGAGTACCTGGCCCTGGGGACGCTGGCCACCGCCACCGGCCTCCTCATGGCCTGGGGTGCCTCCGCCGTCCTCGTCCCCCGGGTGTTCAATGTGGAGTACAGCGTACACTGGGCCCCCCTGCTGGCCATCTGGGGCGCCGTGGCGGCCCTCACCGTGGTGGTGGGCGTAGCGGGCAGCCGCGGACTCCTCCGCCGGCCGCCCCTCCCGGTGCTCCGGGAGCAGTTGGAGTAGGGGAAGCCTCTTCCCACCGCAGCAGGGCGTGCCTCTCCCGACCGCAGCAGGGCGTGCCTCTTCCCACC
>Ga0114946_10001161_pt1 | contig 18024 bp, 11 predicted proteins | sample WalLakDeSediment_FD_88676 | JGI IMG/M metagenome (GOLD analysis project Ga0114946, IMG submission 88676) | Lake sediment microbial communities from Walker lake, Nevada to study Microbial Dark Matter (Phase II) - Walker Lake 11/02/13 Deep Sediment | ecosystem: Environmental > Aquatic >...
TAATGTGATCCTTATAATCGAGGCATAGCACACCTGTAAAAGCGGCGCTCCGCGGTGATCCATTCTCATCCTGGTCAACGATCCCGTATTGCCGGCGGCCCGGTAAGTTCTGAACATCGTTTTCAACCAGCCAGTCGAGGATCTGTTGCGGGCTCATCCCCTCCACCATGCGGTTGTGGGCATTCTGCTGGTTGGTTGGGTGCCAGTACGACTGGGTGTGGATCGCACCCCGGCCGGGAATGATGTCGCTGATGATATAGGCCCCGCCGGCAATGGCCGTTTCATCAATGCAGGACGCGCCGGCACTGCCGATCTCACCCGTAATGGTATCTATGGCCACGATGGAGAAAGTGTCCTGTGACCTGAGCCCCACCGTGAGCAGGAATAAAAAAGCAATCGCGATAGTTCTCATGTTATCTGATGATTTTTTGAATATGCAGGAGTCTTCTGTCCGGTCCCGTGACCGATAAGATATACATTCCCTTCGCCAATTCCGGAAGGGAGATCACGGCAGTACCTGTGGCATGGATCTCTTCTGATATCATTACCTGGCCCATAGGGTTGGAAATACTGATCCGCAGGTATCCTTCAAAATGATTGCCTGTTCTTAGGTGCAGCCGGTCGTCGAACGGGTTTGGAAAAACGAACCATCCATCCGCCGTTTGGTTTTCTGAGATATCGGTGAAGAGAAAATAATATGGCTCCGATGGCTCTGACACGCAACCATGCTCACTGGTGACGATCACAAGGTAATATCCTTCTTCATCAGGGTGAAATACCTGGTAAATTGCTCCTTCGATTGGGCCATTGCTGTCATGCCACTGGTTTCCATTTGGTGATGAAGAGATCAGCGAATCGCCCTCCTGGGTAATGAAAGGGACAGGGGGAATGGGATGTATCGACACCAGGATGTTGGAGGACACGGTGCTTTGCCCGTCGCTCACCTGTACCTGGTAGGCGGTTGTCGCATCCGGACTGGCCAGCGGGAATTGAATGCCGGGATGGTTCAGCGAGTTGGATGGGGCCCACAGGTAAGTGTAGTTACCGCTTCCGCCGGTTACGTAGGCCCCCAGTTGCGAAGTGCCCTCACCACAGAAGGAGTGCGGGAAAGCGTTGGCCAGCGCATGCAGGCTGCCGTCAATGTTATAGGAGGGCAAAGTGATATAATCGATCCAGGCCCCGTCGAAGCCCTGGCTGATGTTGGCATTTTTTTCATACGACCACCGGAATGTATAGGTTCCGGGAGATAAATCATAGGTGAATTTCTCCCATGGCTGCGTGCCTGACCATTGGTCGATCAGCACATTATTAATATAAAATTTAAGCCAGTCGCCCCCTGCCTGCGAAGATACCCGGCGGTAAAATGAGATATCATCATAACCTATGACATCCAGTGTGATCTGGAGCCCCGACACCTGATTGTGCGTAATGGCGCCCGATTTCGCCGCATAGCTGCCCTCATAGGGGTCTATGAAATTGATCGTCCAGGGCTTGGAACCGGTGAATGTCCATGGATATTGCTGAAATCCGTTCGATTCCCAGTCTTCGATGATGGCCCCCACGGTAAAAGACATCGGGAAGCTTTGCTGGAATGTGCCTTCGTTGGCCGATACGTTCAGTACCATCATGACAATTTGTTCAAGAGGTGTTAACGAATCGCAGCTGAGATGGAAGGTCAGGGTCACCTGCTCTCCGTGGGCGATGCTGCCGGCGATCGTATCGGGGTTCTGCACGGCGACAAAGGCTGAGTCATAATTCAGGTTGGCTGTGATAGCTGAAGCCACCAGACCACCATGGTTTCTAAGTGTTATCACCAGATCGAAGGGTTCGCCCGGATCGATCCGGTTATTGCCGTTACCCTGCGGGTCGTCGATATGGCCACTCATTACCAGGTAAATTACAGGGGGCTGTTCCAGCGCTTCCACAGCATCCAGGTCGAAACCGGCATTGTCGCCTGTGGATGGACCGTCGCCGTCATCGATGATCCGGATAAACCTGGCCTGGGACAAACCGGCAGGGGTGAAGTTAAAGGTGGAGGTGCCATTACCATTTCCCAGGAAGGTCCAGGGGCCGTCCATCGACATGCTGGCGTAACAGGAATAGCCCTCCGGGTCGCTGTCGTCTTCAAATACTTTGATTTCATGGCCGGGGCCATCGAGTATGGTTTTCCCCATGTCCAGGATGATCCAGCCGGCCTTCCCCAGAGAATATCTCGTGTCGTCTGGGGCTCCCAGGGCAAAATAAGTGGTGCCTTCATCATCAAAATTGTTATTGGGGATATAGCAGGCCGGCACCCTGTATGCATAATGCCCTCCTCCCGGTTGTAATGAAAAATTGACGGTGGTGGCAGTGTTTGCTGTTACGGTTGCAGTTTGGGTGTAGGATTGGTAGCCGTTGGCAACCGCTGTCACGTTGTAAGAGCCGGGCACCAGGTATTTATGAAAATCCCCGACCAGAGGATCGTTGTATGAGGGATAGGAATCATCAACATAAATGGCGGCCTGAACCGGTTCCCCCGTAACAGCATCGGTAACCAGGCCGCGGATACCGTAGCCGGCGTGTTCGATCATGGCCAGCATGGCCGGTTCGTTGATCTCGTAATAATACTGGATCTGCGTCGGGGGCGGCTGCTTATTCATGGAAAGTTCCATCGACCATCCCACCGATCCCATAATGCCGTAATAGGAGTCTTTGGTGCTGCCGTTGATGGGGTACATCCCATAGTATCCCTGTTGCACCGTCAGGTTGGTGTAACCGGATGAATTGGCATATACCATTCCCATGGCATGAATATGCGGTTGGTCAGGACAGAAATCGGGACGGTAACTCCACGGATACGACAGAAACACCGTGCCACTGTGATAGGAGGTATGCACCACGAACTGGTTCTCATACATGCAGTTTCTCAATGCTTTCGATTCAATCTGGGAATAATACCCCGTGCTGGATCCTTCACCCCTCCACATATAACCGAAGTCGCGGTTCAGATCGACTCCATTGTTGTTGTATCTGGACATATGGACACGCCCGTCGGGGTTTACCATGATATAGAGCCATATCTCCCGGGTGTCGATCAGCGTGGTCACATACGGATCGACACCATAACTCTGGCAAAGGAACTTCGCAAAGCGGATAAGGTTCTCGGGGCCGCCTATCTCATCCCCGTGAATACCCCCGTCAAACATCACCTCGGGTTCATATTCATCATCATCGACATTATCGCTGATTTTCAATGTTACCAGTTCCCGGCCCTCCACCGATGATCCGTAACTGATCTTTTTACATATCGAAGGATAGGCTATTGTCAGCAGGTTCATTTCCTGGATGATCTCCTCATAGGAGTGATACTGGTCGCGCTCCCGCCAGAAATTCCTGTAATAGTCGTTGAGGTCTTCCTTGAGGATTTCGTAGCCGATATTCCTGGCTTGTAATACTGCCAGCTCTGCAGGGGTGACATACAGCAGCGCATATCCCGCATGGTGGTAAATATCCCCGTTGAGTTGCAGTTCATATAGCTGTTGTGCCAGCTCAGGCGAGGCAATATTTACCCTGACTTCCATTTCATCCGGTCGCCATTGGCCATGCGATACCGTAATGAAAAATACCATAACAAAGGAAAAAAACAGAAAAGGTCTCTTCATAATTCAATGTTCCGGGAGGGATATTTGTTTCCCGTTGAAGGATCAAAGGTAATGAAGAAAACGGGAGATGCCCCGTCCTATTTGATGAATTTACCGGAGAAAGGCTTATAAGAATCCTGTGGTTGCAGTTTCAGCAGGTAAAAGCCTTTCGGCAGGTCATTCACAGGTATGTTCAGATGGTTTTTACCGGGCATGATTTTAACAGTGTGATGATAAAATTCCCTGCCGGCCATATCTGTGATCCTTACATCTGCAGTCATGTGAACCGATGCATTGACCGACAGGTTCAGGATATCCCTGACCGGGTTGGGATAGAGTGGCGCTACAGTGATCCCTTCGGGAAAATCGTTGGGGATGCCCTGCACATTGGGGCCAAAAACGGTGAGGTTGATATTATCAGCCACAGGACTGCCTGTTGAAAGCGTAACGGTTACCAGGGTGGAAGGTTTACCGGTTGCATCGGCGCTGAGGAAATAGGTGCCGAAAGGCAGGCCGGTGAATTCAAAATCACCTTGTGCATCGGGGATGGCAAAGCGCAAGGGTGTTTGTGTATGATCAAAGAGGATGACAGTTGTACGGGTATCCGTCATCATCGAGGCATCCTGGCCCTGGACAAATTTAACCTGTCCCCTGATGATTCCTGTACCCGACATTATAAAGCTGACGGGAACCAGATGGATCTCCGCGGAGTAAATATCTTCATTGGAAAGTGTGAAGGCGGAGGTGTGCTGCCATCTGATCACGTCACCTGAATAGGTCGGGAAATAGGAGTTAAACAGGGATGAATTTGTCTGGAGGACGATTTTAACAACATAAGAGCCGGGTAAAAGGAACCCGAAGCCGTAATAGCCAAAGTCATAAAAAATCTGTTCATCCATAAAAAGCAGCTGCTCTCCGATAGTCCTGTAAAGATAGGCTATGGCCGTATCACCGGAATGCACGGGGTTGTTCAGGGGATAATCGCCCGCGTAAACCAGTCCGCCAAGGCTGAAATATTCGCGGGTAGAAATGTCCTGGCATATCTGATCATGACAGGTATCCGGGTTATTCTGATGTGAAACGGTCAGGCACACCGTGTAGGTGCCCGGTTCATCAAACTGATGAGTGGGATGTTGTTCTGAAGATTCATAACCATCGCCAAAATCCCACAGCCAATGATCCACCTCACCGGTTGAAACATCTCTGAAAGTATAGCGGTAAGGCTTTGTTGTCAATGAATCCAGCTCGACAGTGAAAGCTGCCTGGCAAGCAGAATCCTTCAAAAAACCATTTACATAACCAGGATCCTGTGCTTGAATGATAAAGGGCAACATTAGCAGCCATAAGATTATCGGTAGCAATTTCAACGTTTTCATGACAAATTCCTTTATAATTTGAAGAAGATACCGGCTTTCATCCCGGTCACGATAGGTTTGCGTGGTTTATATCCGGTCTGTTTCACATACACCGGACTGATATATTGTTCAAAAACGGGTTCGAGATGAAGGCTCAGCCTGTCTGTCAGCAGATATCCCATGTCAAGACCTGCGGTGAATCTCCAGTTGGTGCCGGCTCTGGCCGGGACCTGGCGTTCGATACCGATCAGTTCCCCGTTTGATACACTGAAATCAACCACTGGTTCATTCTTGTTTATGAGCCAGGAAAACTTCATCCCGGCCTGTACCGTAAGGGAAATCCTTCCCTTGTTAAGGAATGTATATCCCAATGAAACGGGAATATCAATGTAAGAATAGCTGTTATTCTTTTCCGTGATTGTATAGTGCGGCACGGAATCATAGATGGCCTCTTCTCTGAGCAGCAGAACGATATTATCCGGGTTTTTCGGATCAACCGAAAAAGAGACGACATCCAGGAAATACCCCACACTGTCGTATGATTTATAGTCGATCCTGTACGATCCGATATCCTGCATCCGGCTATACCCGATACCGCTGCTGATACGGAAGCCTGACATGTCAATCCTGACAATGGCTTCGCCTCCCAGCATCTGGTTCGAAGGATTGGGGTCGTAGAAAACGACTGTTGGGATGAAACTGGCGCCAAAAGAGAATTCCGTGGCCTTGAAATACGATCTTTCGTAATAAGGGGAGAAGGTGGAAGTAATATGGTTTTCACGGTGTGCCGGCAAATCTTCGCTGGTCACGGTTGTATTCATCAATCCGGTCTTGCGGGAGGTCATCCGGTGAATCCATTCCGGGGTATATTTGTCGACAGGCTCAGTGTTTTTCTTTTCCCGTATTGTCTTCTGGTCATTCATGGCGCTGATCAGCGGCAGGATGGACGGGTCGTCGGCTGGGTCGTTCGCTGATGCAAGGTAAAGATCTTTCGTATCAGCAGCATCCGTAAGGGAAGAGGCAGAGGCGGGGGATGCTTCATAAATGACCGGTTCCACTGAGAAGACCTGTGCGATCTGCTTCGTATTCGTTTGATCGGAAAGTGATTGAGTCAGGGTGGCTGGTTTGATCATGTAACCACGGCGGGCGTTTTCTGCCGGGATGTTGGGTTCCTTGTCCTCATATTTATTGGCGGGGATGAGTATCCAGGGCATCGATCCCGCGATGATGAGCAGGAAGATGGATGTGATCAGACCCGACGGGCTGAACTTCGATGGCGGGAAGAAACGCCTTTCTATCCTTCGCCACAGGCTGAAGGATGGCTCGATCCTGTAACCGGCCATCGCCTCTTTGAAAAGATCATCGATTTTATTCTTCGTGTTCATATAGCAACCCTGTTAATATATTGATATCGAATGGTTTCTTCTATTTTTTTTCGCAGCGCTTTCCTGGCTTTCAGAAGCTGTGTCTTTGAAGTATTTTCCGAGATGCCGAGAATGGAGGCGATCTCCTTATGGCTGAAATTTTCAATGGCATAGAGGTTAAAGACGACCCGGTAGCCATCGGGCAGTGCCTGGATCATTTGCATCAGTGTTTCTTTACCGATGTTGAGATGGTCAGGGATATCGTTTTCCAGGTCTTCATCATCTCCTATGCTGATCGCTTCTTCCAATTCACTGACATCGGCATGGAATGCATGTTTCAGGTTTGACTGGTAGTTGTCGATGGCAGCGTTGATCATGATCCGTTTGATCCAGCCTTCGAAAGAGCCCTCTTTACGGAATTTGCTGATCTGGGTGAAGACCTTGATGAAACCATCCTGCATAACATCTTCGGCATCGATGCGGTTCTTGCAATACCGCATGCATACCCCCAGCATGACCGGTGCATGTTTCCTGAAAAGCAAATTGAAAGCCTTCCGTTTACCTTCCAGGCATCCTGCGATGATTTGTTCGTCGGAATTCATTCCAGGTACCTTCAATAAATCAGACGCCGGGAATTCTAAAAAGTTGCCCGGCGTCTGCAGAAAAAAATGTCAGGAAGATATAATTTCCCGTATTTAGTTAATTTTCAAGAATTTACCAGAAACAATCATCTTGTCCTCCGGGATGATGACCACCTGGTAACATCCCGCCGGTAATTGCTGGACAGGAATCGTGATACGACGGGCGCCTTCTGACAGGATGTGATCTTCCCGGTGAACGGCTTTTCCCAGCAGATCCATAACCATCAGGGTGATCCGGGATGTTGTTTTCATATTGATGGATACCGAGGCCTGCTCTCTCACCGGATTGGGGTATAGAAGGAATGCATTTTCGATAAAGGCAGATTCCGGTTCATAGATGGAGAAGGTGATGCCTCCCGGCAGAATAACCAGGCTGATGTCACTGGCCAGCGGTTTTTCTTCGGAAATCGTCACAAACATGGGGGTGGTTGGAACGCCGGTAACATCGGGATAAAGCTGGTAGGTGCCGTAAGCGATATTGGAGAAAATAAAATATCCCTCAATGTCTGATAATCCGCAGATCAGGTGATAACCCCGGTCGTCGAGCAATAGGATTTCGATATTTCCGGCAGGGATGACCGCCTCGGCCAGCAGATTGGTATCATAAACGATCTGACCGATGATCTTGCCTTCGCCGGAAGTCAGCCCAACAGATGGTAACATAGTAATACGGGCATTCCATTCATGCTTCTGCAAATGGATGACTTCGGCCTGGTCCCATGCGTATACATCCCCGATATATGTGGGCATGAACTGTCCGTACATTTCGGATATAGCCTGCAGCCTGGCTTTGGTAACATAATTACCCGGGGGAAGGGCATAGAAGTAATAGTAGCCCAGGGTGTCGATGGAAGTGGTATCCAATGGGATGAGCTGGTTATTGGCGTCGTAAGCATACAGGTAAGCCTGCCCGTAATCAATCGGGAAATAGTTGGCAAAGACATGCCCGCCCAGGTGGTAATAATTTCCGACACCTACCTGGACCTGCTTCACGATGGTGCTTTTCAGGAAATATTCATATTCGGCTGGGAGTGCACTGATGGTGAGGGTGACCATATAAATACCCGGCTCTTCATAGGTATGTTCCGGGTCTTGTATCTCGGAGAAGTTACCGTCCCCGAAATCCCACTCCCATGATTTGATCTGTGAGCCAATGGACTGATCCCTGAAGATCACTTTCAACGGGTTATCCTCAACGGGATCGGGCATGGTCTTGAAATTCGCCTGAAATTCACTGATTGTATTGGGATCGAAAAAGGAAAAGTCGGCAAAGATCAGAAACTTATCTTCCCAGACAAACCGGTAATAGCGATCAAGGGAGATCAGGGTATTGGTCAGGTCATACAGGTGTATATTGATGATGCCGTCTGTGGAGGTTGTCACGATGGTGTCTCTGTAAAATCCATTCACATCGGTTTTGGTGGCGGCATAGTAGTTGAAGCCGTTATTGGTAAGAGAATCGGAAATGATATAAATATTATGGCCCGGGATGGGGGCGCCCGTCTGGGCATTGGTGAGCTGCCCTGAAATATGGATATAATTCTGGTATGAGTTGAACTGGGAAAAAGCCCCAAGGATCATGAAGCTAAACAAAGCCAGCAGGGCAGGGCGGGCCAGGCCCACTGGCGGCGGCGGCTTCCTTCTGAATATTTTCCATGTCTTTTTCATGATCTTTGCACTTAGAAATTATATTTCAGTCCTGCCCTCACACCATAGGTGATTGATCTCGCACCGGCATTGGCAGGCAGATCATATTCCGGATCAAGGGCAAACCGGAACGTAGGTTCCAGGCTGAAACCAAGCCTGTCAGAGAGCTGGTATTCAAGTCCCGCTCCCACTTGTAACTGCCAGTTGATGGTTGATCTTACCGGGACCTGGTAATCCACGTTGATAATTCTTGCGTTTTCTTCCGGATCAATCGCTTCAGGCAATTTTTTAACAATCATAAAAGATGCGGCCGGGCCTGCTTTGGCGAACAGGGAAATCTTGCCGAAGCTATGGCGGTATCCAAACAGAACCGGGATTTCCAGGTATGTGTAATTCACTCGGGTTTCAGAAATCGAATAGTGATCGATGGTATCATGAACCTCTGTTGTTTGGGTGTGGTAGGTTGGGATAATGCCGTTTTCCGTCGAATCGAAAGTGATCAGGTACACATGCTCGTAGGTCCCCAGGAACCTGTTGTAATCGATGGCATAATCCCCCTTGTCATAGGTTGACCGGAGGTTGATTCCGCTCTGGATAAAGAACCGGTTCAGGTTTACCTGGGGCAACACCGACAATCCATAGCTGATAGTGTTTTCCAGGTCATTTTCTTTGTAGGATGTCACTTCAGGGTGGAAATACAGGCCCAGCGACCAGCTGGCGCGGTTATTCCTGGCATAGTCCCTGAATCCGTGCAGTTTTTTGATATCGCGAAGCGACAGGTTATAACTGACAGCATCGGCATAGCTGATATCACCGGATGATAGCTTGCGGCGCAGTCCGTCATTCCAAAGACCGGTCCTTACCGGGGCTGTCGGGTTTTGGTCCGGGCCATGGGCTGGATTTTGCACACCGGGATTTGATTTTCCGGCCGGGGCATCTATCTGGAACGGTGCCCTGACAGGGATTTCTGCTACATGAAGGCTCCCGGCAGTGGTTTTTCCGCTTTGAACGGTAGGGTTTTGCTCTGGTGTACCGGAGATATTCTGTACAGGGGCATGGGGAGTCGGGGAGTCAGGGTTGTTTGAAATGGTACCGGGAGCATGCAGGAACTGCCCTTTTGCTTCAGTGACAAGGATATTGGCGGAAGGATTGTTTCCGAGATAATGATACAACAGCCCGCTCATGAAGATCAGCACGGAAACGGCGATGATCAGTGGCATGACAAAACCGGGCCCCCCACTTGCCGGCGGATTACCGGCGATGCGGGTCCTGATGCCTTCCCATACATGTGCAGGCGGCTCGGGCCCGAAGTTTTCAAACTTCTGCCGGACGATCTTATCAAATGTATCAAATTGATCCGCCATATTATTCAGGTTTTCTTTGCACCAGTCTTTGCTGAAGGGCCGTACGCGCTCTCGACAGCTGGGACTTGGAGGTGTTTTCCGAAATATTAAGTATTTTGGCTATTTCCTGGTGATTATATCCTTCCATCACATGCAGGTTAAATACCAGCCGGTAACCTTCCGGCAATTCCCTGATCAACTGTAAAAGGTCACCTACCGATATCTTATCCAGGATATCTTCTGCTACAGCCTGATTGGAAGCAAACTTATCGATGCTGGTTTCGTTCCACTCGTTCTGCTTGCTTTTGTAATAATTAATGGCTGTATTGACGATGATCTTCCTGATCCATCCTTCGAGCGAACCTTCAAACCGGAAATCTTTCAGGTAGGAAAAAACTTTGATGAAGCCTTCCTGGAGGATGTCATCTGCTTCAAGCGTGTTCCGGGCAAACCGCAGGCATACTCCATACATTCGGCATGAGTAACGCTTGTACAGGTATTCCTGGGCTTTCGGATCGTTCTCCAGGCACCTATCGATCAGTTCCTTTTCGGTGTACATCTATAAACTTAAGCCCCTTACCAGTTCAGGATCATGGGAACCATGTATTGAATTCACCTTTTATATCTGATACAAACATACGAAAGATTTTTTTTCTTTTATGAAGAACCAGTATAAATTTTTCCTGAACCGGAAAAACCGGATGTCAAAGAACTGATATAAATACCATAACACAGGTACAATAAGACCTGTAAATGTATGAGGAAGACAAGAAATGTTTTCAAATGGTTGCATGTGATCGTAAATTATTCCGGATCACAATTGAACATATGGGACAGCATGTTGTAAATCAGGAAAGTAAATTGAATCAATTCATTTTACCGGAACCTGTGCAGATAAACTTTGCCCATTGCGAGGACATGGTAGAGGGCAGGGACTACCACCAGTGTCAGGAAAGTTGAAAATGTCAGGCCAAAAATGATTGTCCAGGATATAGGCCCCCAGAAGGCGACATTATCTCCGCCGAAGTAGATCTTTGGGTTAAAGGTTTCAAAGAATGAGATAAAGTCGATATTCAGGCCGGAAGCCAGCGGCAGAAGTCCAAGGATCGTTGTGACGGCCGTGAGCAGGACAGGGCGAAGGCGTGTTCTGCCACCTTCTATCACGCATTCCGTGGCAATGTCGCGCGGGAGAATGGCGCCCTCTTCCATACCCAGCTCCAGGCGTTTACGCCGTTTCAGCAGATCGATGTAATCGATCAGCACGATGGCATTATTCACGACAATCCCTGCCAGTGATACCAAACCGATTCCGGTCATAATGACCACAAAGTCCATTCGGAAGGTTGAAATGCCGCCAAAAACCCCGATGGTCGAGAACAGCACACTGAGCATTATGATGAATGGTTTGACGATGGAGTTGAACTGGCTGACCATGATGATCAGGATCAATGACATGGCAATGAACAACGCCCTGACCAGGAAGGCCATCGACTCCTCCTGTTCCTGTTGTTCGCCGGTGAATTTATAATTGTATCCCGGTGGCATAGTTTCACTGGCGAGCAGGTCTTTCAGCTGATTGTTTATATCGGTGGCATTGTAACCTTTCATCACATTGGAATAAATGGTTACCATGCGGGTGAGATTTTTTCGCTTGACCGACTCATAAGTACTGCCGTAGCTGACATCGGCTACGGCAGAGATCGGCACCTGCTGTATCTTTCCGCTGGCCTGGTCACGGAAAGTGATCCGCAGGTTCAGCAAGTTGGCCATGTTATGGCGGTATTGCTCATCTAATCGCAACTGAATGGGATATTCATCTTCGCCGTCTTTCAGTTTGCTGACCTCTTTGCCGAACAGTGCTGTCCGGATGGTCGCTGAAATCTGCCCGGTCGATAATCCATACCGCCTGGCCCGGTCACGGTCGATATGCACGATGGCTTCCGGTTTCCCCAGGTCAAGATCGATATTCAAGCCTTCAATCCCATCAATCCCGGCAGTTTCGATCGTTTGGATCAAACGATCCACCTGGGCAAGCAACATATCGAAATCCATCCCGGTCACCTCGATATTGATCGGCTTACCTACCGGTGGGCCCGCGCTCTGTTGTTCGACAGAAACCAGGACCCCCGGATACTTACCGATCAGTTGATCTGTCATCTCCCGCATGACATCCATTGTATTGACATTGTCTCGCAGTTCATAGTCGACAAAAGTGACGGTGATCATTCCGCGGTGGGGGGTTTCAGAGATATCCAAAAACTCGTTCTCACCCCTGGCGCCGCTTCCAACGGTTGTCAGAACAGATTTGACAATGTTTTCATAAGGCTCCAAAACCCTGTATACATCATCTTCCATTTTTTGCATGAAATCATTGGTTATCTCAATATCTGTACTTACCGGCAGGGTAGCAAGAATATTGATATACTGGGGATCCATGGAAGGGAAGAAGACGATTTTCGGTTGACGCACCGCCAGCAGGAAAAGCGTGAATACCAGCAACAGCAATGTTCCTGCAATAACGAGAAATGGCTTTAGGCCTGCCATGACGTATTGCATCGTTTTCAGGTAGAGGCTTTCCAGCCAGGGGAGAAACACATCTTTGAACCACCTGGCTATCTTAAAAAGAAACAGGAGATGGCATATTCCGATAAAACCGAAGATCAGCAGGATGGTTCCCGGGGTATTTTTTCCGGAGATGTATAAAACTGCGGAAAGAGTTATCAAACTCATGGCGATGATGAGTGTCCGCCTGGTTTTGGGTTTGGGCAACTGCTCGCCGGCCCGCATGAAGGTAGAGGTGAGGGTAGGGGTGATGGCCAGGGCTACAAACAGGGAGGCCGATAATACCACGATGAGCGTCAGTGGCAATAGTTTCATGAATTCTCCCATCAGGCTGTCCCAGAAAAGGAGCGGGAAAAAGGCAGCCAGGGTGGTGGCTGTGGAGGAGATGATCGCCCGGGCAATTTCACCGGTCGCCAGCCGGCTGGCCTCCATCTTTGTATAACCCCGGTCAAGATATCGGTAAATATTCTCCACGACCACAATGGCATTGTCGACCAGCATCCCCAGGGCCAGGATCAGAGAGAAGAGCAGGATCATGTTCAGCTTGTAACCCAGCAGGTTAAGGACAAAGAAAGAGATGAACATAGATAAGGGGATAGCAAAGCCCACGAACATGGCATTGCGCGTCCCCAGGAAAAGAAACAGTACGAAGACGACCAGGATGACCCCCAGTATCATACTGTTTTCCAAGTTACTCAATTGTTTCCGGATGAGGTCCGACTGGTCGTTGGTGAGGGTGATATGCAATCCCTGTGGCAGGGATCCGTTTTCCCGGGATTGATCGAGCAGCGAAAATATTTTGTCGGTGGCCGACAGCAGGTTTTCACCTCCCTTTTTGATCACGTGCAGTGATACCACCGGTTGCCGGTTCAGACGAGCAAAAGCTTTGGGCTCTTCAAACCCGTCGACAACGGCAGCAATGTCTTTCAGGTGAACGATATGTCCTTTTTCATGCTTGACAATCACATCGCCGATCTCACGCGCATCCTGAAATTCGCCGATGATCCTGACCGAGCGCCGGTAACGCCCCTCTTTGATCTGGCCGGCCGCCATGGAAAGATTCTCATAACCCACTGCATTCTCCAGGTCATCGAAACTGATCTCAAGCTGCTCCATCCGGAAGGGATCGACATTGATGCTGATCTCCCGTTCATTCAGGCCGATGATATCGACTTTTGAGATTTCAGGAAAGGTTTCGATCTCATCTTCAAGATATTCGGCATACTTTTTCAACTCGGTGATGCTGTAATCGCCCGAAAGATTGATATAGATGATGGGAAATTCGGAAAAATCGATGTCCATGACCATGGGGTCCTGGGGAAGATCGTCCGGGAGTTCGCTTTTGGCTTTATCCACCGCGTCTTTCACATCAAGGACGGCCTGTTTGATATCCACATCCGTGTTGAATTCCACGAAAATGGCCGATACATCCTGCGAAGAGGTACTGGAGATCTCTTTTACCCCTTTGATCACCTCCAGCTCTTTTTCGATGGGTCGGGTGACCAGGTTTTCCATGTCGAGAGGCGGGTTCCCCGGATATATCGTCTGCACCATCACGGTAGGAATGACAATATCGGGGAAAAGTTCTTTGGGCATGGAATTATATGAATAAATCCCAAATCCGAAGAAGATAAAGATGAGAAGGTAAACCGAATTTTTATTCCGGAGCGCCAGGTTCGTCAGGAAAAATTGCCTGACTACTTTTTGTTTTGGTTCGGGTTGATCATTCATGGCAATAATAGTGTCTCCCCGCCAGGGCTCGAACCTGGGACCCGCTGATTAAGAGTCAGCTGCTCTGCCAACTGAGCTACGGAGAGAGTATATGTCTTAATCTCCTTGCTCCTGGGACCCTCCCGATCAGAGATCGGGATGCTCTGCCAACTGAGCTACGGAGAGTTACAAAATGAGGGCTGCAAAGTTATAAAAAAACGGAAAACATATCTCGACCGGGCGGAAAATCTCTTAATTTTGAATGATGGTTAAAAAAGAACATCACGATGAGTCGGCCTTGCGGGTACAGGCGGGCATTGAGCAGCCTTCTTCGGTGAATCCGGAGGCTGCGAAGAAGCTCAGTGGTAAGGGATCGGGGAAACGCCCGGCAGAGGAGTATGTAAAAGGGATCCTTTCAGGGAACAGGACCTTGCTGAGCCAGGCCATCACCCTGGTGGAGAGTTCCCTTCCACGCCATCAGGAGACTGCCCGTCAGATCATTGCGGGCTGTGTTCCCTATTCAGGGCGGTCGGTGCGGATTGGCATCACCGGTGTGCCGGGCGCCGGCAAGAGCACTTTCATCGAAGCTTTCGGTAAGCTGCTTACCCGCCTGAACCATAAGATCGCCGTGCTGGCCATCGACCCGAGCAGTCAGCGGACAAAGGGGAGCATCCTGGGCGACAAGACCAGGATGGAGGAGCTGGCCAACGACCCGAAAGCCTTCATCCGGCCCTCCTCCTCTTCCGGGACCCTGGGAGGCGTGGCCCGCAATACACGCGAATCGATCATCCTTTGCGAAGCGGCGGGGTTCGACGTGATCATCGTCGAAACGGTCGGAGTGGGGCAGTCCGAATCAGCCGTCCACTCCATGGTCGATTTTTTCCTGCTGCTGATGATCGCCGGCGCAGGCGACGAGCTGCAGGGCATCAAACGCGGCATCATGGAAATGGCCGATGCCATCGTCATCAACAAGGCCGACGGCGATAATATCGCCCGGGCCGAGCTCGCGCAGCGGGAGTTCAAAAACGCCCTTCATCTCTTTCCGCCACCCCTCTCGGGATGGAGTCCCGACGTGGTGACAGCATCTTCAACCGAAGGGAAAGGCATCGCCGATATCTGGGAGATGATCATGCAATACCAGCAACATACAAAAGCTTTGGGTTACTTCGACCAGCACCGGCGCGAACAGGCGCTGCAAGCCTTCCAGGATTCGGTCGAAGAGGTCATCCGGCAACAGTTTTATCACCACCCCGAAGTGTCGGCCGCTCTTCCCGTCCTCAAAGCCAAAATACTTGCGGGCAAGATCAGCCCGTATGCTGCAGCGCAGGAGGTGCTGGGGAAGTATCGGGAGTGATGAGTTCTGAGTGATGAGTTCTGAGTGATGAGTTCTGAGTGATGAGTTCTGAGTGATGAGTTCTGAGTGATGAGTTCTGAGTGATGAGTTCTGAGTGATGAGTTCTGAGTTTTTAGAGATGTTAGTTTAATTAAAATTTGAGAGAATTCGTTTTCTGTCTTCGTTTAACTTTTCATTTTTGTGAAAAAGCTCGATGAAAACAATTCTTTGTTCATCTGGGAAATAGGCATAAATCAAACGTAACCCTGAGTTTACACCGCTACCTTTCAGGGATTTACAGGCGATTTTTTTTATTTTTATTATGCAGGTTTCCAAACCCAGGCCTTCAATGCGATAACTGAACGGCGGCCTTTCGTCCGGTTTTTTCTTTAAGATTGTCATAACAACCTCCAGATCATCGTTCAGTGTTCGGTATCTCTTCAGCAGTCGCTTCATATCTTTCCTGAATTCGGGGAGCTTTTCAATCTTCATTTTTATTCCCTGTCTTCGTCATAAACCCTTGCTGAATAGGGTATTTCCCTGTAAAATGCGAGCTCATAATTGATATCTTTTCCCTCATCCGTAACCTCCCAGGGCAGGTCGTGATGGGAATAAGCGCTGATAACTGAGGCTGACCAATCACTCATTTGGTTCAATACCCGGTCAATCACCTCTTTTTCGCTGGCTTTCAGTTGTGTCAGGTCTGCTTTGATCAAAGGCAGATAACGTGTCTGGGCAAACCCGTGAAAATCGGTCCTTATCCTTTGCATTATTCCTTCTTCCAGCATTTTATTGATGATGGTATCCGCTTGATGCGGAACCGGACCAAATGGCAATTTCCTGTATGTGGCCCCTGTCAGATGCTCTTCATATAATTCATAATAATTGAAATCCGCAAAATAGAGTAGTTTGAAAAGAACCGTCTCCCCGACATTTGGTTTGCCTGCGCATTTTTCGAGCATATAGAGCAATACATTTTTAAATTTTTGCACATGGAAATATGGGATTGAATTACGCTCCTCTGCCATGGTTGTTTTTGGCCCCGGTGAATCGCTGCTGTATTGACCGGCGGGAAATTTTTCAGATACAAATTCATCCAGTGAAAAACCAAGGACCAATGACAGGTTTTGCAATTCCAGAATATCAACTCTCCTGTTACCCAGCTCGATCTGGGCCAGGGAAGGTCGGGAAATATTGATCCTTTCCGCCAGGTCACCCTGTGACAGGCCTTTCCTTTTGCGGAGCTCGGCTATCCGTCGACCTATTTGTTTTTGAGATAATTTGGCGTTCATGGTGAGATTATTGAAGTTTGTTTTGATGCAAAGATAAAATATGTTTGAAAATAAAACAAGTAAAAGTAAGAAAATAAAACTAATTGTTTAATCCACAGAAATAACAGAAAAATTCATATGTTTGTCATCCTTTTTCTGATAACCAAACGAACTGTATTCAATATGAAATCTTATACTGATATGAACCCCAACCCGCTGGTGCAATACCTGAACAAGCCTGCTTCGGAGTTTACGCTGCAGGATATTATGAAGTATGTGGAGGACAACAACATCGAGATGATCAATTTCCGGTATGTCGGCTGGGACGGGCGGCTGAAGACGCTGAATTTCATCATCAACAGCCGGGAGCACCTGGAGACGATCCTGACAATGGGGGAGCGGGTCGACGGTTCGAGCCTTTTTTCATTCATAGAGGCGGGCTCGAGCGACCTGTACGTGATACCAAAATACCGAACAGCATTTGTGAACCCTTTCACGGAAATCCCCACCCTGGACATTCTCTGTTCGTATTTTAACAAGGATGGCGAGCCGCTGGAAAGCTCCCCGGAATATATTTTGAAAAAGGCCGACCGGGCGCTGAAGGAGCATACCGGATACGAGCTGGAGGCGATGGGGGAGCTGGAATATTACGTGATCAGCCCGAAAGAAGACTTTTTCCCGGCGGTCGACCAGCGGGGTTACCACGAATCGACCCCGTTCACCAAGTGGGAGCATTTGCGCAGCGAAGCCATGGAGGCCATCGCCCAGGCAGGGGGGCAGATCAAATACGGCCATTCGGAGGTAGGATGCTTTATAGTGGGCGATGATCTGTATGAACAGAACGAACTGGAATTCCTTCCCTGCCCGCTGGAAAGCGCGGCCGAGCAACTGCTGGTCGCCAAGTGGATCCTGCGGTCGCTGGCCTACAAGTACGGCGTGCGGATCTCCTTTGCGCCGAAGATCACTATTGGCAAGGCCGGCAGCGGGATGCACGTACACACCCGCCTGATGAAGGACGGGAAGAATGTGATGATAGACCCGGCAAAGGGCCGTTTAAGCGATCCCGCCCGCAAGATGATCGCCGGTTTCCTGGAGCTGGCCCCGTCGCTGACCTCTTTCGGCAACATCAACCCGACCTCTTATTTCCGCCTGGTGCCGCACCAGGAGGCGCCGACGAA
>Ga0114946_10001162_pt1 | contig 18019 bp, 9 predicted proteins | sample WalLakDeSediment_FD_88676 | JGI IMG/M metagenome (GOLD analysis project Ga0114946, IMG submission 88676) | Lake sediment microbial communities from Walker lake, Nevada to study Microbial Dark Matter (Phase II) - Walker Lake 11/02/13 Deep Sediment | ecosystem: Environmental > Aquatic > Freshwater...
CACCGTGGAGGCGGTGGTCATGGAGATGCTCAGCGCCACGGAACCCCTCGAGAAGTAGGTAAACATGTTGGAGGTGGTACCCCCGGGGAGGCATCCGATGAGGATCAGGGAGATGGCAAAGGCAGGCGGAAGGTTCATGATGACCGACAGGGTGAAGGCCAGCAGCGGCATCAGACCGAACTGCGACATGAACCCGATCAGCACCCCTTTCGGCCTGCGCCCTACGGCACGGAAATCATCGACGGTAAGGCTGGAGCCCATGCCGAGCATGATCACAAAGATCATCACGGCCAGCAGGGCCTGGTCATGGGCGTACAATAACTGGGTGTGGAATTCCATATGTCAAAGTGTTTAATTTTTTAGTAACCATAGAGTTCTTTGATGATGTGTTCGAATTTTTGGGCCACCACATGGCGTTTGATCTTGTAAAGGTTGGTAAGCTCTTCGCCGATATGGAAGCCGGCCGGCAGCAGGCGGTAACACCTGATCAGCTCATAGCGCTTGAACCCCTTGCTCTCAGAGATCAGTTCTTTGATCTCCTTGCGGATGATGTTGAGCGCTTCAGAATTTGTTGACAGCTCCTCGTAAGTTCTTGCCTCGATGCCGGCGTTTTTGAACTCTTCCATGTTGGGTACGATAAGAACACCTATGTGCCTCTTGTCTTGTCCCACCAGCATGCAATATTCAATAAAGCGGCTGTGCTGCAGTTTCATCTCGATGGGTTCGGGCTCCACGTTCTCACCGCTGGAAAGCACGATGGTGGCCTTGCTGCGCCCCAGTATCTTCAGGCAATTATTGTAGGTGAACGTGCCCAGGTCGCCGGTGTTCAGCCAGCCGTCGCGGACGGTCCGGCCTGTCAGTTCAGCATCTTTGTAATAGCCTTTCATGACCTGTGGCCCTCTCACCCATATCTCACCCCGCTGTGCGCGGCCTTCGTCGGGCAGCTTGCTGTTGGGATAGAGAATGTCGCCCGTTTCGGAATCCATGATCCTGACCTCCGTTTCGGGGATGGGTGGCCCTACCGTGCCCACCACCAGGTTGACCATCGATCGCACCGATATGACCGGTGTGGTTTCGGTCATGCCGTAGCCTTCGAGCACGGGAATGCCTACATAGTTGAAGAATTTGTCGATATGGAGGGGCAGGGCGCCGCCACCCGATATGGTCATGTTCAGCGAGCCTCCGGCGCCGAGCCTGATGCGCTCCAGCACGGCGGCGTTGAAGAAGCCGTACCAGGGGAGCACGATCACCCAGCGAACGATGTGAAACGGCATCAGGAAGAGGTGGTGCCACCAGGGCTGCGGGCGCATCCTCAGCTTCTTGAAGGTGAGGTAGTAGATCGACTCGCGGTATTGCCGCGCCAGGAAATAGGCGATATGAAACAGCACCTGCCTCACAGGGTGCGAAGCCTTCACATTTTTTATGATGCGCTCATGCAGCTTCTCCCACAAACGCGGCGCCGACGCCATAAAGGTGGGCTCCACGTTCTTCATGTCCTCGGCCAGGGTCAGGATATTTGAGTAATAGGTGCAACCGCCGAAGCTGATGGTGTACATCTCGATGACCCTTTCGAAAATGTGCCAGATGGGCAGCACCGACAGCATGCGGTCGGTGCAGTCGTGCGCACCCGGCAGGTTGCGGATCTGCGACGCCATGTTGGCGTGGGTGAGCATAACCCCCTTGGGGACGCCGGTGGTGCCCGAGGTGTAAATCAGCGTGAACAGGTCGTCGGGTTTTATGCCCGCCAAGCGCTCCTCAGCCCGCTTGTCGCCCTCCTTGCGCAACCTGGCTCCCATCTCAACCACTTCGGCCAAAGGCCTGACCCCATCGCTCACCTTGCCCTTCGGGTCAAGCAGGATGATCTCACGTACCCCCGGCAAACGGTCCCTGATATTCAAGACCTTCTTCTCCAATTGTACCGTTTCGACAAACATCACTTCGATGCCTGCGTGGTTCACAATGTAGGTAAGCTCCTCGTCTGACACATCGCGCCCCCTTGGCACGTCAGCCGCCCCGCAGATCTGTACCCCGCAGTCGGCCAAAATCCACTCGTAACGGTTGTCGCCAAAAAGTCCAATATGGTCACGCGCCTTTACCCCAAGCCCAATAAGCCCGGTGGCCAGATCAAGACCCTGATCAAAAAACTCCCGGTAAGTTACCGGATGCCATACCATGGCACTCTCTCGCGTGGCAAAAGCAGGCATGGCATCAAACCGCTCAGCCGCCTCCCGGTACAATTGGGCCAGATTCTCAGCTACAATACGATTTTTCATAAAATTTGGTTTGGTGAAAAATAGTTGATGATTTGATATACAGTTAATTTGAGAAAAAATTCAATGCACAACCATGTGGATACCAGGGGGGTAAACAATCGTTTAAGCAGGCAAATATACGAATATTTGAATTTGAATTTGATTTTCGTGGGATGGCGATGCATTTTTTAAAAAATTATCCAACCCAAACAAAAAAGATCCGAAATCTGACATGGGTCGTTGTTTGTAAGTAAAATTTCATATATTTGTTGGTAGGTTTCTTTCTTGCCGCCGTATTTTGACCGGGCTGCACCTGGCAGTTTTTTGGTTTTGCCATCAAGGCTGCCCATGCGATACATCAGGCACTGGTCGCTGCAAGGAACAAGTAATGGTTTTGTACTAATGATTTAAGAACCGGCTATGAAAAAGGATTTCGACATTTACAACTGCCACATCCATATCTTTGAGGAGAAGGATGTTCCCCGCGGCTTTTTGAAACTTGGCCTTGTCGCCTTTCTTTCAACGAAGATTGGATACAACCTGACCCTGCGGTTGCTAAGGCGTTATAACTTCCTGTCGAAGAACAACGCCTTTTACAAATATGCCCGCTTTGCCGAAACGGGCAAGCTGGGATCTCAGCAGGCAATTTTTGAGAAATGTGAAGAGCAGTACCCGGTAAACACAAAATTTATTGTGCTGGCCATCGACATGGCCTATATGAATGCCGGCAGGGTGCCCCGGAGTTTTCAGCAGCAGATCGACGAGCTGGCGCGGCTGTACGAGGACAAACCGGATTCAGTCATCCCGTTTATTCATATCGACCCCCGCCGTCCCGGCATCTTTGACATCTTCCTCGATGCTGTCAGAAAGGGTTTCAGGGGGGTTAAACTGTACCCTCCGATGGGGCACCGGCCGGATGACGAAAGGCTGACCCCTGTCTATGAATATTGCAGCAATTTCAGGTTGCCACTGCTGGTGCATTGCGGACCGCAGTCACCCACCCATTACAAGGGTTCAAAAAAGCAGATACGGAAACTGCTGGATGCCGCCGGGATTGCTTACACATCCCACATGAAAAAACAAGAGCTGTGTGCACAGTTCGGACATCCAGAGCTATACATCCCCATACTGGAGAAATACCCAAACATGAATATCTGTTTTGCGCACTGGGGGTCGGAGGTCTCATGGAGAAACTATATTGAAAACCCGGGTGCCAGGGACAACTGGTTCCGCATCATCCGCGACATGCTCGGGAAATACCCCAATCTGTATACCGATATTTCGTTCACGCTGAACAACCCAGAGTTCTTTTCCATCTTAAAGGTTTACATGAACCGCTACCCGGCTATCAGGGAGAAGGTGCTTTTTGGCTCAGACTATTACATGGTGGAAGTGAAAACCACCGAAAAGAAGTTCGGCTTCGACCTGCGGGCCTTCCTGGGTGAAGAATTCTTCAAAATCATCGCCCACGACAACCCCATCAGGTTCCTGAACCTGCCGCCCGGCGGAGCCCCCCCGGAATCCGACCGGTATTTGGTGTAGGGGCGTATTGCATACGCCCTATGATTGGCGCATTGCATACGCCCGTGGTTGGCGCATTGCACACGCCCGTGATTGGCGCATTGCACACGCCCGTGGTTGGCGCATTGCACACGCCCGTGATTGGCGCATTGCATACGCCCCATCCCATGTCGTATTGCATACGCCTCATGCATTGTCACATCGCATCCACCCTACAACCGCAGCTGCATGCCGAGCATTACGTGGACCGAACCCTCGTATTCTTTATAAACCGAGTTCTTCTCCACCCCGGGCGACACGATCAGCCGGATACTGAACATTTCTGCCGGTGAGAAAGTGAGTCCGCCGATCATATTGGTTTGCACCACGCTCAGGCGCTCGCGGGGTTCGGTAATCCGCTCACCGGTCATGCGCTCGATCAGCGTCTCGTCATTCTGTGTCCGCTCCCGGTAATCGTAAAGGATCAGCGAGCTGTTCTCCGTTTTCAGGAAGCTCATGCTGCGGCTCACCCCCAGCAGCAACCCAAACCGTTCGCCCATCGCCAGCTCGTAAAGCAGCGGTATCTGGATGGTGCGCAGCCGCGAGGTATATTCCCAGTTGATGGTCTTGTCTTCGATGGTCTTGTGGTAGTACTCGTAGTTACTTGAGTAATTTTGCTGCTCATACCTGTATTTGTGGGATGATTCTGAATAGCCATCCACCATCTCGCTGGTGTTGGTCGTGTGGTTGCGGAAGCCTGCCATGCCGCCCAGGGTAAGGGTTTGCCTTCCGCCAAGCTGCCAGGTCATGGCCACTCCGAAACGGTTGTTGATGAGCGTCCGCTCGCCGCTGCCGTTGCGAAAGTCGTGCATCTTCGAAAAGCCTTCGCTTTCGTTGAACCCATTGCTCCAGACATAGTAATACTCGTTTTCTGATTCATTCTCAATCGATGACCGGAGCCCCAGGTCATTGGTAATGCGCGAGAAGTTGTACATGAACCTGAAGTCGAGCCCCTCCCTGACATGCCTTTCCCACAAAAAACCTGCATAGAGGTTTTGTCCGGAGTGCTCCCATGCCTGGTCAGACTTGTACCAGCCCGAATAGTCGCTGAAGTTTGAGCTGCCCCGGTCGCCATATTTCGATATGGATTCGTCGTCGCGCGCCATGACCTGGTCAACCGTGCCTGTCAGCAAACCCGCATGCAGCCCCAGCCTGTGGCTGCCGGCGGCAAAGATCAGCCCCGCCGAGAAGTCCCAGTGGCCATATTCCTGCGCCCTGGTCTCATTCATCTTCCAGTATGACTGATAGTTGAGCTGCTGGTTCCACAGGTTGTTGCTGCCCTGGCTGCCGTCGCGCTCAAAGATGAACCGCCCTGCCTTGAGACCCAGCGTCAGTGCTTCACTGATCTCCCACGACAGCAGCGCGCTGATGGCGTGCCCTTCGTGGTACATCTCATCCGAGCCCGAGAACCTGTCAATAATGGAATAGGACTCGGTTCCCGCGTAGGCCATGCCGTCGTAACTTCTTCCTGCCACGTTTTTATAGATGTCATGTGGGATGGCGTAGTAGTTTTCGCCCTGGCTGATGAGCTGGTAGGTGAGCCCAAGGGTGACCGACCTGTTCAAGACCGGCAGCCTGTTGAACCAGGCGGCGCTCATCAGGGGGGTCAGCTCAGGCCGCCTCGGCGCCTGGTAGTGCCAGTAGCCCGGCATACGGCCGCCCGGCATGTAATAATGGCCCCGTTCCTGCCCGGTGCTGTGTGAACTCCCGAAGTCGAGGTACACGTAATTGGGTGGCAAAGAGTCGCGGTCGAAGCCTGAGAGGTTGGCCGGGTTGCGCTGGATGCCCGCCAGCGGATGCTCACTGACCAGGGTGGCCGCCTGCATGAAATAACCGCTGCCCAGCGGACTGACAGATGACGGGCTGAAAAAAAAGTCGGCGCGTTCGAACGACATCTCCAGGGGCCGGTCGCCGTAATACTGTGGTTTTACTGTGCAAGGAATCAGGCTGATGACAGCCAGCAGCAAGACGTGGTGTTTTTTCATGGCGTTCAGAGGGAATTAATTGTACATCATGAAATACGGATCAAAACGACAAAATGCTGCAAGGGAACAAAAAATGCACATGGTAGCATCATGATGGAGGTAAACCAACACAAAAGTGCAGCATTTTGATGCGCCCGACTTGGTGGTTTCTTACGAAATCATTAACTTTGAGTATGCGTCAAAAATTTTGACCGCAGGCTTTCTGGTCATTCCGATTGAAGCCCGGTCAATGTTTCAAATTTATAGATATGGCAAAATTTCAGTTACCTGCTGTGATGAAGGCTGTTCAGTTGGACGATGTGGGACAGTCACTTGTTGTGCGTGAAGTTCCTTTACCCGTTCCCGACAGGGGAGAGGTGCTGGTGAAAATGGCGGCTTCGCCCATTAATCCGTCAGACCTGGCATTCATCAGTGGCGGTTATGGTTTCAAGACAGGCTTTCCGGTAATCCCCGGCAATGAGGGCAGCGGTGCGGTGGTTGCTTCGGGCGGTGGTTTTATGGGCCGGCGGCTTGTTGGGAAGCGTGTCGCATGCTTTGCACGGATAGGCATTGGCGGAGCCTGGGCTGAGTACATGGTGACCAATGCTTCGCATTGTGTTCCCGTTCGTAAGGATACAGGGTCGGAGCAGGCGGCCATGGCCCTTGTCAATCCTTTGACGGCACTGGCCTTTATTAACATTGTGAAACGTGGCCGACATGCCGCCTTTCTGAATACCGCAGCAGCCAGTGCCTTGGGCCGGATGCTGGTGCGACTTGGTAAACGTATTGGTATCCCACTCATCAATGTGGTGCGCAGGGAAAACCAGGCCGATGAGCTGCGCAAGCTGGGGGCTGAGTATGTATTGGTAAGCAGCGAAGAGGGTTTTGAGGAACGACTGAAGGCGTTATCCCATGAGCTCGGGGCCACCCTGTTTCTCGACGCTGTTGGCGGATCCCTGCTGGGTCAGCTGGTGCTGGCCGCTCCCATGCACACCACCATTCTTGCTTATGGCAGGCTGTCGGCAGAGCCATGCATCATAGAACCCGGTGCCCTGGTGCTGCAGCACAAAAGCATTGTGGGGTTCTTCCTGTCTGAATGGGTCAAAACACGCAACCTGATGCAACTGCTGGGCGACCTCCGAAAGGTGAAAAAGATGCTTGACAGCGACATGAAAACCGATATCAAACACCGGATGTCCCTCAACCAGGCAGATGAAGCCATCTCAACCTACAAGACAGAAATGACCGGCGGTAAGATTTTACTGATGCCCGAGATTTTTCCCTAGTACGCCCTGCGCTCCACGCCCCAAGCCCTGCGCCCTACGCCCTGCGCCCTGTGCCCTGCGCCCCGCGCTCAGCTCTCCGCCCTACTCCACCATCGCCTGATAGATGAGTGTGCGCAGTTTGCCGTGGATGTCAGAGCCGGTGGCTGGCAGCAGCTGTGTGAAGAACACCACCACCAGCTTGTCGTGCGGGCTCACCCAGAAGGTGGAGTGGTAGGCGCCGCCCCAGCCGAAGTCGCCCGGGGCGCCGGGGGTGCCGCGTGCGCCCACGTCGAGCAGCACATCAAAGCCGAGCCCGAAGCCCAGCCCGGGATTCCAGGGAATGTCGCGCAAATGGTTCACCGTCATCAGCTGCACCGTTGCAGGGCTGAGGATGTGTCTGCCGTTGTGCTTGCCGTCGTTGAGCATCATCTGCAGGAAGCGGCCATAGTCGCGGGCCGTGGAGACCAGCCCGGCGCCGCCTGAGAAGCTCTTGCGCGGACCGTTCACGTAGTGGCCCTGACCGACGCCGGCGCCCGGGTCGGGAGCCCGCTCGATGCCGCCGTCGCCGCTCGCAGAATACACCGCGGCGAGTCGGGATACCTTGTCGTCAGGCACATAAAAGAAGGTGTCGACCATCTTCAGCGGCTCGAAGATGTTTTCCTGCAGGAAGACATCGAGTGGCTGTCCGCTCACCTCTTCCACCAGGGCGCCGAGGATGTCGGTAGCGTATCCGTAGACATAGCGTTCGCCGGGATGCGCGTCGAAGGGCAGGGCGGCCATGCGCCGCACCGTTTCACGGATGGGCTCGTCGCGGTCGGCAAAGTACCATCCCTGTATGCCGGCCTGCTGCCAGTAGCTGGCTACTGCGCCCCCGCCGTAGCCCATACCCGCCGTATGCGTGAGCAGGTCGCGGATGGTGATGGGCCGTTTGGCCGGTACCACGCGTCCCTCCTCCAGCACGGTGGTGTTCATGAACTCGGGCAGGTACTTCCCGGCAGGGTCGGAGATCAGCAGCTTGCCCTGCTCCTGCAGCATCATCACCGCCACGCTCACGATGGCCTTGGTCTGCGAGGCGATGCGGAACAGCGCATCAACCCGCATGGTGTCGGCCGCCTCACGGTCGCGCAGGCCGAAGGCGTGGTAAAATACCGTCTCGCCGTTGCGCATCACCAGGGCAACACCCCCGCTGAGCCTGCCCGCCGCAGCGTATGTGTCGAGGGTGGCCGACAGCCGCTCCAGCCGTACAGGATCGAAGCCGTTGTCTTCGGCAATCTCCTCCGGAAAACGGGGAACGCAGGCGGTAAAAACCGTAATCAGGACGGCGCTGAACAGCATGGCCGCAACATGGGCCTTGCGAAAGGTGAAAAAGTATTTAGCATTCATGGGATATTGTATTTGTTTGTAACTAACTCATATATTCGCACTTTATTAAAAGACCGACATAAAAAACTGGTGCAGAGTGCAAAGAATGTAATTGCATATCAGCTTTTCCTTAAACGATTGCCTCCGGCAAATATATGCAAATGTCAATTCATATTTAACAGCAAACAGCATTATAACTTGTTCTATCAATTGCATAGGCTATCTCATGAATATCGACCTTGAATTAATTTTCGGAAATCTGCAGATCCCTGACTTATTTAATCAATATATTTGCAAAGTCTGCATTTATCAGCCAGATAAGGGTTTCATTCGCGCTGCCAATGCTGACTTTGTAACACGCTGCATAATTCCACCCTGATATTTCAAATCAATTATATTACATTAGCTGATCATAATCGAAACGAATACTGTTTTCAAGCCTGATTGCTTAGCCATGAAGATCTGCACCCTTGAAAGCGTGGCTTTACCGGGCCCATGAAGTGCCTGGTATCTCCAGGCTGAAATATCACAAACTATAATTAAACATAACATGATCCCCCATAAAGTTATTATAAATTCACTGGCCACTGTAAGCCTATTGACAGGATGCATCGGTCATCAAAAGGAGAAAGCTTTTTCTGCGGATGGCACGAAACCGAACATCATTTTTATCCTTACAGATGATCAAAGCTGGGATGCCTTGGGTTTTGCCGGCAATAATATTATTCACACCCCACATATGAATAATCTGGCTCGTGAAGGTCTTTATCTTAAAAATGCATTTGTAAGCACATCCATATGCGCTGCAAGCAGGGCCAGTATATTTACCGGATTGTATGAAAGAACGCACGAATATACTTTTGGTACACCCCCATTGCGCGATGAATATATGTATGAGAGCTATCCGTATTTATTAAGAAAAGCCGGATACAGAACAGGTTTTGTCGGAAAGTTTGGTGTGAGTGTAAATGATGGCATAATGGATAGCTTATTTGACTCCAGTGTTTTAACTTTCTGGCCCTATCTGAGAGAAATTGATGGAAAACAGGTGCATCTTGCGGACATAAACGGTGACCATGCAATTGATTTCATCAGGTCAAGCAAAGATCAGTCATTTTGCCTGTCGCTCTCATTCTGGTCGCCACACGCTGATGATGGTGCGGTTGAGCAATATTTCTGGCCGGAATATTTTGACCACCTTTATGTTGATGATGAAATCCCTGTTCCTGAAACTGCAGATCCTGCTTTTTTTGATGCTTTGCCTGAATTTTTACAAAACACCTTGAACAGGACGAGGTGGTACTGGCGGTTTGATACTCCGGAGAAATTCCAGGAAATGGTAAAAGGATATTACAGAATGGTAAGCACTGTTGACAGTGTTTTGGCCAGGATCAGACTGGCACTTGAGCAGGAAAATATTGCCGACAATACTGTGATTATCTTTTCAAGCGATAATGGATATTTTCTCGGGGAGAGGGGCTATGCCGGCAAATGGCTGTTGTATGAACAGTCTGTCAGGGTTCCGTTGATTATTTATGATCCCAGGGTACCCGTCTCAACAAGGGGAAAAACCTTTGATGAGATGGTTCTGAATATAGATATAACGCCAACCATTCTCCATCTCGCCGGCATTGATGTTCCGCCCAGGTACCAGGGTGAAAGCCTGCTCCCATTTTATTACGGAAAGCCCGACAATTGGCGTACCGGGATCTTCCTGGAGCACAGGATGGAGATTAATCCCCTGATTCCCAGGGTATATGGTTACAGAGATGATTCCTGGAAGTTTATCGGGTATGATGACAAGCCTGGTTTGATCGAATTATACAACCACAGGGAAGACCTGCACGAAACAAGAAACCTTGCATTATTACCACAATATGCTGATAAAGTTGATTACTACCGGAGCATATGTGATTCAATTATTGATAGATTAATTTCAGACCGGGTTAAATAACAAAGCTTTTCCCTATGAAAATTATAACCACTCTTTTGCTCCCAATTCTTTTTGTGTCCTGTTCATTTTCAGGCAATAAATCTGATAAAACAGATATAGCATTTGATTCTGCTGCCTTCTGGATTGGAGATGGCCTTGAACTGCCAATCATGGATTCGTTGTTTTATCTTGACGATCCCGTGCCACTTTTTCGCAGGGAGTTTGATGTTGCTGAAGGGATAAAGTCTGCCACTTTGTATATTACAGCCGCCGGATATTATAAAGCAACTCTGAATGGCAAGCGCATTGGCAAAGACATGTTCGAACCTGCATGGACAAATTTTAGCAAAAGGGTGTATTATGCCACGCATGATGTCACCTCGGTGCTTGAAGATGGCAGTAATTGCCTGGGCGTAATGCTCGGGAATGGGTTCTATAACCCACTGCCCCTGAGAATGTGGGGGCATCTTAACCTCAGGAATGACCTTCCTGTTGGAAGACCAGTATTCATTGCAAAACTCTCGCTTGAATATTACAACGGAGACATGCAAACAATTACTTCTGATGATACCTGGAAAGTTCATTATGGACCTATTCTCAGAAACAATGTATTCCTGGGCGAGATTTATGATGCCCGAAAGGAAGTAAAGGGTTGGGACACGCCCGGGTTTGATGACCGGTTGTGGCTTAATGCTAAAATTGTTGATGGTCCCGGTGGCCAATTGCAAAAAGCCTTCTTTCCCTCCATGCAAATAAGTCAAACAGTTACACCCATAAACATATGGCCATGTCCTTCTGGTGGGGAAACATATATTGTTGATATGGGCATCAACTTCACAGGTATTTACAGCATAAGGCTTTCAGGTGCTGAAGGTGATTCTGTTACGCTGAGGTTTGGCGAACGCATATATGAAGATGGAACACTCAATCCGATGACTGCCGTGTGCGGACAGATAAAAAGGGCCGGTGCTGGCGGACCGGGTGCTCCTGATATTGCCTGGCAATCAGATATTTATATATTCGGCGAAGATGATATTGCATGGTACAGTCCTGAGTTTACCTATCACACATTCAGGTTTATGGAAATAGCAGGGTTGAAGGAAATGCCAAAGCTATCTGATATCATTGGACTTGTTACCCACAACAATGTGCCTGCCAATAACCGGTTTTACTCTTCCTCCGAACTGATCAATGCCATTCAGGAGATGACCGAAAGAACTTTCCTGGTAAATCTCATCAGCGTGCAGGCCGATTGCCCGGCCAGGGAGAAGTTTGGATACGGTGGTGACCTGAACGCAACCAGCGAAGCCTACATATATAATTTCGACATGCAGTCTTTCTACCGCAAAACCATTTACGACTGGTTAGATGCGATGAATGATTCAGTCTTTGTTGACACGGCTCCTTACGTTGGGATCAGGTATTGCGGGATCAGCTGGGAATCGGCTTACCTTATCACTCAGTATTATCTATACCTTTACTATAACGACACTGAAATTGTTAGAGAATTATATGATTTGAATAATGAATGGATGAAAAAGGTGGCAAGGATCCATCCCAATAAAATAGTGGATAAGGGGCTTAGTGACCATGAGTCTCTTCAGCCGGTTCCTGTTCAATTAACCGGGACGACTCATTATCTGAAGTCAGCAAAGATTATGCAGACATTTGCCGCAGTGATGGGTGATAAAAAAAGGGAAAAGGAATATGGACTTTTGGTTGAAGAATTGGGGAACCTTGTGAAGGCCGAATTCTGGGACAAGGCTGTTGAGGGAGCTATTAACAGGCAGACGCTGTTTGCAACTTTGCGCTATTTCAACATAGTTCCTGAAAATGAATCCCAGGCACTCAGGGATTCGTTGATTTCAGCAGTCAAAAATGGCCCGTCGGGGCATTTTAACACCGGAATATTTGGCACAAAGTATATTCTTGACGCGCTTTCCTCTTTCAATGCCACAGATATGGTGTATAATATAGTAAACAGCACCACATACCCTGGTTGGGGCCATATGATAGACCGGGGTGCGACCACCATTTGGGAAACATGGCAGGAAAGCGACAATACATATTCAAATTGCCATCCCATGTTCGGATCAGTGACAGGATGGTTCTATAAATGGCTTGGGGGCATAAGTCCTGACCCCGAAAACCCGGGGTTCAGGAAATTCTTTTTATCTCCATCGACGCCACAGGGACTTGAATATGTGAATACTTCCTATGAATCACCCTTTGGGACAATTGTGTCAAACTGGCGAAAGGACGAAGATGGCCCATACAGCTATGAAATGAAAGTTCCCGGGGAGAGTACGGCAATGGTACAACTGCCTGTCGGAGAGGGACAAAGGGTATATATTCAGAAAACGGACGATCCTGACTTTGATGCCGGAATGATTGACAACCTTCAGTCTGGAGAATTTGAGCTGAAGCATGGGACATACACCATCCGGGTTATGCATTAAGTGTTGATATTGTTCAATTATTTTGGCAGGTTTTCCGACGAATCACTTTTTGATCATGCCAAAGAAGAAGGTACGCGCTTTATTGAGAAAAGCTGGTGCACAGCAAACATCATGCACCGCATCGATAGATTTACTACCTTCGTGCAATCAATACCGGAATGAGGAATGGCGCTGAGAAAAAAAGCTGGGTTGAACAGGGAGCTGGGTTTGCTGGATGTGATTGCCATCAGCACCGGTGCCATGATCAGTGCGGGCTTTTTCCTGTTGCCCGGGATTGCGGCCCGGCAGGCAGGCCCATCGGTGTTCCTTGCCTATTTCTTCGCTTCTTTGCTGATGCTGCCGGCCATGTTCAGCATGGCCGAACTGGCCTCGGCAACGCCCAAGGCCGGAGGCGCCTATTTCTTTATCGACAGAAGCCTGGGGCCCTTGTTCGGCGCCATCGGCGGCATCGGCAACTACCTGGCACTAACCCTGAAAACAGCATTCGCCCTGGTGGGCATCGGCGCCTATGCTGCCCTGTTCTTTGATGTCCCGGTCAAACTCACTGCCATCGTCTTCGCACTGGTCTTCCTGGTGATGAATGTCGTGGGCGTAAAAAAAACCTCCAGGCTGCAGCAGTTCTTCGTGCTGCTCCTGCTCGTGGTCATGATCTATTTTGTGGCAGAAGGACTGAGGGAAATATTCTTCTCTTCCGGGAGGGCTGAATACCTGTCCCACTTAAAGCCATTTCTTCCCAATGGCATGGAAGGACTGATGGCCACTACCGGTCTTGTTTTCGTTTCTTACCTGGGGTTGACCCAGATCGCCACCATGTCGGAAGAGATCAGGAAGCCGGAGCGCAACATCCCGCTGGGCATGATCCTTTCGCTGCTGATCACGGCGGTGATATATGTTTTTGGCGTATTCATCATGGTGGGAGTAATCCCTGGAGATCAGTTGTGGTATGACCTTGCGCCCGTGTCGAGTGCTTCCGCAAAGGTGTTTTCGCTGGTTTCGCCGAAAGTCGGGACGCTCCTGATCGTGTTTGCGGCCATTACCGCCTTTGCTTCAACCGGCAATGCAGGCATGATGACGGCCTCGCGCATCCCGCTGGCCATGTCGCGCGACAAAATGCTGCCGGAGACACTGAGCCGCATCAACCGGTTCAACACCCCGGCCTTCTCCATACTGCTCACCGCCGCGGTGATGCTGGTGGTGATCCTTTTTTTAAGAGAAAGCGACATCGCGAGGCTGGCCAGCAGCTTTCAACTGATGCTCTTCATGCTGCTGAACGTGGCCGTCATCGTGATGCGAAACAGCAGGATCGAAGCCTATGACCCCGGCTACAAATCGCCCCTCTACCCATGGATGCAAATATTCGGAATAGTGAGTACCTTCTTTATGCTTATCGCCATGGGATGGGGATCCATCCTCTTTATCATGGTGGTGGCAGCCATCGCCGTCGCCTGGTATTGGTATTACGCACGTGAAAAAACCAGTCGGGGGGGCGCCATTTATCACTGGTTTGCCCTGCTTGGGAAAAAGGAGCATAAAGAGCTTGAGAACGAGTTGCTGCATATTTTGAAGGAAAAGGGGTTGCGCGACGGTGATCCGTTTGATGAGATGATCGTGTCGGCCAGCATCACTGATCTGGTGAATGCAAGGACTTCGTTCAGGTCGCTCGTTTCGGATATTGTGGAAAAGTTTTCCCTCGAGGATGGAAACATTGACGCAGAAGGGCTGAAAAAGCAATTTAAGGTGAAAGGGACGGGCTCTGCAAGGGTAATTCCTGAAGTGCTAATTATTGCCGGAAAAGATGAAAACGCCGAGAAACCAATGCTGCATGTGGTGTTATCAGAAAAGGGAATCAGGCAGCCACAAAGGGCAGGCGTTGGTGAACCGGAAAGTCTCGTGAAGGTGATTTTCTTCATGGTGAACAAGGCCAGCAGACCCAAACAACGGTTGCGGTTCTTATCACGACTAATGGACATTATTGAAAGAGAACGCTTCACCGATGCGATCACCAGTATCTCAAACCCGCGGGAGATCAAGGAATATCTGCTGCACAACGACAGATACATCACCCTGCACCTGGAAAAGGGAAGCCGTCAGGAAGAATTCACCGGCAGGGCACTGAAGGAGATCAGGCTGTCGCCCGATGTGCTGGTGGCCATGATCCAGAGAAAAGAGATCACCATCACCCCCAGGGGCGATACCGTGCTGCAGGAGGGCGACATCATCACCATCATCGGTGAGCCCAAAGGCATCAGGGCGCTGTTCAACAGATACATCCATGACCCGGCCGGTGAATAGCCTCTAATCTCTCCCGCAACAGCAACCTGATCGCTATTGCACCCCGGTCAAATAAAACATGCAGGGTGGCAATGACAAATTACCTGCCTGGAGGAGGTTAAGGCTTGCTGCTTGACCTACGTATGACATATTTTTGGCTTGTTTCTCTTTATAAATCCGTATTTAGTATGGCGATATTTTTGTCGAGAATCCGCCTGAATGTTTCATGGTCCCTCAATGGATCCCAGAAGGGATCGGACGCAAGGAATTCTGCGGCCGGGTAATTGCACTGGCCCACCAGATGATCAAGGGCGGCAAGTGCCTCCTCGTATTCTCCGAGCAAAACGAGAATTTTGACCTTATCAGCCTCCACCTGAATACCCTCGTAGCGGTCGGTCTGGTAATTCTTCAGATTCAGGGCACTGCCTATCGCCGACAGGGCCTCTTCCCTGAGACCCAGACCCGCGCAAGCGATCCCGAGCGTGCGGTAAAAGCGATCATCATTTATTTTCTCTCCGATCAAGCCCAGCATCAGTTCACGTTCGGCCCTGAAATGCAGGTTTGCCATCCCATAATCCGGAATTGCCCGGTAAACCATTGCCAGCTGCAAATGTTTTGACCAGGCTTCCCGCTGCCTGGAATACAATAACTGGTCTGCAGCCAGTGACCCGATGGTTTGGAGGGCCTTTTGGTAATCCCGGGACAGGTATTCCAACTTTCCCTTAAACAGCTTGAAAGCCAGTGGGGCGAAATATCTTTCATGCGCTAACAGAAACTCTTTTGCTTTTTGGATTTGCCCGCTGACGAGATACAAACCAAATACAAAATCATATATGATGGTTTTTGAAGGATTCAGCTCCAGTGACTTCATATAATACTGCTCCGCTTTGGCATATTCTCCGATAAAATAGTATGTGTTTCCCACATCGCTGTAATACCCAAAACTGTATGGGCTGACTTGAATTGCCTGGTGGCAATAATCCAGCGATTTTAAGAATTCACCCATTCTCCTGTATACCATCCCTATAAAATACAAGACCTCACCGTCATTTGGATAGCGGGTTCTCAGGTTTTCGAACAGGCGCAGTGCTTCGTGATATTCTCCCAGGAAATTATAATGGAATTTTCCCTCTTCTGTCAGCACCTCTTTTGACTCCGGCTGCAGGGCCAGGGCCATATCCAGGCTCTCTCTTGCCCGCGTACGATTTTCTTCGCTCCTGTCCCAGTAAAACCAGAATAAAAGCCTCCTTGCTTCGGCTATTCCTGACCAGGCCAGCGCAAATCCCGGATCAATGTCCACTGCCTTTTCATACATCTGCTTTGCCAGGAGAATATCAAGCTCCTGCCAGCTACGATTCGCGTAGTCTTTTCCGCGCAGATAAAAATCATAGGCATCATAACTATTGGTATAGTTTTCCCTGAGGCCTTGCTTCTCGGTGGTCGTAAATAGGGTCTGCAGTTTGTTTGCCACATTTCTTGCAATATCGCTCTGGATGGAAAAGATGTCGGTCAGCTGCCGGTCATAGTTCTCTGACCAGATATGATGATCATTGCTGCCATCGATCAGATGTACGGTGATGCGCAGCCTGTTGCCATCCTTGCGCACACTTCCGGAAAGCAGGTACCGTGCACCTGTCATCAGGGCGATCTCGCGTGTGGAGAGCTTGCTGTCCCTGAAATGCTCCGAGGTGTTTTTCGACACCACCCGCAGGTCATTGATCAGGTACAGGTCGTTGATGATGTCGGCTGTAATCCCGTCGGCAAAATACTGGTTGTCAGGATCAGGGCTTAGGTTGTTGAAAGGAAGCACGGCAATGGATCTCTCCCCGGCAGATTGCCGGAACAATCTCTCCCGCCAGGTGCTGTTGGTCAATGTCAGCAACGCAGAAATGAGCAGGATCAGGAATACGATGACCAGCAGATAGGAAGGTTTGTTTTTTGGCCGCCAGCGATGATCTGCGGGGCCGGCTCTTGCCAGCCGGGCTCCCTTCGCTGATGCAGCAATGCCAGGGCTGTTGTAATCATCTTTGTTGACCGGCAGGTTTTTTTCAATGTAACCGGAACCGGCTTGATGATCCGGTTCATCCTGCACGGTTGTTTCACCCGGGGCATGGCCAAAAAAATCATGGTAACATTTGGAAAAATAGGCCTGGCTGGAATATCCTACCTTGTCGCTGACCTCGCCCACGGTAAACCGGCCTTCATGCAGCAGCTTCCTGGCTTGCTGCATGCGAATTTCGCGTATGAAAAGGGTGGAGGAATCGCATCCAAAGGCATGCAGGTGGCGGTTCAGGGTGGAAATACTCATCCCAGCCCTGAAAGCCAGTTCCTTGCTTCCAAAATGCTTGTCTTCAAGGTTTTCAAGGGTGATCTGGGTGAGTTTCTTCAATAAATCCTGCCGGCTGCCACTGCCCAAAATCATCAGAGAATATAATTTTGCCTATTTCCATGCAATTTAAGCAAAATTTTGGGATAAACCTCTAATATCCCAAAAATATATTGTAAGAAAACCGAAGTTTATTGTAGAAATAACACCGTTAGGGAGACCGGAAGGCTGAAACAGCCATTCAATACCCAATGTCTGCGAGCAGTTATAAACATAAAGAGGCTGTCTCATATTTTGAGACAGCCTCTGAACATCTCCTGTGACTGGTGGGCTTAACCTTATGGTGTGATTATCTTATTCTTGTCAAAAGGAAAAATATAGCTTAATAATATCATATTACAGGTTTTTAATCATTAGATCTTAGTGCAAAGTTTCCCCTGTTAAAAAGATCCACATAATGATTGTTCTGGCCATTGTGAATAAAGGCCTGGGGATAAAAGTATCCTGCGGCGCCGGTAAATTTCCCTGTCCCTCCTTTAATGATGGCCGGGTTATTGAAACAGGTTTGGTATGTATTACAATTCTCATCTGTGTTCATGATGACTTCTCCTGCAGCAATATCAAAAA
>Ga0114946_10001163_pt1 | contig 18012 bp, 11 predicted proteins | sample WalLakDeSediment_FD_88676 | JGI IMG/M metagenome (GOLD analysis project Ga0114946, IMG submission 88676) | Lake sediment microbial communities from Walker lake, Nevada to study Microbial Dark Matter (Phase II) - Walker Lake 11/02/13 Deep Sediment | ecosystem: Environmental > Aquatic >...
GTGCTCGCAGGCCACCACGGCGGCCACCTCGAGCTTCTCGTCGCCCCCGAGGAGGAGGCGCGCCCCCTCCACCGGGTGGCGCTCCACCTGGCGCCGCTCCTCCGGGCTCAGGGGACCGGGGCGGGCCAGGAGTTCGGGGGGGATCCGGGCCATCCCCACGTCGTGGAGGAAACCCGCGATCCCCACCGTCCGGACGGCGCTGGAGTCCATTTCCAGGAACTCCGCCAGGGCCATGGCCAGAACCGCCGTATTCATGGCGTGGGCGGACGCGAAGGGGTCAGGCCGCGCCGCGCCGGCTCCAGGCTGCGCCGCACCCGGCCCAGGGCGCAGGAGGGTGGCCAGCGCCGCCTGGTGCCCGCGTGCGGCCACCGCCAGTGACCGGACGACGGCCTCCGCCTCGGCCAGCGGGAGGTTCCTCCCCTGGCGGACCTCGGTCTGCAGCCAGTCCGTGGCGTCGAGTTCCTCGTCGAGGCTGAAGTCCAGCGTGGCCGTGACCACCGGGCCCACGGATTCCTCCTGAAGACGGTGGCCACCGAGCCCGACGCGCCCGAAGCGGATGGAGGCACCGATCACTCCCGGCTGGAACTCCCTGGCCTGCGCCCCCGTTTCGGCGGGGCTTCCGGGGGGGCGGGTCAGGCGGGCCGAGGCCTCCCGGAGGAACAGGTGGAGGTCCTCGGGATTCGGGGTGCTGGGGAACTCGATGCGCTGGATGCCCACCTCCGAGAGCCGGGGGGCCCACCTCCACCCCCGGAGCTCACGCTGGGGTCTCCGGTTCACCACCACCTCGTCGTCGAGAAACGTGAGGGTGGGGAGGGGCTCAAGCTCCTTCAGGTGGACCAGGCTCCGGAAGACCTCTTCCTCCACCTCGGCGCGACGCGGATGCTCGGGCCCATAGAGGGTCAGGACCGAGAAGGCTCGCCCCAGGGCGGTCAGGAGGTCGGCAGCCCGGCGCTGGAACTCGTTCATGCGGGGCCCGACCCCCCGGGTTCCAGAGCCCGGACCCAGGCCGCATAGTCCGGATCCCGTGGAGCTGCCAGCTCGAGGGCGGGTCCGATCCAGCCCGTGTCCGGATGACCACGCCAGGGCGGGGAGAGGGCCACCCCCAGCGCCTCCCGGACTTCGGGCGAGGCGGGAGGAAGCCTGCGTCGCCCCAGGAGGGTGCGCCCACCATCGAGGACCTGGAGTGCCGCGTCCAGGGCCGGTCGGGCCGGGCATCCGCGCAGAGCCCGCAGGGCCAGGGGGCGGAGCTCGCTCACCCGCTCCGCGTCCGCGTCGGTGGCGGCCAGGAGCCCTTGAACCAGGCGGGGAATCACCGAATCGGGGAGACCGGACTGGAGTTCCAGGAGGGCCGTGCGCACGACGCCGGCCTCGGGATCGTCCAGCGCCGTCCGGAGGGCCTCCGCGCGCATCTCCGAGCGGACCTCCGCGCGCATCTCCGAGCGGACCTCCGCGCGCATCTCCCCCGGCTCTTCCGTGGCCGCCGGCTTCCGGGAGAGGTCCACGGCCAGGAGCAGCGCCGCCTTCCGGACCCGCACATCCGGATCCCGCAGGAAGGGGAGGGGGGAGAATCCCTCCGGCACCTCTCCCGCGCTTCGCAGCAGCGAGAGGAGGTTTCGGCGTACGTACCAGCGGGGATCCCTGCAGCGTTCGGGGATCCGGGGGGCCAGGCCATGAGCCAGGCGCGGACCCAGGCCGGCGAGGGCATCAAAGGCCCGTCGTCGTACCGTGCGGGATTCGGATCCCTCCAGGGCATCCAGCAGGGGACCGATGGCCGCCTCCCCCACCCGTTCCGTCATCTCGGCCACGGTCCCCGGGTCCAGATTCCTTGCGACGCGGTCTCCGCCGGAAAGGAGCCGGGCCAGTTCCCCCGGCGTCGCCAGCTCCTCCCGGAGGCGATGGGCGAGATCCCCGTCGGTTGCCGCCTCCGACGGGGGCCGGGTATCGGGTGGCCATGCATCGGGTGGCCATCCATCGGTGAGCCGGAGGATCTCCAGGACCCGCCCTTCTGCCGTCAGCGCGGCCACCGCTCGGCGCACCATGGGACCGTCGCCGTTCACCTCCAGGGCAGTCTGGATCAGACGAAGGGCCCCGTCGGGTCCCTCCATCTCGAACCCCTTGCCCTCTTCGCCCGGGATGGCGGGGAAGAGAGGAGAGGCACGGGCCATGGTATCCAGAAGGAGGCTGTAGTCGGGGGAGGTGGCAGCAGAGATGGCGCTGCCGCGGCCGGACGCGGGAGCACCGCCCTCGCCCTCCCCTTCTGTTTCCCTCTCGGCCTCCCCCTCGGCCTCCGTATCCCAGTCGAGGATCACGGCCTCCACCGTCTCCCGAAAAGCCCCGGCAGCCCGATCCCGGACGCCTTCGTCGCCCTGCTCCGCGTGGAGGGCGAGCTTGGTGAGCACCCGGGTCAGGGGGCTGGAGAGATTCCGCTCCGTCGAGCTGGCGGCGGCCCGGAGGAGCTTCATTACGGCATCCAGGTTCAGGGCCTCGCTCGAGTCCAGCATGAAGCTCCGGAGGCGGGCGGTGTCTCCGCCCATGCGCAGAATCCGCTCCAGGGTGTCCTCGTCCAGTTCCCGGACCATCTCCACCATCCGACGCCGCACCCCATCCACCTCGGGGCCGGCTCCGTGCCGCAGCTCCTCGGCGATCTGCAGGAGGTAGCCGACGATCACCTGTTCGTAGGCCGACTCCCTGCGGTGGGTCGCCAGGGAGTGAGCCACCTCGGCTCCTCCCGCCGGGTGGGTTCCCGGGGAGGCCCCGTTCCCCGAGGCTGGCGGGTCCCCCAGGTACGGCGCCGGTCGGGGAAGGCTCACCTCGACCGATGCATCCCGGGACGTCGCCATGGCGGCCTGGGCCAGTCCCAGCCAGAGACTCGTGGCCCGTGCCGGTTCGGGTCGCCAGGCCTCCTCCTCTCCACCCTGCAGCGAGAGGAGGTCGTAGCCCAGGGGGTGAAGGATGATGCCGGAAAGGGAAGGGCGCTCCGAGGCTGGGCGAAGGCCTTCCGGTTCTCCACTCCGCTCGGGGTGTACGGCGAGGGCGTCCAGGAGCCATTGGAGGCTGCCCTCGTCCACCTCCCGCCGAAAGGTGATGGCCCCGATCTGGTGATCGTGCAGGCGCCGGGCCAGTTCGAGCAGGACCGGGTTCCTCCGGTCCGTGGCCACGCCCTCGATGACGAGCTGGGACTGGGCCACGCCCAGGGTGAGCCGCTCCCGCTCGAGGAGGAGAACGCGGAGGCGGCCCAGGATCGAGGCAGTGAGGGGGACCAGGGCCGGGTGATCCCGGGGGTAGATGCCGAACCGATGAAGGGCGATGGAATACTGGAAGAGGAACTCGCCCAGTTCCCGGGCCAAAATCTTGGGGCGTGAGGTGGGGGGCTCCATGCCCCTAGTCTGCTTCGCCTTTCTGCCCGGCGCCAGAGCGGAACCCCGGATCATCGGGTGTGGAGATGGTGGCATCCCGGGGCCACAGCCCCTCCTCCTCCAGCTTCCGCCGGATCATCCGGCTTGCTCCCCATGCCTCGGTGAGGGGGAAGACCAGGGCGAAGGCCAGGGCCAGCCACAGGCTCCAGAGCGAGACCCGTGCCGGCCAGCCACCGGGCTGGTGGGCCGACCACCAGGTGACGAGAAGCAGGGCCGTGAAGATCACGAGAAGGCTCGTGTTCAGGAGGCCAAGCATTCGGTTCATGCGCCTGAACACGGGGATTCTTCGCTCCCGGGGGAGGCGGAAGAAGGCCTCCTTGTACGGCACGTTCAGGAGCCGGCTGTCGGGATCCGTGAGGAGCACCCGCTGAAGCAGGTGCATCTGCCCAAAGCTGAAGCTTCCGATGGCCACGAGGAGCACCCACATCCCGATCCCCCGCTCCTCCCACCGCGTGGGCTCCCCCGCCAGATCGAAGTGCACCGGATAGCGGTCCGGAAGGGAGAGCCCCAGGTAGATCGCGAGGGTGAGAAAGAGCAGGAAGAGGGCGCTGTTGAGGCGCCATGTGGGGGTGTGGAGGATCGACATGGGGTCGGGGGCGGTCTCGCGGACAGAGGCGGATCGGGTCGGACTGGGGCGGGGATGTCGCCGGGGGAATGTCGCGCCGTCGGCCGGAGGGCGCGATCCCGAGCCTTTCCGGCGTGGGGCCCGACGTTTCACGTGAAGCGTGGTGCCGGGTGGCTCCCCCGAGCCGTCGCGGGTCCACCGCTACGCGGAAAGAATCGTCCCGACTTCCCATGCGCCCGACTTTGCGCCCGACCTCCCATGCTCCCGAACTCCCATGACGCCCGAACTCCCAGGCGCCCGACTTCCCATCCGATCGTCCGTTTTTCGAAGGGGACAGGCCTTGACAGCTTTCGGCATGACAGACGCCGGAAATCCGAGACCGTTCGTCCGAGCCCCCTCTGGAGCTCATGGCGGCCCCTCTCGCCACCTTCGCGGCGCCGATCCACCTTCGAAGGTCTCGCGGTGGCGCCGTAGCCCTCCTGAACCCCCTCCCGAGGGTGGGAAATCCCATGGTTATATTTCTGTATCTGATTGTGGCTGTGCAGGATGGGTGCGATTCCAGTACGCGCGGCCATGGCGAGCTGATCCCGGAGCGTGGAGGAAGAAGAGGATGCGGATGTCGGGCGAAGGAGATGCGGGAACGAGGCAGGCCGAAGACAGCGGGGATGCGCGGGTGACCCGGACGACGGCATGGGAACCGAGTGAGGGGAGTCCCGATCTCGAGCACCTGCGCGGGTTGGCCGCTCCCCGAGGCCCGCGGGAATCGCCCGGGTGGGATGGGAGGGGAGACCCGCCGCGCCGGAAGGGTGTGCCCTCCCACGGCGTGCCTTCCCAAGGCGTGCCTTCCCGCCGTGCCCCCTCCCGCCCCACGCAACTGGGCTCCACCGATCCGGAGGTCCCGCTGGCCATGGCGGCCCGCCTGGCCGGAGAAGAGATGGAGCCCTTCGACCCCTGGGCGGATCCGGACCGGGTGTGCGAGGTGGAGGACCGGATTCTCGAACTCAGCGCCCACATGGAGGCCGCAGAGCACGAGCGGCTCCGGCTCCTCTTCGACTTCGACCGGATGGAGGGGTGGATCCTGTCGGGCTTCCGTTCGGCAGCGGAATGGTACGCCCACCGGGTGGGTACCGACCGCGCCACGGCTCGGGAGAAGGTTCGGGTGGCGCGGGCCCTGCACGAGCTGCCGCTGCTCAGCGCCCGTTTTCGGCAGGGGGGGCTCACCTACAGCCATGTGCGCGCCCTCACCCGGGTGGCCACGCCCCGGGACGAGGACGAGATCCTGGAAGCGGTGGAGGGGATGAGCGTGGCCCAGGTGGAGCGCTTCGTTCGCGGGTGGCGGGCCGATTCGTCGGAAGAGATGCTGGAGCGGGACCAGGCCCGCCACGAGGCCAGGGGGCTCAGCATCGTGCCTGAACTGGATGGGACCTACACCCTTCGGGGCTGCCTCACTCCGGAGCAGGGCGCCCTCCTTCGCCAGGCCATCGATGCCTTTTCAGATCATCTCTTCCGGGAGGCATGGCCGGGGCAGGTGCTTGCGGCCCAGGTGGAGCTTCCCCGGGAAGTGCTGGAGGGAAGGGCGCAGCTTCCCGGTGACCGGCGGAGCGCTGCGCGGGCCCGAAGGGATGCGGAGGAGGCGGCGTCTCGGCGCCGGGCGGATGCGTTGGTGCTCCTGGCGGAGGTGGCGCTGAGCACGGAGGGGGCTCAAAAAGGGGAGGATGCGCCCACCACGAAGAGGGAAGAGAGCCCCGAGCTCGCCTTTGACGACGGGAAGCCCTCCTCACCCCGTCGCTCGACTCCCTCCTCCGGCCCCCGTACCCGCACCCTCCCCCGCTCCGGCCTGGGTGCCGGACGCTACCAGGTCATGCTTCACGTGGAGCCGGCGGTCCTCCGGGCCGACGATCTCACCCGGGGTTCAGGGCGCTCCCACCTGGAAGACGGGGTGCGCGTTTCACATGAAACGTCTCGGCGCATCGCCTGCGATGCCTCGGTGGTCTCGGTCCACCTGGACTCCGATGGCAACCTCCTGAACCTGGGCCACGCCCGCCGGGTGGTGAGCCCGGCCATGCGGCGGGCGCTGGACCTTCGGGACGGCCGGTGCTGCCGCTTTCCGGGGTGCACCTCCTCCTATACCGAGGCGCATCACCTGAAACACTGGGCCGACGGAGGCGAGACCTCGCTGGAGAACTGCTTCTCCCTCTGCCGCACGCATCACCGGCTGGTTCACGAGGGGCGGTGGCAGGTCCAGTCACTGGGCGGGGGCCACCTCCGCTTCCTGGGTCCCCGCGGGCTGACCCTCGAGGATCGACGGTGGCGGCAGCATCCCACCAATCCGGAGGATCGCCGCCGCCCCCTCGAGGCACTCGCCCGGGAGAACGGGAAGCGACCGCCGCGCGCGGCAGGCTTTCGTCCTGCCATCCCCTGCTGCCCCGCGCCCCTCAGCCCCGCGCCCGTCAGCCCCGCACTCGTCAGCCCCGCACTCGTCAGCCCCGCACTCGTCAGCCCCGCACCCCTCAGCCCCGCCCAGGCACCTCCGGCGGGTGGGGTCCTCCACGGAGGAGCCTGAGCCCATTGAGGGCCACGAGCAGCGTGCTCCCCTCGTGGGCGATGACCGCCAGGGTCAGGGGCATCCCCACGGTTGCGGCCACCATGACGAGCATCAGCATCCAGCCCAGGGAAAAGAACACGTTCTGGCGGACCACCCGCCTCGCCCGCTTTCCCAGGTGGAGCACGTAGTCCACCTTGGCCACCTCGTGCCCCATGAGGACCACGTCGGCGGTTTCGATGGCCACGTCCGTCCCGGCGGCGCCCATGGCGATGCCCAGAGAGGCGGCGGCCATGGCCGGGGCGTCGTTGACGCCGTCGCCCACCATGGCCACCCCGCGGGACCTCGCCTCCAGCGCCCTCACGGCCTCCACCTTCTCCTGGGGGAGGAGCCCCGCCTGCACCTCATCGGCGCCCAGCTCGGCCGCCACCGCGCGCACGGCATCCGGATGATCTCCCGAGAGGATGGTGATCCATTTCACCCCCTCGTACTTGAGATGCCGGATGGCTGCCGCCGCATCGGGCTTGAGCTGGTCCCCGAAGGCCAGGGCTCCCAGCATCTCCCGGTCCGACCCCACGTAGACCACGGAGCGCCCCCGGGAGGTGGCCTCGGCGATCCACCCCCGGAGGAGGGGGTCCGGCCGCCGTCCCATGCGGGTGGCCATGGTCTCGTTCCCCACCCAGATCGTCTGGCCCTCAAGCGTTCCGGAGACTCCCTCGCCGGGGATGGCACGGAAGTTCTCCACCCCTGGAAAGGTGATCCCCTCTTCGGCGGCAGCGGTCAGCACGGCCTGGGCAAGGTGATGCTCCGAATCCCGCTCCAGGGCGGCGGCGAGGCGGAGGAGGGCCGCCTCTTCGGCCGGCCCCCCGGGGGTCGAGAGTCCGGCCGACCCCGTTCCCGACCCCGTTCCCGACCCCGTTCCCGTTCCCGCCCCCGCCCCCGATTCGGTGCCGGATCCCGGTCCCTGCCTCGGCAGGAGCGCGATCCGATCCAGGAGGCGTGGCTTCCCTTCGGTGAGGGTGCCCGTCTTGTCGAAGGCCAGTGTGTCGATGGCCCCGGCCCGGTCAAGGACGGCCCCTCCCTTGAACAGGATGCCATGGCGGGCGCCATTTGCGATCCCCGACAGGATGGCCGCCGGCGTCGAGATGATGAGTGCGCAGGGGCTCGCCACCACCAGGAGGGTCATGGCGCGGTAGAAGGCCTCATTCCATTCCCACCCCAGCATCAGCGGGGGAATGAGCCAGTAGAGGAGCGTCGCGCCGACCACGGCCAGCGTGTAGGGATGAGCAAAGCGGTCGATGAAGTGCTGGGCCGGTGCCCGGTTCTCCTGCGCCTCCTCCACCAGGCGGATGATCCGGGCCAGGAGCGTGTCATCCGTGCCCCGCGTGACTTCCACCGTGAGTGCGCCCCCGGAGAGGATGGTGGCGGCGAATACCTCGTCGCCCCCGCTCTTTCGCACCGGGAGTGACTCGCCCGTGATGGCGGACTGGTCCACGTCGCCTGCCCCCTCCACCACCCGGCCGTCCGCCGCCAGGCGCTCCCCGGGGCGCACCCGGATCCGGTCGCCGGGCTGCAGGGTGTCCACGGCCACCCGTCCCACCTCGGCGCCATCAGGCCCCAGGAGGGTGGCTTCGTCGGGGCGAAGCTCCACCAGCGACTCCACGGCCCGCCGGGTCTTTCCCAGGGCCCGGTCCTCCAGGGCGTTGGAGAGAGAGAAGAGAAAGATGAGGACCACGCCCTCGAACGGCTCCCCCACCGCAGCGGCCCCCAGGGCCGCGGCGCCCATGAGAAAGTCGATGGAAAGTCGGCCGTGACGGAGCTCCGCCAGCGTGTCCCGGAGAATGGGAAGGCCGCCCACCACGTAGGCCACGCCGAAGGGGATCCACCGGAAGACCGAAGGGTCCTCGAATCCCCACTGGAACCAGGCGCCGGCCAGGAGGCCCGCCAGCACCACGAAGGTGACGCGGAACGGTGCCAGGGGAGAGGCGTGTTCCGGCGGGTACGGGCGCGGGGACGGGCGCGGGGACGGGTGTGGGGGCGGCCCCGGGGGCCGCGGGGCGGAAGGGCGGTCGGGTTCGGACATGAATCGAATCTACCGGGTCCCGTAAGGGCCGAAAGGTGGGCGGGGTGCCCGGGCGGGGACCGGGGCGGGTGCCCCGTGCCTCTGCCTTGGACCTCTGCCTCGGACCGCTGCTCCGGACCTCTGCCTCGGACCTCTGCTCCGGACGTGTGCTCCGGCCTTGTGCCGGTGGCGGCAGACCCTGCATCCTTTAGAGATGAAAACGCCCTCCCCCGCCGACCTCCCCGCCGACCTCCTCCTGGAGATCCGGGCCGACCTCGAAGCCCAGCTCGTTCGGCTGGAGCGAAGCATGGCCGTGAGCGAGGAGGCGGTCCGCACGGTGGAGCTGGACCAGCAGGTGGTGGGTCGACTCTCCCGCATGGACTCGCTCCAGAACCAGAGCATGAGCCGGAACCTGCAGGAGCGCGAGCAGGTGCGGTATGCCGCGGTGAAGGCCGCGCTCCGCCGCATGGAAGCAGGGACTTACGGCGTCTGCACCTCCTGCGGCCTTCCTCTCCAGCCCGGCCGTCTTCTCGTGATGCCCGAAGTGGAGCGCTGCCCCGCCTGCGCCTAGCCCGCCTGCGCCTGGGGTGTCCGGGCGCCCCGAGAGCCCGGCACTTCTGAAACCCGCACCACCTTTCCCAGCGCATTCCGGGGGAACCGGTCCACCCACGCGATGCGCTCCGGGCGCAGGAAGGAGGGGAGGCTCCGGGATGCGGAGTCGAGGGCGGACTCGATGGCCGGGTCTGGAGGTCCTTCCACCTGCAGTACCAGGGTTTCGCCCTCCGGCCCCAGGACGAGGGTGCGGGTCAGGCTGGCTCCGTGAATTTCCCGGAATGCCCGGGCCAGCGCCTCCTCCACCAGCACCGGCGAGACCGTCTCCCCCTTCCGCTTGAAACACCAGGAGGCACGCCCCACCACCTGGAGGAGTCCGTCCTCTCCGGGCACGGATTCCAGGAGGTCCCCGGTGGGGAGCCAGGTCCCTCGCACGGGCCGCCACACGGGGCTTCCCCGCTCCAGGAGGGCCGCGGCCTGCCCGGGGGACCGGAAGAGCCAACCCCTGGATGCGGAGGAGGCGGCGGTGGCGGATGCGGAGGCGGATGCGGATGCGGCGGAGCCGGCGGCGGTGACGGATGTGGCGGCGGATGTGGAGGCCGATGCGGAGCCGGCGGCTTCGCCGGGATCGATGCCAGCGGCGCCCCCGGTCTCCGGAGGCTGGAGCTCGACGCCGGGGAGCGGACGCCCGGCAAGCCCGTCCACCCCGGGGATGCGGGGGTCGGCCCGCGACGTGTGCGTCAGCGCCGGACCCGCCTCGGTCAGGCCGTACCCGATGGTGTGAACCATGCCCGGGAGAAGGGCGCTCAGCGCCTGCATGTCGGCCTGCGTCACCCGGTCCCCTCCGGTGATGCTCGTGCCCCGCAGCCCTTCCAGGCGTCGCCGGACCCCGACGGGGAGCCGGTCGGCGGCAGGCAGGCTCCGGATCATGGCCGGCACCAGGGGGAGGAGGAGATGGTCGCCCGGCCCAGGAACCGGCCCCGGAACGGGCCCCGGAACGGGCCTCGGAACGGACCCCGGAGCTGCCTCCGCAGAGTCGCCTGCCAGCCAGCGGACCAGCCCCTCCGGATCGAAGCGGGAAACCAGCGCGTGCCGCCCTCCGCACCGCTCCCCGGCAAAGAAGGCCAGGGCGAGGCCGAAGGCGTGAAAGAGGGGGACGTGGAGCCGAACCAGGAGAGAGCCATCGGTGGGGAGATCCAGATGATCCGCCACGGTGTCGGCGTTCCAGGCCACCGACGTCCGGTCCAGCGCCACCAGCCGGGGTTCTCCGGTGGTGCCGGAGGTCATGAGGAGGGCCTGGAATCCGTCCGGGCGTCCGCGCCCCGGCTCCACGGCCGAGGCCAACCAGTCTGCCACCGGCCCCAGGCGCGCCATGGAGGGGTTCAGGAGCAGGACGGGGTGGTCGTCGTCCCAGGCCCTCCGAATGCCCTCCACCATCTCGGCGGTGTTCCACGACGGGAAGACCGGGATCCCGGTCATGGGGGCGTCTGCCCTCGAAGGTGGAGCGCCAAAGCGCCCATGGGCTCCCGGAGGGCGGTGTCGTCCTCCACCCGGGGGACGTACGCCCGGATCTGCCGCAGCCAGGTGGAGAGAACGGGACCTGGATCGGATCCCGCCTCCCGCCGGAGTTCCACGGCCTGGGCGGCCAGGGTGGAGTGCGCCGCCACCAGGGCGGCCGCCCGGTCCACCTGCTCGGCCAGGGCCGTGGCGGCCTGCATGGCATTCGAGACCACGTCCTGGTTGTGCCCCTCTGCGGAGCGGGCAAAGGGGGTGGCGGGAATGGCCCCTCGCTGCAGCCCCATGGCCAGGGCCGAGGATGCCTGGTGCACCCCCTTGAGGCCGTGGCGGAAGGCGGGCACCCCCGGTGGAACCAGGTTCTCCGGCAGCCCGCGCTGGCCGCCCACGAGGAGAAAGCCCTGCCGTTCCAGAAGGTCGCCCAGCTGGGCCAGCACGCCCGCCACGGCTTCGGCCGCTCCGGCCGCGTAGCCGCCGAAGAAGTTGCCTCCCGAGAGGTAGCGCGGGGCGTCTTCCGTCGGCAGGTCACGGGCCGGGACAGGGTTGTCGCTCACGCCATCGAGCTCAGCGGCGAGCCAGGTTTCGGCCAGCTCGAGGAACTCCTCCCCGGGGCCCAGGAGCTGGGGGATGCAGCGGAGGGAGTAGGGATCCTGGATGGGCCCCTCGGCGGGAGGCAGCACCGGGGATGCTCCCTCGACGGCCGCCCGAAGCGCCGCCGCCACTTGCGCCTGCCCCGGGTGCCGGCGGAGGGGCGCTTCGTTCACCCGGGCGCTCCAGGCCTCCTGGCGGACGCCCAGCGCCCATCCGGCGGCGGCCGCGCCCAGCTGACCCCAGGCATGGAGCCGGCAGGCCTCCACCAGGAGGAGGGCCGCGAGGGCCGTGACCCCGGAGAGCCCGTTGACCAGGGCCAGGGTGTCGCGTCCACGGAGGCCGAGGGGGGCGAGCCCGGCCCGGCGAAGGATGTCGGGGCCCGGCATCTCCAACGGGCCCGCCTCGGTCTGTACCAGGGCCGGCACCGCCTCCCCGGCCAGGAGCCGGGCCAGGGGAGCCAGGCTCACCAGGTCGCCGCTGGCTCCCAGCGATCCATCCCGGGGAATGACCGGCGCGATCCCGGCATGGAAGAGGGTGACAAGCGCCTCCACCACGTCGCGCCGGACGCCCGAGGCCCCCAGGGCCAGTACGTGGGCCCGGGCCACCAGCACGCCCCGCGCAACCCGCCAGGGGAGGGGAGGGCCGCTCCCGGCATCCAGGTAGCGGGCCAGCCGGAGCTGATGGTCCTGGAGCTCCGGCCAGGATGATCTCGGACCGCCCCGGGCAGCGCCTCCCGCGCCGCCCTCGGTCGCCGAACCCACCTCCGCGTTTCCTCCGAAGCCCGTGGTCGCCCCGTACACCGGGCTCCCCCCCTCCGCTGCCCGCCCCATGGCCGCCTCCAGGGCCGCAGCCCCGGCATCGAGGGCCAGGCCCACGTCCGGCTCCAGGACAAGCCGGGCTTCGGGGTCGTCCACCAGCTCCGCCAGTCGGGCGGGCGTGAGGGCGTCAAGCCCGAGGCGGAAGGCCCGCGTCCCGCCCTTGCCCGGAACCTCCGGATTCCGTCCGGTCGTCACTCGACGCGGAGGCGAGCGACGCGCACGAAGGGGACCTCCAGTTCATCCAGCTCCACCCAGGCTGCAAGCCCCGCGGGTCCGAAGGCCATGGGCGTGCGAAGGCCTCCGGCCGGGACGGTGCCCAGGTAGTCGCCGTCGGCGGTCAGGAGGTCGATGGGGCCTTCCTCGCCGATCCCGGCGCTCCGCTCCACCCACAGACGCCCGTCGGCGTCAGCGGCCAGGCGGGTGATGACGGGGATCTCGTGCCAGAAGGTCATTTCCTCCATCTGGGTCCGAAGCATCTCCCGGATCTGTTCCTGTGGCACGACCTGCGGACCCGTTCCTCCCGGCCCCTGCGTGACCATCTGGAGCTGGGGGCCGCCCCCGGCTTCGAGGTCGGCCAGGCGCCGGGCCCTCTCCCCCGCCTGCTCCTCCGGACCCACCGGGACCGGGCGAATCTCGCGGCCCACGACCTGGGGAGGCGGCCCGGACTCGCCCTCGGCGCTGTAGATCCGGATCCGGTAGGCCGAGGAATCAGCCAGCGCCAGGCGTCCGTCGGGAAGCGCCGCGAAGTGCACGCCGGGCTCCAGGGCCCGGGAGACGGAAAGCCTCATGGTCGCACCTCCCACCCCGCCGGCTCCGCCCTGGCTTCGCGGCGGTTCCCGTTCCGGCCTCCACGCATCCAGGACCCGCTCTCTGGCACCGCCCTCATGGGACGCATCCAGCGACCAGCGGTACACCGGGGTTGTGGTGGGAGGCGTCGGCGGCCCTCCGCCCGGTGTGGCCTCAAGCCGAAAGCCCTGGGCATGGGAAATGACGGCGTCGGCCCCGAATCGCTGGAGCCGTGAGCCCGGCAGGGAGCCGTCAGCGTCGTAGCGATGGGAGCGCTGGAAGCTCCCGTCCGGCCCGAAGACCAGAAACGCCTGGTGCCCGTTGTCGGCCACGACGATCCGCCCGTCGGCCAGGACCTGCACACCCACGGCGTTTCGCAACTCGCCGGGGCCGTCGCCCTGCACCCCGAAGCTCAGGAGATGCTCGCCGCTCTCGCCGACCACGTGGACCCGTCGCTGCTGCGGATCCAGGATGTGGAGGCGTCCGTTGTCTCCGAACGCCATGGAGGTGATGCGGGTGAAGGCATCCCAGGTTCCACCCTCTCTGGACCCCACGCGGTAGAGGTCCTCCGCCTCCAGGTCGAAAAGCACGTCGCCGTCCGCGAGGCCCGGGGTGGCGGGGCCGCCGCCGCAGCCGGCCAGCAGGAGCCCGAGCAGCACAAGCCCCGGCAAGGCGGGCAGGGGCAGACGGAGGGGAGCGGCAGACGCGGGGCTTCGGCGAAACATGATCATGGTGGAATCCTGGATGCGCGGGGGGCGAGGAGGGAGAAGCAGGAACCAGGGGGGAGGCGGACCCGCGCCCGTCACGGGCGCAACCGCATGCCGCCAGTTGCCGCCGGTTCACGGTCCTTGCACCTTGCCGGTCATGATACCACCCCACTCCCCCCGCATCCATCCCCTCGGCATCCATCCCGAGATCGCGCGTTCCCCCACACTTCCCGGGTGGGCCTACGCCGACCCCGCGGTTCACGACCGGGTGGTGAACGAGGTTTTCGCCCCGAGCTGGCAGTGGGTGGGCGATGCCGGGCAGCTCCGGGCCCCGGGGCACGTTCTTCCGGTGACCCTGCTCCCCGGTTCCCTGGATGAACCCCTGGTGCTGGCCCGGGGGGACGACGAGCTCCGCTGTCTCTCCAACGTCTGCACGCACCGGGGCGCCCTGGTGGTGGAGGGCGAGGGGCACGTGAAGCACCTCCGGTGCCGCTACCACGGGCGCCGCTTCGGGCTCGACGGGTGCCTGCTTCACATGCCCGAGTTCGAGGGCGTGGAGGGGTTCCCGGCGCCGGAAGACGACCTGCCCCGGCTCCCCCTGCAGGGATGGGGGCCCCTTCTCTTCACCCGGCTGGAGTCGGAGGCGCCGGCGGGGCGCGGCCTCGAGATTCCCTGGTCCACCCCGTCCGGAGAGGGCTGGATCGACCCCGTGGAGGCTCGGGTCGGGTTCCTTCCCTGGGAGGAATTCCGCTTCGATGCGGCCAGCTCCAGGGACTATCTCCTCCAGGCCAACTGGGCCCTGTACGTGGACAACTACCTGGAGGAATTCCACATCCCCTACATCCACGGCGGGAGCCTCACGGGGGCGCTGGACTACGATGCGTACCGCACCGAGCGCTTCCGCTGGGGGAACCTCCAGCTGGGGGTGGCGAAGGGAGATGACCCGGTCTTCGACCTCCCCGCCGGGCATCCCGAGGCCGGGGAGCGGGTGGCCGCCTTCTACTTCTGGCTCTTCCCCAACCTCATGCTGAACGTGTACCCCTGGGGGCTCTCGGTGAACGTGGTGGAGCCCCTGGGCGTGGCCCGGACCCGGGTGCGCTTCCGAAGCTACGTCTGGCGACCGGAACTCCGGGACCTGGGGGCCGGCGGGGCTCTTCACAGGGTGGAGATGGAGGACGAGGAAATCGTGGAGTCGGTCCAGAAGGGGGTCGCATCCCGCCTCTACCGGAGCGGACGGTTCTCCCCTCGGCGGGAGGTGGGGACCCACCACTTCCATGAACTCCTGGCGGGTGCCCTCAGTCCCCCTGAGCCTGCGGGTCCTCCTCCGGAAGGGGGATCGCCCGCCAGTCCAGTCCGATGAGGTTCTGGGTCCAGCGACGCACGCCCTCCTGGTTTTCCCGCTCGAGCGCAGCGGCGGCGGGGTCGGCCGGGGCCTCCTTCGCGAAGTAGCCTCCCGTGGTGCCGGCGACCTCCGGGGAGGTGGCCACGTGGAGGGGGGTCCTGGCTCCCTGCTCGGGGGAGCGGGCCACCATCCGCAGCATGGGCGAGAGGGTGCGCCGGACGATCCCCGACGGCAGAAAGTCCATGAGGAGGCCGGTGGGGGCGAGCCCGGGATGCACGGCGTTCACCGTGATGCCGGACCCCCGGAGGTGCTCGGCCAGATCAAAGGTGTGGAGGAGGTTGAGGAGCTTGGACTGGGCGTAGGCATGGAGTCCCGAGTACCCCCGGGGCCCCTCGAAGGCCGTCAGATCCAGGCGCTTGGCATGCGCTCCCGACGAGAGGATCACGATGCGGGCCGATTCCCCCGAGCCCCGGGTGCCCGCCGCCACGAGCCCGGGCATCAGGTGATGGGTCAGGCGCACCGGGGCCAGGTGATTCACGGCGAGGGTCCGCTCTCTGCCCTCCGGCGTTACCCGGTAATCCCGCGAGGCCACGCCCGCGTTGTTGACCAGCAGGTGGATCCGGGGATGCCGGACCAGCAGGGTTCCGGCGGCGTCCCGGATGGCATCCCCCAGGGCCAGATCGGCCGCGGCCCAGGAAAAGGAGGGGGGAAAGGCGGGGGAAAGGGCGGGTTCAGGCGAAGGATCGAGGGCCTGGGCGAGGTCAGCCACCGTCTCCCGGCCCCGCTCCGCGGAGCGGGCCACCACGGCCACGTGAAATCCTGCCCTGGCCAGCCCCAGAGCTGTGTGGCGACCGATACCCTGGCCGGCACCGGTGATCACGGCCACGGGACGGTCGGATGCGTCGGATGAAGACGGGGGCGGAGTGAGAGCTTCCGGAGACGTCATGGAGAGGCGCGGGGCCGAGGGGTGGACGGGAAGCCGGGGAGCCGGCCCCTTCGATGAACCCCCCGGGCGCGGCGGGGATCCCCTTTACCGCGATCCGGCGGAGGGCTACTATTTAGGCCCCGCTCGAACTCGACCGAAGAGTATCGACGAATCCGAACGGGCAGCATGCGAGTGAGGGTCGCCGGTCGGCAGGTTTGCCTGCACGGCCGGAGGAAAGTCCGAGCTCCACAGGGCAGGGTGCCGGGTAACGCCCGGGCGGCGCGAGCCGACGGAAAGTGCCACAGAAAGCAAACCGCCGATGGCTTCCTTCGGGGAGCACAGGCAAGGGTGAAAGGGTGCGGTAAGAGCGCACCGGGCTCCTGGCAACAGGGGTCGCATGGCAAACCCCACCTGGAGCAAGGCCAAGCAGGGGCGACGGAGCTGCCCGCTCCATTCGAGTCCCGGGTCGGCTGCATGAGCGGCGTGGCGACACGCCGCCCAGAGAAATGACACTCACCTGCCTTCGGGCAGGGACAGAACTCGGCTTAATCGCATGCGGCCCCTCGCGGGGCACACTGACGCGCCCGTAGCTCAGCTGGATAGAGCGTCGCCCTCCGGAGGCGAAGGCCAGAGGTTCGAATCCTCTCGGGCGCATACCGCAGCATGGCAGCACACGTTCCGAGAGGATCTGCGTAGCGCAGCGAAGCGCATCCTCTCGGGCGCATACCGCAGCATGGCAGCACACGTTCCGAGAGGATCTGCGCAGCGCAGCGAAGCGCATCCTCTCGGGCGCATGACGCAGCAAGTGACGACGCACGATCACGGGGGCCCTGCGCGGGATTCGACGCGAAGGGTCCCCGTTTCGTTTTCCTCCCCGGGTTCTTCCCCTGGGTTCCTCCCCGGGTTCTTCCGCCGGTCGTTCTTCGGGGCGCCGGGTATCCGGGATCACCGTCGACTCGTAAATTGTGGCATCCCGAAATTGGGGTACCCCGTTCTCCTGTCCCGTACTCCTGTCCCTCGTTCCCTTGCCGCTGCTCCCGGCCTGGAGGCGCCCATGCATCCCCGCGTCCTGCCCGACTCCTTCCGGCTCCGCCCTTCCGGGTCTCTTCCCGGCCTGGGGGTTGCCGTGGCCCTGATGGTCTCCCTGGCCGGGTGCGGAGGAGACTCTGCCGACCGAACGCCGACACCGACCCCGGACGCGCCCGTCGAGCGACCCGACGGGCCCCTGCCCGAGGGGGCGCAGGCATGGTCCTTTCTTGGCCAGGCGCTTTACCCGCCTCCGCTCCCCATGGAGGTCCGGGGTGCCCGGGAGGAAGACCTCGAGGCCGCGCTCCGGGATCGGAGCGATGACCCCGAGGATCCCGAGCTCTGGATCTGGGTCGGCCGCCACAAGGCCTACCTGGGCGAATACAGGGAAGCCGTGACCACCTTCTCGGAGGGCCTCGAGCGCTTTCCTGAGGATGCCCGGTTCCTGCGCCACCGCGGGCACCGCTGGATCACGCTCCGCGAACTGGAGCTGGCCCGGCAGGACCTTCAGGCCGCCACCGAGATGATGGAGGAGACCGGCGGCGAGATCGAACCCGACGGACTTCCGAACCCGGCAGGCATCCCCCTCACCACGCTGGCCTTCAACGCCTGGTACCACCTGGCCCTGGCCGAGTACCTGGCCGGGGACTTCGAGGCCGCGCGTTCCTCGTGGGAGGCGACCCTCGCCGTGTCGGGGAATCCCGATCTGCAATCGGCCTCCCGGTACTGGCTTCACCTCACCCTCCGGCGTCTGGGGGAGGAGGCCCGTGCGGCGGAGGTCGCCGCCCCCGTCTCGGCCGACGAGGAGCTCCTGGAGAACCACACCTACCGGGACCTTCTCCTGCACTTCCGGGGCGATCTCCCGGCCGAAGCGGTGCTCCCCGCCGACGGCGAGGGGCTGGCCTCGGTGACGGCCCTCTACGGACTGGGGATCCACGCCCTCCTGGAGGGGGACGAGGTCGAGGGCTTCCGGCGCTTCCAGGAGATCCTGGATCGTCCGGACCAGTGGCCGGCTTTCGGGTACGTCGCCGCCGAGGTGGAGATGGCCCGGAGGGGCCGGAGGTAGCGGGTTCCGCCTTCGGCCTTGTAGGTTCGTCGCCATGTCCAGTCCTGCCTCTCTCCAGGCCGCCCTCCGACGGACCCGGCCCTTCCGCTCGCCGGCGCA
>Ga0114946_10001164_pt1 | contig 17989 bp, 16 predicted proteins | sample WalLakDeSediment_FD_88676 | JGI IMG/M metagenome (GOLD analysis project Ga0114946, IMG submission 88676) | Lake sediment microbial communities from Walker lake, Nevada to study Microbial Dark Matter (Phase II) - Walker Lake 11/02/13 Deep Sediment | ecosystem: Environmental > Aquatic >...
GCACCCGTAGCTCAATTGGATAGAGCGTCGGTCTACGGAACCGAAGGTTGCAGGTTCGAGCCCTGCCGGGTGTATTTTCCGTCATGGAAACCCATCGTGTCGTCGGCTTCGACCCCGGTCTCAACGTCACGGGCTATGGCGTGGTCGAATGCCAGTCCGGGCAGGTCCGCCTGATCGAGGCCGGCACGGTCCGGTCCCGCGGCGACTCGCTGGAAGCCCGGCTGCAGACGATCCACGCCGGGGTCCGCGAAGTGATCGAGGCCCTGCAGCCGAGCGCGATGGCCATCGAGCAGATCTTTGCCCACGCCCGGTTTCCCAAGGCGGGCATCCTGCTGGGCCACGCGCGGGGCGTGATCTGCCTGGCCGGCGTGCAGGCCGGACTCGCCGTGCACCACTATCTGCCCAACCGGGTGAAGGCCACGCTCGTCGGCAGCGGCCACGCCGGCAAGGAGCAGATCCAGGCGGCCGTGCAGCGGGAACTCGGCCTCGCGGCGCTCCCCACGCCGGCCGACGCTGCAGACGCTTTGGCCGTGGCGCTCACCGACTGGCATCTGCGGCTGCGTCCCCTGCTCTTCGGCACGGGTGTCACTCGGATTCGGAGTAGCCGCGCATGATCACCCGCCTTTCCGGCACCCTCGAACGGGTCGAGCCGACCGCCGTCGAGATCGCGGTCGGCCCGGTCGTGCACGAGGTGCTCGTCACCGAACTCGTTCGTCGCAGCCTTCAGCAGCGGCTCGGCCAGCCGGTCGTGCTGCACACGCTCGAATACCTCGAGGGCAATCCGACCCGGGGCAATCTCGTGCCCCGGCTCGTGGGGTTTCTCTCGGAGGTGGAGCGGGAGTTCTTCGAGCTCATCTGCGAGGTCGACGGCGTCGGTGTGCGCAAGGCCCTCCGGGCGATCATCCGTCCGGTGGGGGAGATCGCTCTGGCCATTGAGGAGCAGGATGCCAAGTCGCTCGCCGGCCTGCCGGGCATCGGCGCGGCCACGGCCGAGCGGATGATCGCCAAGCTGCGGCGGCGGATGCCGAAATTCGCCCTGCTCGTGGCCCGCGAGGCACCGGGCGAGGCGATCGCCGCCGACGTGCTCGCGGAGACGTTCGACGTGCTCCGGTCGCTGGGGCATTCCGACCCCGACGCCCGCCGGCTCGTCGACCTGCTCCGCGGCGAGAAGAAGAAGCCGAAGGACGTGCAGGACGCGCTGGAAACGATCTACCGGCAGACCCACCGGGCGAAGTAAGCCTGCGGACCGGTTTTCGTTTACGATGCTCGGCGAGGAGTTCCGCCATGGAATCATTTCGCCAGCCCAGCGTGCAGGCCGCCGACGAGCCGCCGGCCGACGACCGCGCTCTCCGACCCCAGCGGATGGCGGACATGGTCGGTCAGCGGGCCGTCTACGAACGGCTGGAGATCGCCATCGACGCCTCGCGGAAGCGGGGCGAGACGCTCGGCCACATCCTCCTTGATGGCCCCCCCGGCCTCGGCAAGACGACGTTCGCCACCTGCATCCCGCGGGAGCTCGGCACCACGTGCCAGATCGCCAGCGGAGCGGCCCTGGCGGCGCCGAAGGATCTCCTCCCCTACCTCACCAACGCGTCGGAAGCCTCCGTGCTCTTCATCGACGAGATCCACCGGCTGCCCATCGCCGTCGAGGAATTCCTCTATCCCGCGATGGAGGATTTCCGCATCGACATCACGCTCGGGGACGGCGTGGCGGCCCGCACGATCAACATGCCCCTCCGGCCCTTCACGCTCATCGGCGCCACCACGCGGGCCGGACTCATCTCGGCCCCGCTCCGCGACCGGTTCATGATGCGCGAGCACCTCGACTACTACTCGCCGGCCGAACTGGCCGAGATCGTGCGGCGCTCGGCTGCCAAGCTCGACATGCCGATGGACGACGACACGGCCGCCGAGATCGCCCACCGCAGCCGCGGCACGCCCCGACTGGCCAACAACCGGCTCCGCTGGATCCGTGATTTTTCCACGAGCCGGGCCGCCGGTCGCATGGATGTCGAGATCGCCCGCACGGCGCTCGAGATGCAGGGCATCGACGAGCTTGGCCTCGATGGCTTCGACCGCAAATATCTGGAGACGATCCAGCGGGTCTTCGGCGGCGGGCCCGTGGGAATCGAGGCGATCGCCCACACGATGAGCTCCGCTGCCGACACGCTCGAGGACGACGTGGAGCCCTTCCTGCTGCGGTGCGAGCTCGTCGTCCGCACCCCCCGTGGCCGGCGGCTGACCGCGAAGGGCCAGGACCACCTCGGCCTCCCCCCCAAGGCCGGGCAGGCAACCCTGTTCTCGCCGGAAAACAGCCACCGCGATTGACCATCGTGGCCCGAGATGGCTAAATAAGGGTCTGATCCGATGCCTCAGGTGATTTCATGGCCGTTCCCAAGCGACGTCAGTCCAACCAGAAAACCCGTTCCCGGCGGGCCCACGATTTTCTCGTTCCCCGGCAGCTGACGTTCTGTTCCAACTGCGGGAAGTCGGTTCCGACCCACCGGATTTGCGGCAACTGCGGCCATTACATGGGCCGTGCCGTGATCAAGACCGAGGAATAGCCCCGTGGCAGCTGCCGCGGCGGAGAGTCCCGCGATCGTCTTTCCGGGACAGGGGGCACAGTCGGTCGGTATGGCCGGCGAGTGGGTCGAGGCCTGCCCGGCGGCGGCTGACCTCTTCGCCCGTGCCTCCGCGATCCTGGGCTACGACCTGCTGTCCGTCTGTCGCTCCGGGCCGGCCGACCGGCTCAACACCACGGCGGTCAGCCAGCCGGCGATTCTTGTGACGAGCCTGGCGGCGCTCGAGGTGCTCCGCGGTCGGCCAGACCACCCCCTGGAGCCCGCCGGTATCACGGCCGGCCTGTCGCTGGGGGAATACACGGCGCTCGTGTTCGCAGGAAGTCTGGGGTTCGACGATGCCGTCCGGCTCGTCGACATCCGGGGCCGGGCGATGCAGGCGTGCGCCGAGGCTCGCCCCGGCGCGATGGTGGCGGTGCTCGGCATGGAGCGGGAGCCACTCACGGCGCTCTGTGCCGCCAATCGCGGCAGCGACGTGCTGGAGGTGGCCAACGTTCTCTGCCCAGGCAACATCGTCGTCTCCGGTTCGGCGGTGGCTTGTCAACGGCTCGAGGCGGCGGCGCTCGCCGCGGGGGCGATGAAATGCGTGCCCCTGGAGGTTGCCGGCGCGTTCCACACCCCCCTCATGCAGGCGGCGGTCGAACAGCTCTCCGCAGCCCTCGCGGAAACCGAGATCAAGCCTCCGCGGATTCCCGTGGTGAGCAATGTCGACGCCCGGCCGCATGCGGATCCCGCGGAAATCCGCGACCTGCTCGCCCGACAGGTCGTGGGCGTTGTCGAATGGAACGCATGCATGGCATACATCCTCTCCACGGGAGTTCGCTCGCTGTGGGAGGTCGGGCCGGGTCGTGTTCTCCGCGGGCTCATGAAGCGGGTCGACCGCAGCGTGGCCTGCTCCGGCGTGTTCGATTGATGTACCGTTCAAAGGAGTGATCACCATGGCGGAAGCAAGCGGCGCAGACAATCGCCAGGCGGCCCGGCGGTTGCAGGTCGACCTGCGTGGCCAGGTGGCGATCGTCACCGGTGCGTCGCAGGGCCTGGGGCGGGCCATTGCCGAAACGCTCGCGGCGAGCGGCGCGGCGGTGGCCCTCGTGGCCCGTTCGGCCGGGAAGCTGGCCGAGGTGGCGGCCGGCATCCGCGCGGCTGGCGGCAGTGCCGAGGAACTGCCCTGCGACGTGTCCAAGCCGGACGACATTCAACGGGTGGTCGAAGCGGTGGTCGAGAAGCTCGGCCGGCTCGACATCCTCGTCAACAACGCTGGCGTCACCCGCGACACGCTCCTGCCGCGAATGAGCGACGAGGAGTGGGACGAAGTGCTCACGACCAACCTCCGCGGGCCGTTTTTGTTCATGCGGGCGGCCAGTCGCCCGATGATGCAGCAGCGCTACGGTCGGATCGTCAACGTGGCGAGCGTCTCGGGACTGATCGGCAATCCGGGGCAGGCCAACTACTCCGCCTCCAAGGCCGGTCTCGTGGGCCTCACCAAGACGGTCGCCAAGGAGCTGGCCGGGCGGAAGGTCACGGTCAACGCCGTGGCCCCCGGGTTCATCGCCAGCGACATGACGGCGGCCCTCGGCCCGGCGCTCCTCGACGAGGTCAAGAAGCGGGTGCCGGCCAAACGGCTCGGCGAGGCCTGGGAAATCGCGGAGGCGGTGCTGTTCCTCGTGGCCCCGTCGTCCGGTTACATCACTGCTCAGACCCTCGTGGTCGACGGGGGGTTGATCGGCTGACGGCCGTGGATTTCGCCGGTTTCCGCAGGCGTGGACCCCGGGGCTCCCGGGCTGGACACGCGCGGGTACCAACGGGTATATCTTCGCGAGAACGCGGGCAAGATGCGCGGCCTTGGACGGCTGCGGGCCACGCTACCATCAAACACAGAATCGGCTCCGACCCGAATTGGTTCCGAACCAACGCGGGCGAAACATCAGGAGGATCTTTACGTGGCTTCAGTCCAGGAACGAGTGATCGAGATCGTGGCGTCGCAGCTGGGTGTGAGCAAGGATCAGATCACGCCGGAGACGTCGTTCATCAACGATCTCGGGGCCGACTCGCTCGACACCGTCGAGCTCGTCATGGAGCTCGAGGAAGAATTCGAGATCAACATTCCGGACGACGCTGCGGAGAAGATCCAGACTGTCGGCCAGGCGGTCGAGTTCATCGAGAAGCATCAGGGCTGATGCTTTCGTGCGGCGGCGCCTCCATCGGTGGTGCCGCCGCTGTCTTTCCATCGCGGCACGACAGGGACGAGGATGAAGCGGCGGGTAGTGATCACGGGCCTCGGGGTCGTCACGCCCCTGGGCAGGCCGATCGAGACGGTCTGGGAACGGATCGTCCGGGGCGAGAGCGGCGTCGGACCGATTTCGCTCTTTGACACCGCCGGCTACCGCGTCCAGTTCGGGGGTCAGGTGCCCTGGGAGCCCGAGCGGGAGGACATCGCGGGCCCCAAGGAGCTCAAGCGGCTCGACCGATTCACGCAGTTCGCCCTCGCCTCGGCGAAGGATGCCGTCACGGACTCGGGGATCGATTTTTCAGCCGAGGATCCCTACCGCTGTGGTGTGGTCATCGGCTCGGGCATCGGCGGCCTCTGGGAATTCGAGGTTCAGGAGGAGCGGCTGCTCCACAAGGGCATCGACAAGGTGTCGCCGTTTACGATCCCGAAGCTGATGGTGAATTCCGCCAGCGGCCACGTCTCCAGCCTGTATGGCATCAAGGGGCCGAATTTCGCGGTGGCGACCGCCTGCGCGAGCGCGGCCAACTCCATCGGGTCGGCGCTGCGGGCGATCCAATACGGCGATGCCGACGTGATGGTGACCGGCGGCAGCGAAGCGGCCCTGACGCCGATCGGACTGGCCGGCTTCCAAAACATGCGGGCCCTCTCGTTCCGGACCGACGCGCCCCAGCGGGCCAGTCGGCCGTTCGATGTGGACCGCGACGGGTTCGTGCTCTCCGAGGGGGCAGGGGTCGTGGTCATCGAGGAACTCGAGCACGCCCGCCGTCGGGGGGCGCGGATCTACGCCGAACTCAAGGGGTATGGGGCCAGCGGCGACGCCGGCCATATCACCCAGCCGGACGACGAGGGACGCGGGGCCGCCCGGGCCATGCAGGCCGCCCTCGTGGATGCGGCCGTCGACCCTGCGGCGATGCAATACATCAACGCCCACGGCACGAGCACGCCGCTGGGCGACAAGGCCGAGACGGCCGCCATCAAACGGGTGTTCGGCAGCCATGCGAGCCGTCTGGCCGTCTCGAGCACGAAGAGCCAGCTGGGGCATACGCTCGGGGCCAGCGGGGGCATCGAATTGGTCGTCTGTGCCCTGACGATGGTCCGGGGCGTGATCACCCCGACGATCAATCTCGACACTCCGGATCCCGACTGCGATCTGGACTACGTGCCCAAGGTCGCCCGCGATGCGCGGGTGGACGTGGCCATGAGCAACAGTTTCGGCTTCGGCGGGCACAACGCGTCGCTCGTGCTGGCCCGCGTGTAGCCCAAGTGCCCTGGAGGTGCCGCCATGGTGCGACGCGAAGTGGCGATCGCCCGGTTTCTCGTTGCGGCGGGCATCATGCCGTTCTTCATGACAGTTGCCTTCATGACAGTGGCGAGTCTGCCGGTGCAGGGCCAAGTGCCGGCCGATATCGGCCAGGTCTGGAAGACCTACGACATCGCCCCATTCGTGCAGCAGGCGGGGGCGGGCAGCGAGCGATATGTCGTCGACTGGGTGCTGCAGGAGACCGGCTACGCCGCTTGGCATGGTGCGAGCCCCGCGGCCCTCTCGGCGACTCCCGAGAAGCTGTCCTGTTTCCACACCCCCGATATGCAGGCCCGGGTGGCCGAGATCGTCGAGCGGTTCGTCGCGGTCGCCGCGGCACCGCACCGCTTCAACGTCCGGGTGATCAGCTTTTCGAGCCCAGCCTGGCGGGCCGACGCCCGGCCGGTGCTCCAGCCGATTCCGGCCGCGACGCCCGGGGTGCAGGCCTGGATCGTGAGCCGCGAGAATGCGGCCGCGGCGCTCGCCCGTCTGCGGGCCCGCTCCGACTTCCAGGAGCTGCCCACCGGAGCGGTGCTCGCCGGCAATGGGCTTCCCGCGGTGCTCTCCGGTGGTCGTTCTCTGCCGTATGTGCAGGACGTGGCTCCACGGCTCGACGTTTGGCCGGGCTGGCAGACCCAGTCGGCCGTCTGTGATGAAGGGCTCACGATCGACATCCACCCCCTGCTCTCCCGTGACGAAACGGTGGTGGATGCGGTGTTCCGCTGCCGGATCGACCAGGTCGAGCGGCTGGCGACGGTCAGCCTGCCGCCTCCCGGTCCGGACGGCAGCCGGGTCCAGGTTGCGGTGCCGCAGGTGGCCGCGGTGCGGGTGGGAGAGCGGTTCCGTTGGCCGGCGTCCCAGACGCTCGTGATCGGTCTTGGGTTGGTGCCGTGGCCGGTCCCTGCGCAAAATACGGTTTCTGCTGCGTCGGCCACCCTCTTCGCCGACGCGAAGCGTCGCGATGTGATCGTTGTGGTCGAACCGCGGCTACGAGGCAGTTTCTAGGAGAAACGGACACACCATGGCTGGTTCCGCGGGTCGTCGACGGGTGGTCATCACGGGTATGGGCGTCGTCTCGCCATTGGGGCTGACGATCGACGACCTCTGGGAAGGGCTCGAGTCCGGCCGCAGTGCCGTCGGTCCGGTGGAGTCGTTTTCGACGGCGGGGCTGCCCCTGCACCATGCGGCGGAGGCCCGCGGCTTCACCGGCGAGATCGACAACTTCGGGCCGCTCGACGGGGAGCGGAAAAAGGCCATCCGCAAGGGACTCAAGGTCATGTGCCGCGAGAGCCAGATGGCGGTGGCGGCCGCCCAGCGGGCTCTCTACGACGCCGGAGATGCGGCGGCCCATCACCCGCCTGATCGGTTTGGCTGCGTGTTCGGGTCCGACTACATGCTCACGCTGCCCGAGGACTTCACGGCGAGCGTCGCCCGGTGTCGCGGAGCCGACGGACGGTTTCAATTCGACCTCTGGGCCGAACAGGGTCTCCCCCAGCTGACGCCGCTGTGGCTCCTCAAGTATTTGCCCAACATGCCGGCCAGCCACATCGCGATCTACAACGACCTCCGAGGGCCCAGTAACTCACTGACGCTGCGGGAAGCCAGCGGCCACCTCGCAGTCGGCGAGGCGACCGTCACGATCCAGCGGGGGGCGGCCGACATCATGGTCGCCGGTGCGACAGGCACCCGCGTGCACCCCATGAAGACGGTGCATGCCTTGCAGTCGGAGCAGGTGGCGTTCGGAGAGGGCGAGCCGGCGACGTGGAGTCGCCCCTTCGACAAGGCCCGCCGGGGCATGGTGCTCGGGGAAGGTGCGGCCGTGCTGATCCTGGAGGAACTCGGCCATGCCGAGAAGCGCGGGGCGCGGATCTACGGCGAGGTGCTCGGTCAGGCGGCGGGGTGTGCGGTCGACGCGGGGGGCGTGGGGCGACGGCGGCAGGCGCTCGCCGGGGTGCTCTCCCGGGCGCTCGCCTCGGCAGGTGTCGGTCCGGACGGACTGGGGCACGTCCACGCTCATGGAGTCAGCACGGTGACCGGAGATCGAGCGGAGGCGGCAGCCCTGCACGATGTGCTCGGGAAACGGGCCCTCGCGGTGCCCACCGTGGCGGCCAAGAGCCATTTCGGAAACCTCGGAGCCGGGAGCGGGCTCGTCGAGACGATCGCCAGCCTGTTGGCCGTGCGGCACGGCCGCCTGTTTCCGCTCCTCAACTTCGACACGCCGGACGAAGAGTGCCCGATACGTCCAGCCCGTGCCGGTGATCCAGCCGGCAGCGTGTTCATCTCGGCGGGGCTCACGCCGCAAGGTCAGGCCGGCGCGCTCGTCGTGGGCGGCTGGCAGGCATAGCCCTTTCAGTACCGCGTTTTCCCGAGGGATTCAGCGATTCGGGCGGTGGGCCTCCTTGACAATACCCCCCGCTGGCAATAGTTTACATAACGTGTCGTAGGTCGCGGCTGCTGATCCTCGGTTCTGCTCCAGATGCCTGGCGGGGTGCCGTCCTTTTCGGACGGTCCACTGTCGGCGTTTCGGCGTCCATCGTGATGTGGCGTCGGCTGTGCCGGCAGCACCACCTCACGACGAGACCGCCACGACGAGAGTCGGACCGCCATGAAGCCAGACGAAATTCTTCGCATTGTCGACGCGATTCATCGCGACAAAAACATCGACAAGGAGATCGTCTTTCAAGCGATCGAATCCGCGCTCGTGACGGCGCTTGCGCGGCACTACGGCGAAGAGGCGGAAATCCTGATCTCGATCGACCGGGCCGACGGTCGCGTGACAGGCACGCACGACGGCCAGCCGATCGAAAACACCGAGTTGAGCGGGCGGATCGGGGCCCAGACCGCAAAGCAGGTCATCATCCAGAAGATCCGCGAAGCCGAGCGCGACGCGATCCACGATGAGTTCGAGGAGCAGATCGGCCAGATGGTGTCCGGCGTGGTCACGCGGTTCGAGGGCGCCGCCGCGACCGTGCAGTTGGGTGCTTCCGAGTCGATCCTGCCCCGCAGCGAGCAGATTCCAGGCGAGTCCTACCATCCGAACGAGCGGATTCGGGCCACGATCTTCGAAGTTCGCAAGGTGGGGAGTCGCGTCAAGATCATCCTCTCGCGGATCCGGCCCCAACTCGTGCAGCGGCTGTTCGAGCAGGAGATTCCCGAGATTGCCGACGGTGTGATCGAGATTCGGGCCATCGCCCGGGAGCCTGGGTACCGGAGCAAGGTCGCGGTGATCAGTTCCGACAATCGAATCGACTGCGTCGGTGCGTGTGTGGGCGTGCGTGGCAACCGCATCAAGAACATCGTGGAGGAGCTCGGCGGCGAGCGGATCGACATCGTTCGTTGGAATGACGACCTCCAGGTGCTCGTGCCCAACGCGCTGCAGCCCGCCGAGGTCGACGAGGTCATCCTCTGCCAGATGCTCGGCCGAGGGATCGTGCTGGTGCGGGAGGATCAGCTCTCGCTGGCCATCGGCCGGCGGGGCCAGAATGTCCGCCTGGCGAGCAAGCTTTGTGGCTGGGACATCGAGATCATGACTCGCGAGGAACTCGACCAGCAGATCGAGCGGGCCATCATGGGCTTCTCGTCGATCGAGGGGCTCGATGAGTCGCTCGCGGAGAAGCTGGTCGGCGAGGGCTTTCTCTCGTACGACGACCTGTCGGTCATCGAGCCCGAGGATTTGGCGGAGATGGGTGGCTTGTCCGCCGAGGCGGTCGATGCGATCGTTACAGAGGCGGAGAAACGAGCCGCCCTTGCCGAGGAGGCTGCCGCCGACGAGCGGCGCCGGCAACGCGAGCAGGATCGGATCGCGAAGGCCACCGCTGACGCCGAGGCTGCCGAGGCTGCGGAGAGTCTGGTCGAACAGGCTGGAGTGGCGCAGGCTGGAGTGGCGGAGGGCGAATCAGCGGCGACCGATGCCGGTGGTGCTCCGGCCGGCGAGGCGTGACGGGCGGGAATGGCATGGAGGGTTTCGTCGGGCTCAATTCGAGCGGGCAGGGTTGTTGGCGGGTAGCGATACCGAATTCAGGTACATCGAGGATAGCGCGTGGCGGTTCGGATCTACACACTGGCGAAGGAACTCAAGCTCGACAGCAAGGAGCTGGTCGATCTGTGCACCCGTGCCGGCATTCAGGACAAGGGTTCTGCGCTCGCGAGTTTGACCGACGAGGAAGTCGCCAAGCTTCGGGAATTCATCGCAGGTCGCGCACGGCCCGCTGAGCGGCCTGTCGCAGGCAAGCCGGTCGCTGCGGGTGGCGGTGCTGCGGGCTCTGGTGGTGTGGCCGGTGCCGCTGGTCCCGTCAAGCCTGCCGGCATCAAGCCTGCCGGCAGTACGGTCGGCGGCAGTACGGTCGGCGGTAGTGTTCCCTCGGCCCCTCTCAAGAAGGAAGACTACATCGCCCCCGGCGGCGTCGTGGGGCGGGCCAAGTCTCTGGATGCAAAAGCTCAAGATGGGAAGGGGCCTGCTGCCGGAGCTCCGCCTGCGGGCGGTCAGCCAGCCGCCGGTTCCACCTCCGGAGGGCCGCCGCTGGGGAGGGTCTCCTCGCGTCCGTCGGATACCCGGCCTCGGCCAGGCGGAGGAGGGAAGCCGGTTCCTCGACCGACGTTCAAGCTGGCGCCGTTGCCGGCGGCAGGCCGCACGCCCGTCGCCAAGGCTCCGACGGAGCCCGTCGCCCAGAAGCCCGACGTGAAACTGCCCCTCGATGCAATTCGCAGTGCCAAGGCCGGAGGCGCCAAGCCTCTTGCCGACCACATGCGAAAGCATGAACAGCAGCGTCAGGCGGAAGGACAGCGGGCTCGGACGGCGGGGTTGTTGCGCGGCGGGTCCGGTGGTGCCATGCCGGTGCCCCCGCCCTTGGAACCGGGTGTGCGACCGCGGCGGACCCCGTCGAAATCGGGCGCCGGCCAGTCCGGCGGAAAAGATGACATGTTGGGAGGCCGCGAACAGCGGCAGCTCAGTCGCAAGCGGACGGACGGCCGGGGAGGCGACGACGACGACGGCGGGCTGCGCCGCCGTCGAGGTGCCCGTCCGCGCCGCGGTGGAGGCGTGTCGACGGCGGCCCCGCGGAAGACGAACGCATCGATTCAGGTCCCCTGCACGGTCCGCAGTTTTTCCGAGGCCATCGGCTTGGCGGCCAGCGAGGTTCTCAAGAAGCTCCTCTCGTTCGGGATGGAGTCCATGCCCAGCATGGGCTCGATGCTCGATCGAGACACGGTCGAGCTTCTGGCCTCGGAACTCGGCGTGCAGCTCGACATCAAGACGGCTGAGGATTTGGAGCAGGATTTGCTCTCGGGCTTCGATGCCATCGACGAGGATCCGCAACTGCGGATCCCCCGGGCGCCCGTCGTGACCTTCCTCGGGCACGTTGACCACGGTAAGACGTCGCTGCTCGACCGCATTCTGGGCATCGACATCGCAGCCCGCGAGAGTGGCGGCATCACGCAGCACATCCGGGCCTACACGGTCGATCGCAACGACCGGGCCGTCACGTTCGTCGACACGCCCGGTCACGAGGCCTTCACGCAGATGCGGGCCCGCGGTGCCAATGTCACCGATTGTGCCGTGATCGTGGTCGCTGCCGATGACGGCATCATGCCGCAGACCGAGGAGGCGATCAGCCACGCGCGGGCGGCGAATGTTCCGATCGTCGCGTGCATCAACAAGATCGACCTGCCGGGCGCCGACGTAAATCGCGTCTATCAACAGTTGGCGGCCAACGAATTACTCCCGACCGAGTGGGGCGGCGAGACGGAAGTGGTCAAGACCAGCGCCGTCACCGGCGAGGGTGTCGAGGGACTGCTCGACACGCTCTTGACTATCGCCGAGCTCCACGATCTGCGGGCGAATCCCGACCGCGAGGCGGCCGGTGTCTGCCTCGATGCGTCGATCCACGAGGGACGCGGCGTCGTGGCCTGTCTGCTCGTGCAGAAGGGCACGCTCAAGGTCGGCGATGCCGTCGTCTGCGGTGAAGCGAGTGGGCATGTGAAGTCGATGTCCAACACGCTCACGCGGCGTAAGACGTCCGAGGCTGGCCCGGCCGTGCCCGTCTTCGTCACGGGTCTCGACGTGGCGCCAGGCCCGGGTGAGCGGTTCTACGTGGTCGATTCGATTCCCAAGGCCCGGGAGATCGCCGTCAAGCGCAACGAGATCCGGCGGCACAGCAATCTGGCAGGCGCCCCGGTGCACGTGACGCTCGAGAATCTGGCGGATCGGCTGGGCACCCAGAAGACCCCCACGCTCAATCTCATCCTGCGGGCCGATGTTCGTGGGTCGATCGAGGCCATCCTCAAGGAACTCGAGAAGCTCGACCACCCGGAGGTCAAGGTTCGGATTCTCCAGGCGACGGTGGGCGGCATCACCGAGGCCGACGTGCAGCTTGCCGACGCCTCCGACGCGGTGATCATCGGGTTCAACGTCGTGCCTGACGAGCGGGCCCGGTCGCTCGCCGAGGAGCTGGGCGTGCAGGTCCGCCGCTACGACATCATCTACCAGGTGACGGACGATCTGCGCAACGCGCTCGAAGGCATGCTGGCTCCCGAGAAGCGGGAGGCTGAGCTGGGACGCGCGATCGTCCAGCGAACGTTCAGCATCAGCCGCATCGGCGTGATCGCCGGCTGCCGGGTGATCGCAGGCGTGATCGCCCGCAACGCACGTATCCGGGTGATTCGCGACAGCCGCATCCTCGGCGAATATGGCCTCGAGTCGCTGAAGCGGGAGAAGGACGATGCTCGAGAGGTGCGCGACGGCCTCGAGTGCGGCATCAAGTTGGCCGGCTTCAACGACATCAAGGAGGGCGACATCCTCGAGTGTTACCGGATCGAGGAAGTGGCTCGGACGCTTTCGTGAGCCCGATGCTTTTTGTGACGCCAGGATTTTTGGAGTGTAGACGTCGTGGGTAGTAGGCGGCTTCTCAAGGCGGCGTCCGCGATTCGCGAGGTCGTGAGCATGGCCATCCTGACCCAGGTCCGTGACCCGCGCGTCCAGGGTGTCACGGTGACCCGCGTCGAGATGTCGCCCGACATGCGGAATGCGACCGTGCACGTGTCGGTCATGGGGAGCGCGGCCCAGCAGCAGCTCGCCCTTCGGGGGCTCGCCAGCAGCGCCGGATTTCTCCAGTCACAGATCGCCGAGAAGATTGAGACCCGCTACACGCCGCGGTTGCGGTTCGAGCTCGACGGTGGCGTGAAGCATTCACTGGAGATCGCCCGCGTGCTGGATAGTGTTTTGCCGGAGGATTCCGCGGCACCGGCCAGTGAGTCACCGGATCTGCAGGAGCAGGAAACAGGTCTCCAGGAACATGAGGGAGGACGGTAGCAAGGCATGACCGCATCAAAGCGTTCCGCATCAGGGGCTGGGAAGCCGGCCCCGAAATCCAAGGCGGCCGCCGGCAAGAAGCCGGCTGCTCCCGCGAAGCAGCCGGCCGCCAAGCCGCCGGCGAAGGGCGCGGCCTCCGGCAAGTCGCCAGCCGCCGCGAAACCGGCCGTCCCAGCAAAGCCGGCCGTCTCACCAAAGCCGGCCGTCACACCAAAGCCGGAGAAGGCCCAGGTCCAGAAACTGCCTGTGGAAAAGACCCCCGCGCGGGCCACGCTCGTGCCCAAGCTCGCCAAGGCGCTCAAGTCTGTTTACAAGCCCGTCCCCCCCAATACGTCGCGGTCGTTTCTCGATCAGGTGCTCTTCGCCTGCTGCCTGGAGAACTCTCCGGCCGCCGCCGCCGAAAAGGCGCTCACGCGACTGATCGAGAACGCGTTTGATTTGAACGAGGTGCGGGTCACGACCGTGGCGGAGTTGGCGGAGTCGCTTCAGGATCTCCCCGATCCCGCCCGGGCGGCCCTGGCGCTGCGGCGGGCGCTGCAGGGCGTGTTCGAGTCGACCTACAGCTTTTCCCTCGAGCATGCACGGAAGCACTCGCTCGCGCACGGCATGCGGACACTCGAGGGGCTGCACGGCCTGTCGCCGTTCGTCGTCCACCATGTCGCCTCCACGGCGTTGGGCGGCCACTTCATTCCTCTCGATCAGGGCGCCTTGGCTGGCCTGTTCGTCACCGGGTTGATCACGCAGCAGGAATACGACACGGGCAAGGTTTCGGGCCTGGATCGCATCATTCCCAAGAAGGCCGGCATCGAGTTCAGCTCACTTCTGCATCAGTTCGGCATCGACTGCCTGACGAACCTCCACGGCACGACGGTCCGAAAGATTGTCCAGGCCGTGAATCCCGCGGCGCTCAAGGATCGCTTTCCCAAGCGTGGTGAGCCGCTGCCAGCCCCCAATCCGCCTCCCCCTGCCGCCGGCAAGGAGGGGCAGAAAGCCGCTGACGCCGCCCGGCTGGCCGCCGAAGCACACCGGCCTGCCGGGCCTCAGGCTGCGGCTCGCCCCGCCGGAAAGACACCCCTGCCTCCGCCTGGGTCCGGGCCCAAGCGAACGGCCGATGGCAAGACGGCCTCCGGCAAGACCGGTCCGAAACCGTTCGTGGTGAAGCCAAACATCGGCAAGCCGCTCACGATCAAGCCGCCGGAGCCCCCTCCTGCCGCAGCCGCGAAGCCCAAGCCGCCCACCAAGCCTGTGGCAGCGGGCAAGCCGGCTGGCAAGTCGGCCGCGGAAGGCGGCAAGCATTCGCAACAGCTTGCGAAGCGCAAGCCGCGGTAGCAGGGAGGGAACAGGGAACCATGGCCGGCCATTCCCATTGGGCGAACATCGCCAGAAAGAAGGCGCTCGTCGACGCCAAGCGCGGCAAGCTCTGGAGCAAGCTCGCCAAGGCGATCATCGTGGCGGCGAAGCACGGGGGTTCCGATCCCGACGCGAATCTCAAGCTGCGCTACGCGATCGATGCGGCCAAGGCAGTGAGCATGCCCAAGGACAACATCCAGCGGGCGATTCTCGCCGGCACGGGGGAGTTGAAGGGGGGCAACCTCGAGGAGTCGCTCTACGAGGGCTATGCCGCCGGCGGCGTGGCGGTGTTGTGCGAGATCCTGACCGACAACAAGAACCGCACCGCCCCCGAGATTCGCAAGATCTTCGAGATGTCGGGGGGCAAGCTCGGGGGCACTGGCTGCGTGGCCTACCTGTTCGAGCGGAAGTGCCTCGTCCGGGTGCCCGAGTCGAAGGGCGGCGAAGATGCCATCATGGAGGCGGCGATCGAGGCCGGCGCGGATGACGTGAAGCTGGTCGGTGACCGGTGGGAAGTCACCTGCGAGCCTGCGGTCATGGCCGCCGTGGTTGACGGGCTGGGCAAGGCGGGGATCTCCGTCGAGTCGAGCGAGATCGTGCGGATTCCCACGAACTCCGTCGACGTGGACGACGTCGACACGGCCCGCCGCGTGCTCGATCTAATAACCCGGCTCGACGACCACGACGACGTGCAAAGCGTGGCCGCGAACTTCAACATCCCCGAGGCGGCGCTCGCACAGCTCGGGTGACGTGCCGCGCGGGGCCTGGTCGCCTCGCGGCGGCGATGCTCACTTCTCGGGGTCGTTGTGTTCGACCGCCGGCCAGTACTCGTCGAAGTCGAACTGCGGGCTGTTGTCGAGGTCGTGGCACTCCAAGCAGTTGTTCACGGCCTTCTGCTTTCCCTCAGGAGTCGCCAGCGTGAGCACGAGTTCCTGGCGGAGGCGATCCCGTTCGGCGGTGCTGGCCTTCACGTCGCCACGTTCCACCGCCGTGTGCGCGGCCGCCGGGCCGTGGCAGTTCTCGCAGCCCTGGTGCGCGAGATGGGGCGTGGCCACCATGCCCGCGAAGCCTCCCTCGAACGGCTCGAATCGCTGGGGCGCCCAGCCGACGACATGGCAGGACAGGCACTCGGGGTCGCTGTCACGCCGCGGCTTCGCCTCTTCGAGCGTGGTCAGTGCCTTGGCGTGCGGTGATTCCAGCCAGACCTCGTAGGCATGCTGGTGGCAGTCGGCGCAGGCCGCGCTGCCGGCGAAGCGGCGGCCGCTGGGATGGCGGATCGGCGCCAGGCCGAGGCCCTTGAGGCCCAGGGTCTCGAGCTTGCCCTGGTAGGTCGCGAGCAGATCGATCATGTCGGGCGCTTCGCCCCACCGGGCGTCGAGCGGTACACGCTGGGTTTTCAGCGGCGCCTGCGGGTCGGCAAAGAATCCGATCGCGACCGCGAACATGCCCTTGTGCCCGAGTTCGACGAGAATCGCGCCACCGGGAAGTTTGCGGGCCTCGAGCGGCGGCTCGTCGGCGCCACCGGACGTGACGACGATGTCGAACTGTGGGAACGCGGCCGCCAGTTTTTCGGTTTCCTCGGGAGTGGCCCACGAGAGCAGCACCTGGTGATCGCAGCCTGCGGCGGCAAGCTCGGGGGCGATGGTGGCCAACGCCCGGGCCGGCGGCAGGACCTCGATGTCGGGATTCTTGAACTGGGCGGCCGCCGAGTCGCCGAGGATCGTCGTGACACCGATCTTGAGACCCCCGGCCTCGAGCACGCGAAACCGGGGCGTGATGCCCGCATCGATTCCGAGCAGCCCGACATTGCCGCCGAGGAACGGCGTGGGCTCGTTGCCGACGGCGGCCACGGCTGCCACGAGCTCCTCCACGGGGAGCCGGAGGTCGCCGGGACCGAACCCGATCGCCCCATAGCCCATGCCGCGAAGACCGTCGACGATCGACTGAAACTTGGCCTCGGTCTGCCGGCCGAACCGTTTCACCTGGCCGCCGAGGTCGACCGCGAGAAGCGGCCAGCCCGCGGCCTCGATCGACCGCAGGAAGTTCTTCCTGCGGCTCAAGCCCCCCTTCTGATTTTCCTTGCCGGTGCAGCCGCAGGGCTCGATGTAGCCGTCGAGCTCACCCGTGATCACGAGCAGCGCCCGTGGCCGGGCCCAGCCCGTGAAGACGGCCCCGTTGCGGCCGCGGAAGGTCTCCACCAGGGCATCGTCGACGCCGGCGCCGCGGTCGGGCGCGGGACCACTGGGGATCGTCGCCGCCAGCAGGACGGGGGTGACGAGGAGCAGGAGGCTCGCGGGGAGGCGGAATCGTCGTACGGTACGGGAGGCGTGTGGCATCGTGTGCGGGGGCCAGGGCGGGGCTCACGGCCCGATCGCAATGCAGACCGGGATCGTGAGTGTCGGGGAATCGGGATGTCCAGTGTCGAGCACAATTCTGCCAGCCGGCCCCAGTTCGGAGCAAAGGTGATTTGCCGGCCTGCTTCCGGGCAAAATCGCGATATCCAGGGGAATTCGCACCACCGAACCCGTGCCCACGGCCTGCGCCGTCCCCACGGTCACGGCGAGCGTGTCGGGAACCACCTCCCGCACGGTGGGCTGGATCGTGTCGCGATGAGGCCCGCGGACCGTGAGGAACGCCTGGGTGCGAAAGCCCTGTTTTCCCGACACGGTTCCCAGCAAGAGCGCCTGCCGCGTGCGGTCCCAGTTGGCCGCCACGACCGACAGATCACCGCTCACGCTCCCCTCGATCGGCACCTCGATCACGACCTCGTCGGGCATCTGCACGGTGAGCGTGAGCAGCGCCCGAAAGGCTCCGAGTGGCAGGCCCGCCCGGGCCGAGACCGTCGCCAGAAGACCGCCGGTGGCCGCCGGCTCGGTGGCGATCTCGGCCGCGTCCAGCGGCCGGGCCGTGACCGTGAACGGATCGGAGAGACTCGCTTCGGCTGGTGATTCGCCCGGCGGCTGCTCGCCGCCGCTCCGCTCCACGGCGGCACGTGCGACGTGGGGTGGTTCGGCGCCAAAGGTGAAGATTCGTACGGTCGCGGTCTCACCGGCCGTCGCACTCACCTGGGAGAACAGCAGTGTCTCCGGAACCGCCTTCCACGTCGGCACGACGACACCCTCGACGACGAACACCACTTCAGGGCGGCGGGGATCGTCGGTGAGAATGGTCGCCTGCTGGCGAAACGGTCCGCCCGGTCCCCTGCCCTTCCACTCGAGCGTCAC
>Ga0114946_10001165_pt1 | contig 17987 bp, 16 predicted proteins | sample WalLakDeSediment_FD_88676 | JGI IMG/M metagenome (GOLD analysis project Ga0114946, IMG submission 88676) | Lake sediment microbial communities from Walker lake, Nevada to study Microbial Dark Matter (Phase II) - Walker Lake 11/02/13 Deep Sediment | ecosystem: Environmental > Aquatic >...
AAAAAAAAATCCCCGGACCGATTTTGATTCAGATCGATCCGGGGATTTCCCTTTTTTATCCTCTAGATCCTGGTAGGGCCTCAGTCCGCGAAGGCTGCTCCACCGGTCCAGGCAGGTTTTCTGGCTCCCTCGCCCTTTCAGCGACCTTCCCATTCCGATGCAGGAACAGTGGTGCGCTAAGGCTGAAAGGGTTCCCTCTTCAAAAAGAAAAGGGCGAGGTTACAGCGGCGGGTCCGTCCCCGAGTTGCACGAGGTTCCCTATTGAGCCCATAAGGGCGCCTAAACCTATTGGAGGGTAGGTTTATGAAAAGGAAGGAAAGAAGTCAAGCATTAAATTTGCACGGCAAAGGGTTGAAGAATGAACAAGTCCTACTCTGCACCCCGGGAATCATCGCAGGGTTCGTCGTCGCTCTCAGCTCTAGCGTGTTCAGGGCTCGGGGCATTCGTGCAAAAAGGCAGCTTTTCCTCTTTTGTTTTCTCTTGCTCTTTGTTTTTCATTTTCTGCTCTTCCATGACGGACTCCTTTCTTTACGCATAACAAAACCTTAGATCGTTTTTGCCTGATGTCAAGAACCGGCGCCCTGGAACCTGGAAAGCATCTTTCCGGTAATAATCCCCATTGTAACAAGGCCCATGAGAATAGCCCAAATGATCACGGGAATAAAGCTGTGAAACAGGGCCCAAAGCGCGCCGCTCCCCACAAAGGTGGGAACAAGCATGACCATTCCAATTCCGATCTTCCTGGGAACATCCATAGGTTACCTCCTATTTTTTTTGTCATCAAAAAAAATACCATACTGCTTCGAGAGGTTCAAGAAGGATCTTCCATGTTAGGAATGAAATTCGAACAACCTGTTGACAGTGCAGGTCGAGTTCCGGTATCTGTTCAAACATGAAAAAGGCTGCCACGCCATTGAAGGAAACCTTGAAGAATTTTCTGCCCCTCAGGGAATACTTCGTCAAGTATCGCCGGGGCCTGGCCGTGGGCCTCCTGAGCCTTTTGGCCGTGGATTTTCTTCAGCTTCTCATCCCCCTTGTGATCAGAAAAGCGATCGACGAACTCACCGCGGGCGGCGCCACCTCCGATGCCCTGCTCAAACTCGGGGCGGCCATCATGGGAATCGCCCTGATCATGGCTATCCTTCGTTACGTGTGGCGTTATCTGCTTTTCGGCATATCCAGAAGAATTGAAGAGGGAATCCGCAACAGGCTCTACGCTCACCTTCAAAGCCTTTCCCTTTCCTTTTACCATAAGACAAAAACAGGCGACCTGATGGCCAGGGCCGTCAACGATATCACCGCAATCCGCATGGCCACGGGCATGGGTCTGGTGGCCCTCACGGACGGTCTGGTCCTGGGGTTGGCCGCCATCGGCTTTATGGTCTACATCAATGTGCAGCTTACCTTGATCTCCATCCTCCCAGGGCCGATCCTCGTCTATTTCACCAGGATTCTCACCCGGCGCATGTCCTCAGGATACGAAAAGGTCCAGGCCGCCTTCTCGGACCTGACGGAAAGCGCCAGGGAGACCTTTTCGGGGATCCGGGTCGTCAAGGCCTACACAAAGGAGGAATGGACTTACCGGAGGATGAAGCGGGACGGGGAGAGGTGCATTTCAGAAAACATGAGCCTTGCAAAAAGCATTGCCCTTTTCTCACCCATGATGACGATTTTCACCAGCCTCGGGCTTGCCATCGTCATCTTTCTCGGGGGCCGGTTGACCCTTACCGGGCAGATCACCCCGGGGGATTTCGTTGCCTTCATCAGCTATCTGGGCCTTCTTACCTGGCCGATGATGGCGATCGGGTGGGTGACCAACATGGTTCAGAGAGGCGCGGCATCCATGAGAAGGCTGAACCGGATTTTCGATGAAATCCCCGAGATCAAAGACACGGGCCGGGAACCGGATGACTGCAAAATCCAAGGGAAAATCGAGGTCAAAGGGGTCAGCCTGGCCTACCCCGGCGAGAGCAGGCCGGCCATCAAAGATATTCACCTGTTTATCGATGCAGGCAAAACCGTTGCCCTTGTCGGAAGCGTGGGCTCCGGAAAAACCACCCTGCTCCACATGCTGCCCCGTCTTTATGATTGCCCTGAGGGGGGGATTTTCATCGATGACAGGGACATTCGCGATATTCCTTTGCAAACCCTGAGGAGAAACATGGGTTTTGTGACCCAGGAGGTGTTCATTTTTTCCGACACCATCAGGAACAACGTTCTCCTCGGGAGGACGGGCATTGGCGAAGAACCCGTGATTGAGGCTCTCAAGACAGCCCAGCTCTGGGAAGATGTCTCGGCCCTGGACAAGGGAATGGATACCCTGCTTGGGGAACGGGGCATCAGCCTTTCGGGCGGACAGCGGCAGAGGCTGAGCATTGCCAGGGCCGTTCTCACGCACCCTCCCATCCTTCTCCTGGACGATGCGTTGTCCATGGTGGATACGCGAACAGAAGAAAAAATTCTCAATGCCGTCCTGGATTCCAGGAGAGGAAAGACGACCCTCATGGTTTCCCACAGGGTATCCACCATCAGCAGAGCGGATGTGATCGTTGTTTTCGACGGAGGAAGGGTGGTTGAAACGGGCGATCACGCCACCCTGCTGGCTGCAGGGAAGGAGTACGCGCGGCTTTATCAGCGGCAGTTGCTTGCGCAGGAGTTGGAAACAGAAGAAAGGAATAATGGGGAACGGCTCACGGCGCACGGCGCAGCCTACTCCGCCGAAGTGGCTTCGGCTACGAAGGCCGGACGGGACACGGCAAATAACTGAAAATCAGGAGAGGTGCACGGTACTCCAGGACTCCAATACTCCGACTATTCCAGGTTGGACTCAGGAAGACGAGGTTTAAGCGCTCTTGTACGGTGAATACGGATACATGGAGGAGGGAAAGCTGGGGAGGCCTTATGATTTGAGGCTGCTCCTGAGACTGATTCGATATGCCTTTCCCTACAGGAAAAAGATTTTTTTCGCCCTCCTTCTGACCATGCTCATCACGCTCCTTGACCTGGCGCTTCCGTACCTTTCAAAGATCGCCATTGACCGCTACATTGTTGCCTCCTCCTACGGGTTCAGGCTTTCCGCCCCGCTCCGGGAGGACCTTGCAAAATCCCTGGGCAACAGGCTCAAAGAGAGCACGGACGGATCTCTCGGTTTCATCTCCCGGGAAGACATGAGAAACCTGGACCCCGCGCTGATCCAGGAATGGAGACGCAGGGGGGTTTTATTGGAAGAGCCTTATTACAGGACGGCGCCGGGGCAGGGAGCGGACCTCTCCGGGGAAGCGCTTCAAAAAGCCGTGCTCTTAAAAGACGGCTCCATGGCGATTCCCGCGGAAACTTTGAAAAGCCTGGACCCGGGCGCCTTGTTAAAACTCAGAGCACAGGACGTGAGAGGCCTCGGTCTTGTGGCCCTTGTCCTGATCGTGTTTCTCATGTTTTCATTCTGGCTCGGTTATGGGGAGTATTACCTTATGGAAGGGATCGGCCAGAGGATTATGCAGGATATCCGGCTCCAGCTCTTTGAGCGAATGCAAGCCCAGGCCGTCCGGTTTTTTGATCGCCATCCCGTGGGCCGGCTGGTGACTCGGGCGACGAACGACATTGAAAATCTCAACGAGATGTTCAAGTCGGTGATGGTCACGGTTTTCAAGGACATCTTTATCCTGGGAGGCATCCTTGCGGTCTTGCTTTACCTGAACTGGAGGCTTGCGCTCGTCTGCTTCACCCTTCTTCCGTTCATCTTCGGGTTGACGCTGCTTTTCAGCTCCCTTGCCAGGGAAGCCTTTCGCGAGCTGCGGGCCAAGGTGGCCAAGATCAATGCGTTCCTGCAGGAACGAATCACGGGCATGCGGATCATCCAGCTTTTTGCCACAGAGGATTTCCAGGCCAAGAGTTTTGCTCAAATCAATCATGAAAACTACGTGGCAGGGATGAAGCAAATCCGTGTCTTTGCCGTTTTCATGCCCGTGATGGATCTGTTCTCCGCCTTTGCCGTGGCCCTGCTGATCTGGTACGGCGGCGGGAAGGTCATCAGCGACCAGCTTTCCCTTGGGTCCCTGGTGGCCTTTATCAGTTACATCCAGATGTTCTTCCGGCCCATCCGGGACATTGCAGAGAAATACAACATCATGCAATCGGCCATGGCTTCCACGGAGCGTATCGTCGAATTCATGGACCACAAGGAGGAAATCCCTGAACCGGATGAGCCGGAAAGACCGACCGAGGTCCATGGGGAAATCCGGTTTCAGGGCGTCTCCTTCGAGTACGAGAAAGATCGTCCCGTGTTGCGCGATATTTCTTTTGAGGTGAAACCGGGTGAAATGGTCGCCATTGTCGGCGCCACGGGCGCCGGCAAAAGCACGGTGGTCAATTTGATCGAGCGGTTCTACGATCCGATGAAAGGCAAGGTCCTGCTCGATGGGATCGACCTGCGCCGGTGGCGGAAGCAGGACCTTCGGTCGCACATCGGCCTCGTGATGCAGGATGTTTTCATCTTCTCCGGGACCCTCAAGGACAACATCCTCCTGGGGGAAGACGGGAGAGCTCCCGGCACTCTGGAAAAGGCGATCCGGGAAGCGAACGCTCACACCTTCATCGAAAGGCTCCCCAAAGGCATCCAACAGGAGCTTGGAGAAGAAGGGTCCAATCTCTCGGCCGGCGAAAGGCAACTCCTCTCTTTTGCGAGGGCCGTGGCCTACGACCCCAAGGTGCTCATCCTGGATGAAGCCACCTCCAGCGTGGATCCGGAGACGGAACGCCTTATTCAGGATGCCATTTTTGCCATGACCCAAAAGCGCACCACCCTTGTGGTGGCGCACCGTCTTTCCACGATTCGCAGGGCCGACCGCATCCTGGTCATGCATCACGGCCGCATCCGCGAGCAGGGGACCCACGAAGAACTGATGGCCCTGGGCGGCATTTACTACAAGCTCAACCGCTTCAAAGAAACATGATATGATTCAACTTTGATGAACTCGTAAAAAGTCGGAAAATGCCTTTTTCTGTCATTCCCGCCCTCCTGGGGCGGATAAACTCCGGCGGGAATCCAGTGTTCTCAAGGGGTTCTGGACTCCCGCCCCCCGACTGCCACCTTCGGGGGCAGGCTTCGCGGGAGTGACAACTGAGGGGACTTTTTACGAGACCATCATGTTCCATTCTTATGCCTTTCTCAACAAGCCAAAATGTCACGATAAAACGCGGTAACGCTTGTATACGTGCCTTTCACCGTGATAAAGTGGCCGGACTAAAAAAGATGGGTTTAGCCCTCCTTAAGGGGGGCTCCCTGAAAGGAAGCCGTGTTTTTGCATTCGTGGAGTCTGCCGAAACATTTCGGCAAGGGTTGTCATGCGGGCCTCATTCAAGCTTTTTAACAGAGAGAACATTTTTGCCGCAGCCTTTATTGCCATTCTCATTACGCTGCTCTGGCTGATCTTCACCATTCTGGAACCCTTCTGGCACGATTTCATGTGGGCTTTGATCCTGGCCCTGACCTGCTACCCGCTGTTCACCCGTTTGAAGTCTCTTTTCAGAGGCAGAGGAGGACTTGCAGCGCTTCTTCTGACCTTGTTGATTTTCATTGCCCTTGTGCTGCCGGGCTCCTTTATCCTGATGAATCTCGGGCAGGAAGCAAAGGATGCCTACAGGGCCCTTTCCAAGATTTCCTTCTCGGAGAAAGGGTTGCTGCTGGCCAAGAAGATCCGGGGTTCAGGGCTTCAGCCTTTTCTTGAACGATGGGGGATTGAGCCGGAACAGACAGAGGCCCTTTTGTTGAACGGGATTGCATCCGGGCTTAGAGACGTACCAAAGATGATCGGTGAAAGGGTTTCGGCGATTTTCAAGAACCTGGCCCTCTTCGGGTTGCATGTGCTTTTTGTCATGGTCGCGCTTTTCTTCTTTTTCCGGGACGGATCGAGGTACGCCCACTTTCTGGTCGGTCTTCTGCCCCTGGAGCGGCCTTACCAGGAAAGGGTGGTAGGCGCCTTTTCCAAAACGGTCACCGCGGTGGTGCGAGGCATGTTCGTCACGGCCTTTGCTCAGGGGGTTTTGGCCGGGGCGGGTTTTTCCGTGGCCGGGGCGCCGGTTCCCATCCTGCTGGGACTCCTCACATCCATCACCTCGTTCATCCCCTTTCTCGGAGCCGCCTCGGTTTGGCTGCCTGCTTCCGTTTACCTGATCATTCAGGAAGAGTTCCTGAGGGGTATCGGGCTGGGTCTTTACGGTTTTTTGATCATTAGCACGGTAGACAATTTAATCAAACCCCTGATCATCGGCGAAAGCATCAAGGTGCCTGTTTTCATCCTTTTTTTCACGATCCTCGGAGGTCTCAAGGTTTACGGGGTGATCGGGATCTTCCTGGGTCCGATTATCCTGTCTCTGGGGATGGCTTTCCTCACCATCTACCGGGAAATCTACCTTTCCGTTCCTGCCGGGAAGACGGAGCACGATCTACCCCCGGTCGAAATGCAACCTTAAAGCCCGATCGTTTCCCGGAAGCGCATGCAGTTCACATTGTTGTTGTTGTGATCCAGAAAGGCGATTTTTCTGATACTGCGGTAGGCCTTTTCCCGGGCGCCTTCCAGCGTTGCGTCCCCTGCAACGACATGGATCACTCTACCCCCAAAGGTGACAAGCCCTTTTTCGGGGTCCTGGTCCACTCCGGCAAAATAGAGGGCGACCCCCTTCCCGATCTCATCCAGGCCGACGATGCGGTGCCCCTTGCCATAGCGACCGGGATAGCCCTTGTTCCAGCCCCTGGAAGCTTTGGACCGGCCTTCCATGGCAATGACATCCACATAGGACTGGTGATTCCAGACCTGTTTGACCTGGTCCAGGTTCCCCTCCCACACGGCCATGCCGATTTCCAAAAGATCGGTGCTGAGCTTGCGGGCAAGCACTTCCCACTCCGGGTCCCCGTGCCTCACATTGATTTCAAAAACATCCAGGTTGTCGTAAGGATCCAGGTTGAGCCCGAAATAGAGCACGCCCCGGTAATCCCAGCCCAGGTCATTGTAGATCGCGTTGACCGTAGGGTTCACGATCTCCTTGATGATCCGGTTGACAAGCCAAGGGCTGACAAGCTTGTGAGGGCAGTAACATCCCGTGCCCCCGGTGTTCAGGTTGCCTCCGAACTGCCGGATGGATTCATGGTCCTCGGGGTCAAAAGCAGGCTTGTAGTCCTGGGCGAACATTTTCAGGGGCATCACGTGCTTTCCATCCAGGTAGGCAAAAAAGGAGATCTCGGTGCCGTACTTCCTCTCTTCGATCACGACCCGGTTTCCGGAGTCGCCGAATATCTTTTCCACCATGATCTTCTCAACGGCCGCCTCTGCATCCGCTTCATCCTCGCACACAATGGCGCCCTTTCCCGCCGCCAGACCGTTCGCCTTGACGACGACCTGGTAGCCGATGGTGCGCACGTATTGCTTGGCTGCTGCCGGATCATCAAAGATGCGGTATTGCGGTTTTGAAACGCCGATTTTCCGCAGAAGGTCATCGGTGAAGGCCCGGTCGCTTTCCAGCTTGACGAATTCTCCCTTAGGCCCCACGGTTTTTATGCCGGCCCGGTTCAGGATGTCGATCAGGCCTTTTTCCAGCGGGTTTTCAGAGCCCACATCGACCAGATCCACCCCCTTTTCCAGGCAGAAGTCAGCGACCTGTTGAAAGTCTTCGAGCTTTACGAGTTCAATCAGACCGCGTTGCCCTTTGGGCGTGTGCAAAACCCCTGGATTGCCCGGCGTGAAATAGACCTTGTCCACATGCCGGCTGTCCGCATAGGTGTCGGCAAGGCAATGATCTCTGCCGCCGGAACCGTAAACCAGAACTTTCATAACGCTCCTTCCAAGGTTAATTCGCGACCCTCTGTTGGTATAAGCCAAGGCCCTGGAATCTGTCAAGGATAGATGGTCGCAGTTTTTTATTGTCAAGCCCGGGGTTTTGCGCTTTAATGGCTTCTAAACTCATGATCTGCAATGATTTCCGACTTGCGCCCGGAACATCCCTTTCACCTGATCTTCTGGAGGAAAATATGAAGGTACCGGCGCTGTTTGTTCCGGTTTGCCTGGTTTTCTTTGCCTTCGGTCCCGCTTGCTCCCGGGATGATCAGACTCCGGGGCCTTCGTCTTCGCCAAAGGTGGTTCAAACCATCAAGCCTTTGCCGGAACCAAAGAAAGCGCCTGAGGAGGAGGTGAAGGAGCGGCTTGAAGACCCGGGGCAGGAGGAGAAGCCTTCGGCCGGGACAATGGATGCCGGGGTCAAGGAACCCTCATTGGCGGAGAAAGCGCAAGCTCCTGCCGAAGAAAAGCCCGAAGCCCCTGCCAAGGCGGACCAGGCAGAGGCAGGGGTTTATGTTGTCAAGAAGGGCGATACCCTGGCAGGACTCGCCGCTCGTCAGGAGATCATGCAGGACCCCTTGAAGTGGCTTATCCTTTTGCGGCTGAACCGGGACAAACTGGGTGACCAGCCCATTGGAGCGGATTTTGCCGCCCGGGAGCTTCTACCGGGTATGAAACTGCGCTTTATCACGCCTCGGGAAGCCAAGGACGGGGTGGAAAAACCGTTGGGGAACATGTGGGTTGTCAACGTCATGTCCGCTTCGGAAGTGGGAGAGGTCGTCCCGCCGGCGGTCATTTTGACCAGGGAGGGTTATCCGGCCTACCTTACCCGCGCTTATGTGAAGGGGAAGGCCTACCTCAGACTGCGAGTCGGTTTTTTCCCAAACAAGAACGAGGCCGTCGAACAAGGAGAGAAGATCAAAAAGCTGCTCGGGTTTGAGGCGTTCTGGGCTACAAAGGTGGATGACGTGGAATATAAGGAAATTGCCGGGTTTTTTAAGACTCCGTGAGATCCCATGAAAACTAAACGCGTGATTGTCGGGGTGACGGGCGGGATTGCCGCTTATAAGGCGGCGGAACTGGTAAGACTCCTCGTCAAGGAGGGCGTCCAAACGAAAGTCGCCATGACTCAAAACGCAACCCGGTTCGTTTCGCCGCTCACGTTTGAAGCGCTTTCAGGGAACAAAGTCATCGCCGGTATGTGGGATGCAGAGACCGGCGCCATGGATCACATTCACTGGGGCCAGGATAGCGACCTGGTCATCGTCGCTCCGGCCACGGCCAACTTCATTGCCAAGATGGCCCATGGCCTGGGAGACGACTTTTTGTCCACCATGGTGCTTGCTGCGTCTGCGGGAATCCTTGTGTGCCCCGCCATGAACACCCATATGTTTCTGAACCCTGTGACACAGGCGAACCTAGGCCTATTGAAGGAGCGTGGCTGCGTGGTCATGGAGCCGGGAGAAGGGGGGCTGGCCTGCGGCACGGAGGGCGCCGGCAGGCTCCCGGAACCCGAAGAAATTTTGGAAGAGGCGAGGAAACTCCTTTCTCCCCAGGACCTTGCAGGGCTGAGATTCCTGGTGACGGCAGGCCCGACCATCGAACCTCTGGATCCGGTGAGGTACATGACCAACCGATCGAGCGGCCGCATGGGATACGCCATTGCCGGAGGCGCCAGGATGAGAGGAGGGGCTGTTACTCTGGTGAGCGGGCCTACGAACCTCAACCCGCCAAGAGGGGTGGCCTTTGTAAGGGTGAACACCGCCGAAGAGATGCGGCGAGCGGTTCTGGATGGTTGCAGGAGTTTCGATGTGATCATCAAGGCCGCAGCCGTGCTGGACTATAAGCCCAAGGAAAGGGCGGTCCAGAAAATCAAGAGAAAAGGACAAGAACAAACGCTCGAACTCATCGAGAACCCCGATATCCTGGCCGAGCTGGGATGTGATCCGGGTGCAGGGCGACGGCTCCTGGTGGGGTTTGCTGCAGAAACCGAGGACCTTCTTGTCCATGCGCAGGAGAAACTGAAAAAAAAGAACCTTGACATGATCGTGGCCAATGACGTCTCCCGCCATGACGCGGGCTTTGAGGTGGATACCAATTCGGTGAAGGTGATCTATCGTGACGGTCGGGTGGAGGAATGGGCCTTGATGCCCAAGGAGGAGGTCGCAAACAGGATGCTGGACAGAATCAAAGAGATGTGGGAGAAAACAGCGTGAATCCCGCTGCAGAGTTGAAGGAAATCGTGGGCCATGCCAAAAGATATTTGGCGGACGCCGCCGAGATGGGGCTTGATCCTCCGGGGATTTCCCCTCTTGCTCAGGATCCTCCAGAAAACAGGCCGTCCCGGGTCAGCACCCTGGGGGCGTTGCGCGACTTTATCGGCGACTGCAAGCGGTGCAAGCTCTGGGAGGGAAGGGCCCACCTTGTCTTTGGAGAAGGGTCCCCTCATGCGCACCTTGTTTTTGTGGGCGAGGGGCCGGGAAGAGATGAAGACGCTGAAGGCAGGCCCTTTGTGGGGGAGGCGGGAAAGCTCCTCACCAAAATTATTGAAAACGGTATGGGACTCAAAAGGGAAGATGTTTATATTTGCAACGTGGTCAAATGCCGGCCGCCTAAAAACAGGGTGCCCGAGGGGGACGAAGTGGCGTTCTGTATCCCCTTTCTGAAACGGCAGATTGAAATCATCAGCCCTGAGGTCGTCTGCGCTCTGGGACTGACGGCTGCTCAAAGTCTTTTGGGGAGGCCTTTTACGATGAGCCGCGAGAGAGGGACTTGGGTTTCCTATCAGGATATTCCGATGATGCCTACATACCACCCTGCGTATCTGCTCCGGAATCCTTCGGCAAAACGGCAGGTTTGGGAGGACGTGCAAAAGATCATGAAGCTCATGAAACTGGAGGTCAAAACGAATGTCTAAAAGAGCGATGATCTATTTCCTGCCGATGATCATGAGCGCGGTCATGCTTGTTGCGGGCGTTGCACGGCCCACAGAGCGGCACGTGTTCATCATGGACGTTGAAGGCGCGATCAACCCGGCTACGGCCACCTTCCTGGAGCGAGGCCTGGACGAGGCGAGAAAACAGGAAGCGGAACTGATCATTGTACGCCTGGACACGCCCGGAGGGCTGGTAACTTCCATGAGGAGCATGGTCAAGGCGATTATGAATTCCCCTGTTCCCGTTGTGGTGTATGTGGCGCCGGGGGGCGCCGGCGCAGCGTCGGCGGGGGTCATGGTGACGGTGGCCGCCCATGTGGCCGCCATGGCTCCGGGGACCAATATCGGCGCGGCCCATCCTGTGGCCGCAGGGGGCCGCGAGATCGACAAGACCATGTCTGAAAAGGTGGTCCATGACATGGCTTCCTACGGCCGGAGCATTGCTCAGGAAACCGGGAGAAACGCGGATTGGGTGGAGCGTGCCATTCGCGAAAGCGTTTCAATCACAGCCGAAGAGGCGGTGGAGAGAAACGTTGTGGATTTGGTTGCCGTGGATATCGATGAACTTTTGAAACAAATCGACGGCCGGGAAATCACCCTTAAGGGTGCCAAGGTTGTTCTGAAAACCCGGAACCTTGAGAAGAAATATGTGGAGCAGGGCATACGGTACAAAATCCTCAAAACGATCAGTGATCCCAACATCGCCTATATTCTCATGATGATCGGGCTGGCAGGGCTGTACTTCGAAATCTCAAACCCTGGCGCCATTTTCCCGGGCGTGATCGGGGCCATCTCCCTCATCCTTGCCTTTTACTCTTTTCAGACCCTGCCCGTGAACTATGCCGGCCTTCTTCTTATCGCCTTGGCCGTCATCCTTTTTATTGCGGAGATCATGGTTTCCAGCTACGGCGTGCTGTCTCTGGGCGGGCTCATTTCTCTGACCCTGGGTTCGGTCATGCTTTTTGAAGATGTGGGGGTTTCTTTAAGGCTCATGGCGCCTACCATTGTCCTTCTCGGAGCGTTTTTCGTTGTCGTCTCCACCCTGGCCTTTCGTGCATACCGGGTAAAACCCAAGACCGGCATGGAGGGCCTGATCGGAGCAACAGGCATTGTCAAGCAACCCCTCGATCCGGAAGGGTTGATTTTTGTCCACGGTGAATACTGGCGCGCGGTTTCAGGGGAAAAACTGGAACCGGGGGAAAAGGTCCGGGTGGAGAACGCAGACGGCCTGCTCCTGAAGGTCAAGAAGGTAAGCATTGATCATTGAACATTGAACCTTTGACATAAAGAAAGGGAGGGAGAGAGCATGTTTTATATTCTTGCACTGGTTCTTATTATTTTTTTCCTGGCTTCGGCCATCAAGGTTTTGCGGGAATACGAACGAGGCGTGATCTTCAGACTGGGTAGGGTGATCAAGACCAAGGGTCCGGGATTGATCATCCTTATCCCGATCATTGATAAGATGGTCAAGGTGAGTCTTCGACTGGTGACCATGGATGTGCCGCCTCAGGACGTGATCACGCGCGACAACGTTTCCGTCAAGGTGAATGCCGTGATCTATTTCAGGGTCATGGATCCGACGAACGCGACCATCGTGGTGGAGAACTTTTTGTTCGCCACATCCCAGCTCGCCCAGACCACGCTCCGGAGCGTTTGCGGCCAGGTGGAACTGGACGAGCTTCTGGCGGAAAGAGACAAGATCAATACCCAGCTCCAGGAGATCCTCGATAAGCACACGGATCCATGGGGCATCAAGGTGACCACCGTGGAAGTGAAACACATCGACCTGCCCCAGGAAATGCAGAGAGCCATGGCACGGCAGGCCGAGGCGGAAAGAGAAAGACGGGCCAAGGTGATCAACGCGGAAGGGGAATTCCAGGCAGCCGCCCGCCTTGCCGAGGCGGCCGAGATCATTGAGAAACATCCTCAGGCGCTTCAGTTGCGGTATCTCCAAACCATGAAGGAAATATCCACGGCGGGGAATGCCACGACTTTTCTCCCCATTCCTTTGGATCTTTTTAAGCCGTTCCTAAGCAAAAAGGATTAGGACTGATGAATTGAGCGGAACACAAAGACAGATTTAAGGAGCAAGGGCTTATGGAAGAAGAAGCGAAGAAAGAGGAAACGGAACAGAAGCAGGAGGCAACCCTCGAAAAGCCGCTCGATAAGATGACGGCTACCGAACTCAGGGAGTTTGTCCTGACCAAGAATCTGGAAGGCGTGACAGGCGTTCATGCCATGAAAAAGGAAGAACTCCTAAAGGCGGTCAAAGAAGCCATGGGCATCAAGGACGAGGCCCCGGCAAAAAAGGGAAAGGGCCTGGAGGTCAAGAAAGAACTCAACGTCAAAGAGCTCAAAGAGAAGATTGCGCAGCTCAAGGGCCAGAAAAAAGAAGTTCTTGCCTCCAAGGATAAGAAAAAGGCGGGCGTCTTGCGCCGTCGCATGAACCGCCTTAAGAAGCAAACCAAAAGAGTTGCAAAGGCCTAAGTCAACGGGGGCGCTTGTCGGGTGCAGGCTCAAGCTTTGGGCCTGCTTTTTGTTTCATGAGAAGGAGCCGGAGTCATGAAGACGGTCGCCGTCATCCCAGCCGCAGGAGCAGGGGAGCGGATGGGGGCCGGACTTGCCAAGCAATTCATGGAGCTGGAAGGAAGACCACTGCTGGCTGTAACCGTTGAAAACTTCGAGCGGTGTTCGGCCGTGGAGAGCGTTTTTGTCGTGGTCCCGCCTGACAGCGTTTCGTACTGCAAAGAAGAGATCATAAAACGATATGCTCTGAGCAAGGTCAGGCAGGTCGTTCCCGGAGGCAAAAGACGTCAGGACTCCGTGAGACTGGGTTTGGAGGCCGCTCAGGGGGAATCTGATCTTGTGCTGATTCATGACGGCGTGCGCCCCTTCGTCCACCCTGAATTCATCGCCCGCATCATCCAGGCAGCCTTTCAACATCGTGCGGTCATTCCGGTCATGTCCTTGAAAGAGACGCTCAAGGAAGTCGGAAACGACGGCCGCGTGAAGGGAACCATGGAAAGAAGATCTTTTCGGCTCGTTCAGACACCGCAGGCTTTCCGCTACGAGGATATTCTTTCGGCCCATCGCCGCGCCGCAGAGGAGAACTGGGAGGAGATGACGGACGATGCCCTGCTTCTTGAAAGGATGGGCATACCCGTAGCGGTTGTCGAAGGACTGGAAGAGAATATCAAGATCACGACACCCTACGATTTGGAACTCGCAAGATTCATACTAGGAAGAAGGAAGTTTTATCACGAAAGCACGAAGAAATAGAAAAGCATCAAAGATGACGGTCTCCAAAAAAGTCTGAGAACGCTTTTTGCGGTCATTCCCGCGCAGGCGGGAATCCAGCCCTATCAGGTCCTTCTGGACTCCCGCCCCCCGACTGCCACCTTCGGGGGCAGGCTTCGCGGGAGTGACCATCGGGGGATTTTTTGCGAAGCCGTCAAATATAATATTGTGTTTCTTTTCGTGTCTTCCTGTTTTCGTGGTTGTATGGTTGTTCTTGTTTATCCCTTTAGAGCACTTTAGGCATTTTAGCTCACATTAGCCGGAGGCCCTGAGCGCAGTCGAAGGGGCATTTCATCATGCTTTTACGCATCGGCACAAGAGGCAGCAAACTGGCCCTTGCCCAGAGCGAATGGGTCAAGGCCAGGATCGAATCCGAGCATTCGCGGACCAGGGTGGAGCTTGTAAGGATAAAGACAACAGGGGACAAGATCCTGGATTCCCCTTTGAGCAAGATCGGCGGCAAAGGGCTTTTCGTCAAGGAGATCGAGGAAGCCTTGTTGAACGGCGCCGTTGACCTGGCCGTTCACAGCATGAAGGATGTGCCTGCCGAACTTCCCGGGGATCTTGAAATCTCCGTGTTCCCCAAGAGAGAAGACCCGCGGGATGCCTTTGTGTCGGTCAACTACAAGGCCATCGATCAATTGCCTGAAGGGGCGACCGTTGGGACGAGCAGCTTGAGGCGGGCCGCACAACTGCTCCATTTGCGGCCGGACCTTCGGGTGGTCCCCATGCGGGGCAACGTGGACACCCGCCTTCGAAAACTGGATTCCGGGGACGTGCAGGCCCTTATCCTGGCGGCTGCAGGGCTCAGGCGGCTCGGACTCTCCAAAAGGATCTCACGCCTTCTTCCCGCCACAGAATTTCTCCCCGCCGTCGGGCAAGGCATGCTGGGCGTGGAACTGAGAAGAAAAGATCGAAGGGTGAAAACCCTTCTCAAGTTTCTCAATGACGAGGAAACCGAAACGACCGCCAGGGCGGAAAGAGCGTTCCTGAAAAAGCTGGGGGGAGGGTGCCAGGTTCCTCTTGCAGGTTTCGCAAAGCTGAAGGCGGATACGCTTCATATCGAGGGCCTGGTGGCGGAGCTCGACGGAAGCGTTATCCTGCGGAAGAAGATGCGCGGTTCCTGCGAAAAACCGGAAGAGTTGGGAAGGGCCCTGGCCGAGGACCTTCTTTTCGCAGGAGCAAGGAAGATTCTTGAACGCATTTACGGTGAGACAACGTAGGGGAGGGGTTGATCCCCTCCCAAGGGCCCTCCCAAGGGCGGGCATCCGCCTTCGCTGCAGCTGCGGCGCGACACGTAAAGCCCGCCCCTACATTGCACCTGGGTCCCGGATACCTACGGGAGATGGTTAACCTCTCCCGCAGGAAGGATGAATCATCATGAGCAAAACGATAAAAGGCATGGTCTACCTGGTGGGCGCCGGTCCCGGCGATCCGGGTCTTCTGACCCTGAAGGCCAAAGCGTGCATCGAGAAAGGCGATGTCCTCATTTATGACAATCTCGCAAACCGTGTTTTCCTGGAGTATGCAAGAGAAGATGCAGAACGCATTTATGTGGGTAAAGAGGGCGGCAAGCACACCCTGAGCCAGGATAAGATCAATGAGCTCATTGTCCACAAGGCGGAGCAGGGTTTAAACGTGGTCAGGCTGAAGGGAGGAGACCCCTTTATCTTCGGCCGGGGAGGGGAAGAGGCCCAGGTCCTGGTCAAGGCAGGCGTTTTTTTCGAAGTCGTCCCGGGGGTGACCTCCGCGATTGCCGTGCCCGCCTATGCCGGCATCCCCCTGACCCACAGGGAACATACCTCCACCGTTGCTTTTATCACCGGCCACGAGGACCCCACCAAAGACACGTCCGACATCGCTTGGGACAAGCTCGCCACGGGTGCAGGAACACTGGTCTTTCTCATGGGTGTGGGAAACCTGGAAAAGATCGCTTTCCGTCTCATGGAGCACGGCCGCGCCCCTGAGACCCCGGTGGCGGTGATCCGAAAAGGCACCGTGGCTGAGCAAAGAACCGTGACAGGGTGCCTTAAAGATATTTCGGAAATTGCGGAGAAGGAAAAGATCCGGGCTCCTGCCGTGATCGTGGTTGGGGACGTGGTCCATCTCAGGAAAGAACTCAACTGGTTTGAGGAAAAACCCCTTTTCGGCAAGAGAATCATTGTCACCAGGGCACGAGAACAGGCAAGCGAGTTTCTTTCCGCTCTCTCCGAGATGGGTGCGGGGTGCCTGGAGTTCCCCACCATCAAGGTTCTACCTCCGGAAAGCTTTGAAGGGTTGGACAGGAGCATCCACGACATAGAGACGTATCACTGGTTGATCTTTACGAGCGTCAACGGCGTCAAATACTTCTTTGACCGTTTGGAAACACTGAGCAGGGATGTTCGCGATCTCAAGGGCTTGAAGATCGCCGCCATCGGCCCTGCGACGGCGGAAGCCGTCACCTCGAAAGGTCTGCGCATAGACCTGATCCCGGAAGAATACCGGGCCGAGTCCGTGGTCGAGGCTTTCAGGAAAGGAGACATTGAAGGCAAAAGGATCCTGCTGCCCAGGGCGCGTGAAGCAAGAGAGGTTTTGCCGGAGGAGCTGGAGAAGCTGGGCGCGGTCGTGGACGTGGTGGAGGCCTACCGGACGGTTAAACCGGAGGAGGACAAGGAAAAGATCATGGGAATGCTCCGGCAGGGCGACATTCACATGGTTACGTTCACCAGTTCTTCCACGGTGAGCAATTTCATGGACATGTTCCACGGCGCTCCGGTCCTCGACTGGATGGAGAAAACAGCCGTGGCCTGTATCGGCCCGGTGACGGCGAAGCGCGCCCAAGACCAAGGGCTTAAGGTCAGCCTGGTGGCCCCGGAATACACCATCCCCTCCTTCACCAGGGCGATTGTGGATTTTTTCTCGCAGCCGCAGTCTTGACGACATCGCAAGAAGTATCAATCCTGACTTTCTCGTCATTCCCGTGAAGACGGGAATCCGGAATGTTTTGAACTCCGTGGGGAGTCCCTTTCATCGAAGAATTCCTGAACGATTCATCACATCACTCCTGTCCAGTCTGTCTAAAGGCAATAGCGTGTCAGGGAAAGGCAAACAACTACTGGAGGTGGATTTGCGACGAGGTAACTCGCCGGATATCTTTCATGCCAAGCCATTGGACGCTTGGGCAACATTGAAGACATCATGTGTGAGCAACCTTTGCACAGGGCGAAATTCAGATAAGCTGCGAAGCCCACCCAAAACACGTACGGCAACATGAGGAGGCCGGCCGCGCTGACCTCGCGCCGGAAAAGCCCTGTGACGATCAGGATCACCCCCCACAAAACGAGGATTTCGAAAAAGGCCAAATCGATGCGATGGGCTCCGAAGAATACATAGGACCACAAGGCGTTCAGCGCGAGCTGCACGATGAACAGAGACAGGGCTACACGGGCGCCTTTGAATCGGACCCGGCTCCATACGAGCCATGCGGCCACACCCATCAGCACGTACAGCACCGTCCACACAGGGGCAAACACCCAACCAGGCGGAGTCCAGGCGGGTTTCACCAGGGCTTCGTACCAGGCCCCGGGCATGTACCGCGAACCGATAAACCCGGCCGCGAGGGAAGCTGCAAGCCAGCCGGCGAGTCCGAATGCGCTTTTCATTGTTTTCATCCTTTGGATTTTACTATCGAGGAGGTCAATTTTCAAAATAATATTGAAATGGTATCTCGCGTTTCCCTCAATCGTTTCTTCGGGCACTCTGGTTCGACCACACCACTGCTTGGATCGATTATACGATGAGGGCCATGGGTACAGCGATTTTCATGTCCTTTTGTTTCTTCAGAATGAGACAACCATTGCTTACTCTTGAAACTATTCATTGATATTTATTGCAATTAAGATATCTGCGGCAAGCGTCAGGACAAGGGAGGAGTGAAATAATGGGAG
>Ga0114946_10001166_pt1 | contig 17981 bp, 13 predicted proteins | sample WalLakDeSediment_FD_88676 | JGI IMG/M metagenome (GOLD analysis project Ga0114946, IMG submission 88676) | Lake sediment microbial communities from Walker lake, Nevada to study Microbial Dark Matter (Phase II) - Walker Lake 11/02/13 Deep Sediment | ecosystem: Environmental > Aquatic >...
CCAGCGTCCGGCGCTTAAACGGAGACCGGCGCCCAAATCGGCGCCGGCGTTCGAGGCGAAGCTCGGCCGTCGCGCCGAACCCGGCGCGACATTGGAGTCAGAGCTTGATCTTGATGTGGGCGTTTTGCTCGGTGACCACGCCGACCTGCGCGCCGTCGATGGTCAGGTATACGAGCCCGACGTTGGCCACGGGGATCTCGGCGGGCCTGCCGGGCGAGACCACGGCTGTGCCTTTGAGCCAACGTGGCCCAGCGTATTCGATCTCTTTTTGCCCGCCCTCGGCGAGCAGCTCGAGCACCGCGCCGCTGCCGGTGAACCACTCGACCTCGTACGGGTAAAACGCCGCGATCTTCTGCTCGAGCTCGGCGACCCGCCGGTTGAGGTCGGGGCCGCGGAACGGGTGGAGCGCGCCTTGTTCGGTCAGCCGCTTGCGCGCGCGATCGAGGTGGGCGAGGGCGCCCGGGTATTGGTTGATCTGGCCGCCGGGATAGCTGAACGCGGCGGTCTTGCGCGCCTCTTGGAGGTCCTTGCGGGTGAGCGATTCGTTGCGCTGCCCGGCGAGCACGTAGGCCCGGGCGAGGTGGACCTCGGGGAGCTCGCTCGCGAGCTTGGTGGCCTCGGCGACGTGGCTCGCGGCCTTGTTGACGTTGCCGGCGTCGATCATCTCGAACGCGAGCAGGGTGTAGAGGATGGCCTTGACCTGATCGTTGTCCTTGCCGGGGATCGCGTCTTTTTGGAGGGTGTCGAACGCGAGCTGGACCCGGCCGTTGCCGGCGATCGCGAGGACCTGCTGGAGCTTGAGCCGGTTGTTGTCGCCGTCGATCTTGCGGGCGTTGGCGATGTCCCGGGCCGCGCCGGCCGGATCGCCGGCCTGAAGGAACTGGGCCGCGCGGGCCGAGTACATGGTCACCAGCGCCGCGCCCATGATCTCGCGCTGGGTCGCTTCGAGGTACTGCCCGGACTTCTCGAGCAGGTCGCCCAAGCTGGTGATCGCGGTGTCGGAGTCGCCGGCGCGGAACTGCTCCTTGGCGACGTTGAAGCGCAGATCAAACTCGGGCTCCTCGCGCAGCTCGTCGGTGCGGATGTCAAAGCCGGCGGCGACGATCTCGGCTTGCCGGCTGGCCGCAGCCGCGAGCAGGAACTTGGCGCGGAGCTGGCGAAACTCGGCCTCGGCCTCGGCTTGACCCCGGCCGATCAGCGGCGCCGCAGCTGTGAGCAGCGACTGGGCGCGGGCGAGGTCCGGCGGCGCAGTGACGAGGTAGGTCTGCGCGAGCGCGAGCGCGTCGAGCGGATCGCGGCCGATCTCGAAGGCCTGTTGGAAGGCCTCTTGCGCCGCAGCGACGTCGTCGACGGCGAGGGCCTTGACCGCTTGATCGTGGAGCATGATCGCGATCAGCCCGCCGCAGTTTCGGCACTGCTTGGACTCGAGCAGCTCTCGAGCATCGGCCATGAACCCGCGCTTCATCAGCAGCCGGGCGAGCCCGAGCCGGGCCTGCTCGTTGGTCGGGTCGAGCTCGAGCGCCTCGGTGAACAGGTTCTCGGCTGGCCGCGGCTGCGTGGCTGCGATCGCTTCGCCGCGCTTGGCGAGCACGACCGAGAGCAGGCGCGAGGCCTCGTCATGGGTCGCCGCTTGGGCGAGCGCCTTGCGAAGGTGGGTCTCGGCTTGCGCTTCATCACCGACCGCGAGCGACTCTTGAGCGCGGTTGAGGCTCCCGGCGCAGCCAAACGATCCGCTCAATGCGAGCGCGAGGCCGACGGGGGTGAGCAACGAACCAAGAAACGGACGATACGGCTTGCGGTTAGGCATTGGACCGCGGCGAGATATAGCGTCATTGGCCGACGAAACCAACCATCGAGCGCAGCGCGTTCGCGTACACTGGCCCTTCGCCCGCTTGGGCCGGGCTCCGCGAGCCGCTCGCGCGAGCGCGCACCCACGCGCGCGCCGGCTTGCCGCCGCGTGCTGGCGTGCCTGCGTGCGCGCCGGACGGCCCAGCGCACCCGATGACAGCGCCCGCGATTCGTCTTAGCGTCGCGCTCATGTCGCAGCGGCCCAAGATCTTCATCGTTTACACCGGCGGCACGATCGGCATGCGCAAGACGGCGCGGGGCTACCGGCCCGAGCCCGGCAACCTCCAGCGGCTGCTCGATGAGATCCCGCGCTTCGCCGACGCCGAGCTGCCCGAGTTTGTGATTGAGGAGTTCGACCCGCTGCTCGACAGCTCGAACATGACGCCCGCGCACTGGCTGCAGATCGCCGACATGATCCGGCGAAATTACGCCGAGTACGACGGGTTCTTGGTCATTCACGGCACCGACACCATGGCGTTTAGCGCCGCGGCCTTGAGCTTCATGCTCGAGGATCTGGCCAAGCCGGTGATCCTGACGGGCTCGCAGGTCCCGCTCGAAGAGACCATCAACGACGCCCAGCACAACCTCCTGACCTCGCTGTTGATCCTCGGCCGCTACCACCGGCAGCTCGCCGAGGTCATGATCTTCTTCGACTCCTTGTTGTTGCGCGGCAACCGGGCGCGCAAGGTCTCGGTCGACTCGTTCGCCGCGTTCGCGTCGCCCAATTATCCGCCGCTCGGCCGCGTCGGCATCGAGATCGCCCTCGATCCGCGCTTGGCCCTGCCGCCCCGCGCCCGGACCCCCGACCTCAACATGCTCGAGGTCGTCGAGCTCGGCAGCGCCACCGTCGGCACCTTTCGGCTGTTCCCCGGGCTCAAGCCGGCCTTGCTCGAGGCCGTGCTCGCCCCGCCCATCCAGGGCGTGGTGCTCGAGTGCTACGGGGCCGGCAACGCCCCGACCGCCGACGAGGGCTTCATGGCCGCGATCCAAGCCGCGACCGCCCGCGACGTCGTGATCGTGGCCGTCACCCAACCGACCCGGGGCTCCGCCGACTTGTCGCTCTACGCGACCGGCCGCGCGCTGCTCGACGCGGGGGTCGTCAGCGGCTTCGACATGACCGCCGAGGCTGCCCTGGCCAAGCTGTTTTATCTGTTCGAGAAGGGGTTCTCGCCCGAGCGGGTCAAGCGATTGATGCAGCAGTCGCTGGTCGGCGAGCTGAGCGTGCCGAGCGACGGCGAGCCGCGGAATTGGGTGACCTGGACCGTCGCCGACCGGCATGGGTAGCGGAGTCCATCGTCGACTCAGGGGCTGGTGATGACCGTGGCGTCGAGGGTCCCGCCGAGGCTTTGCCGCGCTCATCACGCTGCGCCAACGATAGGGCCGACGAGCGACCCTAATCAGCGAGGTCCTCGGAGCCGATCACGACCCCAAACCGGGGGAGCACGACCCTGTGCAGCAGCAGCACCACACCCACGCCGACGAACGCGAGGCCGAAGATCAGCAGCGAGCCGGACAGCTCGTCCATCAGCTGCGGTCGAATCAGCAGAGTCAGCGCGAGCGCGAGCATCACCATGCCGCCGATCAGCTTGAGGATCCGCCCGTGCTTCTCTTGCATGTGGGTCTTCTTCAGCGTGATCACGACGGCCGCAAACACGAACAGCTCGTCGAGCAGGTAGACCAGCAAATAGAGGCCAAGGAGCGCGGCGAACTCGCCGGTGCTGACCCCCTGGGCCGAGACCATGTTGCTCCACACGATCGGAAAGCCAGCCGTGCAGGGGAGCTCCATCAGCGACACGCCGAGCGCCATGGTCGCGGTCGCGGCGACCAGCGCGATGGCCGAGCGCTCGGACAGGATCTTGCGGATGCGCTTGTAGATCTTCGGCTTGTGCTTGTCCGAGATCGTGAACGACAGGCCCTTCTTGAACCAGAAGTAGTCCTTGATGTTGACCAGAGCGAAGAACGCGGCGAATAGCGCGACCACGATTCGCGCGCCCTCGATCCAGCGCATCAACGCGAAGAACTGGAACAGCCCAATGATGAACAGGCCGTAGACCAGGGCCGTGATGGTCAGGAAGCTGATGCCCACTAGCAGGATGCGGGCGCGCGAACGAACGCTGATCACCAATGACAACAAGATCGACAGCACCCATAGCGAGCATGGATTGAAGCCGTCGACGAAGGCGATGATCAAGGTGGACACCAACAGCGAGCGACCGGCGAGGTCGAAGTCTCCGAGCCCGGGCACGGCGATCGCGGGCGGCGAACGGGGGGCGGCGTCATCGGCGGGCCGTTGACCCGGCGCCGGACACCCGTGCGCGAGGCAGTCGAGCACGGCCTCCTCGAGCTGAGCTTCGAGCGCCGGCGTGAACCCGACCCAATAGCGATCGCCGATCACGGTCACGGGTACGGCGCGAGGCTCGAAGCCGAGCGCGTCAGCGAATTCGACGAACTGGGCGCGCGCGCGCGGGTCAGCCTGGACGTCGTGGGCGATAATCTGGACCGGATGCTTGGCCCGGAGCCGCTCGAGCGCGGGCTTTTGGGCGTCGCAGTGGCCGCAGCCCTCACGCCAAAAGAAGTGCAGCTCGACCTCCTCGACCTCCTCGCCCTCGTTCGCGGGGCTGGCGGCGCGCGCCGACGGAGCCAGGAGGGCGAATACCGAGACGAACAGCGAGACAAGGCACCAAAGCCGCAGGACCGTGAAATTGTGGGCGCCTTTCGACACGGTGCAGAGGTACCCGCCGACCGCTCGGGGCGCAAGCGATCGGCGCACTGCCGAATTTGCGCGAGTTGAGGGCGACTCGAAGCAGGCCGGGGCGTGGGGCAGGGGATGCTAGGCTGCGCTCGCCTCGTGAAGATCTCTGTCCGCTTCACCCTCTTGCTCTCGACCGTAGCGCTGCTCGCGTCGGTCCTCCAAGCTTGGGTCTCGATCCGCTCCGCCGAGGAAGACCTGCGATCGGCCCGCGAACGCGACCTCATGGTCCTTGGCCGCAGCCTCCAAGTCGCCTTCGAGAACGCCCTGCGCGACAAGCAGCTCGAGGACGTCGAGGAGTCGATGGCGCGGCTTCAGGCGATCGCGCCCGAGGTCGATACGGCGGTGTTCGACACGCAGGGCCGGTTGCGCGCAGGCCGGTGGCCGCAAGCCTTCCCCGCCGAAGTCGCGGACCGGATGCACGCGGGCTCCCTGCCCACGGTCGAATCAGTCGAGTGGCTCCGGGCCGAGGCGGCGCCGACTTTGATGGCCGTCTTGCCCCTGCGCTCCGACGATCGCGAGCCGCTCGGGATGATGGTGATGGTCGAGGTCGTGCCGAATTTTCTCCCGGCCCTGGCCGAGACCCGGCGGGCCGCGCTGTGGTACGTGATCATGGTCGTGTTTGGGATCGGCGTGACGACCTTGGTGCTCGGGCGAATGTCGATTACGGCGCCCTTGGAGCGGCTGGTCGGGACCATGCGACGGGCGCGGCTGCGGTCTTTGGATGAGCGCATCTATCACTCGCAGCGCGACGAGATCGGCGAGCTCGCCCACGAATACAACGCGATGATGGACCGGCTCCGGGCGACGCGCTTGGCCCTCGAGCGCCAGCAAGACCAGCGCCACGAGCTCGAGCAGCAGCTCGCGCGGCTCGACAAGCTCGCGACCGTGGGCCAGCTCGCGGCCACGCTCGCCCACGAGATCGGCTCGCCGCTGCAGGTGCTCGTGGGTCGCGCGCGGGCCCTCGGCGAGGGCGAGCACTCGCCCGAGAAGGTCCAGCACCACGCCCAGCGCATCGCCGAGCAAGGCGTGCGGATCACCGGGATCGTCGAGAAGCTGCTCGGCTACGCCCGCCGCCGGCCGCCCTCGCGGCAGGCCGTCGATGTCCGGCATGCGGCCGAGCTCGTCGTCGACCTGCTCGAGCACGAGGCCGCGCGCCGCGACATCGCCCTGAGCCTCAGCTTGGCGTCGCGCCCGACCTGCGCCCGCGCCGATCAAGATCAATTGCAGCAAGCGATCCTCAATCTGGTCCGCAACGCGTTCGACGCGAGCCCGGCCGGGACCGCCGTCGCGGTCACGGTCGCGCCGGTTCGTGACGACCAAGGCCGCGAGTGGATCGACGTGACCGTCACCGATCACGGCGTCGGGATCTCAGCCGAGAACCTCCCGCAGCTGACCGAGCCCTTCTTTACCACGCGCGCGGATCAAAACGGCACGGGCCTGGGCTTGAGCGTGGTCAAGTCGATCGCGATCAGCCACGGCGGCACCCTCGAGTTTGCGTCGGGGGCCGGCGAGACCCGGGCGACCCTGCGGATCCCTCGGCACGAGGGCAAGACCCCATGAATCGAAGGCCACAGCTCAATTCAGCCCCCACGCGGGCGCGGATCCTCGTCGTCGATGACGACACCCACGTCGTCGATTATCTCGTCGAGATGCTCGAGGACGCGGGCTTCGAGCCGTGCGGAATCGACGACCCCCAAGCCGCGCTCGAGCGCCTCGCTGGCGAGCCCTACGATCTGGTGATCGCCGACGTCGAGATGCCGACCATGCGCGGGCTCGAGCTCATGCGCAAGATCCACGCGACCAGCCCGCGGATGCTGGTCATTCTGATCACCGCGTTTGGGACCATCGATCTCGCCGTCGAATGCCTGCGCTCGGGCGCGGCCGACTTCGTGACCAAGCCCTTTGATTTCTCGGTCTTGCAATTGGCGATCGAGCGGACCCTCGATGAACGGCGAATGCGGCGGGAGATCGTCCGCCTGCGGGCCGAGCTCGGCGACGAGCCGACCTCGTCAAACGGGCTCGTGGCCGTCAGCCCGGCCATGATCCGGGCCCTCGACATCGCCCGCCGGGTCGCGGTCGCCGGCACCTCGGTGGTCTTGCTCGGCGAGAGCGGCGTCGGCAAGAGCGCGCTGGCCCGCTACATTCACGAGCACAGCCCCCGCGGCGACGGGCCCTTTATCGAGCTCAATTGCGCGGCGATCCCCGATTCAATCGCCGAGAGCGAGCTGTTTGGCGTGCGCCGGGGGGCGTTCACCGACGCCCGCGAGGATCGTCCGGGGCTGTTCCTCGCGGCCGACGGCGGGACGCTGTTCCTCGACGAGGTCGCCGAGCTCGATCCCCGGGTCCAGGCCAAGCTGCTCCAAGCCCTCGAGCAAGGCACGATTCGGGCGGTCGGCGCGACCGCCAACACCCCCGTCGATGTCCGGCTGATCGCCGCGACCAATCGCAGCTTGCTCGACGCGGTCGAGCGCAACGAGTTTCGCAGCGATCTCTTGTTTCGCCTGAGCGTCATCACGATCGAGCTCCCGCCCTTGCGCGAGCGCCCGGAGGACATCGCCCCGCTCGTCGATCTGTTGCTCTCGCGGGTCTGTCGGCGCCTCAATCGACCCATCGTGGGGGTGTCCGATCAAGGCATGCGGTGGTTGCGGGCGCACCCGTGGCCCGGCAACATTCGCCAGCTCAGCAATCTGCTCGAGCGCGCCGTGGTCCTGAGCGAGCACGACAGCTTGCTGCTCGAGGACTTCTCGGGGGCCTCGGCCGAGGCCTCGGCGGCGATCACCGATCTCGATGATCTCGCCCGGCGCGGGTTCAATCTCCACGAGGTCGAGGCCGCGTATATCGCCGCCGCGCTGCGCGTGACCGAGGGCAACCGGACCGAGGCCGCCAAGCTGCTGGGCATCGATCGCCGGACCTTGTACCGCCGGCTCGAGGACGGCTGAGCGCGAGCCGCTCTCGCACGCGCGCCCCACCTCGAGGTCGAGGTGTGGCGAAATTGTCGATGAGGATCTCGGCGTAGTTCGGCCGATGGTCGTGAGTCCACACCGTGGCCCATGCCGACGTTGGCATGGTCTTTGCGAAGGCGCCGGGAGTGCGTCGGATACCGCTCTGAACGCGGTTCCTACGCGTAACGAGGCTTCGCCAGCCGTCACTCGATCGACACATCGTGCTCACACAATTCATGCTTGTCGTGGCCTTGGGTCCTGGGCGATCCGCCCCGCCCGAGTGTTCGCCGCACGGACGCGACACCGACGGTGACGGCCTGACCGATTGCCTCGAGCGGCGTACCGGGACCGACCCGCTCTCGCACGACACCGACGGTGATGGGGTCCCCGACGGTGTCGAGGACGCCAACCGCGACGGGCAGATCGATCCCGGCGAGTCTGACCCTCGCACCACGGGCCTGTTTCCTGGGCGCTCGCCGAACATCCCCGAGCCGCTCTCGTTCGACTTGGTCCGCGGGCTCGGGGCCCGACGGGGCGAGCTCGAGACCAACGTGTTGCTCGAGTTCCCGGTCGGAGGCGTGCCCGAGTGGGCCCCGGAGATCGAGTGGGCGTTCGCCGATGGCGCGGCGATCGAGTTCGAGCTGCCGATCCGCGGCGCCGAGATCGAGGCGGTCAAGTTCGCCGCGCAGCTGACCTTGCCGCGGCGCCGCGGCGGTCACCCCGGCTTCATTCACGGGCTCCAGACCATCTTCGAGGCGCCGCTGGCCGGGCCGACCTCCGAGTTCACCACGCTTTATCTCTACGGCTATCGATTCTCGCGGCAGCTGAGCGTGCTCGGGATGGCCGGCGTCCGCACGCAGCTCGATCTCGACGATCCGCTCGCCGGCTTGCACAACCTGAGCTTGTTCGTGGAGGCCGACGAGCGCGTGGCCGTCGGCATCGAGACCAACCTCGCGGTCAGCCGCGAGCAGACCTCGGTGCTGATCTTGCCTCAGCTGCACCTGCAGATCAGCCGGCGGTTGAGCCTGCAAGTCGGCGCGGGGGTCAGCTGGTCGTCGGACGGAGGGTTTACGCCGATGTTCGCGATGCGCCCGATCCTCGAATAACCCTGAAAGCCCGAGCACCGCCGCGAGTTGGGGGCCGGTCGGGTGGGCTCGGCTGCTGCTCGTCATGATCCTCGGCCTGCTGGTCTCAGGCTGCCGCGGGCCCCTCGAGATCCCGCCGCTGCCCGGCGTGCGGCTCGACCAGCTCTACCCGCTCACGGTCCCGGACCTGCTCGTCGGTGAGACGCTGGTCGTGCATGGCCGCTACCACGGGAATCCGGTGCCGGCGGTGCGATGGGGACGGCCCTCGCCTCGAATCGCGCGCGCAAGACGACTTGAAGATCTGGTATCGTGGGCGGGCCTCGACCGCGCGCTCCATGGATCTCATCAACCAGACTCCGATCGCCGCAGACGTCCGCGTCGCTACGCTCGAGGGCACGCCGCATCGCTACGGTCTGCTGGTCGCCAAGGCGACCTTCGAGATCCTCGCCGATGGCAGCACGCGGCTCGACACCCAGACCCCGTTCCCGCTGTTCGAAGAGGACGAGCCCACGCCCTTTGGGCTCATGCCGCAAGACTCGGTGCCCCGCCAAGACCGCAAGCTCGAGGTCATCGTGCTCGGCCAGGCCTACTCCACGGGCCGCCCGCAGATGCTGGTCGAGCTCGCGGTCGGGGGCTACCGCCAGAGCCTGCTGGTCAGCGGTGATCGCTGGTGGATCGCCCAGCAAGGCGGCGGCCGGTGCTCGGACGCCAGCCCGTTTCAGACCATGCCCCTGACCTGGGAGCGGGCATTTGGGGGATCGGTCGAGTGTTGGATCGACGCCGACAGCGTGATCGATCTCGACCACCCCATGAACAAGTACGGCCGGGGCTTTGACCCCTCCGGGCTCGCGCGCGACGTCGGCAAGGCGTTTGTGTCCCCGGCTGGCTACCCGCAGCTGTCGCCGGACTTCATGCGCTTGCTGCCCAACGTCGAGCACCCGCAAGCGCCGATCCGCAGCTGGTCCGACGATCCGCGGGCCTATTGCTGGGCGACGATCCCGACCGACATCGGCCTGCACTTGCAGCGCGCCCACGATTATATGGCCCACTATGGGCGGCCGCTGACCCAGCAGCAGATGCTGGAGATCGTCTACCACCGCGCGCACCCGGACTGGATCCTCGACATCCCGCCGATCGACACGGTCGTGGCGCTCAGCGGCATGACCCCCGGCCCGCGGCTCGCGTTTCGGATCCCGCGGCTGCGGGTGCTCGCCGATTATGAGCTCGGGGAGCGCACGGGCGTCCGCGAGCTCGAGCCGCAGCTGCTCATGCTCTTGCCCGAGCAGTCCCGATTTTACCTGGTCTACCGACACTTCTTCACGATCGACGAGCTCACGAAGGACACCAGTCGTTCGTGGCGCCTGCGCCTCGCCGAGGGCTGGTTTCAACCATGACTAAAGTAACGATTCAGCGGGACATCTGCATCAACATGATCGTGCCGCTGACGGCGACCCACAACTTTGTCCCGCTCCCGCCGTTTCCGCCGGTGCCGCCGCCCATGCCGGCCGCGCCCCTGTCGTTGGCCGCGTGCGCGATCGAGGCCCCGGTCAACGCCTGGTGGCCGCCAGGCTACGCCCTAGGCGGCAACAAGTTCACGACCAGCGTGTTTCACAGCGGCATGTCGATCTGCCTCGATGGCCACGACTGCGGCAAGTTCATCCCGCACGTGCAGGTCGCCCCGGCGCCCAACAACATGCTGACCTTGCTGCACATCCCGATGTCCCAGCGCAAGTGCAACTTCACCGCGAGCACGGTCAAGATGAACGGCAAGTCGACCGCGTGCATGCTGATGATCTCGTGGCCGCCGTCGCCGATGAGCTATTGCTCCGAGCCCATGAGCATGCCCTTGGCCAGCGCGCCGACGGCCCACCTCAATACGGTGACCGTGGGCATGACCTTCGGCGATTGGTTCGCGGGGGCGTTTGCGATCGCGGCCGGGATGCTGCTCGAGTGGTTCTTGTTCAAAAAGGGCGGCGGGACCCGGGGCTTTGGCCAGGGCGCAGGCAAACAGATCGCCCAGAGTCGGGCGGGGCGCTACGTCTATCAAATCATCGGCGGTCAGCTGATCGGCAGCGCCCCGTCGTTTGGGGTGAACTGGGCGATCAAGCAAGGGGTCGGGATGCTGACCGGAGCCGTGCGGGTGGCCGCGACCGGCGAGGGCACGATCGGCGTCTCAAATAGCTTTGGCGGGCCGTTCCTCGAGCTCAAGGGCTCGATCGGGTACACGGCCAGCAACGACGGGCCCGACCCCGGGTGGAAAGCCGGCGTGACCGGGCAGGCCGGCACGGCGAGCGGCAACCTCGACACCTCCGGCGCGGGGATCGCCAACAACCACCCGCTCGGCCTCGGCAGCGAGGAGGTCTCGCACAACTTTGGCAAGGGCGAGACCACCCACACCAGCACCGAGATCTCCGAGCCCTTCAACGGCTTTCACAACCGCACGACGACCACCAACCCCGACGGCACGACCTCCGTGGCTGACAGCCGCGCGGGCTCTGGGGTGAGTAACCCGCTGTGAGCATGCGCGAGCCAATCTCCCCAGCGTTCGACGCCGTCGTCGACTTCTTCCCGCCCAACACGCTCCCCGAGCTGGTCTATGGGCTCGTCAAGCTAACCTTCAACATCGTCGGCGATCGCCTGATTCCAGCCAAGGCCGTCGCGCTCGACCGCGACATTCGTGATCCCGATACGCCGCACCCGCTCGCGCCGGGCAGCGACTTTTGGGTGATGAAGATGGCGACCGACGTAATTGTCCGCGGTAACGCCTGCGCGCCCAATGGCCAGCCCGTGCGCTCGCAGATGATCCGCGTGACGGTCGGCAGCGATCAAAAGCTGATCGCCGTTTATGGCGATCGCCGGGTCGAGTGGCGGGCCCGCGGCCAGCTTCAGTTCAGCCAACCCGAGCCCTTCACCGAGATGCCGGTGATTTGGTCCAAGGCCTACGGCGGCTGGGATCCGCGGGTCCCCGTCGATATGGAGCCGACGGTCGGCAACCTCTCCAGGCTCGAGTTTGATCACCCCGGGGCCTACCCGCGCAACCCCTTTGGCGCGGGCTATGTGGTGGTGGATGAGCCGGTCGAGGGCGTGGTCCTGCCGAACCTCGAGGACCCCGAGCAGCTGCTGCGGCCCGAGACCTTGGTGACCGGTGATCCGCGCCGCTGGTATCTGCAGCCGCTGCCGGTGACCTACGAATTCACCAATCACCTGATGTTCCCGCGTTACGCCTGGATCGGGCAGCAGGCCTGGTATCCGCCCCCGGCCAATGCGCCGCTGCGCGAGCTCGCGCTTGGCCGGCTGCCCGAGAATTGGGCCGAGCTCGCGCAGCTCAGGCCGGACTTATGCGAGCTCCCGCCGCCGGCGCTGCAAGAGGGCCCAATGGGCCTGGTGTTCCCCTCGCTCGAGCCCGGGACCCCGATCATCGTGGAGGGCATGCACCCGAGCTTGGCGCACGTCGGCTTCCCGGTCCCGCGGCCACCCAAGCTCGATTTTTATATCGACGGCAAGGTGTTTAGTCAGCCGGGCCAGCTCGCCACGGTCCTGGTCGAGCCCAACGACGCCCGGGTGTCGCTGACCTACGTCGCCCGCCACTGGGATCTACCGCGGATCTTCGTGCCGGGGATCCACAGCAACATCCCGCTGGCGCTGCTGATCAACGACGAGCACACTGTCCGCTACGAGTCCCCGCCCGCGCTGCGCGAGCAGGTCAAAGCCGCGGGCGGCGAACGACCCGGCGCGCCCAAGAAGTGATGAGGTAGTCATGAGTCGAGCTGTTCAGTCCACTGGCGCCGTCGGCCTCGCCCGCCAAATCGCCGGAGCTCACCCCGGCGCGACCTTGCCGTGCCCGGTGTGTCCGGCCGAGCTCGCGGCGGCCAACCTCGATCGTCACCTCGCCAAGGTTCACCCAGCCGAGCTCCACGCCAGCGGGCAGGGGGGTCCCTTGCGCTTGCGCGGGACCGATCGACGCATCGCCGTGGTTGCTGTCGTACTCATGGTCGTCTGGGCGATCGGTCTGACCGCAGCGATCGTGGTCTTCGGGCCGGCGCTCAATCAGCCGATCCCGGCCGCGATCGTCGGCGGAGTGGGGGTCGCGTGTCTCGGCTTCATCATGGCGTCCGGGCTCGGCGCGTTCGGGGCCCGGCTCGAGCTCGTCGGCGAGCAGCTGCGCTTGCGGTGGTTGTTCGGCCTCGGCACGCGGGCGGTCACGCTGCCGGCCAAGCTCGAGACCGGGACCTTGCTCGAGCGCCAGACCTCTGCGATGCACCTTCAGCTCGAAAACAGCGAGGGCAAGGCGGTCCCAGTCGGCACCTATGTGCGGCTCCGGGGCGGCGGCGGCTCGATCACGATCGGCGTGCGCAAGACCGCCGGGCTCGGCAAACGTTGGGCGCAAGGCGGCTGGGCCAAGGCGAAGAAGACCCGGTGGGTCGACATCGAGGTCGACCGCGCGGGCCTCGTCGCCCTCGAGTATCACCTCGCCGCCCGCCGCCAGCTGATGCCCCGCGGGGGGTGATGGAGGCGGGCGAGGACCACGGCATGAGTGCCGTCCCGCCACGGCCTGCTGGGGAGCGCCGACATGAGCGCTGAAGGGGTGTACAGGTGCTCGCTCGCGTGGGGCCGCACCGCTGACCGCGCCGTCCTTACTTGCTAGGCTGCCGTGCGCCATGATAACTTCGCCGCGAAGCCACGGACCCGCGCTACCGCAGCCATCGGGGGGGTTCTGAACATGTACATCGAGAAAATTGAAATTCCTGCTTTTCGAGTCCTGCGCGGTGTCACGCTGGATTTTGGTGGGGGGTACGATCCAAAAGTGTTTCCGGTGGGCAGTGAAAACGGCGGGGGCAAGAGTACGCTCTTGCAGCTGGTGTTTACCCTCTTGCACTGTAGCTTCGAGCCGTCGCGGCGCCCCTATCTTCAGAATCTGTTGGCGAGCGATTCGTTCGAGGGTGATGAGGGCAGTGAGCGCATCGTCGCCAGGCTGACCGTGAGGGTGAATGGGCAGTCTCATGCGCTTGAATTTGTCTCGCTTCACGACCGTTTCTTGCGCGAGAGGCTAGATGAACCACCAGCGTACGGCTTCGCTACGCAGGATAGGATCCGGCGCCTTGTTCGCGTTATGAGCGATCTCGAGCGAGTTGAGGATCTCGAGGGCGTGGATCCGAGTAGCGATGCGGATGCGGCGCAGGTTGAGCGTATGAAAGCGCGGGCGCGGCGCAGGTACGCTCGACTGGCGGTTCAGGAGCCCCTTTTGGAAGAAGAGGATTACGATTTTCCGAATGATGGTGATCAAACGAAGATTGATTCTGGACATAAGGTCGTTCGGCGATGGCAGGAGGACGCGAAGCGTGTGAAGGCCATTCTGGTCGCACTTAACTATGCATTAATCACGACGCACTCAACAGCAGTGGGCGACGAGACGCGCGCGTTGGTGTGTCGTTCACACGGTGAGAGCGCCTCAGAAGTAGAGGACATCCTCGCGGCTGTATCCGCGAAGGTCTTTCTTTTGGGGCCTTCGAATCAACAATACTTGTTCCTTGACAAGGACGCGCGCAAGGCCCTGCTGGGGACTCCTCCACAACGTGACGAACGCGAGCCTAGGCTGACAAAGCGACAAAAGCTGAAAAGGATGCGCCGTCCACAAATAGAGTACCTGGACAGCCTCGATGACGCTGAGCGCGCTATGGATGGTTTCTACGCCTATGACTGGCTCTCGTTCGAGCCACTCGTTCGTCTTTTTGCCTTGGCGAGGGATGAGGATTTTAAGCAGGTCGTCAACACGGGGAGCTATGGCGAGAACTACACGAGGCTGATGCGTGAGGTGAACGGGCTTTTGCTCGGCAAGAAGGTCCGTCCCTTTGATGATCTCGAGGGCGTCGAGTTCATCGTCGTCGGGGCGGACGGCAACGAGACCCCTCTGCGGCCCGAGGACCTGTCACAAGGAGAGCTCAAGCGGCTCATGATCTATGCGTGGCTGCGGGCGAGCAACGCGGTGGACGCGGTGGTGTTGATCGACGAGATTGAGGCCTCTTTTCATCCCGATTGGCAGGTCGGGATCGTTCGCGACCTTCAGGATTGGTCGCCAGGCAATCAGTATATTCTGGCCACGCACTCCTATGATCTCTGCCAGGCGCTCACGCCCAGGCATGTCCGCGAACTGCAACCTCAGTTGCGACGTGGAGAGTCGATGGGCGATGGCGCGATGGAGCCTGAGTCGAACGATGGATGAGCTGCAAGCGCAGGTGGAGGCGATCCTTGGCTCACGCCGGATCAAGCACAGGCTCGTGGTCCTGTGCGAGGGGGATCGGCTGATCCCAACGGACCGCGCCCCGAGCCCGCAAATGTATCGGGCGCTCGAAAAGACGCCTGACTCGAATTTTTACAAGGCCTGCGTGCCCACGGACTGGCACGGCTCCTGTCTGCCGCACTTTTTCAACTGCGGAGGGCGCGCAGAAGTGCTCCGCAGCTTTGACGCGCTGTTGGAAGCGCATCATGAGCGGCCCGAGGCCTCCTACCTTTCACCAGACAAGCTCTATGCTCTGGTCGATCTCGACCTTCAGCTGGGTAAGCTGCCGAATGACTACCCATGGCCGACGACGGAGGAGGTCCACGCTGCTTTGTACGAGGACGGCGCGGTCTGTGCGGAGCCCGACGCCCGCCACCGGATCTGGGTGACGGCGTTGGTCCACAAAGAAGCGTTCTTTGTGCTCTCCGGCGCCGCAGCGTCCTGGGCACATGGGGGGGTCGCTCCGTTCTTTGCCGGCGCCCCCTTGGAGCTGCGAGCGCTACACGCGGAGGTCGCTCGACGGCTGGAATCGGATCCGGACTTCGCACAAAACCTCGCCCGGGCGCAGGGCCGCCTCGCTCGCTTTAGCGCGGGCGCGCGCTTGGACTGCTCCAGTTCACAGGCGCTCGCGCGCTCGTGGCAGACGCAAGCCACCAACGCCAGCGACGAGGACTATGAAGCGTTGTTGCGAGCGCTTTTAGCCGTGGCGAAGGTAAAGCCGCTCTGGTCTAAGGTCGTGCCGGATCCAAGGGTCGGGGGGATGCTGCTACCGGACGAGACGTTTCGTGAACAGTTGGCCCTAAACATCGCTCGCTCGATCGCCAAGCTCAAACCTAGCGCCCACCCCCTCACCACCTGTTCGCTTGGCTCGCGCCTCGTCGCTATTGAGAGCGCGACCACTAATTCAGCCGAATCGTCTCGCCTTTGAGCACCACATCGGCGCTGGCCGTCACGGCGACCTCACCGTGGCTCGCGACGAGCTCGATGTCCTTGGCCCGCAGCGCGAGCTTACCGGCGAATTCAAGCTGAACGTCGGGCTCGAGCACCTTGATGATCGGGCCGGCTTGGCCCTGGGCGATCTCGACGAGCGGGGTGCCTTCGCTCGAGACCACGTGGATGGCCTCGTCGCGCTGAAGCTCGATGCGGGCGCGCTCGGACTTGGGGACCTCGGGGCGGGCAGCGAAGCCGTCGATGACGCCGGTGACGATCCACTCTTGCGCGTTGTCGGGGCGGATCATCATCACGCGATCATTGGCGCGAACGGGCAGGCTCTGGAGCTTGGGGACCCAGCGCTCGAGCTCGGGGCCGCCGCGGGTGGTCGCAAACCGGACCAAGACCCGGCCTTGCAAGGTTGGGTGTTGGGCGCCCATGCACTCGCCGATCATGCAGCTCGGCGTCGCGCTAGGCGGCTCGGGTCGGGCGACCGGGCCCTCGAGCAGCTCGGCGAGGGTCGTGAGCGGGGCTGGCAGCTCGGCGGCCGGTGCTGCGGTGGTGGTCTCGTCGCGCTCGTTGCTCTCGTCGCTCATCGGGGTGGTCTCGCGGGACACCGTAGCGCAACCGCCCCGGACCAAACCACCGCGAACCAGGGCCCAACCGCGGTAGGGTCCGGCGATGACTCGGTCCGGCGCGCGCTCGTGGCTCTCGGTTTGTGATGACTTCGCGTCGGCCCACGCGGTCGCGCGGGACATGTTCGAGGCGCTGTTTTGGTTCCGCGCCGCCGACCCGCGCGGGGGTCCACCGCCGCCGCCGGAGCCCACGTGCGTGGGCGACTTCGCGGGGCTCGAGCGGGGCTTGCTCGCGAGCGACGTGCTCGCGCGGGTGGGCCCGGCGCTGCGCGAGGACGTCGACGCTGGCCAGGCGGACAGCTTCGCGGGGCGGGTGGTGGCCGTCGACGGGGCCCTAGAGGCGGTCGGCGACGCGACCGGGCGGTTGCTGCGGGTCGGGCTGCGCCAGCGCCTGACGGGCATCCTGGACGCGCCAGGGCCCCGGGCCGTGCGGGTCCGGGCGCTGGCGGACTTTATCTACTCCCAACTGGGCCGCCACCGGGTGCGCCTAGCCGGCGCGCAGGGTCCCTCGCTCACGGATCGCTTGGCGCAGCTCGAGTGGGTCGAGGTCGCGCCGGGGGTCGAGCACGGCCGCGTCGACGGGCCGACGTGCGCGGGGCCGGTCCACGTCAACCTCTTGCGCGTCGATCCGAACCGGGTCCGCGTCGAGGTCCGCGACTGCAAGGAGGCGGCCGGGCGCGGGCAGGACTTCGCGGCGCTGAGCGTCGGGCTCGGGGCGATCGCGGCGGTGTCCGGCGGGTTCTTTTTGTACTCCGAGCCCGACATCGCGGCCCCGAGCGCGCGCTTCGATCCGGTCGGCTTGCTCGTCGAGGACGGCCGGGTCGTGAGCCCGCCGGTGTTTCGCCGGGGCACGCTGGCGGTCGACGAGGACGGGCGCGTGGAGATCGGCCGGATCGGGCTCGAGGCCAGCACGCTGGTGATCGGGGCCGGGGACCGGGGCGGGGACCCGCTCGAGCTCGATGGCCAAGATCCATGGAACCGCGCGCGCGGGCGGATCGGGCCGGGGGTCGCGAGCGTGGCGATCGTCGGCGATCGAGTGGTCGCCGTCGGGCGCAGCTTGGCGATCCCGCTCAACGGCTACGTCGTCCCGCTCCCCGCCCCGCTCGCGGACGCCTCGCTGCCCAAGCTCGGCGACCCGGTCGGCTACGCGCCGATCCTGGGCAGCCGCGGCACGCCGCTGCGGGCGGCGATCGCCGGCGGCCCGATGTTGATCGAGCACGGCCGCCCGACCCTCGATCTGCAGCGCGAGGAGTTTTGGGCGACGGCCCCACCGGTGACCTTCTCGCAGGACGAGACCGGCGATCGCAACCTGCTCCCGCGGCTCGCGGCCGGCCTCGATCACGAGCGGCGCTTGCTGTTCGCGGCCGTCGATGGCCGCAACTTCGAGCGGGCCCTAGCAGCCCGTGGTGAAAGTCCTCGCGCCGCCTCGCTTGGCCTTTTCGCCGAGGGCGGTGTCGCCGAAACTTGTAGTACGCCCGGTACAACTGCGTTTCGGCTCCTAGCCCTCGCCGA
>Ga0114946_10001167_pt1 | contig 17976 bp, 16 predicted proteins | sample WalLakDeSediment_FD_88676 | JGI IMG/M metagenome (GOLD analysis project Ga0114946, IMG submission 88676) | Lake sediment microbial communities from Walker lake, Nevada to study Microbial Dark Matter (Phase II) - Walker Lake 11/02/13 Deep Sediment | ecosystem: Environmental > Aquatic >...
AGGGTGTACGTGCCGCCGTAGATGTCGTCGGCCGCGACAATTTGCCGGCGCTCCGGCGTCAAGCAGGCGCGTAGGGCCGCGTGAACGGCAGCCATGCCCGAGGCCGCGGCCGTGCCGGCCTCGGCGGCTTCGAGTCCGGCCACGGCGGCGGCCAGCTGGTCGCAGTTCGGGTTGCCGATTCGCGAATACGAGTAGCCCTTGGTCCGACCGTCGAAGACCTCATCCACCATCTCGAGGTCGTCGAACAGAAACACACTGCTCTGGAAGATGGGTGGCGAACCTGCTTGGGTACCGGGTGGCACAGCGGGTCCAGCGGGCCCAGCGTGTACTGACTTGGTGTGGGGGCCCGCTGTCGTGCCGGGCGCCCGTTGATACCGTCCTGACAATCTCAGCACCTCCGTCGGCTGCCCAGGGTGTCGGACCGTCCCCTAGAGGCTTGGGCGTTGGTCAATGCAGCCCACACAGCAGCCTTCACGTAGGTTCTCGCAGGGACGCGGGGCTCCTGCAGCCGCCCGGCGGGCGCCCGGGATGCGCCTGCCGGCGCTGCCGGGCAGTCGTCAAACCGGCGCGCAGGTGTCGCTGGCTACGCGTCCCGCAGGGGAGTCAAGCCCGCTGCCAGGGTTATCTGCCGGGCGCTGTGCCACTCCTCTGCCGTCAGGCGCCGGTCAAGCGGCGGATACTGGTTGGCCAGATAGCACGGACGGTACTGGCTCATCAGGTTGAAGGCGGTCTGTGGGGAGACCTCTTCCGCCACGAACTTCGCGACCCCTGTCGTTCCCGAGAGGCCTCCAGGCAGCACCAAGTGCCTGACCAGAAGCCCTTTTCTGGCTATGCCCCCGTCGGTGACGAGATCCCCAACTTGCCGGTGCATCTCCAGGACCGCGGCCCGGTTGCGCTGCGGGTAGTCGGGCACCCCCGAAAGGCGCAGGCCCACCGCCGGTTCGGCGTATTTCATATCCGGCATGTACACGTCGACCACTCCGGCTAACAGGGCCAGCGTCTCAAGTGAGTCGTAACCGCCGGTGTTGTACACCAAAGGCAGGCTCAGACCGTCCGCGACGGCGAGGCTCAGCGCTCGGAGGACCGCCGGGACGACGTGGCTTGGCGACACGAGGTTGATGTTGACGCAGCCGTTGCGCTGCAGGGCCAGCATTACCGCGGCTAGACGCTCGGGCGTGGTTGGCCCACCTTGCACTTGTTGCGAGATGCTGGCGTTCTGGCAGTATACGCAGTCCAGGTTGCAGCCGGCAAAGAAGATGGTCCCTGAGCCGCCCCGGCCGACCAGCACCGGCTCCTCGCCGAAGTGCGGCCCCCAACTGGCGACGATTGGCACGGCCCCTGTGGCGCAGGCACCGCGCCGGTCGTGCAGGCGGTCGACGCCGCATTCCCGGGGGCAGAGCCGGCAAGGCGCCAAGAGCTGGCTTGAGGCGTCCGCTCTTTGGCGCAGTTCTGCCGCTCCCAGTCGCACATAGCCCGCATCGCCGGTTATGGTTGCTCACCTGCCCGGCGTAGCTCCCGGATTTCGGCCGGAGTCAGCCGGCGACTTTGGCCCGCGGGCAGGTCGCCCAGCCGTAGTGGGCCGAAGGCGACCCGTTTGAGCCGCATCACCCTGAGTCCGATGGCCTCACAGATGCGCCGGACCTCCCGCTTCTTACCCTCGGCCAGTTGGACCTCGAGCAGCCCGCCCCGCGACCACTTGCGGATGAGCCGGATGGCACTCGGCTTGGCGATAACGCCGGGTTCGATGGCCACGCCCGCCCGCGCGGTAGCGAGAGCTGGCTCCTGCAGCCGGCCACTAAACCAAACGAGGTAGGTCTTGACGACGCCGTGACTTGGGTGGAGCAGCTTGTTGGCGAGTTCACCGTTGTTGGTCAACAACAGCAGGCCTTCGCTGGCCAAATCGAGCCGGCCCACCGGAAACACGTTCGCGCGGAGACGAGCGGGAATCAGGGCCATGACCGTCGGCCTCCCGCCGGGATCGTGCTTGGTGACGACGTATCCTGGCGGCTTGTGCAACATGAGGTAGATGTCGTCGGTAGGCGGCGGCAGTGGTCTGCCGTCGACTAGCACCATGTCGTCGTTGCTGACCACCTGGCCTAAGTGCGCCGGCTGGCCGTTGACCGTGACCCGACCCTGACGGATCAAATCCTCGGAGCGGCGCCGGGAGGCCACGCCCCGGCTGGCCAGCAGACGTTGCAGGCGTACGTCCATGCCCTCACCTCCTCGAGTCGGCCGGATCTCTGTCCCATCCACCCGCGAGTCCAGTATATCCCCAATGCCAGCCTCCGAAGCCCGCCGCCTGTTCAAGAGGCTGAAAACGCAACCCAGGGAGCCCCGCCGGGGCTCCCTGGTCCAAGCACGCGGATTCTCTGCTCTGGGCTCCGCGTTGCGGTCTCCGCCTAGCCGGAGACCTCGACGATCATCTCGACCTCGGTCGGACAGCCCAGCGGTAGTTCGGCCACCCCGACGGCCGACCGGGCGTGCTTACCCGCATCGCCGAAGGCCGCCACCAATAGCTCGGAGGCGCCGTTGATCACCTTGGGTTGGTCAGTGAAGCCCTCAGCGCTGGCCACGAAGCCGACCACCTTGACGATCCGGGTGATGCGGTCGAGGTCGCCGATCTCCGCCTTGAGGGCGCCAAGGCAGTTGAGTGCGCAGAGCCTGGCTGCTGCGTACCCCTCCTCGATGCTGACCTCGGCACCCAGCTTGCCGCGGTATTGGAGCTCGCCCCCGGCGACCGGGACCTGTCCTGCCGTGAAGACCAGATTGCCGGTGCGGCACGTTGGCACGTAGGCTGCCACCGGCTTGGCCGGGACTGGAACCTCGAGGCCCATCTCTTGCAGTCGTTGCTCAACCTTGCTCACTGTGGGGTCACCTCCTGGATGTGCAGATGTTCCTTGCGGTGAGGCACAATCCCTACCATTGCCCAGCGGGGCCGACCACCGCCGGCACCTCACCTAGTTGGAAACCGGCAATTCGTCACTGGAGTCGGTTTCAGCAGAGTCCACTATCGGCTGGGGAAGGTCTTCAAGCGACCGCAGGCCGAAAAACCGCAGGAACTCGTCGGTGGTCCCGTAGAGGATAGGGCGCCCGGGCACCTGCTTGCGGCCGACCTCGCGAATCAGGCCGCGCTCCAGCAAAGTGTGGATGACCCCATCCACCTTGACCCCGCGGACGGCTTCGATCTCGGCCCGCGTTGACGGCTGTTCGTAGGCCAAGATGGCCAGAGTCTCGAGCGCGGCTGGCGAAAGGGGTTGCGGGCGGCCCCGGCCGATCGCGGCGACGGCTTCGGCGGCGGAGGCGACCGTGACGAGTTGCAGACCGCCGGCCACCTCCTGCAGGAATATGCCACCCGGAGCATCCGGCCGTTGGTAGTACCGGCGCACTTCGGCTACGGCCGCCCGTACGGCATCGGCCCCGGCTCCAGTGGCCATGCTGAGCCGCTCGACGGTCAGTGGCTCGGGCGCCGCGAAGAGTAGCGCATTGACCAGCCCGGCCAGAGATATCTCATTGCCATTGCCCGCGACGGGGCGCGGTTGGTCACCGGTCATGGTTGAGCCGCCCTTCTGTTGCCGTGGCCGCCGGCAAGGGTGACGGTCAGATCGGCGAATGGCCCGGGCTGTCTTACCTGGATGCGGCGGCGGCGCATCAGCTCCAGTAGCGATAGGAAGGTGACGACGAACTCACGGCGGCCTTCGGGCCCGGCTGATATCGCTTGCCACGCCAATCGGCCCTGCTGCCGCAGCAGTCGGAGCAGCTCGGCCATGCGCTGGCGCATGGTGAAGGCGTCGCGGGTGATGACCCGCGGACCCCGACCACGCGCGCGGGCCAGGGCCAGCTGGTAGGCTTCCTGCAAGGCCGGCAAAGGAGGCGCGGCCGCGTGTTGCGTCCACATATGCGGCATGGCGGCGGTGGCCTCGGCTAACCGGAGCGGCGGCGCATATAGCCTGGACTGCCCAGTCGCCAACGAATCCAGGGATGCCGCCCGCTGCTGGCAGCGGCGGTAGGCCACGAGTTCCCGGATCAGCTGGGCGCGGGGGTCCTCCGGTTCATCGGCCGCCGGCTCTCCCGCCGGTGCGTGGCGTTGTGGCAGCAGAGCCCGGGCCTTGATCGACAGGAGACGAACCGCCATCAGGTAGAACTCGCTCGCCACCTCCAGGTCGAGCTGCTCCAAGCTTCGAAGATGCCTGAGGTACTGGTCGGCGACCGAAGCCACGTTGATCTCGTAGATGTCAAGCTCATGCTTTTCGACCAGGTAGAGGAGCAGGTCCAACGGCCCCTCAAAGAGAGGCAGGGTGATTGTGCATTGCGCCACGCGGGCCATCGGCCGGCTCAGGTCCAGACCCTGATGGCCCGGCGGACCTCGTCCAGGCATCGCTCGGCGCTGGCCTGCGCCTTGGCTGCACCGGCCTCGATCAAGGCGTCCACCTTGCCCGGGGTGCCGAGAAGCTCTCGCCGCCGGGTGCGCACGGGTTCGAGGTAGTTGATGATGGTCTCGGCCAGCTCTTTCTTGCAGTCGACGCAACCCCGGAGACCGCGGCGGCACTCGTCGGCGATCTGCGCTGAGGTTTGCTGCGAAAAGGCCTGGTGCAGCGAATACACGTTGCATACCTCCGGGTGCCCGGGGTCGTTCTTGCGGATGCGGGCCGGATCGGTGATCATGCTCATCACCTTGGTGCGGACGGCGGCCGGCTCCTCGGCGATGGCGATGTCATTGCCGTAGCTCTTGGACATCTTGCGCCCATCGGTGCCCGGCAGAATGGGAAACCGGGATAGAAGCGGCTGGGCCTCCGGAAGGGCGCTGCCGTAAAGATGGTTGAACCGGCGCACAATCTCGCGTGAAAGCTCCAGGTGATGCAGCTGGTCCTGGCCGACCGGCACGAACTCGCCCTTGTGGGCCAGAATGTCGGCGGCCTGGAGCACCGGATAACCGAGGAAACCGAAGTTGGTGATGTCCCGGCCTGCCAACTCACGCAGTTGCTCCTTATAAGTGGGACAGCGCTCCAGCCAGCCGAGCGGGGTGACCATCCCGAGCAGCAGCGCCAGCTCAGCATGTTGTTTGCACTGTGACTGGATGAACAGTGTGCTGCGCTCAGGATCGATGCCCACACTAATCAGGTCCACGAACAGCTCCCGCGTGTTGCGCCGGAGGTCTTGGGTGTCCTCGTAGCCGGTGGTCAGCGCGTGCCAATCGACCACGCAAAAGAAGCAATCATAGCCCTCCTGCAGTGAAACCCAGTTCTCGAAGGCGCCGACCAGGTTGCCGAGGTGTGGTCGTCCCGTCGGTCTCACGCCGCTGAACAGAGCCGGTTTGCGGTTGTCCTTACCCATTTCCTGCACCTCCAACTTACGGGGTCACCAGATGCCGATATTGAAGAGGCTTGCTATGCTCATGGCCAGCCGGTACAGGCTCTGGATCAGCCAGTTGGCCGGCGCACCCACGATGATCGAGCCCAAACCGCTGAGCAGCACCAAGAGCAGCACCAGGGGTGCGTACAGCTGCAGGGTCGACCACCACGGCCAGCGCTCAACCGGCGCCAGATAGACCAGGACCCGGGAGCCGTCGAGTGGCGGCAGGGGGAGCAGGTTGAACACGGCCAGACCGGCGTTAATAACCACGCCGCTGTTGACCATCCGGCTCAGATGGGGGCCGACTGCGGGTCCGGCCAACCGGGTGACGTTGAATGCCATGAGGACCGCGAACACGGCCGCCAACGCGACGTTGGCCAGCGGACCGGCCAGAGCCGACAGGGCCAGCCCCTTGGTCGGCTCGCGCATGTTGTTGGGGTTGACCGGCACGGGCTTGGCCCATCCGAAGCGATAGAAGATGATCATCAGCAGGCCGATCGGATCGAGGTGCACCCACGGTTCCAGGGTCAGGCGCCCGGCGAGGCGCGGCGTGGCATCGCCCAGCCGGTCGGCCACCACCGCGTGAGCGTATTCGTGCACCGTCAACGCCAGGATGATCACCGGCAAGGCGATGACTATACCGTACAGGTCAAACGGCAACCACATGCACTCCTTGTCAGTTGAGGAAGAAGGTCAGTGTGTCCAACAATCCCACTACCCATTTGGCGACGGGGCCCAGGATGAAACCGACCACGCCGGTTGCTACCAGCAGGATCATGATCATCATGCCGTAGCGCTCGTACTGCCAGTACATCTGGGCGGCTGGGCCGCGGAGGTAAGGTCGGACGATGCGCGACCCGTCCAGCGGCGGTACCGGCATCAGGTTGAAGAGGCCGAACCAGATATTGTACTGGAGCAGGAAGTACAAGAACAAGGTCAGCGGGTTGGCCAGCGAGCCGCCGACTATCTTGAGTCCGGCCATGGCCACCAAGGCCAAAGTGAAGTTGCTGACAGGGCCAGCTGCCGCCACCATCAGCATGCCCCGGCGCCGGTCCCGGAAGTAGGCCGGGTTGACCGGTACCGGCTTGGCCCAGCCAAATCGGAAGAAGAGCAGCATCAACGTGCCGATGGGGTCTAGGTGAACCAGCGGATTGAGTGTCAGGCGGCCTGCTTGGCGAGGCGTGGGGTCGCCAAAGAAGTCGGCCATGCGCCCGTGGGCGTACTCATGGACGATGATGGCGCACAGAATCGCCGCCGCCATGACTGCAAACTGCACAGGGTTTTGGGCCAGCACGCCTACGCCTCCTTACTTGGCCCATTATACATGATGCCGGGCCCGCATCCCCTCTGCCTCTTTGAGTAGTGCCGCCGGCAGGCGGCGACCAAGCCGGCGTCCGGCGGCGGACCCGCAAACTTGGTGGCGGCAAGCAGCAACGCGCCGTAGGCGGCGGTCAACTCCGGCCGGAGGATCTCAGCCGCGCCGAGGGTAGCCAAGTGGCCGCGCAAAGGCGCCAGTAGGAGTTGGCCCAGCCCGAACACGCCACCGGCGGTCAGGAGCCGGTACGGCTGCCGTAAGCCCGCCAGGCGGGCGGTGGCCGCCACCATCTCGGCCAGTCCGGCGGCTGCCTGATCCAGGATGTCCAGGGCGCTCTGATCGCCGTCCGCGGCGGCGCGCCCGACCAGGGGACACAAGGCAGCGATCCGGCCCCGCCAGCCGCCGGGCGGCGGACCATAGACGAATCTGACTACCGCCTTAGGTTGCTCCAGTTGCCAAGCGCCTTCAATCAGGGCCCCCAGCGCCGTGGCCGGCCCCCGGCCGTCCCAGTGCCGTGCCGCGGCCCGCAGCGCCCGGCAGCCAATGTCGTAGCCGCTGCCCTCGTCGCCGAACAGGCTACCCCAGGCCCCCGTGACGATCGGGGGCTCCGTGCCAGTGTCGGGAATCCAGGCGCAGCGCGAACCGGTGCCGGCGGTAAGCACCAAACCAGAGGGCCGGAGCCAGCCGCCCATCAGTGCCGCGCGGTCCTCGCCTGCGGCCTCGACCGCGCTCCCCGGGGCGGCTTGGCGCGCTACCTCAGCCACCAATGCCTCGCTCCACGGGGCGGCGACCACCAGCCGGCGCAGGCAGGAAACATGAGAGCCGGCGGTGGCGGCGGCATCCGTCAGCGCGCTCAGAGCGTTGCGCGCGGCCTCGTCAGCGGAGATGTAGTTGGTGTTGAGCGGCCCGGAGCGCGCCCAGCCAAGGCGTCCGGTGGCCGGGTCATAGATGACGCACTCCGTCTTGGTGCCGCCGCCATCAAGACCGCCGATCACTGGCCCTGCCCCGGCGGGGCTGGCGGTGGTCGTCATGGCGGCGCGGTCTTGCGAGCCGCGCGCCCCAGACTCGCCATCCCCTGCCCCATTCACGGCTTGCGCCCGGCGGACAGAGCATCCCAGGCCACCTCAAGCAGGTGTTGGGCGCGCACTCCCGGCAGATCCTGTACTCCCCGCTTGAGCTGAAGCAAGCATCCGGGACAAGCGGTCGTTACCACTTCGGCGCCGGTGGCCGCGATCGACGCCACCTTGCGCTCCAGAACGGCATCGGAGTGACCGGGATGGGTTATCACGAACGATCCGCCGGCGCCACAGCACGAGTCGGCTCCGGGCATCTCCACATACTCCCCGCCCGGCAATGCGCGTAGCACCTCGCGAACCTGCTCTTTGCCGCCGACATAGTGTGCCAGGTGGCACGGGTCGTGAAACGTATGCCTTCCCAGCGAGCCGCCTTCGCTCCGGCCTAGCATCTCCACTAGCCCGGCACCAGCGAGGAAGACCGACGCCGGCTTGATCAACTCGGCCAGGGCGGCTGCCCGCTCCGCCTCCGCCTCGGGTTGGCCCGCAAAGAGCTGCGGGTACTCCTCTAGGTATGACGCGCAGCTTACGCAGGGCGTTATCAGGGCCTTTAGCCTGGGCATGCCGCCGACCGCGTGCAAGACACCTCTGGCCGCCAGTCTGGCGCCGTCAAGGTCGCCGGAGCCGTACGCGGGAAGGCCGCAACAGGCCGCATCCAGCAGGGTGGCCGTGATGCCCAGTTCACGCAGCAGGTACCCGAGGGCCAGAGTCACCCGGGGCAGGCCCATCTCCGTGGCGCAGCCCAGCAGGACCGCCACCTCAGCATCTTGACCACCTTCATAGAGCCCCTCGGCTCTGATACGCCGGCGGACCGATGCCGGTGAGGTGAGGCGCGGCGCATATCGTTGCGCGGTGCGCAAGCGACGGTCGGGCCACAGGGCCAGCAAACGGTCAAGGCCCAGTCCCTGCCCCAGGCTGCCGACGGTTGCCGCTGCCGCCAGCCGGCCGCGTCTCGGGAGCAGGCCGCGGATGATCGCGCGCCTTAGCGGGCTGACACCCAGCTGCTCTCCTAGAGCTGCCCGCACCGCGACCATGACCCGGTCCATTTTGACTCCGGGCGGGCAATGCGGCAGGCAGTTGCGGCAGAGGATGCAGGACCATATCGCATCAGGCAGGTCCGCGGCCTGCAGCTCACCATCCAGGGCCGCGCGCGCCAGTGCCAAGCGCCCACGCGCGACCTCCCACTCGACGCCGGTCACATTGTAGGTAGGGCAGTTGGTCAAGCAAAACCCGCACTTGTTGCATTTGGCCAGCTCGGCCAAGGCCTCCACGCGGACCTGCTCGGGCAGCGGCATCTTCATCGCGCAGCACCCCCCGGGCCGGCGAACACCCGGTGGGGATCGAAGGCCACGCGCAGCCGTTCATCGAGGGGGCCGTGCCCCATTCCGGCGCCCTTGCCGCGGCGGTAGTCAAGCACGGTCAGTCCCTCGGCCTGTGCGCCCTGATCCCCGTCTGCGTCAACGCCGCGCCAAGCGCTTTCCGAAATCAGGCATGTGGCCCACGCCCCGCTTCCTTGAGCCAGGTAGCTGAGCAGCTGGACCGAGCGCGCTGGCCGTGCCTGCAGGCGCTCCAGGCAGCCGCCCTTGGCCGCCTCAACCAGAGGCTCAGACCAGCGCCCCCACCGCTCTGCCTGCTGGGTGGCGGATAGGGCGCGCAACGGTGTCGCTTGATGCCACTGCTCAGCCGCCCACGCCACATCTTCGTCCAGCCCAGCCAAGCGCAGGAGCACCTGGGCATCCCCATCGCGCTGGCTGATGGCCGCCAAGGCTGCCGGGCGGGTCAAGCCGACCAACTCCTCCCATGGCCCCAAGGCATCGGTCTTTGACCCGCCAGCGGCGAGCCATTCATCAAGCCGGCAACCCAAAGTGAGATCGGCCTCAGGCCGCGGCCACAGCCGCAGGGTGAGCTCGGTGATCGCCCCAAGGCGACCAAAGCTGCCAGCCAGCAAGTGGAGCAGGTTGTAGCCGGCCACATTCTTCATCGTCTGGCCGCCGAGGCGTACCTCCAGACCGTCGCCGGTCACCAGACGTGCGCCAAGCAGCCAGCGCGCGATCGGGCCGAGTGTGGCGGCCGTCGGCGCGAACTGGTTGGTGGCCACATCGCCTCCGACTGAACCGTGCCAACCGTGGTCCAACGGCGGCAACCAGAAACCGTCCACCGCCAAGGCCTCCCGCAGCCGCTCGCTTGAGGTACTGGCGGAGACTGTTACCGTCAGATTCTCTGTATCAAGCTCGATGCGTTCTGGCGAGGCCGCCAACCGCAGGATCGCCGACTCGACGCGAGGGCCCTGCGACCAGGCTGATCGGGTGCCCGCCGCCCCCGGCAGCAGGTAGTCGCCGGCCGCCGCCGCCGCCGCCACCTTGGCCGCCAGTGGCGTCATCCCCGTCTGGGCCGTCACGTCGGCTGGAGCAGGTGCGAGCACGGGGATGGCGGGGATGGCTTTGCCCGGGTTGAGCCGCTCATCCGGGTCGAACGCGTTCTTGACCCGGTGCATGAGCCCAAGAGTCGGCCGATCCACCGCAAGCGACAGGAACTCGAGCTTCTCAAGCCCTACGCCGTGTTCACCGCTGATCGTGCCGCCCATGTCGGCCGCTCGCCGCAGTATTTCTTGGTTGGCATCGTGCACCACGGCCAGCCGCTCGGGGGTGGCCTCCCCGTAGAGGATTATCGGGTGGAGGTTGCCGTCACCGGCGTGGGCCACGATGGCCACGGGCAGATCGTGTCCGGCACAGACCTCCTGCACGATGCGCATCATCTCCACGAGCTTGTTACGCGGCACGGTGGCGTCCTGAACCGAGTAGATGGGGCTGCGACGCGCCAGTGCCCCGAAGGCGGCTCGCCGCCCCTGCCAAAGCCGGCCACGCTCGCGCTCGTCCTTGGCCGCCGCCACACTCCGCGCACCGTTGGTGAGGCAAATCTGCTCGATCAAGGCTACTTGCCGGCTCAGGCCGGGCGCAAGGCCGTCAACTTCGATAAGCAAGGCGCCCTCGACGTCGGTTGGATAGCCTAGCTGCAAAGACTCTTCGATCGATTGCAGTGTCGTCCGGTCCATCAGCTCCAGCGTCGCCGGCAGGATGCGGCGGGCGATGATCTCGCTGACGCTGCGCCCCGCGTCCTCGAGCTGATCATACAGGACCAACAGAGTCTGGACCGCGGGCGGTGCGGTCTCCAAGCGCACGACGACTTCAGTGAAGAGAGCAAGGGTACCCTCCGAGCCACTCATGGCCGAAACCGCGTTCAGACCCGGTTCGAGGCCGTCTCCGTGGCCCAGTTGCACGATTTGGCCGTCACTCAGAACGGCTGTTAGGCCTAGGATATGGTCGACGGTCACGCCGTATTTCAGACAGTGAGGCCCCCCGGCGTTTTCACCGACGTTGCCGCCGATGGTGGACACCTTCTGGCTGGCAGGGTCGGGAGCGAAGTTGTAGCGCAAAGGCGCTAGATGGTTCTGCAGTGCCAGGTTGGTGAGCCCCGGCCCTACGGTTGCCCGGCGGCTCCTGGTGTCGACCGCGATAATCCGGTCGAGGCGGGACAGCTCGACGACGACCCCGCCGGCCACCGGGACCGTACCGCCGCTCAGGTTGGTGCCGGCACCCCGCGCCACTACGGGCAAACCACGCCTGGCGGCCCAGCGCACCACCGCCGCCGTGTCTGTAGTGTCGGCTGGCAGGACCACTAGTTCGGGCAGGGCCCGCACTCCGGCTGCATCGTAGCTGTAAGCAACCTTGTCGGCGGGCCCGGAAAGGACAACGCTGTCGGGGCCGAGCAAACGGGCGAGCTCCTTGGCCAATGGGCTGGTCAGGTTGGACTTGATGATCGAAGGCAAGCGGCTTTCCCCCCGGACTCTCGAGATGCATCCACAGCCATTGCCTTTCCCTTTGGGCGGTGCCGATACCTCCAGCCGGAGTGGCTCCGGAGCCTTGACAATCTTTGATGCGCGGCGTTATATACGGTTTGTGGCAGACTGAGGCATACCGCCGCAACTGCCAATGCCAAAGAGGAGGCAAGCTGGATATGCCGACCTATGAGTACAAGTGCCAGAAGTGCGGGCAGTTCGAGGTGGAGCAGCGAATCACCGAGGCTGCTCTGGATACTTGCCCGACCTGTGGGCTGGCCGTCAAGAAGCTGATGCCGCGCAGGCTGTTCATCCAGTTCAAGGGGCCAGGTTTCCACGTGAACGACTACTCCGCAACCGGGCAGAAGACGCAGCCGGCCACTTCCCGCAGCGAGGTCGTGAGCGACAGCCAGGCTGCCGACCCGGTCGAGAAATCGTCCGACAAGCAGACTGCCAAACCCGATAGCAAGGCGGCCGCCACCGAGGCCGGTGATTCGGGCAGGGAAAGGCCCCAAGGCGTCTAAAGTCTTGCCGGTACGGCACTAGGCGACGGGCTGGTGAGGCAGCTGGTGGCACGGCCAACTAAGAACCTAATCTTGATCGCCGGCATTCTGGTGGTCGGCGTGGTTCTCGGTCTCGCGGTTCGCCCGGCGGGGCTGCCGCCCAAGGCCTGGCAGATGCTGTTGGTCGGGGTGTCAGCGGCGCTACTGTGGATGACCGAAGCCGTACCGCTGGGAATTACCTCCCTGATGGTAATCCTCGCGGTGGCTATTCTGGACATCCTGCCCCTGCGCGAGGGACTGTCGCTGATCTTCCACCCGGTGAGTGCAATCGTGTTCGCCGGGTTCTGCTTGGCCACATCCCTCCAGAAGTACGGGCTCGATCGCCGGCTCAGCCTGGCCCTGCTCCTCAAGATGGGCGAGCGCACCGATCGGGTGGTGCTGGGCATGATGCTCGCCACGGCGATTCTGTCCACGATGATCTCCAACACCGCCTCGACGGCGGTGATGCTCGTGATTGCGCTGGGCATCCTGCGGACGGCCGGAAGCAAGGAAGCCAACCGCAATCTGGGCCGCGCGATGATGCTCGGCATTCCCTTCGCCGCGAGCATCGGGGGGATGGGCACCCCCGCCGGAACACCGGGTAACGCGATCACCATAGCCCTGCTGCGCGACATGACCGGAATCACCGTCAGCTTCCTCGATTGGGCCATCCTGGCCTTACCCGTGATGGTCGCCCTGCTCCCGGTGGCGTGGCGGTTGCTGATCGCCGTCTACCCGCCCGAGGTCCGCCGCCTGGACCTGAGTGAGTGCCGCGAGGGACTGCGCGCCATGGGCCCGCTGGGACCGGAGGAGCGGCGCGTGGCAGCGGTGTTTGCGCTAACGGTGGTGCTTTGGGCTTCGGAGCCCTTCTTTGCGGCCCCCACCGATTGGACCTCGTTGGTCGCACTGCTGGCAGCCATCCTGTTGTCCCTGCCCCGGTTGGGCGTACTGGATTGGCAGGACATCCACGAGCACACGGGCTGGAGCATATTCCTGCTGGTTGGTGGCGGTCTGGCGATGGGCAACGGGCTCGTCAAGACCGGCGCCGTGGCCTATCTGGCCGCTCAGGTGACAGCTCAGGTGGCCGGTTGGCCGGGCTGGGTCGTGCTGACATTGGTGTCGGCCGCCACGGCGTTGGCCATCGTGATCTTCTGCACCATCTCCGGCACAGCGACTACCTTGGTGCCTTTGGCGGTGGGCGTTGCTCTAGCGGCCAACTGGGATCCGCGGACCTTTGCCATGGTTGCCGGTCTTTCGGCTTCGTTCGCGTTCCTGTTGCCAGCCAACGCCGCCCCGAACGCCCTCGCCTACGGGACCGGCATGTTCACTTCCCTCGAGATGCTCAGGGCCGGCATCCTGTTGATGTTGCTATCGGTGGTCGTGGTTGCCCTGGTTGCCAACCTCATCTGGCCGCTGCTGGCCGGTCTCATCTAGGGCCGTAAGCCGACGGCCGTAGTCGCTCGGCGATTGCGCCCACCAGGCGCCCCGCCAGCGCGGCTTGCGCTCACAATGACCTAGTCGTCAGCCATCGCAAGCCGCGCTGAACGGACCGGTTACGGCCGGAAGAGGACGGTGGCCGCCGCCCCACAGAGCTCGGCACCGCAGTACCAGCTCAGCGGGACTTCCAACCGGTGCAGCCGCCCCGCCACCTGGCTTGGCCCGGCCAGGTCGGACAGGGCTTGTGCCACTCCATCGCGGTCAAACCGGAACAGATACGAGCGCAGGTTGCTGCTCAACGGCGCCGGCAACCTGCCAATCAGCACTCCGGGAACACCTGCGAAATACACCTGCTCGGGCTCGCCCGCCGCAGCGAGTGCCGCGGGCACCCGGACCATGACCGTCACCCAGCGGCTCCAGGGCGGAATATACGCCGTGAGGCTGGGCCCGCTCAGGACGGGGTTGAGGCAGATTGCCGCACAACGCTGGCTGACGGTGAACGACCGCAGCACTTCGGATACGTTGCCGGCCTGGTCCGTTGCCCGAACCTGGAGCTGATGCTGGCCTGGGGCTGGATAGCATGACGTCTGGAAAGGGACCCCGTTCAGGATCATCTCAACGGTGCCGGGGCCGGAGGTCGCGTCGCCGGCCAGAACCTCCGGCCGCAGGGCCACACCCAGCGGCAACTCCGCGCCTTCGGATGGATGGGCGACGCTCAGATCCGGCGGGACGGTGTCAATGAGCAGGGGGACCCATTCACCGCACAACACCTCCCCACCGGGCCAAGTCGTCCGCCACCTGACTAGGACCTCGCCCTCGACGGCGATTGTCACCGGCGGGCCATCCGGAAGCAGCTGTATCGCCCACTGCTCGTCACCGGCAGCCAAATCGAGGTCCACAGTGACCCCCGCCGGCGGCGGCCCGGCAGCGGGCGCCAACCAAGCCTGCGGTGGCAGGTTGTGCCAGCCGTTGCTGCCGGAAACCGCACTGAACTCCAGCGAAGGTTGCCACGCGGGGACCGGGTCTGGATCGGTTCCGGGTGGCGGCATCGCATCTTGACGGACCAATAGTACGGAGCCGTTCTCGCTGCTTACAGCGACAACGCCCGGAGCCGGCAGCGCCAGATCAAACACGGGTCCGGTCAGCTCCGCGACCCAGACCGGGGCACCAGCCGAATCGACCATCCCTGCTAAGCCAGCGGCAGCCCAGACCAGGTTGCCTTGACCGTCCACTGCCAGGCGACCGGTGGCGACCTCGGTCAAAGGCAGGTCGGCGAGCAGTGCCGGCGTACCGTCCGGCGTGATCTTGATGATGCCGCCGCTGCTCGCAGCGTAATAGGCGTGGCCCATGTCATCCACGGCCGGAGGGCCGGCTACGCTGCCGATTGTGGTTTCGTAGATCGTAGTGCCGGTCGGATTGACGCACCAAGCCCTACCGTTATCGTCGCTGAAGTAGATGCGCTCGTCAGGTCCGACCGCCGCCGAATGCGCCACGGTGCTGCCCAGAACTTTGCGCCAGAGCTCGCCACCCGCCGGATTGAGCGCGATCAGAGCACCGCCCCGCGGCAAAACGTAGATATTGCCACTGGGCCCGACAGCCGGGCGGGAGCGCACCTGGCTCCCGAGCGCGGTTTCGAAAAGCTTGCCCCCGGAAGGGCTGTAGCCGCGCAGCCTGCCGTCCTCGCATCCCACCAACAGCGCCCCCGTGTCCGGATGTACCACCGGTGTTCCGAGCGGCACCGTACCGAGAAACTGGTGCCACAGCAGGGCTCCTGATGAAGCTGTATAGGCGCGCACCATTCGCGGGTCGGCGGTAGCCACGTAGACCTGCAGGTCGCCCTGGGGACCTGGACCAAGCGCCAACCCCCGGTTGTCGGCCCGTCCAACCGTCGTTGCCCATACCAGGCCTTCATCTGGGTCCAACCGTACCAACTCGTTCGCGGTGAGAAAGTAGAGATGCCCCTCGCTACAGGCCACGGGCCCTCCTTGCAGTGGGCCGGCAAGTGCCAGCGAAGTCGGAGTGCCCACCTCGGCCGGTGCCACCCAACCGACGCGCCAATCGTGCTCAGGTCCGCCGCCTGACGCGGGCCAATCATGATCATGCCCCGTGGACGCTACCCCGGGGCACGCCAACATGCCCAGCACCAACAGCGCCGCGATGCCCACCGCCACCCGGCGCAGGCGTCCGCACCGCCCGCGGGCTGCCAGGCGTTTCTGTCCAGCCACTCAACTCAACCTCCTTTATGGAAATGGTAACAGTTGTTAGATTGGCGGCCCTGGCGCGTCTCCCTCCCCGCGGTGGCCGCAGTCGACCGCCCGATTGGGACACAATCCGACATCGGGTGCAGGCGGCCGGCGGCAGGAACGACCTGGCTTGGAGGCGAAGGCGGGCCGACGACTCTGGGCGCTTGGCGCTTGTCGAAGAATGGTGGATGGAGGTGCAGCTGTTGGCCCAATCCTCGCTGACCGAGTCTTTCACGGTCACCGGTGCGCGCCTTACCGTGCCGGTGCGCGGTGGCAAAGTGGCAGTCATCGCCGATGTGCACGGCAACCTTCCCGCGCTCGAGGCCTGCTTGGCCGAGATTGGGGCGAGGGGCGCCGCGGCCGTGCTGTGTGCCGGCGATGTGGTCGGTTACGGACCGTGGCCCGGTGCCTGTGTGGACGTCCTACGCGAGGCCGGGGTGGTGACGGTGCGCGGCAACTACGACACCGGTGCCGGATTGCTGCTCCAGGACTGCGGTTGCGCCTATCCTACGCCGCGGGAGCAGGAGACCGGCGCGATCAGTTTGGGCTGGACGCAGGCCGTGTTGACGCCGAACCAACGAGAGTGGCTGGCCGCACTTCCCGATCTGGCGACCGTGACCACGCCCGGCGGACGGCCCTTGGCCGTGGTCTTCCATGGCAGCCCGCGCCGGGTCAACGAGTACCTCTATGAAGACCGTCCCGAGACCAGCCTGGCGCGGCTGATGGCCTCTGAGCCGGCCCCTGTGGCGGTCTTCGGGCACACTCACCTACCCTATCGCCGCATGCTCGGCCCGGACAGGCTGCTGGTCAACTGCGGATCGACGGGACGCCCCAAGCACGGCCATCCGCTGGCCTGCTATGCTTGGCTTGAGTGGCCGGAACAACTCGCCGACCGCCCCGATGCCGATGTGGTCGGTGCCTTGCCGTCCGTGGAAATCCGCCAGGTGCCGTACGACCATGCGCGCACGGCGCGGGCCATAACCGCCTGCGGTCTCCCCGACGACTTTGCCCGGCTGATACTTACTGGAGGTGCCAGATGACGACCTTGCCGGCTAACGACACCACGTTTTACATCATTCGTCACGGTGAAACCGCACACAACGCCGCCGGACGACTCCAGGGCCACGTTGATGTCGCCTTGGCCGAGCGCGGCCGCCAGCAGGCCGCCGCCGCTGCCTTGGTGCTCAAGGGACGTCCGGTTGCCCAGCTCTACAGCAGCGACCTTCTTCGTGCCCGCCAAACCGCCGAAATCATCGGTGACCAGCTCGGCTTGCCCGTCCAGCTGGAACCCCGGCTGCGGGAGGTCAACGTGGGCGATTGGGGCAACCTGACCGCCGCGGAGATCCAGGCCAAGCACCCGGAGGTGCTGGGCCAGATGCGGCGCGACCCCGAACACACCCGGTATCCAGGCGGCGAATCCTACGGTGAGCTGGCCAACCGGGTGATGGAGGCCCTCACGGACCTCGCCACTGCCCATGCCGGCCAGACGGTGGCCGTGGTCACGCACGGCGGCGCCCTGCGCGCCATCATGTCCCGGCAGTTGGGCTACGCTTGGTCCCAACGAGACCGGTTCACCTTTGAGAACTGCGGTGTCCTGCAACTGGTCTTGGCAGCCGACGGTCCGCGCTTCATAGTGCCTGCGCCCGGCCTAGCCTGAAGGCTGACCGCCTCAGGCGTGATGCCCATCCAGCCAGTCGGCGACGGCTAGGCGTGCCTCAGCCAAGGCGTGCGCCAGCCGGTTGCCCTCCCTCGTTACTCCGACCTTGGCCGCCCGGTGGAGGTCGCTGTCAGGCTCCTGTGCCACCAGTTCGCGAACTCGGCCCGTTAGGGCCGGCAGGGGGCAGCTCGGCAGGGCCGGATCCTGATCGTAGCGGCCACCCGCCGAGTAGTTGACCGGAATCAGGAGGCGCCCGAGCCGCATGACCAACCGCTCGGCGCGTTCGAGGGCGCCGTGGGCCACGGAACTGCGCGCCTTGGCACCGACGCCACGTGCGCCACTCTCCATCTGCCAGGACAGACGGGCCAGGGCCAGCGAGGCCCGCTCTAGTTCGACCTGTAGGGCCTCAACGCCGCCCACAAGATCACCCAGCCCAAGCTCCTGTCCACCGGCGAGCCGCTCGAGCCGCCGCAGAGCGTCGCGCAGCTCCTGCGCCGTGCGCCGGTAGTCAAAGGGAAGCACTGC
>Ga0114946_10001168_pt1 | contig 17975 bp, 15 predicted proteins | sample WalLakDeSediment_FD_88676 | JGI IMG/M metagenome (GOLD analysis project Ga0114946, IMG submission 88676) | Lake sediment microbial communities from Walker lake, Nevada to study Microbial Dark Matter (Phase II) - Walker Lake 11/02/13 Deep Sediment | ecosystem: Environmental > Aquatic >...
ATTATTACCGGGCCAATTTCAGGGGAGGAAACAAATGGCCCATTGGGGAAATTACCATTGCTACCTTATTGATCTGGGGAAAAAATGACCTGGCCATTGGTGCCGCGGCTGTTGCAAATAACCTGAAGTACATGAAAGGCGACTATACTTTCCTGGCCCTGGAGGGTGGGCATTGGCTGATGCAGACCAATTATCCCGAAGTGGAAAAAGCGGTGGTTGGTCATGTGACTAAATATAAAACATATTGAAATACAGAATGCTGGACGCCGAAAATTAAGAATGTTAAACAATTCGCAGGATATTATGGATTTGCGAATATCGCCGTCAAACCGACTTGAAAAACTAACAGGAAAACTAACCCTTTTGGTCAAAATCATCCTTTTCCGGGACCTCGGGAGACCCTTCTTTCGTCAGGGTGACGAGGGTTCCGATTTCTGCCCATTTGTTGATCAGTTGAAAGAGAGATTTTGACATATCTCTACTGGAAGGCATATAGGAATAGGAATCCCAATTACCAGGTTCAAGCCTTTTTTTTATGAAATCCCAACCTTTTTGAAAATAGGGTTTTGTAAAGGGCGTGACCATAGAAGACAAGGGGTAAATAATGTCTGAAACTTCCAATAATTCCTTGTAAATCAATTCAAAAGTAATCGGACTGGGGTATTCTGAATGTTCAACGTTGAAATATTTATCATAATCTCTAGTGGGCAATACCCTTAGATTGATAATAAAACCATATTTGATTACGTCCGGAATTGGATTTTTTTTGTCTGGTTTAACTCTACCTGGATAGAGAATGTACATATTGTTCGCAGCTTTATTTGTATCGAAAATCAACTCCGTTTTAGAGGTAAAATTATCCGTATGTAAAAATGTAGATGTCTCAGCCTCGGCCAAGGATGATTTAATTCGATATTCCTTTATAAACATAGGAATCGGATCCTCTACTGGCTTGCCGTATCTGAAAATACCAATCTTACAAGGTTCTTTGGACTGGTTATAACTGATATATCCATCATTCGGGTTGTCAAATTGATCAATGTACAAACCAGAGGTATCCGTGGCCACCATGTATTCGCTTTCAGTCAATAATACAGTCATTGAGGATTTTTCAGCCTTTATGGAATTGCCATAAATGGACATGGGTCCCTGCTTTAGGAGTTTCAAATCTCGCTCAGAAATGGGTATCTCAATTATTCCCCCATTTTTAATAAGTTGGTCGCGGCTGAGTATATCTTCATTTACGGTTAGTTTTGCAAGTTCAATTTCCCCTTCCTTTGAATTGCAGCGAAAGCTTAATTCGCCTAATGGGAAGGTCTGATATTCTTTCGTGTGCTCATTGAGTATTTCAGGAATGCTCCCAATTAAATCCAAGCAGATTTTATTTCGACTTTCATCAAGTTTAAATACAAAGTTACTTATCGTTTTTTCATTTAGAAAAGGATTTTCAGGCACCATTAGCCTGGCCATGGTAATTGACTTGTTATCATCATGTAGCCATGGGCTGATACTGCCTGTAACGCTACTCCTTGCAGGATTCTGAAGATTCTTTTTGTCCGAGTAATCAGGGTTTAAATTTTCATGGACTTCGAATAAATTATACCGAATAAAAATGCCTTTTAAATTTGAAACATCGACTCCATATTCAGAATAAAAGTTCATAACAAAGTTCCGACTTTCTAATTCTAAATTTTCCATGGAAATAGTACAATAAAAAGTTCCAGAGCTACCTACAGCATCTTTTTGATTAACAATTCTATGGGGATTGATGTGCCTGAGGGTGGCCTTACCCGGTTTGCCCGAAATAATGGGTTCATTTCCTATATGCAAGTTGAAACAATCGCAAAACACTTGTGTGCTAAATGTGAGGCCTGGGCTTACATCAATCATTACAGCGGTGTTCTTGCCTTTCTTGTTCAGAAAATCAATGTTTGAATTCAATATTTTTTGAATTGACTCCGGGCAATCATCACTGGTGTCAGTGTATTTCTTTTTGTCCAAATCGGAATTGAGCACTTCAATGGAGCAGGGTCTCACTTTCTCGAATTCAAACTCCATGCCTCCGAAATAATTCCAGCCTCCGGGAATTTTGCCTTTTAAAAAACCATTTCCTCTTTGTAATTTAAGTAAACCATAAATCGGATGAAAACTGACATCCAAACTTGAATTTCCAAGGGGTGTACAGGCCCAGGATTTAATTTTATCCGCAGTATTGATAGGAGAAATTTCAAAATATTTTTGATCATTTTCATCTATCATTACATCACAATTTTGGGGAAGTTCAATCGCCTTAATGGCCAATGCCATTTCAATATCACTACTTATATAAATTCTGGGAGGAATAATGGCTTTGATTTGAATATAGTCGAACAAAACCAAAGGCAACCACAAGTTGTTGTTTCCTGTGGCAGGGTTAATGGTTGCGGACCCATGGAAGTTTATTTTGGGGAAGTCAAATTGACTCATACCTTTGTCGATGCTGGATAAGTGGTAACTGTAAAAGTATTGTTTAATTTATACAATACATTTGAGAAAGCACAAATTTGTAAATCTTGTTGATGTATGAGCTTAAGACTGCCTGATCTGTTTAATTCCTTACTGTCAGATTTTGCTAGGCGGGAGTCCAACAAAGCCTATTTAAATTGTATACAAAATATTACCGAAGCCTTCCCACTATTGCTGAGTGGCTGTATCGAATATCATTTGGGCGAAGGAGAGGGACGATTGGATTTGAATCTTAATATTGGCTATGAGATGAATGAGCACAAGCTCAGTCTTGATGAGAAGATATTGGAAGAACTGATCGTTGACGACAAACTCAATACCTCCTTTAGACCGATTTTGAATTTTTTGAATGCATGGAAAAGAGATGATTTCTCCCTATCCCCCTTTATAGATTTTGTTTGGCTGGTTTTTGACATTATACATCCGGAAAAAAAGGAAATACATCCTTGGTTCTATGTAATGTTTCATTCCAATAAATTGACATTGGATACTGAAATCAAGATTGCCTTGATCAAAAAGACACTGGAAAAGCTCGATTGCATGCCTCAAAATTGGGCGGATATTGAAAATACCTATTCTTCATTCCCATCAGGTACAACCATTCGGTCGATTGGAATCAGGCCGGAGTACAATAGAAACAGTATAAGAACATTTGTTTTTGCTAAACAGATTGAAGACCTATTCAGTTTGTTGCAAATCAGTCATTGGTCCGGCGATTTGGAAAAATTGAAAAGTGCCATGCATCCATTTTCACAATTGTATTATAAGTGTGCATTGTCTGTTGATGTAGGCAGTGCTTTGAGTTCAAAAATCGGCATTGAACTGTATCCAAGGGAAAAGTATTTTCTGAAGATGTTGGAACTGCTAAAAGAGCTAAATTTATGCAGTAGCAATGCTTTTGATGATTTTTTGAAATGGCCTGGCAATGTAAAAATACAGGTTAAGGATACAGATTATCAATGGCCTGATGCGTATAGGAGGGAAGTCATTCAAAGTGATGGGACTGTGGAAATAACCCGGACAGTACAGGTTGTAAAAATAATTTATGAGGAGGGTCAACCTCTATCAGCAAAGATTTATCTTTATTACAATGCTAATAAAAACATTTTTCAGGGCGAAAATATGTCTGAATCTTTCTAATGATGAACTTCTGGGTTTGGTTGTAATGTCAATTAAAAATTGATACATTTAATAAAACAATAACTTACAACTATGGATGGAAATCAAACCCTTAAGGACGCACTGGTAGCGGCTGGTGATTCAGCACAAGTCAACGATTTGACAACAGAGGCTCAAAATCTTACCAAAGATGAAATTTGTGACATTTTTAATGGATCTGCCAAAGAGCATGTAACTATTGGTACATTAAGCAGTCTTAAAAAACTGGTTTTTAATAGAATTTCTAACGGAGAGACAGCTTTCCCTTGGAAATCAATGCCTGGTATTAAATCAGCCGGAGGTGATTTGGGTGGCGGATTTTGGTAAAAATGATAATTTACAAGTAAAAAAGAGAATCCTTAAATGGATTCTCTTTTTTATTAAATATCGATTTACTTGGAAGGCAGGAAGAATATACTGGATTTAACAGTTCAAACCCAAATGGGCATCAACTTGTGCTGGTGTGCCGTGGGTACGGTGTGTGCTGTTTTTCTTGATCCCGCGTCTTCCTGGACGCAATGCTTAATGGCCTCAAAAACTTTGGGTCCGGAGGCCGGTGACTGCTGTGCCCAAGTGGACAATAACCCTTGTGATATGGAAGGGTATTTATTAAATGATCAGGTTACCCCAAATATTGGATCTTTCGTAACTGCGGAAATTGACAATAAATATGTAAAAAAAGCCATTAGTTATAGTGAAGTAATTACTCAAATAGATGCCGGTTTGCCATTGGCCTATAGGCTGGAGGAATGTGTGAAAATGGGAAAAACTAACCAGAAATTTTGCCTTTCCCATTTTGTGGTTTTAAGCGGGTATGACAGTTCTAGCGGAAAACAACTTGTTCAAATTTTGGATTCTGCGGGTGGGACTGTATCCCTCATTTCTTACAGTGATTTTATAAAAGACTATCAAGGCTATTCAGTTACCCATACTTTTTTTACAAAATCCAAGTCAATATGAATTACAAAAATGAACCCATAAATCCCAAATCGGCTTTGGCTGTAAGGTCAAACATAGGGCATAGTAAGGTAAAGCTTGATATTTGCCATGCAGTTTATAAGGTAGATTTAATTGATTTGATCGAGACTAACAATCTTGATAAGAGTGAAATTGTAGCTTGGCGTCATTTTGGCCTTTCGGAAGATGGCACAATGGGCGTATACGAGACCTATTCACGGGAAGATGATGGAGAACACCAATATGCAGGTTTCCACTATGGCGGAGTTTTAGATGAGCATCTTGTAGTTCTAAAAACACTTCAAGAGCATCCGGAATTAATTGGAAGTGAACATGCCCTCCTTAGAATAAACATGTTAAAACTGTATGCCATTTGGTTTAAAACGGAAAATAAAGGAAGTGATTATTTTTACCCTTTGACTCCGAGATTTCATGGATTGGAAGATCGCCTGTATAATGAAAAAGAATTTTTGCCCATTGTTATAGGTGCTGCAAAAAAAATGTTTGGTTCTATAAGTTAATTTAAACTTTTCACAATAAGTATTTTTTGACTTACATTCTGGCTTTTCTTCGGATCAAATTTTAACAAAATACATGTGCATTTGCCCTTTTCCTTTGGCATCAATTTTTCCCCGATACTCACATTCGAAAACATCCTTGACCAGGTTATGGGTTGTTTCACTTATGTTTACCCTCCCGACTTTACCGCTGCTCTCCATACGGCTGGCAGTATTCACGGTATCACCCCATATGTCATACGCAAATTTCTTAATACCTACGATTCCTGCTACCACTGGGCCGGTATGGACGCCAATTCTGGCTTCAAAAGTGGGGAGGTTTTGTACAATTCGCTTCTCTCTGAACTTAACCATGAATTCCTGTATTTCTAAACAGGCCTTAACAACATCCATGGCATGGGTGGTATTTGGAGAGGGCAATCCACCGGCAGCCATATAAGAATCTCCTATGGTTTTGATTTTTTCAATGCCGTATTTTTGAATAATATTGTCAAAAGCAGAAAAGCATTCATTGATAACTGAAACCAGCTCATTAGGACTGAGATTTTCAGATATTTGAGTGAATCCTTGAAAGTCAGAAAACATTACAGTAACATGCTCTATTAATTTTGCATCGGCATGTCCTTTTGATTTTAATTCCTCCGCTACTTCTTCAGGTAAAATGTTTAACAACAATTCATCACTGCGGTCTTTCTGAAACTGTAGTTCAGCTGTACGTTCTGTTACCTTTTGCTCTAATTCCCTGTTCATTTTAACCTGCAGTTTGTCGTTTTCCTCCATTTGGAAGATGATGCGTTTCTGCGTATTTTCATTTTCAGACTTCAACCAATTTATTCGATCAGCTAGCGCGAAGGATAGTAAAAGAACCTCGGTCATATGCCCGATAAAAATACCATGCATGGTAAAGAAATTATTGGCAATAATGTTGTTTGCTGCCAAAATAGCTATGATAGCCAATGAGAAAAAACTGGTCCAGGCTAAAAGGAAAAATTTGGCTGTTGGCACTTTTCTTTTTAATGCCCCTACTCCTGCAGCAATATAATAAACAAGGGCAATCAAACTTAGTGTTTGCCCAAGAATTACTGCCAATTGAAACCATTGAAGAAAGGTGATTAGCACAACGGATGCTTGGGAGATTAATATACCCCATCCTATATAATAAGCTAAAGGCTGTTTCTTAGTGATTTGAAGAAACCGGAAAGTGAATAGGACAAAAACAACGTTTGTAAAACACACCAAAGCCGGTAAGTACAAATTTACAATTGGATAATTTGGCCAAATATATGCAGAGCCAAATCCCTCAATACCCAAATAAAACAAAGCTATGGTTATTGTAACTATAATGTAATAGAGATAATTGATTTCCCGAACCGAGAGAAAAATGAAAAAATTATAAAGAATTGCAAACAGAATGATTCCTATATAGACTCCCCAAAATAAATTGTGATTTCTGTTGTTTCCTACGTACTCATCTTTAGCGGATAAAGATATTGGGATTTGCAGTGGATATATGCTTTGAACGTGAATGTAGAAGGTCGAAGCTTGGTCTTGGTCCAGTTCCAAATTTACCAGCCAACTTTCTGTCTTTACAGGACGTTTTTTGAACGGTTCGAGGAAACTTCCCTCATAAATTAAATTATACTTTGCGGAATCTTCTTTGTAAACCTCAATGATATCCAGCATTGGCGCCTTAACCTCCAAAAACAACTCTTTTTCAGTTTGACTGGATACTGAAAAGCGCATCCATACATTCTGGCCCTGATTTGTGAAATTTACAATTTCTTTTTCGTAGGGTGTAAATTTAACCTGACTTATATCCCCCACAGTCATTTTCATTGTAGAATCCACATAATATTCTATGCTTTTCCCAATTTTCTTGAAATCCCCCTTATTGATATTCACAACTTCCTGCGCCAGGGCAGACTGTGCTAAAAGAAAGAGAGTTGTAAAGAGGATTACAGATAATTTAATATTTTTCACGAATGATTGGAGTATTGGTGTCAAATAATTTAATCTGTGGTACTTGTTTATGGCTTGTTAGCGGCTGTCCAATGGATTGTTGGTATTCAAAAAAATTAAAAGGATTGTATTTTAATTTTATACTGCACAATTGGTCGTAGTATTCACCCCAATAAGCCCATTGAAAGTCAGTTTGTTTTCTGTTTGGGTAATTTTGATAGGAGTGTCCATTGTCAAATTTCCTTAAGAATGAATAAAAACTTTCAAGCCAATTTTCATTTTCAGTCTGTTCTGGCGTCCCTGCAAGAAAGAAAACGTCACAAAAGAAATCCATAGTTACATTTCTATGGATGAACGCGGCACTCTCAATAGGTTGTTGATTTATAACACCACCATAACATTCCATTCCAACAAGGTTATACTTTCCAGGGGTGGTTTTAAAAAAGGTCAGTATTTCACAGTAATCGTCAATGGATAAAGATTTTTGAAAGTATGTACTTCTGGAAATTCCACCTAATGTCATTGCATCGGAGAGGGTAATACTGGGTACTCCCTCCAAAACATCAGCATTTATTTTTTCATAGCTAGTATATTCTTTTAAAGTGACATTGCTACCTGAAATTGCCAGTAAGGGTGCAATTGTAGTATTCAATTCAGCTTCAGTCCCTATAAAACTGGCAGCGAAATACAGTTTTTTCCGCCCATCGCCCAAGTTATCGTTTAACAACACCATTTGGATTCCCAATTCAGGATGCTGAAATTCTTTGAGGTAAATTTCTTGAACGGTATGCATGGCAGTTGCAGCATTTGTATTATCATCTTCAAAGTCCCACTCTATGCGCAAACCCCAAATACAGGTCAATGGGAATAATTTGTATTTTATGTTCAGCAATACGCCAAAATTACCGCCGGTTCCACCCCGTATTGCCCAAAACAGATCTTGGTTTTGATCCTTATTTGCAATCACAACCGACCCATCTGCCAGCATCACAGTAACCTCCAATACACAGTCTATGTTCATGCCAAAAGTTCTGGATGTCACGCCATACCCGCCGCCTTGCATATATCCTGCTACTGAAACTGTAGGGCACTCACCGCCCGGTACGTGTAATCCGTAAAATGCCAAGACGGGATTAATATCCCCAAATGTATTTCCAGCTTGTACTTCTGCCGTCAATTCATCAGGGTAGACAAATATGCTTTTTAGCCCGCTGATATCTATTACCATGCCATCAGAAACTGAATAACAAGCCACGCTATGTCCTCCGGAACGAATTGTGGTAAGGATGTTGAATTTTCCAGCAAATTCCAGACAACTTCTTATATCGCCGTAATTGGCAACATAGACAATGAGAAGTGGATTTGATGAATAAGTGCTATTGAAATCTCTCTTGGCATCGTTGTATGTTGGACTCGAAGGATAGACAATTCTCCCTGTTACTTGGCTTTCCAAAGATTTGAAATCTAAATTAGTGACAGTGTTTTCTTTTGAAATAAGGGAATCTGATTCTAACTTTGATAACCTTTCCAAGGTTTCCAGTTTTTCAATTTGGAGGGGAGTATACCTATAAATCATATTTCATTGTCAATGAAGCAAACTTAATGAGTTTCGCAAATAAAAAGCATTTTAAAGGTAATTAAATTATATCCAATCCCAATGTGGTATTTCCGGCATTTTAGAGATAAAAACTTCTCACTTCAATTATATCTGAAATAAAAAGGAAGTGGCTGAAAATTTCTTCAAAAATGTGCGCACCAGCTCTTTAATTCAGCGCTTTACCAGTACCGAGGAGATCGCCAATACCATTGCCTACCTTTGCAGTCCATTGGCATCAGCGACCAATGGTGCAGCCATCAAACTGGAAGGCGGATCAGTTCCGGGGATATTGTGATGGATTGGCTTCAGGGAGGCTCACCTGAAATACCTGGTATCTGCCTATGATCTTCTGAATAAATCCATCGCAAACCCTGAAGAAAGGGAAGTACCGGCACTGTCCATGGGAGGTAGAAAGGGCAGTTTTTATTGATACAACATTGTCTATTATTTTGCTTGCGTTGAAGTTACTTAATTCGACCGCTTTTCACCTTTTTCATAAATTACATTCGAACGCCCTACAATTAATGAATCTAATTTTCCAATGTTAATATCGTCTTTGTTGGTATAAGCAAATCTATTTAAAACATACCTCATCGTGTTGAGTCTGGCTCGTTTTTTACAGTTTGATTTAATTACAATCCAAGGCGCATCCGAAGTGTCTGAATAGAAGAACATTTTTTCTTTAGCATCAGTATAATCATCCCATTTGTTCAATGAAGCTTTATCAATTGGTGATAATTTCCATTGTTTCAATGGATGATTTTCCCTGTCGTTAAATCTTCTTTTTTGTTCATCTTTACTAACAGAAAACCAAAATTTAAATAGATATATTCCACTTCGAATTAAGTTGCGTTCCAATTCCGGAACTTCACGCATAAACTCCAAATATTCATCATCATTACAAAATTCCATTACTTTTTCTACGCCGGCTCTGTTGTACCAAGAGCGGTCGAATAGAACAATTTCTCCTTTAGAGGGAAAATGTTTGATATACCTCTGAAAATACCATTGCCCTTTTTCCTCATCCGTTGGTTTCTCCAAAGCAACAACTCTTGCACCTCTCGGATTAAGATGTTCCATCAAGCGCTTTATTGTTCCTCCCTTTCCGGCGGCATCTCTTCCTTCAAATAAAATCACAACTCTGGCACCGGTTTCTTTGACCCATGATTGAAGTTTTAATAATTCAACCTGTAGTTTATACTTTTGTTTTTCGTAGTTTTTTCTGGACATCAGATATTCATAGGGATATCCGCCTTGATGCCAAAGTTTTGACAAAACCTCATCAGGATGTTTCTGAACCTGATTATTTTCCAATTCGTCTCTTAGTAGCCTTAAGACCTCTTTTTTATCTTCCTCAGAGAATTTTTCCAGATAGTCTTTTAAAGACCTTTTCTTATTGTTAGACTTCCCGAAAATATCTTCAATTGCAGCCACTTCTTTTTCAAGCTTGGCTTCATGTATCACTTCAATTGTGTTGTTTTGAATCTGGTAAGGGCTTTTTCCTTTAATAACGTCTCCAGATGAAACTTTTCTTGGCTTTGCTAAAGTTGACTTGGTTTTTGGAGAACTAGTCTCTTGTTTGGTTATTTTCTTTTCCATTTCACTTGTTTACATTTTATTTCTGTGATCCCTATAAAATGCGCAAGTTACAACCCATACCACTAAGTAAAAATGATATTAGTCAGCTTATTTAGGGTTTTGTTAAGTGAGAATAAGGATTGGGCAGCATTTAATATTTCGTAGAGGCTGTCTATGACTAATAGCCATTATCGTCTGTTTGTCCAAAAACTTCCGTTCGTTTGGTCCATAGGTGACAATTGGATTTGAGCCTACAGAAAAGGCCATCAATTTCAGATGGCCTTTTCAATAATTTATTTATCAACTTATATTTTAGTCACCTTCGCTTAAAGAATAACTTCCGTCTCCATTAAATGAGGTCAGCGTAATGGTTACAGTCCAATTTCCAGGTTTACCAGCGCCTGTTACCCCATCAATAGAATCAGGTTCAGTTCCACCATTCAAAGTTCTGTCAAGTACTATAGCCCCATTAGCATCTGCAACTATAATTTGGAATTTTCCAGATACTGTCGCAGTAATATCAGCGTTATAATCGGCAGTTGTCAAGTTATTTGTCCAATTAATTATTCTTGAGCCATTTCCTCCATTGCCTGTAAAATCTCCACCAATATCTCCAGAAGGGCCTTCGTTAACGGTAATATTTACAGTTGGTCCATCATCATCTGAACAAGATGTAAATGTTCCAATGAATAGGGTCATTGCTATTAAAATTGTAGGTAATTTGAAATTTGAGTTTTTCATTTTTTATTAATTTTTTCTTATTGATTCTTATGTAAAACAATTAAGTCTATAAAATTCCCAGTCCTTAAAAACGTAATTATTTTAAATTTATTTTTAATACTATATTAATTAGTTTGATATATATCGGTAATTTGTTCAAATTACAGCTACGTTTTGCCGCTTTGTGAAGGCAGGGATTTTTAGCACTAAACTTGAATAGAAGCACAAAGTACCAAGGATTCAAGGCAGCCCGCCTGATGTAAAACCCGTGTTGTTGCTCGTTTATTTCTCTTCTTTTCGATTTTGCAATATTTTTGCAATACTACTATATTGGACAGTTGTGGTTGAAATTACAACCACTAACATTCCTAGCATTACTGTCCCTAGTGTGTTATTGGTTTCCCAAGTTCCTGTCGTGAGTTTATATAAGAAAAAAACCAAATACATAACGACTAGACTGCTCATTATTATAAGAACAGCTTTCAATGTCTTTATTTTGGACTTTAGTTCTGCTGTTGTTAATTCTTGTAGTTCTTTCTTTTTCATTTTGTTATAGTTAAGAAGTTAATAATCATAAATGCCATATCTGTCTTCATTTTACTCAAATGAGCTACAACATACTTGTAGGTATGGTTTTTCCACACTTATAAATTAAATATAATAAGATATGTGTAATTCTCCCTGCTTAAATATTCAGATCTTCGAACGGATTTCTAATCGGTTGGTTGATGAATTTTACCTTTCAGATCAGCATTGAGTTTACACGTTGTTGATTTGTCGCCAACTTACCGTCTCGTTGGTTTTATTAGACTTTCTTCTGACCCTTTAAACAAAAAACCGGCAAGGATTTACTCCCTGCCAGTTTTTCAAAAACCGACCGCTTACTTAGACTTAACTCAGTAAAACCCGTGGTACTATCTTAATAGTTAATCCTGATAGTTCGGGAGATAAATAGTTAAAAAGCACGAACCGCACGAACTCTACGCATGCCGTCCTTACTGGGGGCGAACTGGAGGCCAGTGGAGAAGAACTGGTTCCAAGCGAAGTTGGAATTGAGCTCGCTTGAACTCCAATAGAAGGCACTGGCAAAACCGCCAACATTTCCTAATCCAAGGACATTTCCTTGTCCAATATTTTGGTACATTAAGTTTAACTCAACTCTGCTGGGTAAATACCAATCGTCATAACCACCTAAAACTAAATCATCACAGATTTTCGCAGCATAGCTACCCTCTCCTTGAGCTTCAACAATAGCTGCTGTATTTGCCTTCCCTGTTCCCAAAGCATAACCTGTTGCCCCGGTTACTATAAAACTTCCGTTGTACCATTGAATACCTGTACTTTGGTCACTTGGAGCAGCAATTATGCCGTGGGTTTCATTTGCTAGATAACCCGGGTCACCAGGCTGTAAGATGTAAGCAATTATTCCCCCTTGATATGCATCACCTATTTTCAATGATTCTTCCGCACAAACAGGGATTAAGGCATAGCTTTCGCTAAATGTGATTGGTGTGCCCAATCCCTCCTGTACCACACTAAAGGAAACCTCATCGCAGCCGGTCCAGCCGTCAGCAAGCGGCACCGTATGGGTGACTGGGCTGCCTGAGCTCACTTCTGTGTATTCCACTTCATCGCCATCAATATCAATCGTAATAATGCCTTTTGCATCTGTTGGACCTGCCGTGATGGCATAGGTCACTTCCACGATAAAATGGGTTTCCGTATTGTAAGCGGTATAACTGACCGATTTTGTATTTACGCCAACACTGAGCGAAGCCATGTCGGAAACTGGATAGAAATCAGAACTTCCCGGTTCAATACAATCATCTTCACAAGATCCTGCCGATGTTAACCGCATGTTTGTGTTTAACATATCTGTATTAATCCCTTCGCTCAGGAGGTCTGCGTTGGTGATTTCCTGATCAGGCTGCATATCCGTCATACTTTCCATGTCACAGGATGCCAAAAATAAAATGGCGAGAAAAGGCAGTAGGAGCTTTTTCATGAGTTTTTGATTTTAAGGTTAGAAAATAAATAGTTTGTATTCTAAACTTAGATAAAAAATAAACCCCTGTCAATCACCTTTTTGGGGGGGTAAGCCTGTCCGGACCTTTGGGAAAGCATCTAAAAATCAGCATTTTTGGCTAACATTAGCCAAGAGACAGGTTGTATTAAACACTTGCCATCATTAAAATTAAAATCACATTTCTCAGATTACTTTAATAAGGCGTGAAACGTTTAGTCAATTCTCTTTTATCCCTGCGAAAAATGACTCCAGTAAGGATAAAGTATAACTTACCGGTTCATCCAATTTGACTGCCCAATCCCTTGCAATAACAGATTCAAAACCTCTTGATAAGTTATCTTCCAAAACCATGTAAACCCTTTCTTGTACCTTATCTGATTTTTTTATAATAGTGGCCGCTTCTCTTCCTAAAACTCTTGAAGCAATCAAGCGCTGACTTTTTTCTCCATCATCCTTCAAATTTTCAAGCAGGTCATAGTGATTATCCAAAATATGATCCCACATCAACATATTATACTTGGATATGATTAAAAGGATGTCACCAAGATCATTTTCTCTCTCCTCAGGCCTATCCGACCATGCAATCAATTTCAATATTATTATTCCATGTAGAGTAGGTATGTTTATCATTATCTCTTCAACATGAACTTGCGTTGGTTCAGACATGACTTCTTTTAATCCGAGTACATGAAGATCTGTTTGACGTTGATCAAAATTAGCAGTGTAATTTTCTTCAATTTCTCCGAAAGGCAGAACATCAATTACGATATCAAACTCTGGATGGCGAAATGTCCAAGGTGCAGTCACTTTTATAAATCCTTTCTTTTCTAAATCTTTTGTGAAATCTTCATATTCAGACTTAGAGCTAATCATGATAGCAAAATCTATATCCTTAGTACCTCGAGCAGGCTTTATCCCATCTTTAAGAAGCTCCAATGCAACCGCGGTGGCACCCAATAGATAATAGGGAATTCCTCTTGCTTTGAATGTTTCATCAAGTAAATCAAATACTTCTTTGAAATGGGGAATACCCAGTTCTTTATAACTCTTTGATATATCTGTCATAGATCAATTTGGCTGTTTCAAGGCTCCTCTTATCTCCATTGATTATTAGATCTGCATAGACCAATAGTGGTGGAGCATACCTTTCTTTTTCATTTCCTAATTTCCAGAAGGTTTCAAATACCTCAATTTTACCTGTTGGATCAGGCATTAGTCTTGTACCTTTGATAAATTCATTTTTTTTCAAATCTGTGAATAAAACAAATTTTTCAGGTCTCAGGTGATTAGTCAATAAATCTGCTCCTGGTTCTCCTCCCCATCTGGTTTTTTCTGTAGGTAGGTTGATCTCCTTCCAATTCATGTCTTTTGGCAGCCTAAATCTGCCTTGTAACAAAGCGGCTTTAAGGGTTGTCCTGTAGCCATTGATCCACTGGGCAATTGCCTCTTCTTTATTGGTCCACTGATAACCGGATTTATTTTTATTAACCAATAAACCGGCTGTCTTTAGACCTTTCAGCACTAAAGGAATATTTCCCAAAGCTACTCCGGCCTGCACTGCAAGTTCCCGCTGATTGATATTCAGATTTTGATTATCCACCAACAATTGGAAAAACACCTTTAATCCTGTCTTAGTAAATGCTCGATTGGTTTCCTCTTCCACACCCTTGAGTGTTGGAAACTTATCTATCCAAATGTAGTGGTCCTTGGTCCTGATATATGCATTTCCATTGGCCTCTAAATAGTTAATGCCCATCTCTCTAAGTAGATCCCTGTATTTGGGATAAATCCGGTAGGCAACTAAAAGAAAATTGGGGTACTTTTCGTTCAACTCCTGAAGGTTTCTTATGATATGCTCTCTAACTTCCTGCTTGACTTCCACATTGAACTTCAGATTTCCCTTAGGAAATTCTAAATTCAAATATGCATCCATAACTTTATCTCCATGGTATTCCCAATGACCGTTACCCTGAAGTAGCGGAGTGAACGTATGAATTGCCTGATCTAAAATTTCTTTTTCCTTCATGTTCACAAATATAACGTGTTCACGTGACGTGAACAAATAAAATAAATGAACAAATGGTTCTGATACCTTCCAAAGGTAGGAGTAGTTAAACTAATGTTGAGACAAAAGTTCAGAAAGAAGTTCAGAGAAAATTAACCAAATGAATCAAAAAGGATTTTGTTCTTCCTGATATCTGTCGGTTCCCTGCCTTTGATCTGGGACTTTCTATCATCCCATTTTAAAGGGTCTACATAAATCTTAGTGCTTATTTCTGAGCGGGTTCCATTGATGGTCACCCTAAGGTAAACAGGAGCGAGACCTTCTTTGTTGATCTTACTGGTATTAAGCCGGAAGTGGAGTGTTGGTGTAAACATAGCATCCATTTTTATTGAACTGCTAAATTATTTATATACAAGGGGTTATACCAGCGATTTTCCATAATCACCAAAAAGATCACCAGACAGAACAGGTCTCGATTGAAAAATGGATAGGTCTCGATTTTTCCGCAAATAATGCGAAAAATTTGATGTTTTTCGAAAAGTGACAAAATAAAAAAAGCCCCAAACGCTAAAATTTGGGGCTTTTCGAAAGATTTGATTCACTAAAAGCAGAGGAGGAGGGATTCGAACCCCCGGTACCTCACGGTACAACGGTTTTCAAGACCGCCGCGATCGACCACTCTGCCACTCCTCTAATTTAAACAACTCCTTTTAAGAATAAGGCAGACAAGTTTGCCACTCCTCTAGAAAGTCGTTGTTCTTTCGGATTGCAAATGTAGCCCTTAACTTTGAATTTACAAATGTCATTCACCCAAAAATCATTCCAAGGTGCTTAAATCATTGATTTTCTGAATAATTAAATTGTAAATTTATTAAGGTCTTTTATTCAACAGATTTTCTTGAATCTGATCTCTTTTTTTGGGAATTATTCAACACCTTTCAGGGTTGATGCCGAATCAATATCCTAGGTAACCGCACATTTCATGTGCGGCTAATCAAGATTAAACCACTTTGTGGTTTTGGGTCCATTTTTTATGATTTAATCCTCTCCTATTTAGTTATATTCCATATGATATATAGAAAGATAAAGGAATTCTGAAATTTGGGCATTAGCCATGAAGTGAATGATTTTTTTCAATCAGGTTATCTTTACTGATCAGAAAATTAGATTTTATAACAGGAAATCCTGTATTTTAATGGCCTATTAATTCAAAAAAAATGACAAAAACCACCACCTTCCTTTCTTTTGTATTGAGCTTTTCCCTCTTGGTCTCTTGTAGTCCAAAGGAAAATACCGGAAATCATGCAGATGCGCTTCCCCGCATCGCCATTGCAGGCATCGCCATTGAGTCCAGTACCTTTTCTCCGGCAGTAAGTGAAATGGATGCTTTCCGGGTCAGCAGGGGTGAAGAGATTTTTAACCTCTATCCTTTCTTTTCTCCGGATTCGACCAATAGAAAGCGTGCAAACTGGTTTCCGGCTTTGTATGCCAGATCCTTGCCGGGAGGTGCCGTGACCAGGGAAACCTATGAAGCCCTGGTCTCTGAGATGCTCGATAAGTTGCGTGAAAATGCGCCCTATGATGGGATGTTTTTTGATATCCATGGTGCCATGAGCGTGGTCGGACTGGACGATCCCGAAGGGGACCTGATCACCAGGATAAGAGAAGTGATCGGAGTAGAAACAATCATCTCCACCTCCATGGACCTGCACGGAAGCGTATCCTGGAGATTGGCGGAAAATACCGACCTGATCACCTGCTACCGCATGGCGCCCCATGAAGATGCCATGGAATCCAAAAAGCGTACGGTGGACAACCTGCTGGAAAGGCTGGAAACCGGCAAAGGAAAACCAGCCTATAAAGCCTGGGTAGCAGTACCTATTTTATTGCCGGGTGAAAAGACCAGCACACGGGTGGAACCGGCCAAAAGCCTGTATGACAAGGTAGCTCCTGTGGCCAATCAGGAAGGGGTAGTGGATGCAGGGATCTGGATAGGTTATGCCTGGGCAGATGAACCCAGAAACCAGGCCTATGTCATGGTGGTAGGAGATAATAAAGAAAAGGTCGAAAGTGGAGCAGAGTACCTGGCCAACAGTTTTTGGGAAGTAAGAAAGGAATTTGATTTTATTGCCCCTACTGCAAGCCTGAAGGAAAGTTTGGACAAAGCAGTGGCCAGCAAAGTACATCCCTTTATCATCAGTGATATGGGGGACAATCCCACAGCCGGTGGGGCTGGGGACGTGACTTGGACCTTGAATGAAATCCTGAAGCGGCCGGAATTTAAAACAGCAGATGGCCCTTCTCTGATTTATGCTTCTATTCCCGGACCTGAATTGATTGAAAAGGCTGTGGAGGCCGGTGTAGGGGCAACTGTGGAAGCCTATGTAGGCGCAATGGTAGATAACAGATATGCCCCACCCATCTTGCTCAAAGGAACGGTGATGGCCATTGAACAAGGTGACCAGCATGCTCAGACTGAGGCGGTGGTGCAGGTGGGCAGTGTTTCGGTGATAGTTACCAAAAGACGTAAACCCTATCACTATGAGGTGGATTTCACCAGTTTGGGATTGAATCCAAGAGAAGCGGATATCCTGGTGGTAAAAATCGGTTATCTGGTACCTGAGTTGTATGATATACGGGCAGATTGGATCATGGCATTGACTCCCGGAGGCGTAGATCAGGATCTGGAAAGGCTGGCATTCAAAAGGATCAACAGGCCCATGTTTCCATTTGACAAAAACATGGAAAATCCGGATCTGAGCGCCAAGTGGGTTCCGGTAAGCAAATAGAGCAATTAGCAATTAGCAAATTATCAATTATCAATTATCAAATCTGAGTATCCTTAATTCTACACGTAGGAAAATTTAATTTGGTTTAAAATCCCCTCGTACCGATAGCTATCGGCATCGGGGAACGGGATTTAGTCTTGGAAAAGAAGGGGGAGAGCAGAAA
>Ga0114946_10001170_pt1 | contig 17961 bp, 10 predicted proteins | sample WalLakDeSediment_FD_88676 | JGI IMG/M metagenome (GOLD analysis project Ga0114946, IMG submission 88676) | Lake sediment microbial communities from Walker lake, Nevada to study Microbial Dark Matter (Phase II) - Walker Lake 11/02/13 Deep Sediment | ecosystem: Environmental > Aquatic >...
GGTCGCCGACTTCGTCCGACGCACCGCCGAGCTCGCCGCGATCGCGGTCGCCTGGGCGGTGTTCCGGCGCCTGCGCCGGCGGCAACCCACGCACGTCACGGCGGCGCGGCTCGAGCGCATCGCGGCGTGGGCCGTCGCCGCCGCCCTGGGCATCTCCGGCGGCGTCACGCTCCTCCTCGCGCTCCGTCGGGTCGCCGACTTCGCGCCTGGCGGCGACGTCCGGCTCGGACTGCTCGTCGCCGTGCTCGGCCTGCTGACCAACGGCTGGTTCTGGCGGCGCTACGCGGCCTTCGCCCGCGAGCGGCCCGGGCGCCTCATCGAGGGCCAGCGCACGCTGTACCGCGCGAAGGTCGCCGTCGACGCCTGCGTGATCGCCGCGCTCGCGTCGGTGGCGCTCGCGCCCGGGGGTCCGGCGACCCGCTGGATCGACCTGGCCGGCTCGTTCGCGGTCGCCCTCTACCTGCTGTGGAGCGCGGGGCGAGCCGCCTCGGGCCGGGGCCCGGCGGCCGCGGCCGCCACGACCGTGGCGGGCGCCGCGGACACGGCCGCGCCGCCGCGGCCGGCTACCCCGCGCCGAGGTTGACGCGCGCGGGCCGATGCCGTACGCTCCCGATCGATGGGAACGCCACGTTCGCCCTTTCCCCAGCTCGCGTAGGACCGCCCGGACGCGCGAGCCGCGACCGACCCCTGCGCACCGCCCCGCGACCCCGCGACGGCGGTGCTTTCGTTTGGGCGCCCGCCTGACACGCGAAGAGCCGTCAGCCCCTAGGAGACGTATGAACGACGACACCCTCCACGCGATCGCCACCGCCCCCGACCTGCGCGAGTTGCAGGCCCTGCGGGTCCGTCTGCTCGGCAAGAGGGGCGAGCTGACCGAGGGCCTGAAGTCCCTCGGCGCGCTGCCGCCAGAGGAGCGCCGCGCCCGGGGCGCGGCCCTGCACGAGCGCAAGCGCGCCGTCGAGGCCGCGCTGGAGGCGCGCAAGGCGGCGCTCGAGCGCGCCGATCTCGACGCGCGGCTGGCGGCGGAGCGGCTCGACCTCACGCTGCCCGGCGAGCGCGTCCCTGCGGGCGCGCACCACCTGCTGACGCAGGTGACGAACCGCCTGCTCGACGTCTTCGCCTCGCTCGGCTACGAGGTCGTCGTCGGCCCCGAGTTGGAGGACGACCGCCATAATTTCGGCGCGCTCAACTTCCCCCCGGATCACCCCGCGCGGGACACGCAGGACACGTTCTGGACGACCGACGGCCGCCTGCTGCGCACGCACACGAGCCCCATGCAGGTGCGCTACATGGAGAGCCACGAGCCGCCATTCCGCGTCGTCGTGCCGGGGCGCGTGTTCCGCAACGAGGCGGTCGACGCCACCCACGAGGCGCAGTTCCACCAGCTCGAGGCGCTCGTCGTCGGCGAGCGCATCACGATGGCCGACCTCAAGGGGGCCATCACCGAGATGGCCACCGCGCTGCTCGGCTCCGGCACGCGCACGCGGCTGTTGCCGACCTACTTCCCGTTCGTCGAGCCCGGTGCCGAGTTCGCCATCTGGTGGCGGCACCCCAAGACCGGCCGCGAGGAGTGGCTCGAGCTCGGCGGCTGCGGCATGGTCCACCCGCGCGTCTTCGAGGCCGTCGGGTACGAGGGCGTCACCGGCTTCGCGTTCGGCTTCGGCATCGAGCGGCTGGCGATGGTCAGCTACCAGGTCAGCGACATCCGCGACCTGTTCCGGGGCGACCTACGGCTGCTCGAGCAGTTCCGGGGGGTGGCGTGATGCGCGTGCCCTACGGCTGGCTGGGCGAGCTGGTGGACGGGCTGCCGCCCGTCGAGGCGACCGCGGACCTGCTGGCGGGCCTCGGCCTCGGCGTGGAGACGATCCTTCACGCGCCCGGTGCACCGGCGGGCGTGCGGGTCGCGTCGGTGCTCGCGGTGGAGCCCGTCGCCGGCGCCCTGCAGCGCGTGGAGATCGACGACGGTGGCGGGCGGCGGACCGTGGCCTGCGCCGCGCCGAACGTCCGGGTGGGCATGCGGGCCGCCTACGCGCCGCCCGGGGCTCGCTTGCCCGGCGGTCAAGGCGCCCTGGAGGTGCGCGAGGTCGGCGGCGTGCGCTCGGAGGGGATGCTGTGCAGCCCGCGCGAGCTCGGGATCTTCGAGCATGCGGCCGGCCTCCTGGCGCTCGGCGACGACGCCCCGGTCGGGGCCGAGCTGGCCGAGCTGTGGCCCGCCGACGACGTCATCGAGCTCGAGCTGACGCCCAACCGGGCGGACGCCTTCAGCGTGCTCGGGGTGGCGCGAGACCTCGCGGCCAAGCTCGGCACCGCGTTGCGCCATCCGGCGGCGGGCCTCGAGGCGGTGGCCGGCGATCCAGCGATCGCGGACGGCCTCGAGGTCCGCATCGCCGATCCCGAGCGCTGCCCCCGCTTCAGCCTGCGGCGCGTCGACGGCGTTCGCGTGGGGCCCTCGCCGGTGTGGCTGCAGCGGCGGCTCGCCCTGCTCGGGCTGCGGCCGCGCAACGTCGTCGTCGACGTCACCAACCTCGTCACCTTCGAGCTCGGTCAGCCATCGCACGCGTACGACCTCGAGGCGCTCGAGGGCGGCGTGCTCGAGGTGCGTCGGGCGGCGCCGGGCGAGCGCCTCGTCACGCTCAACGACGACGAGCTGGCGCTCGACCCCGAGGACCTGGTCATCGCCACGCCCGACCCCGATGGCGGCAGCCGCGCCATCGGCCTCGCCGGCGTCATCGGCGGGCGCGACGACTCCGTGCGCGTCGCCACCACCAGCGTGGCGGTCGAGGTGGCCTCCTTCGAACCGATCGGCGTCAGGCGCACGGGCAAGCGCCACAAGCTCGTCACCGATGCCCGCATCCGCTTCGAGCGGGGCGTCGACCCGGCGCTGCCGCTGCCGGCGAACGCGCGGGTGACGGCGCTGTTGACCGAGCTCGCGGGCGGGCGGCCGCACCCCGGCGTGCGCTGGGTGGCCGCACCGGCCCCGGCCGCGCCCGCGATCGCCTTCCGGCCGGCGCAGGTCGGCTTCCTGGTGGACGTCGAGGTGCCGTTGGACGAGCAGCGGCTCCACCTGGAGCGTCTCGGCTGCACGGTGGACGTCGATGCGCCCGACCGCTGGCGGGTCGCGCCGCCCACGTGGCGGGCCGACCTCGAGCGCGAGGTCGACCTCATCGAGGAGGTCGCCCGGCTCCACGGCTACGAACACATTGGCAGCACCCACCCGCATTTGGCCTTCGTGCCCCCGCCGACCGATCCGACGCATCGACGCCTGCGGGAGCGCCTGGTCGGCGCGGGGATGGTCGAGGCCATCGGCTACGTCTTCACGAGCGAGGACGACCTCGCGCGGGCACGGGTGCCCGAGGCCCGGGTCCGCCTGAGCGAGCCGCAGGGCATCGAGCGCGCGGTCCTGCGGACCTCGCTGCTTCCGGGCCTGTTGGCCGTCGCCCGGCTCAACCGCGATGCCTCGCGGCTGGCGCTGTTCGAGGTCGGCCACGTGTTCCTCGACCACGAGCAGGAGCGCCTCGGCCTGCTGTGGCGAGGTCACGGCGCGTCGAGCGGCTGGCGGCCGCCGCAGGGTCACGACGTCTACGCCGCCAAGGGTGCGCTGGAATCGCTGGCCGAGGGCCTGGGAGCGAGCCTCACGTTGCGTCCGGCCGCGTTCGCGGACCTGCATCCGGGCGTCAGTGCGGAGGTCGCTTGGGAGGGGGCGCCGGTGGGTCGCTTCGGTCGGCTCCATCCCGAGGTCGCGGCGGCATGGGGCTGCGGCGACGTCGTCGTGGCCGAGTTGCGCCTCCCGCTGGAGGCGCGCCCGCCGAGGTTGCACGAGCTGCCGCGCCAGCCCTTCGCCGAGCGCGACCTCGCGGTCGTGCTCCCGGTCGACGTGGCGTATGCGGAGCTCGAGGCGCGCTGTGCCGCCGCGGCCGGGCCACGCCTGGTCGAGTTGTTCGCCTTCGACGTGTACCAGGGCCCGCAGGTGGAGACGGGGCACAAGAGCGTCGCCCTGCGCTTCCGCTTCCGCCACCCCGATCGCGCGCTCACCGACGCCGAGGTCGACGGCGACATGGCGGCGATCATGGCGGCGTTGCGCGACGCCGGGTATGCTTGGCGCACATGACCTGGCTCGACGCCGTCCTCCTGCTGATCGTCGCGGCCACCACCGCGGTCGCGGCCGAGCGACGGATCGCCGGACTGGTGGTCGGCGTCGGCGGGGTGCTGGCACTCCGTCCGCTGCTGGCGTTGGCGCAGCTCCAGCCCTGGCTGGGGATCGTCGGCGCGCTCGTCGTCGGTCTCGTGTTGGCCCTGGTGGGCCGGCAGTTGCTTCCCGCCGCACCACGCTACGCGCGCTGGCCGAGGCTACTCGGTGGCTTCGGCGGCGCGGTGCTCGGCTTCGCCATCGTCTTGACGTTGGTCACGTCGCTGCCGATCCAGCGCAACCCGGTCGAGCCGGGCCTCATCTACTACCCGCCGCGAGACCTCCCCGGCACGCTCCATCGCGCCGTGTCGGAGTCGTCGCTGGTCGCCTTCGGGCGCTCGGTCTTGCTCTTCCCGTTGCTCGATCCTCGGGGCGGCATCGAACCCGGCGAGCGCGCGGTGATCTCCGCGCTGCACTCGGTTGCGGTCGTCGGGGAGCCGTGGCGCTCGCAGACCGTGCGCGCCGAACCCTAAGCGACGCCGCGGCACCTCGCTTCTTTGGGAACCACGTAGAACGGGCGGGGTGGAATCCCACCCCGCCCGAGCCGTAGAGAATCAGACTTCAGTCGATGCCGACGTCGCCGCAGGCGACGATCGTGCTCATCTGGTCCGGGGCGAGGTGGACCATCAGCGCATGGGCGCTGCCGACGATCCAGGTGAAGGGGACGTCGACCTTCGTCGAGGACCAGCCGCTGTCGCCGTCGACGTTGTTGAGCGGGATGACGACGCCGCCCGCGCTGCCGCAGCGACCGGTGTGGAAGTGGATGGGGTGGTTGCCGCCGGCGGGCGTGCCCTCCAGGTTCACCTGCACCTGGCTCGTGCCGCGACCCATGTCGACGATCAGGACGCTGCCCGAGACGCCGCTGCCACCGACGGCCGCGAGGTCGTAGTACACGTAGCCGGAGGGCAGGGTCTGACCGGTCAGTGCCGCCAGGACGGCCTTCGGCAGCAGGACTGCATCGATCACGTGGATGACGCCGTTCGACGCCACGATGTCGGTCGCCACGACGTTCGCCTGGTCGACCCGAACGCCGTCGGTCGTCGAGACGGAGAGGTACTCACCCTGGACGGTGGCGGCCTTGCTCAGCGACACGACGTCGGCGGCGCGGACGTCGCCGGCCACGACGTGGTAGGTGAGGACGGCCGTCAGCAGGTCGACATCGGCCAGCACGGCGTCGAGCGCGCCCTCGGGCAGCGCCTCGAACGCGGCGTTGGTCGGCGCGAAGACCGTGAACGGGCCCTCACCGGAGAGCACGTCGACCAGGCCGGCGGCGGTGACGGCCGTGACGAGCGTGCTGAAGTCGTCGTTGCCGGCGGCGATGTCTACGATCGTCTGGGCGGCGCCCCAGGAGAGGACCGTGGCGGCGAGCAGGGTGGTGAGGAAACGCTTCATCTTGATGAACCTCCAGAGTGTGTCTAAGGTTTGTACAAGGTAAGGGTACGGCCGACCAGCACCCGGGAATGGATCGCAGGCTACGAAGTCGTGAAGGGCGTCAGATCAGGCCGCGCTGCTGCAGCAACCAGTACGCCAGCAGGCCGAGGGCGCCGATCACCAGCCAGCGCCGCAGGCGGCCACCACCCTTGGGTCCCGAGCCCGAGCTCCGGGTGCCGCCACCGAGGCTCGCGCGTGCGTCCTCGGCGTCGCGCCGGGCCGCGTGCCGCTGCGCGCGCCGCAGCGCCGCGACGCTCTTGCCGATCTGCCCCTTGCGGCGGTACGCCACCCCGAGGTTGTGGTGGGCGTTGGCGAACCCCTCGTCGACGCGGATGGCGCGCTCGTAGTCTTCGATGGCGCCGTCGACGTCGCCGGCCTCGAGCTTCACGTTGCCGCGGTTGGTCAGCCCTCGCACGTGGTTGGGGTCGCGCGTCAAGCCCGCCTCGAAGTGCGCGAGGCCGGTCGCGTCGTCGCCCTCGAGGACGGCAAGCGTGCCGAGCAGGATCTCCCGCTCGGCGGTGAACACGTCGCTCATCATCTCGGCGAGCGCCTCGCGCGCCGTCTCGGGCTCCCGCCGGTCGACCGCGGGGACCGCGACGGCAAGCCGCTCGAGGTCGGACCCGACCGCGTCCCAATCGAGCCAGTCGAACGGTTGCCGCTCCAGGCCGTCGAACCGTCGGCGCGCGCGTCCGATCGCCTTGGCGCGCACCGCGACCTCGACCTCGGCGAGCGCCTCGAGCGTGTCGACCGCGTCCGCGCCGCCCTCGGCGCCGCCGACCAGCCGCAGCGTGCGGCCCGCGAGGCCGAAGCGCCCGAGTCGCGCGAGCGTCCGCCAATCGCCCGCCGTGGCCAGGTGAAGCAGTGGGTCCGACGTCGAGGCGTCGGGCGGGGTGACGTCGGCGCCGCTCAAGTCGTTGCGTCCTCGTCCGATGTGGGGCCGCTGGCGAGGGAGCGGTAGAGGTCGTCGTACGCGCGGGCCGCGCGCCCCCAGTCGAAGCGCGCCGCCATCGCGGTCATCTGCATCGCATGCCAGCGGTCACGGTCGTCGTAAGCGCGGCGCGCCCGCGCCAGCGCCTCGGCCAGGGCGGGGGCCTCGGCCTGCGCGAACAGGAAGCCCGTGCGGCCATCGTCGATCGTGTCGAGGAGCCCACCGGTGGCGCGCGCGATCGGCAGGGTTCCGTAGCGCATCGCGATGAGCTGGGCGAGGCCGCACGGCTCGAAGCGGGACGGCACGACGAGCGCGTCGGCCCCTGCGTAAATGCGGCGCGCTAGGCCCTCGTCGTAGCCGATCCGGCCGCCCAGGCGGTCCGGGTGCGCCGCGAACCCGGCCGAGAGCGCGTCCTCGAGCGCGGGATCGCCGGCGCCCAGGAGGGCGAGGTTCCACCCCTGCTCGAGCGCCGCCGGCAGTGCACCGATCAGCAGATCGATGCCCTTCTGGTCGGCCAGGCGGGAGACGACGCCGAGGAGCGGGCGGCCCGGATCGAGCCCGAGTTCGCGGGACAACTCGGCGCGGCAGGCACCCTTGCCCGTGAGGTCGTCCGCGTCGTAGGCGCTGGCCAACGCCGCGTCGGCGGATGGATCGAAGGCCACGTGGTCCAGCCCGTTGAGGATCCCGACGAGGCGCGGCCCGAGGTCGGCGAACGCGCGCTCGAGCCCGTAGGCGACGGCAGGCTGCAGCAGCTCGCGGGCGTACGTCGGCGAGACGGTCGTCACGCGGTCGGCCGTGCGCAGCCCGGCGTGCAGCAGGTTGCCCTTCCCGTGCGGCGCCAGCGGCCCGGCCAGCTTGCCCGGCAGCCGGCCCCAGGCGACCACGTCCGCTGCGTCCGCCCAACCCTGGTACTGGGCGTTGTGCACCGTCAGCACCGAGGGCAGCCCCGAGAAGCCGGGCGGCAGCAGCGCCGCATGCCGCAGCAGCGCGGGGACCAACGCGGCGTGCCAATCGTGCGCATGGAGGACGTCGGGCGCGAAGCCAAGCCGGTCGGCGACCGCCGGCACGGCGCGGGAGAACAGCGCGAAGCGCCTCGCGTCGTCCGGGTAGCCGTACAGCGCGTCGCGCTGGAAGGACGGGTGACCCACGAACGCGAACCGCACGCCGCCCGCCTCCAGCGTCCCGACGCCGACGCTGACGCGACCCCCGTCGAAGGGGACGTCGACGTCGCCGATCCACAACGGTGGGGGTTCGGCCGCGAGGCGCGCGTACCACGGATGGACGACCAGGACGTCGTGGCCGAGCGCGGCCTGGGCCGCCGGCAGGGCGCCGAGCACGTCGGCCAGGCCACCGGTCTTCGCGAAGGGGACCGCCTCGGCGGTCGCATGGAGGAGCTGCACGCCCGTCAGTCTACCGCGAGCTCGCCCGATCGCTCCGCCGGGTGCCTCCGGGGGGGCGCCGCCCGGTCGCGGACCAGCGGCTGCAGATGCGCACCAGGACACGGTTCTCATCCCTGAGGGCACCTATACTGCCGCATGAACTTCTGCCCCCCCGTGCCCACCGGCTCGTGCCGCTCGGTGATCTCGTGAAGCGGCCCCTCTTCCTCGTCGTGCTGGTCGCCGGCCTGCTGACGACCGTCGTCGTGCAGGCGCAGCTGTCGCGCGACTTCGCCGGCGAGTTCCTCGGGACCCCCGGCGGTCGCGCCCTGGTACAGGCCTACGGCGCCCTGAAGACCGGCTACTTGGAGGACGTCGACGACGAGGTCATCATCCGGGGCGCGATCACCGGCATGATCGAGGCGGTCGGCGACCCCTTCACCTACTACCTCGAGCCCCGCGACGCGGCCCGGGAGCTGCAGGACCGCAGCGGGAGCTTCGAGGGCATCGGCGCGGTGCTCACCCCGTACAACCGGCAGACCGGCCGCGGCGTCGAGATCCTCAACGTCTACCGTGGTGGACCCGCCTACGAGGCCGGCGTGCAACGCGGCGACATCTTCCTCGAAGTCGACGGCGTGAACGTCGCCGACGCTACCACCACCGAGGTGGTCGAGCTGGTCCGCGGCCCCGGTGGCACGACCGTCCGCATCAGCTTCCTGCGCCCGGGCGAGGAGAACCCCGTCGTGTTCGAGATCGTGCGCGCCACGATCGAGATCGTCAACGTCTCGGGCGCGATCGTCGATGGCGACGTGGGGTACCTCCACATCAGCTCGTTCGGCAACCAGCTCGTCTACGAGCAGCTGCTCGAAACGATCATGCGCTTGCAGCTCGACGGGGCGAAGTCGTTCGTGCTGGACCTCCGCGACAACCCGGGTGGCCTGCTGACGCAGGGCATCCTGGTGGCGGACGAGTTCCTCGAGCGTGGCGACATCGTCTTCCAGCGTGCGCGCGGCGTCACGCAGCGACTGGCGTCCGCCGACCCGAGTGGCTTGGTGGATGCGCCCATGGTCGTGCTGGTCAACCGCAATTCGGCCTCGGCATCCGAGATCGTCGCCGGCGCCCTGCAGGAGAACGCCCGCGCGCTCGTCATCGGCGAGCGGACCTTCGGCAAGGGCGTCGCGCAGAGCGTCGTCTCGCTCGCCGACGGCGGCCAGTTCGCCTACACCTCGTTCGAGTGGTTGACCCCCGAGCGGCGCTCGATCAGCGCCGAGGGGATCGTGCCCGACGTGCTCGTGACCGACTCGCGGCTGGCCCAGACGATCTCCGTCGAGGGTCGCGGCGGCGACGCCGGCCAGACGATCACGATCCTGATCGACGGCGTGGAGGTCGGCAGCAGCGAGGTGGGCGAAGACGGCACCTTCCAGTTCGTCGCTCTCGGTCGGCGGCCGCAACTCTCCGAGATCCAGGGCGAGGCCCTGGTCGACCTGGAGGGCGACGACATCCTGCTCGAGGCGGTTGCCGCCCTGCGAGACGGCAGGGTGGCCGACGCGGGCGCGCGCTGAGCAGGTCGCGCGACTGGCGGCGGACGTCGTGCGACGCGCGTCGCACGACACCGGGTCGGCATCCATGATCGAGGTCGAGGGGCTGGTCAAGCGCTATGGCGTGCAGCTGGCGGTCGACCGGGTCGACCTGCGGGCACGCCCCGGCGAGGTCGTTGCCCTGCTGGGCCCGAACGGCGCGGGGAAGTCGACCACCATCCGCGCCATCACCGGGCTCCTGCGCCCGACCGCCGGTCGGGTGCTCGTGTGCGGCCACGACGTCGTGCGGGCGCCGCTCGCCGCCAAGGCGCGGCTCGGGTACGTGCCCGATCGCCCCTACCTCTATCCCAAGCTGACCGCGCGCGAGCTGCTGCGTTTCATCGGGCGGCTGCGCAACGTGAGCGACGGCGACCGGCGCGCGGACGCGTGGCTCGAGGCCTTCGCGCTGGCGCCAGTGGCGAACGAGCTGATCGAGACCTACTCGCACGGGATGCGCCAGAAGCTCACCTTTGCGGCGGCCCTGCTCGCCGAGCCGGAGGTGCTCGTCGTGGACGAGCCGATGGTCGGCCTCGACCCGCGGGCGGCGCGGCAGGTCCGTGACCTCATGCGCGGCCATGCCGACCGCGGCCACACGGTGCTGCTCACCACCCACGCGATGGACGTCGCGGAGGCGCTGGCCGACCGCGTGGTCGTCCTGCACCGAGGGCGCGTCGCCGCCGAGGGGGCGATGGCTGAGCTGCGTGCGACGGCTGGGGCGGGCGAAGACGACCTCGAGGCGATCTTCCTTCGTCTGACCGAGGAGGCGACCGACGGGCCGCCACCGTGGGGCGCCTCGGCCGCGGACGGTGGCGGGCCTTCCAACCGATCGGCCGCGCCCCACGATCGGGAGCGCGGGGGGTGAGCCGTGCGGGAGGGGGCCTGGTCGCCCTGCGGGCCCGGGCGTTCGCCCACGCCGTGCGGCGGGCGCCAGGGCGCTACCTGGTGGGCGCCTCCCTCATGGGGTTGGTCGCGTGGGGCACGGCCGCGCTCGTCGACCGCGGCGTTCGCTGGATCGATGCCTACCCGCTGATCGGCACCATCGCCGACGCCGCGCTGCGCCGTAGCGTCGAGGCGTTCGTCACCGTCCTCGTGTTGGCGGTCGCCTTCTCCGTCCTGACGACGGCCATCACGACGCTCTACACGGCCGCCGACCTGCCGCTGCTCCTCGCCTGGCCGATCCCCGCCGAGCGGGTGTTCCGACTCAAGGTGTTCGAGACCTACCTCGCGTCGGCCGTCCTCCCGGCACTCCTCACGCTCCCCGTGCTGGTGGGGCTGGGGACGGCGCGCGACGCGCCGTGGGGCTACTACCCACAGGCGGCGGTGGCCGTCCTGGCGCTCTACGCCCTGCCCGTCACCGCCGGGTCGCTGCTGGCCCTGTTGCTCATGCGTGTGGCGCCCGCCGGGCGCGTCAAGGAGGTGGCGACCGCTGCTAGCGTGGTCCTCGCCGCCGGCCTCGTCGTGGGCCTGCGGGCGCTGCGCCCGGAGCAGCTGGCGGAGCTGACGCCGGAGGAGTTCGAGGCCTTCCTGGCGGGCTTCGCGTCGCTCGACCTCGGCGCGTCGCCGGCCACCTGGGCCGGGGACGCCATCTGGAACGGCCTCTCTGGCGCAGTCTCGCCGGCGCTGCCGCTGCTCGCCCTGGTCGCCTGGGGCTCGCTCGCCGCGCTCGGCCGCGTCGCGGCATGGGCGTACCAGGTGGGTTGGGTCCGCTCGCTCGACGGGTCGTCGCGACCGCGCGACCCGCGGCCGCGGCCCGCCGCCTGGTGGGAGCGCCCGCTCGCCCGCTGGGGCGGCGGCGGCGCCGTGGTGGTCAAGGACCTGCGGCTGCTCATGCGCGACCCGACGCAGTGGTCGCAGCTGCTGGTGCTGGTGGCGCTCGCCGGCGTGTACCTCGTCAGCACGGCCAGCCTCGAGGTCGAGGGACAGCGCTTCCGCGACGCGCTCGGGACGCTCAACGTCGCCTTCCTCGGCTTCCTGCTGGCGGGCGTGGGCGTGCGACTGGCGTTCCCGGTGGTCTCGCTGGAGGGGGAGGGCCTGTGGTTCCTGCGCACGGGCCCGATCGGAGCCACCGCCGTGCTGGGGGCGAAGTTCGCGTACGCGATGCCGCCCCTGCTGCTGCTCGGGCTCGGGCTCGGGTTCGCCCAGGCGACCCTGCTCGATGTCTCGGTCAACCTGGCCAGCGCGTCGATCGTCGCCGGTGGCCTGGCCGCGATCGCGGTCACCGGGCTGGGCGTCGGGCTGGGGGCGGCCTACCCGCGGTACGACGCCACCCAGGCGGCCGAGGTCCCGGTCTCGCCGGGGGGGCTCCTGTACATGACGCTCGCGCTGCTGTACGCCGCCGGGCTGACGCTGCTCCTCGCGTACCCGGCGTGGACGACGCTCGTCGACCCGGCGGTGCCGGTGTGGTCCACGCCGGCGGGCCGGGTGACCGGTGCGCTGGCCGTCGCCTGGACGGCCGCGTTCGCCGGCGGCGCGCTCGCGTTCGGCCGCTGGCGGTTCGCTCGCTACGAGAGTGGGCGTGATTGACGGTCGCGATCGCGAGGTGGCGCTGCCGCCGCGACCGTCATTCGCCTGCGAGCTTCGGCCCGGCGCGCCGCACGTCGTCCGGCACCTGCGCCGCGAAGCGGCGGAAGTTGGTTTGGAACATGGCGGCGAGCTCCTGTGCCTGGGCGTCGTACGCCGCGCCGTCGCTCCAGGTGGCGCGCGGTTCGAGCAGCTCCGTCGGCACCCCGTCGACCTCCTGCGGCACCTCGACCCCGAACACCGGGTCGCGCCGCATCGGCGCATCGTCCAGCGCGCCCGAGAGGGCGGCCGCCACCAGCGCCCGCGTGTGCGACAGCTTCATGCGGTGGCCGACGCCGTAGGCCCCGCCCGTCCAGCCGGTGTTGACGAGCCACACCCGAACGCCGTGTTCACGCAGGCGGTCACCCAGCATCTCGGCGTAGCGGACGGCCGGCAGCGGCATGAAGGGCGAGCCGAAGCACGCCGAGAAGGTTGCCTGCGGCTCGGTCACGCCGCGCTCCGTGCCAGCGACCTTGGCGGTGTATCCCGACAGGAAGTGGTACTGCGCCTGCGCTGCGTCCAGGCGCGCGATCGGCGGCATGACGCCGAAGGCGTCGGCCGTCAGGAAGACGATCGTCGCCGGGTGCCCGGCTCGTCCGGTGCGGGATGCGTTGGGGATGAAGTGGAGCGGGTAGGCCGCCCGGGTGTTCTCGGTCTTGTGGGCATCTGCGAAGTCGATCACGCGCGTGATCGGATCGACGACGACGTTCTCGAGCACGGCCCCGAAGCGGGTGCTGGCCCCGTAGATCTCCGGCTCGGCGTGGGGATCGAGCCCGATCGCCTTGGCGTAGCAGCCGCCCTCGAAGTTGAACACGCCCTCGTCCGACCAGCCGTGCTCGTCGTCACCGATGAGCGTTCGCTGCGGGTCGGCCGACAGGGTCGTCTTGCCCGTTCCCGAGAGCCCGAAGAAGAGCGCGACTCGGCCGTTCGCGTCGTGGTTCGCCGAGCAGTGCATCGGGAGGATGCCGCGCAGCGGCAGCACCAGATTCAGCACCCCGAAGATCGATTTCTTGATCTCGCCCGCGTACTCGGAGTTGGCGATCAGCACGAGGCGTCTGCCGTAATCGACCGCGATCGCCGTGCTGCTGCGGGTCCCGTGGCGGGCGGGCTCGGCCCTGAACGACGGCAGGACGAGCACCGTCCAGCCCGTCGCGGGATCGGCCTCGCCCTCCCTCACGAACAGGTTGCGAACGAAGAGCGCGTGCCAGGCGCGCTCACCCACGACCCTGACCGCCACCTGCGCGGCGGGGTCGGCGCCCGCGTACAGCTGCTGGACGAACAGCCGCTTCCCGCCGGCCGCGTCGAACATCTCCTCCTGCAGGTGAGCGAAGTGCTGTGGGTCGAGCGGCTGGTTCACCGGGCCCCAATCGATCAGGTCCTCGGTGACGGCGTCGCGCACCACGAACTTGTCCTTCGGCGAGCGGCCTGTGAACTTGCCGGTGTCGGCGACGAGCGGGCCACCCTCAGCGATCGTCGCCTCGCCGCCGCGCACGGCGTACTCGTACAGCGCCGCCGGCAACGCGTTGGTCACGGGATCGATCAGCGGCAGCCGCAATGGGTCGGTGATGTCGTGCAGGAACTCGGCCATCGGGTCCTCGCTCTCGGGGGTCGACGGGCCGCGGCACGGCCATTGCGACGGCGGGACGCACCGGGTGTGCGGTCGGCCGCGGGCCGTCGCGCGATCGCAGCGAAGCGCGGGCGTGGCCCTTTATACCAAGGTGTCTGCGGCCGACCCGGAAGACCGGCCCGGCGGGTTCGAGCGCGGGCTCACCAACGCCAGGTGACGCCGAGGCGCGCGGTCGACCGCTCGGTGGAGAGGTCGAGGCCGAGCTCCAGGGCCCAGCCCGGCCCCAGGCCGTAGCGCCCGCCGATCGCCAGCGACGGCCCGCCCGTCGCCGCCGCGCCCGCGGCCACGTCGAAGCGCCCGGTCACGTCCATCGCGACCGGCCCCAACTGGTAGGAGAGCGCCACCTCGTTGCTGAACGCGTCTCCGCCCAGGGTCGATACGCGGTACGAGGCGAACACCTCGTCGCTGAGGTAACCGCCCAGGCGCAACGACACGCCGAAGGGGTCCTGGCCATCGATCAGGGAGGACAGCGCCGTCGTCCGCAGCTCGACCACCGCGCCGCCCAGCGCCTCCGACAGCGCCGCCTGGATCTCGCCGGTGATCAGCACGTCGACGGCCGTGTCGAGTGCGCTCTGCGCGACGGCGCCGGCGAAGCCGCCTCCCGCCTCGAGCCGGCCCAGCGTGAGGAGGGTCAGCAGTTCGAGCTCGGAGAGCGCCCGTGCACCGCCACCATCGAGTCCCTCGACGACGGCGTCGCTGGTCAGCACGGGGGTCAGGTCGAGGGTGAAGCCGTTGGCGCCGTCGATCGCCACGCCCTCGAGCACGAGCACCACCTCGAAGCGCTGGCCCGCGGGCGCCAGGAAGCGCACCGCCTCGCCGGAGGGGACGACACGCGTCTTGTCGAACGTGGCGCGACCCGCGACCCGCACGGCGGGGTACACCCCGCGCGTGGGGTCGAAGGTCGCGACCGCCTCCGTCAGCTCGAGGTCGCGACCGGCGAAGCGGACGACGCCCCGCAGCGCGGCCACCTGACCGCTGAGCTGCGGTGTGGCCGCCGTGCCACCCAGCGACAGGTCGACGCTCGCCTCCGCGTTGCCGAACGACTCGTTGAACGTCACCCGCTGTGGCGCCACGATCCTGACACCATCGAAACGGAACCGCTCGCGCGGGTCGCCGACCGGGGTCGGAGCGGCCGTCCGCGGTGCGGGGGCGTCCCCGTCGGCCGGCGCCGTGATCGCCGGCCGCGTGGCGACCGCGGCCCGCGTGGCCAGGTCGACGCGTGCCTCGCTGGCGTCGACGCGGCCGCCCAGCCGCACGCCGTCGACGTCGTCGGTCAGGCGCAGGTCGACGTCGAGTCGGGCGTCGGCGATCGCGAGGAAGGGGAGGGTGACGCTCAGGCCCTGCCCGCTGGCGCGCAGGTCGAGCGGTGCCAGCGGCCCCTCCAGCGTGAAGGGCGCTCCGAGCCTGCCGCTGGCGGTGAGGGCGGGCGCGACATCGTCGCTCCAATCGAGCTGCGCCGTGATGGCCTCGACGCGGCCCACGAAGGGGACGTCCAGGTCGCCGACGGCACGGGCCCTGAGGCCGAAGCCACCCTCGGGGAAGGGACCGATGCGCCCGCTGGTCGCAAGCTCCAGCCGGCCGGTCAGCGGCTCGAGCGCGACGATCTCGGCCCGACCGCTCCAGTCCTCGTCGCGGAGCGTGAAGCGGGTCTCCAGCAGCTGGTAGCTGGTGCCCGCGATGAGCAGCCGCAGGTCGTCGGTGCGCAGCGCCACGTCGGGCGACGCCGGCGTGCCGTGCGCGGTGATGACGAGGTCGCCCTCGGCCGAGACGCCGTAGCGCGCGAGGCTCGGCACCAGGCCGAGCAGCGGCCCGAAGTCGGCCGCCTGCGCCAGCAGCTCGAGGTCGAGCAGCTCGGGCGTGATGCGACCGCGCGCCTGCCACGTCCCACGCCCCTCGAACGCGGCCCGGCCGATGGTCAGCGAATCGCCGTCCCAGTCGACCGACAACTCGCCGATCGTCACGACGCCGGCGCGCTCGAGCTCGATGCGTTCGGCCGCGACCCGCAGGTCGTCCGGCGCGGCAGCACCCCACGCCCAGGCGCCACGCACGGCACCGGTGACCTCGGCCCTGACGTCCGAGGGCCCCACGACCGCCTCGACCCAGGCGTGCAGGGGGAAGCGCTCGAGGCGCACGAGCGTCGAGACGCCCGCCGGACCGACGTCGAACTGCGCGATCGCCCCCGCGAGTTCGAGGCGGCCGCTGCCGCTGATGCCCGTCGATCCCGCGAGGTCGGCCTGGAACTCGAGCCGCGCCGGGTCGGTGCGCCCACCGTAGGTGAGGGCCTCGCTGGCCAGCAGACCGAAGAGCCGGTCGCCCCGCAGCGTCGCGCTGCCTCCGACATCGCCCGAGATGCCGGGGACGCCGGCGATGCCCGTGAGGTCGAGCCCGACCACGCGCGCGTCGAACTCCCGCAGGGGAACCGTCGCGGGGCCCCAGCCGTTGGGCAGCAGGGCCGCGGCGTCCCAGCGGCCTACGGCCGTGGCGCTGCCGCGGGTGCCCAGAACGCTGGCGTCGAGAGAGAGGTGACGACCGGCGCCTGCGATGGCGAGCTCCACCGTGGCCGGCCCATCGCCCAGGGCGTCCGTCACCGTCGTGACGCGCAGCTCGCCGCCCCAGCCGTCTGGGTCGAGCGTCAGCCGACCCGCGGCGGCCGGCGGCCGGCGGTCGCCAGCGACGATGCCCACCACGTCGAGGGCGACCGCGACCGTGCCCGAGGCGGGCTCGAGGGTGGCGTCGACGCCCCACGGCGCCTCGCCGATCAGCGACAGCAGCCCGTCGCTCCAGCGCAGCGTGGCGACCACCGGGCGCGACCACGGCCACGCGCCGGCGAAGGCAAGGCCGTCGGCCAGGCGGCTCAGGTCGACGCGGAGGTCCAGTGAGGCGTCGGTGATGCCCTCGACGCGGCCGTCCACGGTCGCGACGACACCGTTCCGTGCGAACGACACCCCGTCGGCCACGACCCATGCGCCGTCGGGACCGAGCGCCCGCAGCGAACCGGTCCAGCCGCCGATCCCGCGCCACCACCAGCCCTCGTCCGTCACCTCGGCGATGGCGTCCAGGAGGGGCGCATCCGGTAGGGTCGCGGCCAGGCCCCCGCCGAGGGCCGGCAGCAGGACGCGCAGGGTCGAGGGCTCCGCCAACTCGATCCGCAGTTCGCCGACGTCCAAGGCGAGGGCGCCGTCGAGGCGCAGCGCCCCGCTTTGCCAGCCCCCGGTCACACGGACGAGGCCGGCGTCACCGCCGTCGATGGCGAGGTCGATCTGTGGCCACGCCTCGCCGCGCACGAGCAGCGGCGCCCCGTCGGCGGTCTCCAACGACGCGTCGACACGGGCGACGCCAGCGCGCCAGTCGGCGCTCAGGCGCCACGCCTCGTCGGGCCCGGCCTCGACGGCGATCGCGAACTCGGGCTCGGCGAGCGTGCCGGCAAGCGATACCACGGCATCGAAGGAGGTGTCCGCCACGCTGGCCCCGACGAGGCGGCCGCTCCCGGCCAGCGCACCGCCGTCGAGCGTGAGGGGCCACGCGACCTCACCCGTGAACGCACGACCCGTCACGTCCCCGCGCCAGCGGTCTGCCTCGCCCGTCGCATCCACGCGCAGGTCGAGCGGCCCGGCCGCCGTGTCGCCCACCCACGTCGCGGCGAGCTCCACGCCGCCCGGCCCCCCGCGGGCCACGAGCGACGCCGTGGTGTCGCCCACGGGCGTCGCCACGCCGTCGAGCGCCAGGAGCCAGCGCCGCAGGTCGGGGTCGAGCGAGCCCGTCGCGCGCGTCCCGGCCAGCGTCCACCCCGCCACGGCGTCGCCGGTGACGCGGCCGTCGCCCAGCTCGAGACCGCCGAAGGGGTCATGCTGCAGCAGCAAGCTACCGTCAAGGTCGAGCCAGTCGACCTCCGATGCCACCATCGCCGCGGCCGCCACGCCGACGCTCGACTCGACCATGCAGCCGAGCATCACCTTCATCCCCAGCGACCGCGCGCGGCGGATCATGCGCAGCGCCGGGCCGATGCCACCGCACTTGGCCAGCTTGACGACGACGCCGTCCACCACGCCCTCGAGCATCGGCAGGTCGGTCTCGAAGACTGCCGACTCGTCGGCCATGATGGGCAGGCTCGAACGCTCCCGAAGCCAGCGCAGCTCGGGCAGCATGCGGGCCTTGAATGGCTGCTCCACCAGCTCGACCCCCAGGCGCTCGAGCTCCGGGATCAGCGCCAGCGCCTGCTCCGGCTGCCAGCCGGTGTTGGCGTCTACCCGCAGCGGTCCGCTGAAGACGGCGCGCAC
>Ga0114946_10001171_pt1 | contig 17959 bp, 16 predicted proteins | sample WalLakDeSediment_FD_88676 | JGI IMG/M metagenome (GOLD analysis project Ga0114946, IMG submission 88676) | Lake sediment microbial communities from Walker lake, Nevada to study Microbial Dark Matter (Phase II) - Walker Lake 11/02/13 Deep Sediment | ecosystem: Environmental > Aquatic >...
AGCCTGGGCAAGCTCGAGCTCGATCTCATGGGGAGCCACCAGATGACCGAGCGGCAGGTGCTCGACGCGGTCATGGCGGAGGCGATCGCCACGGTCTTCGAGGAATACGTGGAAGCGCACGGGCTCGACGAGATCGCCCGGGTCTTCAGCTCGGGGGTGAAGGTGGAGGTCGGCGACATGGTGCCGAGCGTCGCCTACGAGGGGATCGTGTCCGAGGTGCCAGCAGTGTGGGAACGGGCCTTCGAGGTCAACGCCGCCCGCGATCCGGCCGTGCGGGCGAGCTGCATCGAATTCGTACTCGCCGGGCTCTACGCGACCGAGCGGATCTCGCGGCTGCAGAAGCACGGGAAGACGGTCTACGACACGGAAGGATTCCGCTGATCCCCATGCCAACTCGCGATTCATTGGGCGGGATCGTCCACACCTATCAGCGGTACGATCCGCAGCGGATTCCGCCGCCGCGGACGCCGGCCCCTGACGTCGTGTCGGGGTTCATGGAGCATCTCCTCGAATTCGGCGAGGTGGCCGATCAGGAGTTCACCGCGGAGCAGCTGGCCGCCGCGATCGATCTCGATCCGGCGGAGTTCGCGAACCTCGGGCCATCCCTCGATGTCCTCAAGCGTCGGCTGGAAGAGGCGCGGCGGAAAATTCTCGAACGCTACGAGACCGACAGCGTTCAAAAGGCCGCGCGGCGGCAGTTTCGCGACGCGGCCGCCCGGGCCGAGCCGCCGCCCCGGCTTCGCGAGGAGTTCACGCGGGCCGTCCGCGAGGAACAGATCCGCCGTCTCGAACGGCTCTGGTACGCGCAGGACGACGATCAGAGCCGCTTTGGCGGGCAGCTCGCCGGGCTCATCGACCGATTGGGCGAGGTCTATGAGATCGACGAGCTGGCCGCGAAGTGGACGTTCACGGGCCGCGAACGGCTCACGGTCGAGCAGGCGCTCGAGGTCAAGCGGGAACTTGAAGAAATCGAGCAGTTGCTCCGGGACCTCGAGGAGGCGGCGAAGTCGGCGCAGCTCTACCGACTCAATCTCGAGGCGCTCGGCCGCTACGCCGAGGAGGGTGACCTCGACGATCTGGCCCGGCTCCGCGAGCAGGTGCAGGAGATGATCGAACAGCTGGCCAATGAACAGGGGCTCCGCCGCACGGGCAAGGGCTACGAGCTGACGCCCAAGGCGCTGCGGACGTTCCAGGGCCGGCTGCTCGAGCAGATCTTCTCGTCGCTCGAGGCCTCCCGGACGGGCCGCCACCAGGTGCCGGTGACCGGGGATGGCGCCGTCGAGCTCGTGCCGACGCGGCCCTACGAATTCGGCGATTCCGTGGCCCACATGGACATCCCGGGGTCGCTCGTCAACGCCATGCTCCGCCGCGCGGCGGCCGGAGCGGAGGGGCCGCTGCGGCTGGATGCCCGCGACATCGAGGTGCACCGCACGCGGAACACGCCCACCTGCGCCACGACCGTCGTGCTCGACATGAGCGGGTCGATGCGGTACGGCGGGCTGTACGTGAGCGTGAAGCGGATGGCGCTGGCGCTCCAGGGGCTCGTACAGCGGGAGTTTCCCGGTGACTTCCTCCAGTTCATCGAGATGTATTCGTTCGCGAAGCCGCGGCCGGCGGGTGACATCGTGCGGCTCCTTCCCAAGCCGGTGACGGTCTTCGACTCCGTCGTCCGTCTGCGGGCCGACATGGCCGACCCCCGGATGAGCGAGGCCGACATCCCGCCGCACTTCACCAACATCCAGCACGCCCTCCAGCTCTCGCGGCAACACCTCGCCCGCCAGGCCACGCCCAACCGGCAGGTGATTCTCATCACCGACGGCCTGCCAACGGCCCACTTCGAGGGGAGCCAGCTGTTCCTCCTCTATCCGCCCCATCGGCGAACCGAGGAGGCGACGCTCCGGGAGGCGCGGGCCTGCCGCCAGGAGGGCATCACGATCAACGTGTTCCTGCTCTCGGGCTGGTCGCAGTCGCGGGAAGACATCCAATTCGCCTACCGTCTGGCCGAAACGGCGCAGGGCCGCGTGTTCTTCACCGCCGGCCGCGACCTCGACCGCTTCGTCGTCTGGGATTATCTGGCCCGCCGGCGTTCGATCATCGGCTGAGTCCCGTTACCGATGGCGGCGCCGCTCGCGGACGAGCATGACGGTCGAACCCGCGGCGGCGAGTCCCGCCCCGATGGCGAGCGTCCAGAGCGGGACGATCGTCTCCCCCTGCCCTGCTCCTGCCGCCCCGTCGATGGGCCCTGGCTCCCTGGCGGTGTCGGCCAGGTCGGTCGCCGGGAGCCCCTCGAGCCGCCGCTGCCGTTCGATGGCCGCCTGTTCGCGTCCCAGGAACCGCCGTTCCAACTGCCCCTGTCGCTTCGTGAATTTGGGCGCGATCAAGCCGAGGCCGACCAAGGCCATGACGGAAAAAAGCAGGCCCCAGAACCAGGGACTGTCGGTCAGAGAAGGGGGCTGGTTTTTCGCGGGCTGGGCCCCGGTTTCGGTTGCTTGTGCAGCGCTCATTTATTACCCATTATTTTTCGCATGCCTACTTGTCACAAATCCGATACCCGGTACAGTGAAGGTATGCGGCAATCCACGCCACAACCAGTGTCTCCGTCGGAACCTCGCTCAAGCGATGAGGGGGTGATCGATCTGCTTCGGCTCCGGGATGCCCTCGGGATCGGTGAACTCGCCGAGTCGCTCGGCGTCACTGCGACGGCCGTGCGGCAGCGGCTCGACCGGCTCATGCGGGCCGGGCTCGTCGAACGGTCGACGGTGTCCAAGCCCCGAGGGCGGCCTGCGCATGCCTACCGTCTTACGGAAGCGGGCCACCGGTTGGGCGGCGACAATTTCCGGGATCTGGCCCTGGTCCTGTGGCGGGAAATCCGGGGTGTCCGCGATCCTGCGGTGCGTTCGGGACTGTTGGGCCGCATCGGCTCGGCCCTGGCGGCCACCTATCGCCCGGCAATCCGCGGCTCCGCCGTAGTCGAGCGTTTGGAGAGCGTGGCGGCGATCCTCCGGGAGCGGGATATCTGTTGCTCGGTGGCGATGGAAGGAGACCAACGGCTTCCGGTGCTCACGAGCCACGCCTGCCCGTATCCCGATCTGGCTGAAGAAGACCGAGGCATCTGCGCTGCGGAACGGCTGATGCTTCAGGATCTTGTCGGCACGGAGGTACGTCTCGACGAATGCCGGCTCGATGGCGGAACAGTCTGTCGGTTCGTCGCCGGGGGTTGCCAGACGGGCAGTGAACGCGTCGAATACGACCCGGTTTCCCTTACGGAATCGGGCAGTTCCCCTGCCGGTTGTGACCGCCCCCCCTTCCCCGCATCCTCGCTCCGGAGCCACTCGCCATGACCGTCACCACCCTCCAGCCCACGCCGTTCTCGCCGGGAGTCGCCCCCCAGGGGGCCGGCCGCCCCTGGATCGAGGGCCGGTTCGAGGAGAACCTCGTGCTCACGTCCGTCGAGCAGGCGATCAATTGGGCCCGCCAGTCGAGCATCTGGCCGATGACGTTCGGCCTGGCCTGCTGTGCCATCGAGATGATGGCCGCCGGTGCGAGCCGCTACGACATGGATCGGTTCGGGGCGGGAGCGTTCCGGGCCACGCCCCGGCAGGCCGACCTGATGATCGTGGCGGGCACCGTCACCTACAAGATGGCCAGCCGCGTCCGTCGACTCTACAACCTCATGCCCGATCCGAAGTACGTGATCGCGATGGGAGCCTGCACCACCGGCGGTGGCCCGTACTTCAAGTGGGGCTATCACGTGGTGAAAGGTGTCGACCTCGTCGTGCCCGTCGATGTCTACGTGCCGGGCTGCCCGCCCCGTCCCGAAAGCCTCCTCGAGGGGCTGATGCGGATTCAGGACAAGATCCTGGGCCAGCGGATCGCAAAGCAGAAGGGGGCCGCCGGCAAGATCGCCGACGAACTCCCCGTGCCGCACCATTCGGGCTACGTCGCGCCGGCGACGGGTGAAGGAGAGCTCGTGTTCGACCACCAAAAGATCACGGGCTGACGCGGTAACGAATTGTCGCGGACATACATTGTTACTGAGAACTGACCGAAAACGGATCATTACGCAGTTGATACCTAGGCAGTGGATACCCAGGCAGTGAGCGCACAAGCGATGGAACAGCTCGTCATTCGCGACCTCCATGTGGCGGTCGAAGGACAGGAAATCCTCCGGGGAGTCGATCTCACGATCGGCCGGGGTGAGGTGCACGCTCTCATGGGCCCCAACGGCTCTGGGAAAAGCACGCTCGGCTTTTGCATCATGGGACATCCCGGCTACGAGGTAACCGCCGGAACCATCGAGTTGGTGGCGGCCGACGGCTCGGTCCGCGACGTGCTGGCCATGGAGCCCGACGAGCGGGCTCGGGCGGGGATTTTCCTGGCGTTTCAGCGGCCGATGTCGATTCCTGGCGTGCGGCTGGCCGAGTTTCTCCGCCACTCCGTCACGAATATCCGCAACCCCGACCGCAAGGAGGGGGAAGAGCTGATGCCGATGCGGGAGTTCCGGGCGGAACTCAAGGCCAAGATGGCCGAGTTGTCGATGGATCCGGAATTCGCGAAGCGGTATGTCAACGACGGGTTCTCCGGCGGCGAGATGAAGCGGGCCGAGATTCTCCAGTTGGCGATGCTGCGGCCCCGGTTTGCGATTCTTGACGAGACCGACAGCGGCCTCGATGCCGATGCCGTGCGGCTGGCGAGCCAGAGCATCGCCACAATCGGCGGCGCCGAGATGGGCATCCTCATCATCACCCATCACGAACAGCTCCTCGAGCACAACATCCCGTTGCGGACGCACGTGATGCTCGGCGGTCGGATCGTGGAGTCGGGCGGCCCCGAGTTGGCGGCCGAACTGCACAAGCGGGGCTACGAGCGGATCCGCGCCGCCTATCCGGAGGCGGCCGCGGTGGAGCGGGCGATCGAAGACAGCCGGGCGGCGGCAGCAACCTGAAGTAGCAACCTGAAAGCAAGCGGACCGACGGAGGAAACCCCATGTCCACAGCACTCGATGAAGCGACCGACCTGAAGCAGGTCGAGTTCAACAAGTACGACTTCCGGACCGACACGCCTTCGGTGTTCAAGTCGCGCAAGGGGCTCGACGCCGAGATCGTCGCCCAGATTTCAGAGATGAAGCAGGAACCGGGCTGGATGCGGGACTTCCGCCTCAAGTCGTTCGAGATCTTCGAGTCGAAGCCGATGCCCGCCTGGGGCGGTCGGCTGGGGATCGACTTCCAGGACATCTACTACTACCTGAAGCCGACCGATCATCAGGGCAAGACCTGGGACGACGTGCCCGACGCCATCAAGCAGACCTTCGACCGCCTCGGCATCCCGGAGGCCGAGCGGAAGTTTCTCGCGGGCGTGAAGGCCCAGTTCGAGAGCGAGGTGGTCTACGGGTCGCTCCAGGAGGATCTTGCCAAGCAGGGCGTGATCTTCACCGACACCGACACCGCCGTCCGCGAGCACTCCGACCTCCTGCGGGAATATTTCGGCACGATCATTCCTCCGAGTGACAACAAGTTCGCCGCGCTCAACTCGGCGGTCTGGTCGGGGGGCTCGTTCATCTACGTGCCCAAGGGGGTGAAGATCGAGTTCCCGCTTCAGGCTTACTTCCGCATCAACGCGGAGAACATGGGGCAGTTCGAGCGGACGCTGATCATCGTCGACGAGGGGGCGCAGGTGCACTACGTCGAAGGCTGCACGGCACCGATGTATTCCTCGGAAAGCCTCCACTCCGCCGTGGTGGAGATCATCGTCAAGCGGGGCGGCCGCTGTCGCTATACGACGATTCAGAATTGGGCCAACAACATCTACAACCTCGTGACGAAGCGGGCCATGGCCTATGCCGATGCCACGATGGAATGGGTCGACGGCAATCTCGGCAGTCAGCTGACGATGAAATACCCGGCCGTCTACATGATGGAGCCCGGGGCCCGCGGCGAGATCCTTTCGATCGCCTTCGCCTCGGCCGGACAGCATCAGGACGCCGGTGCGAAATTGGTGCACTGTGCCCCGAATACAAGCGGGCGGATCGTTTCCAAGAGCATCTCGAAGAACGGCGGCCGGGCCAGCTACCGGGGCCTCGTGAAGGTCGAGCCGGGGGCGAAGAAGAGCCGCTCGAGTGTGGTCTGCGACGCCCTCATCCTCGATGACAAGAGCCGCAGCGACACCTATCCCTACATCGAGGTCGAGGAGCAGGATGTCTCGATCGGCCACGAGGCGAGCGTGTCGAAGATCGGTGAGGAGCAGCTCTTCTATCTCATGAGTCGGGGCCTGACCGAGGCCGAGGCCAGTGCGATGATCGTCGGTGGCTTCGTCGAGCCGCTCATCAAGGAGTTGCCGATGGAATATGCCGTCGAGATGAACAAGCTGATCCAGCTTCAGATGGAAGGGTCAGTGGGGTGAGCAGCATGACTGCCAGCACGCTCCCGGGCGGCACGATCCAAGAGAGCACCGCCGCGGCCGCCCGCTTCGATGCGGCCGGGCTCGAGCGGCTGGTCGCCACGGTGGCCACGGCCGACTGGGTGACGTCCCTGCGCCGCCAGGCCTTCGAACGGCTCGAAACGCTCGGGCTTCCCGATCGGCGGAGCGAAAACTGGATGCGGACCGACCTGCGGATGTTCAAGCCGCAGGCGTGGGGGCTGCGAGACTGGGACGTGCGGTCGGCCCCCGCGGCTCCGCCGCCGGCGCTGCTCGCCGAAGCGATCCTCTCCGGTGAGTTCATCGAATCAGGCGGGCTCGGCGAATCGGACGCCGGATCGGGCCGCCGGACGGCGGGGGCTCTGGCCGGCCGCTTCGCTGCGGTCGATGGCCGCGTGGTGCAGGACGAGCTCGATCCGAGTCTGGCCGCTCGAGGGGTCGTGTTCGGCTCGGCCGAGCGGCTGCTGGCGGAGCGGCCCGACGCGCTCAAGCCCCACTGGTTCTCCGTCATCGACTCGGCGTCCGACTGGTTCGCGGCCCTGCATGCCGCCTTCCATGCCGCGAGCGCCGTGCTCTACGTGCCGCCGCGGGTGAAGATCGTCGAGCCGCTCCATATCGTGGCCGGGCTGACCCCCGGAGGCGTCGACACGTCACACGTGCTCGTCGTGCTCGATGAAGGGGCCGAGGCGACCGTGCTCACCGAAACGGTGGGTGGTGGTGCTGGCGGTGTCGATTCCGGCCTGCATGTCGGTGGCACCGAGATCGTCGTCGGCGAGAACGCCTTCCTGCGGATGGTCAACCTGCAAAACTGGAACACCGGCGTCTGGCACTTCGCCCGGCAGAAGGCGGTCGTCCGCGGCGGCGGCCGGCTGCAGTGGACGCTCGGTGCCCTCGGCAGCCGGTTATCGCAGGTCGCCCAAGAGGTGGCGCTCGTCGGTCGCCATGCGGATGCCCAGGTCAACGGCGTGATGTTCACCGAGGGGCGGCAGCAGCTCGTCTACAACACGCTGCAGCACCACGAGGCGGCGGCCTGCAAGAGCGACCTGCTCTACAAGGGCGCCCTGCAGGACAAGAGCCGGCTCGTCTGGCGGGGCATGATCAAGGTCGACAAGGCCGCCCAGAAGACCGACGGCTATCAGCGGAACGACAACCTCATGCTGTCGAACACGGCGCGGTCCGACTCGATTCCCGGCCTGGAGATCGAGGCGGACGACGTGCGGTGCACGCACGGGGCCACGAGCGGCCGCGTCGATGCCGAGCAGGTGTTTTACGCACAGGCCCGCGGGCTCACCGCCGACGAGGCCGCACGGCTCGTCGTGGCCGGCTTCTTCCAGCAGGTGTTCGACCGGATCACGATCGCGCCGGTGCGGGAGGCCCTCGCCCGCGCGATCGGCCAGCGGATTCGGCGGATTTCCTGAAGGCTGTGTTCCTGATGTGTGGGTTCCTGATGTGTGGGGACCGGCAGTCTTGCCGGGTCAGTGATGGCTGAATTCGTGCGTGTGATCGACGTCGTGGATGTACCCGATCCGGGAAAGACGCTCGTCGAGGTCGATGGTGAGATGGTGGCCCTGTTCCACGTTCAGGACGGCTGGTACGCCATCGACGACGTCTGCACCCACGATGGCGGCCCGCTGGCCGACGGTGAACTCAGGGACTTTCGCATCGCCTGCCCTCGGCACGGGGCGAAGTTCGACATCCGCACCGGGGCGGCCCTCACCATGCCGGCCGTGCGTCCCACGCGGGCCCACGACGTGAAGGTCGAGGACGGCGGCGTCTGGGTGCGGCTCCGCGAAGCGGCGGCCGCACAGGGCCCGGCTGCCGCTGGTCATGGCGCCGCTGCTCATGGCGCCGCTACTCATGGCGATTCGGCGCCGGACGGCAACGTGGCTGGTCTGCCAGCGGCCGGCACGCCCGCGGCAACTCCGGTCTCAGCGGGTCTCGGGGAGTCAGGGTCGCCGGCGGCAGGCGTCGCATCACCCCCCGCAAACGGAGCCGCCTTGGTGAGTGGACAGCCGCTGTGCGAGGACGCCGTCCGGGAGATTCTCAAGGAGGTCAAGGACCCCGAACTCTTCGTGAACATCGTCGACCTCGGCCTCATCTACGGCGTCACGCTCTCGGACGCGGCCGAGGCTCCCGGCAAACAGCATGTGGCGGTGGACATGACGATGACGAGCCCCGCCTGCCCCGCCGGCCCGCAGCTCATCGCCGACACGAAGCGGGCCCTCACGCAGCGGCCGGACGTGTCGGCCGTCGAGGTGCGGATCGTGATGGATCCGCCGTGGACGCCCGATCGAATGACCGAAGCGGCCCGTGATCAGCTCGGGATTTTCTGACGGCTGGCGGATGAAGCTTCTGGTTTATGAGTGGTGCACGTCGGGCGGGCTGGAGGGCTCCGGCGACAGCGCACTTTCGCCCGAAGGCCGGCTCATGGCCCGGGCGGTCGCGGTCGACGCGACGCGCGTCGCCGGGCTGGAGATCGAGGTGCTCGTCGCCGCTGACCAGCCGCTCGACCTCCCTGCAGGCGTGACGGCCCGGCCCGTGCCGCCAGGGAGTGAGCTGAAATGTCTCTCCGCCGCGAGCAGCGGCGCGGATTGGACGATCGTCATCGCCCCCGAGACGGATGGCATCCTGGCCGACCGTGTGGCCCGGTGCCGGGCGGCCGGTGGACGCGTCCTGGCCGGTAGTGGCTCCTTCATCGACCTGGCTGGTGACAAGCAGGCCACGGTGAACGCCCTCGCGGCGGCCGGACTGCCTGTTCCGGCCGGCACCGTGCGGCCGGCGCATGCGGCCTGGCCGGCCGGCTTTCGCCGACCGGCGATTCGCAAGCCTCGCGACGGCGTGGGAGGCGAGGATTGCTTCATCGTGCGGCCGGGTGATTCCTGCCCGCTGACTGCCGCGCATGACGAGCGGATCGAGGCGTTCAGCGCGGGCCTGTCGGTCGGCGTCGCCTGCATCTGCGGCGGGCGGACGGTCGTGCCGCTTCCCCCGCTCGAGCAGCTGTTCGCGGACCTTCCGGGCGGGGGCAGCGGCTACGCCGGCGGCCGGCCGGTCTCGGATGCGTCGGCCGGGGCCCGGGCCCGGGCCCTCGCCGCGCGGGCCGTCCATGCCGTCGCGACCGCGGCCGGCGCTGGCCTGCCGACGGGCTGGGTGGGAGTCGATATGATCCTGGGCGAACGAGCCGATGGGCGGGACGACCGTGTGCTCGAGGTCAACCCGCGGCTCACGACGTCGTTCGTGAGCCTGGCAGCCGGAGCGACCGTGAGCCTCGTCCAACTCATGATCGCCGCCGCCTCCGGGCAGCCGTTGGCGGCCGCGGCCGATTGCTGCACGCCCCGAAGTTTCCGAGTCGCCAGTGATGATGCCATCCTCTCCGCCAACGTCGGATCTCCTCGCGGTTGACGTAGGGGGCGCGAACCTCAAGGCGGCCGACGGTGCCGGCTGGGCGCATGGCGAACCGTTTCCCCTCTGGCGGGAACCGGAGCGGCTGATCGAGATGCTCTCCCTGCTCGTCGGCCGGCGGAGGCTCGAGCGGCTCGTGGCCACGATGACCGGCGAGATCGCCGACTGTTTCACCTCTCGTGAAGAGGGCGTGGCCCACATCGTCGCCGCCGTGGAAGCGGCCGCCGCCGCGGCCGGCGCTACACCCGGCATCTATCTGCTCGAACGGGAGGCGGGCCTGCCGCTCCGGGGCCGGATCGCCCCTCCGGCCGAGGCGGTCGACCGGCCGCTCGCTGCGGCGGCGAGCAACTGGCACGCGGTCGCCCGGCTGGCGGCTGCATTCGCCCCCACGGGGCGGTGCTTTCTCATGGACATCGGTTCGACGACGACCGACCTCGTCGCCATCGCCGATGGCAGGCCGGTGCCGCTGGCCGAGGACGACGCAGGACGGATGGCCACGGGGGAACTCGTCTATACGGGGATCGAGCGGACGCCTGTGGCCGCCATCGTGCGATCGCTGCCCCATGGCGGCAGACGACGGCCCGTTTCAGCCGAGCGGTTCGCCGACTCGCGCGACGCCTGGATCGTGGTCGGGGGGCTTCCGGAAACGCCGCAGTCGTGCGACACGGCCGATGGCCGTCCGGCCACCCGCGCGGCGGCCCAGGCCCGGCTCGCCCGAATGATCCTCGTCGAACCGGCCGGCTTTTCCGCGACCGATGCGGCCGTGGCGGCCACATGGATCGTGACGGCGCAGGCCCGGCTGGTCGCTCGGAGCTGTGAGCGCGTGGCCCGCAGCCATGGGTGGCGGCCGACGAGCGTCGTGCTGTCAGGCCACGGAACCCCCCTCGCCCGACTGGCGCTTGATCACCTCGGCTGGCAGCCGGCGCTCGTCTCGCTGCCGGAGCGACTCGGGCCGGCGATCTCGCGGGTGGCACCCGCCCATGCGCTGGCCCGCATCGCCCGGGGAGATCTCGCATGAGCAGCCACTGGGATCAGGGCGTTCTCCGGGAGCCGGCGGCCCCTGGGCCGGCGGCGACACCGCTGGTCATCAAGGTTGGCGGGAGCCTGCTCGCGCGGCCGGAGTGGCCAGACGAACTCATCGCGCTCGTCGGTCAGGTGACGCGACCGGGGCTGCTCGTCGTGGGGGGCGGTCGGATCGTCGACGCGTTGCGGCGGATCGATGCCACGACCCCCCGCTCGCCCGAAATCATGCACCGGCTGGCGATCGATGCCCTAGGGCTCTCCGCGCGTCTGGTGTCGGATGCGCTCGGTCTTCCCCTGGCGGTAGCCCCGTTGCCGGATGCCCGGCTCGCGGTCCTCGATGCCCCCGCCTGGCTCGATGCCGGCGACGCGGAGGGATCGCGGTTCGCCCGGCTGCCCGTCGGCTGGCACGTGACCAGCGACTCGATCGCCGCGCTGGTCGCCACGGTGCACGACGCGCGGCTCCTGCTCGCCAAGAGTGCTCCGCCACCCGCCCGTGAGACCGACCTCATCCGGTTGGCCGAAGCAGGCTGGGTGGACGGGTATTTTCCCACGGCTGCCGCGCTGGTGACCGGCATCGACTGGGCAGTGCCGCGATAATTAATCCCACCAGCAGCGGGCGGCGGGCTTGGCTGCGAGGGCCTGCGTCCGGAGTGCCGCCACGGCGGGGACGGTCACCGTCTCGGCGGCGAACTGCCAGGGCTGAAACTGGATTCCACCGGAGGCGCTCAGGACCCAGTTGGTGCCCTTGCGCACGCCCGTCGCGACGGTCGGCACCTGGGTCGGCACCTCGTATCGTGGAAGGGGCAGGGCCGCTGCATCGAGCAGCGGACCGAGATCGAGGCCCGCCCGGGCGGCCAGCTGCCGGCCGTGAATGAGGGCCGCCACCACGGCGAGATCGACACAGTTTTCGAGCTCCGCGAACACCGGCTGCTTGGCCGCGAGCCGACCGTAGTGGGCGGTCATCGCGGCGCACCACTTCTCGGCCGCGGCATCTTCCCTGCCCTGCCCGCGCTGAACGGCGCCCTGTCCGAAGGCGTCGCTTTCGGTCAGGCACTTCATTCGCCTCCCCGAGAGCTTCCAGGCGAGTTCGTCGGCATCACGGGCGATCGGCTCATACTCGGCTTCCAGCCAGAATCGGGGCAAGGCCGCCGTCTTCGCGCCCGCGGGCACGAGGGCGAGATAACTGGGCAGTTCCTTGATCCCCGAAGGCTCGAGCCCCATGCCGATCCGCTTCATGCGGTAGTCGGCAGCCACGAGCACGCGGGCAAATCGGCTGTCGGCAGGCACTCCCCCCACCGAGACGGTCTGGGGGCCGAGCGCCTCTTCCATGCCGCGAAAGATGACCACGGGGGCGGGGCCGATCGTCCGCTGCGCGGCCAGGTAGGTCTGGAGAGCGGCGATGCCTTCGGGAGTCGGATCGATCGAGCAGCGCATCCCACCCGCGCGGGCCTGATCGATCGCCCGCAGGGCGAGGACCAAGTCTTCGAGTTGGAGGAGCGGACGGCCGTTGGCAGCGCCGACGACCGTTCCACTGGCATCGACCACCGGCCGATCGGCCGGTCCAGCGAGGATGATGTCGTGACCATCGGGATCGACGAAGACATGCGTGATCCGCTCCAGGCCGCCGAGGAACAGGACGTCGCTGGACAGCGGCTTGGCTACTGCTTTCGGGTCCGACACCGCGGCCGTGATCCGTGCGAGCGACACGTTTCGCAGCCTGCCCTGTTCAGCCGGCAGATCATTGTTGTTCACATCGCCGGACAGCGCCTTGCGCCGGTCGTCCGCCAACGACTCGAGGGCGCCACGATCCAGGTTGCGGACGATGCCATCGGCATCGATCGAGATGCCGCCGACGGCACTGCCCAAGCCCATACCGCCGCCGCCGAACTGGGCCGCCGCCTCGCGCGGACACAGGCCCTGGGCACACAGTGTGAGCCAGATCAGGAGCAACCCGGTGAGCGGACGGACTTCCAGTTTCGCGAGCATGGCCATCGAGTTCCTGTGCAGCCGGAGGGATGCTACAACCCCAGGGATGGTAGTTGCCTGTCTGACAGGCGCCAAACCGAGTTTTCCGGCTTGAAACGCCGTGGCAGCGTCCCCGAGCGGGAGTCCAGGTGCATGCCCTCGTCCGCTGAGTCGTGGTATCTGCTCGTGCGTGATCCGACCGGAGGTCGCGCGGTGGTGCCGCTCGTTTCCGGCCAAAGCGTCATGGTCGGCCGTGATCCGTCCAGCCAGATCGTGGTTCACGACGAGCGGGCCAGCCGCCAGCATGCCGAGATTGTTCCGACGGCCGGGGGCTGGGCGATCCGTGATCTCGACAGCCGCAATGGCACGCTTCTCGATGGTGAGCCGGTCGTCGGTGATCGCTCGCTCGAACCGGGCCAGACGATCGCGATCGGCCTCACCGAAATCCGCTGCGGCTCCGGCGAGTCACCGCCGCAGACCGCCGAGACCGATGCCATGGGCACGCTGACGGGGGCTCCGGCCGCCGCGAGCGATCCCCGACCGGACCGGGCCGCGGCCCGGCGTCGGGACGGTCGGGAGGATCGTGATGCCCGTCGTGAGGATTTTCGGATCGTCGGCTCGAGTCCGCTGCTGACCGGCGTCCTCGACCAGATCGGCCGCGTCGCCGCCACCAACGCGACGGTGCTCGTGCGCGGCGAGAGCGGCACCGGCAAGGAGCTCGTGGCCCGGGCCCTCCACGAGGCGAGCGGCCGCCGTGCCGGGCCATTCATCTGCCTCAACTGTGCAGCCCTCTCCGAAACGTTGCTCGAGAGCGAGCTCTTCGGGCACGAGAAGGGCGCCTTCACCGGAGCCACGGATCGCAAGATCGGCAAGTTCGAAGCGGCCGACGGCGGCACGCTCATGCTCGACGAGATCGGCGAGATGAGCCCCGCCATCCAGGCCAAGTTTCTCCGCGCGCTCGAAGGACATCCGTTCGAGCGGGTCGGCGGCAGCACGCGGGTGCAGGCGGACGTGCGGGTGGTCGCGGCCACCAATCGGAATCTCGAACAGGCGGTTTCCACCGGCAGTTTCCGGCGCGACCTCTATTTCCGGCTCAAGGTCGTCGAGATCGTCGTGCCGCCGCTGCGGCAGCGGCCCGAGGACATCACCGAGCTGGCCCTGTATTTCCTCGGACGCTTCGCGGCTGAGACCCGGCGGCGGATGCAGGGCTTCACCCCCGAGGCGCTGGAGGCGCTCGAGTCACATCGCTGGCCGGGCAACGTCCGCGAACTCCGCAACTGCATCGAGCGCGCGGTCGTGCTCGCCGGGAGCGAGCGGATCGAGGTGTCGGATCTGGCGCTGAGCCATCTGACGGCCGCGGGAGACACGGGCCGCGGCTCCGGCCCGCGCCGCGGCCCATTCGTGCCCCGCACGATCGCCGAGGTCGAGCGGCAGCACGTGCTGGCGACTCTCGAAGCAGTCGGTGGCAACAAGACGAAGGCGGCCGCCATTCTCGGTATCGAGCGGTCGACGCTCGAGCGGAAGCTTGCCAAGTGGGCCCGGGCCTGAGGGCCGCGGCATGTCTCAGAAGCCGAACTCGCGCAGCCACCGCTCCACTTCGTGATCGCTGGCCGGCGGCCGGGGTTTCGAGTCGGGGGCGTCGTCGGCCCTCCGGGCGGCGTCGCGCAGGGCCGCGAACCACTCGCCGCTCGAGGCGGCCGTGGCCCGCCGCCGCCGGGCCGCGGCGATCACGCGGTTGTCGGCAGACACGACCGTCAGACTGCCGGGGGCATCGTGCTTCTCGATGATTTCCTCGATGAGGGCATCGGCATTTGGATGGGAGCGGGCGAACCGCACCTCGATCCCGTCGTGGCGATGACGGTCGGGCAGGCCCGGCGGGGCATCAGCCGCGTCGAAGACCACGGTCGTGTGGTTGCGGGCCTCGCCGAGGAGCCGGGCAAGCGCGTCGAGCAGCGCCCGCCGGGAAGACTCGAAGCCGCCGGCCCCCCGCACCTCGCCGAACACACCAGAGGCGTGCAGGAGGTTGTAGCCGTCGACGAGGATTTTCATCTCCCGGCCTCGGTGAGGCGATATTTCACCCGGCCGCCCACGATCGTGGCCACCGCGCGGCCCTGCAGCGTCCAGCCATCGAACGGCGTGTTCACACTCTTCGATTGGAACCGCCGGACGTCGACTCGCCAGGAGAGGTTCGGATCGATGATCGTGATGTCGGCGACCGCACCAGGCCGGAGCGTGCCGCGATTCAGTCCCAGGATGTGCGACGGGAGCGTGCTCAGGGCCGCCACCGCCCGCAGCCAGTCGATCCGTCCGGGGGCCACCAGCCGCGTCACGACGAGGCCCACGGCGGTCTCCAGGCCGAGGATGCCGAACGGAGCCCGGTCGAGCTCCAGCATCTTTTTCTCACGGGCGTGCGGCGCGTGATCGGTCGCGATGCAGTCGATCGTGCCGTCGACGATGCCGGCGATGATCGCCTCCACGTCGGCGGCCGTCCGCAGGGGTGGGCTCATCTTGTAATTCGCGTCGAAGCCGCGCAGGCTCTCGTCGGTGAGCGTGAAGTGGTGCGGGCAGGCCTCGGCCGTGACCCGCACACCCCGCTGCTTGGCCTCGCGGACGAGGGCCACGCCCCCGGCGGTCGAGACGTGCATCACGTGCAGCCGTCCGCCGGTGGCGGCCGCCAGCGCGATGTCGCGGCCGATCATCACGTCTTCGGCCGCCGCCGGCATGCCGGGCAGGCCGAGCACGAGCGATACGAGCCCCTCGTGCATCACGCCGCCCCGGGAGAGTTCGAGCACCTCCTCGTGGGCGAGCAGCGGCTTGTCGAACATCCGGCAGTATTCGAGGGCCCGGCGCATCAGTTCGGCATCGGCCACCGGGCTGCCGTCGTCGCTGAAGGCCACGGCGCCCGCCTCCACCAATCGGCCGATCTCGGCGAGTTCCTGGCCCTCGCGGCCCCGGCTCACGCAGGCCACCACGAACACGTTGCAGGTGTCGGCGCGGGCTGCCTTTTGGTGGATGAATTCGACGGCGGCCTGCGTGTCGAGCGGCGGCTCTGTGTTGGGGATGCAGACCACGCTCGTGAAGCCCCCGGCGAGCGCCGCCCGGGTGCCGGTCTCGATCGTTTCGTCCTCCTCGCGGCCCGGCTCGCGGAGATGGACGTGCATGTCGATGAGGCCCGGCGTGACGATCAGGCCCGTCGCATCGATCGTTTCGTCGGGCCGGCCGAGCGGCTGGCCATCGCCATGGCCGACGGCCACGACGAGCCCGTCGCGCACGAAGACATCGTCGATCCGGTCGATTCCCTGCGCCGGATCGACCACGCGTCCGCCGCGAATGAGCAACGTGTTCATCAGACGATCGTCTCCCGAGGGCTCTTCTCCGGCGGGCCGCCATGCTCCCGGGGGCCACAGGTCAGCCAGAGCACGGCCATCCGCACGGCGAGGCCGTTGGTCACCTGGTCGAGAATCAGCGACTGCGGGCAGTCGGCGACCTCGGCCGTCACTTCCACGCCGCGGTTGATCGGGCCCGGGGCGAGAATCACCAGGTCGCGGCGGGCCCGCCTGAGCCGCTCGCCCGTCATCGCATAGAGGTGGGCATACTCGCGGACAGAGGGAAATGGCCGGGTGTTCTGCCGCTCGAACTGGATTCGCAGGAGGTTGAGCACGTCGCACCGCGGGACGATCGCGTCGAGATCGTGCGAGACCTCGATGCCGAATTCCCGCCAGCGGTCGGAGACGAGCGTCGGCGGGCCGCAGAGGATCACCTTCGCTCCCAGCTTGAGCAGTCCCCAGATGTTCGAGCGGGCCGTCCGGCTGTGGGCGATGTCGCCCACGAGGCCGACGGTCAATCCGGTGAGGTCTCCGAGTTTCTCGCGGATCGAGAAGATGTCGAGGAGTCCCTGGGTGGGATGCTCGTGCGGGCCATCACCGGCATTGATGACGCCGACAGCGAGGTGGTTGGCGAGCAGGTGGGGCGTGCCGGGGGTCGCATGCCGCACGACGACCGCGTCGATGCCCATGGCCTCCAGATTCTTCGCCGTGTCGATGAACGATTCTCCCTTCGACAGGCTGCTCGATGCGGCCGTGAAATCGATGACATCGGCCCCGAGGCGGCGGGCAGCCAGGGAGAAGCTCACGCGGGTGCGCGTGGAGTTTTCGAAGAACAGGTTGACGACCGTGGAGCCAGTGAGCAGCGCGAGTTTCCGCCGGCAGTTGCCGGTCGCCTCCTTGAACATTGCCGCCGTGTCGAGGAGGAGCCGAATCTCGGCCGGTGTGAGTCGCTCGAGATCGAGCAGGTGGCGATGACTCCAATGGGGGGGCACGGTCTCCCGGTCGAGCGTGGCATCGGGCATGGGGGGTGTCGCACAAGGCTCAAAGGATGGCGAAACGCCCGCGAAGTGTAGCAAACCCCGCAGCTTGCCCCGACCGGGCCAGGGAGAATCGAGAGAGAATTCGGTCGCTCGGCTTTGGCCTTGTTCCCCTGCCGCCGGCGTCCCTATCCTCCCCGCCCAGTCCGGTCACGGAAGGGCCGGCGACTCCTCGGTGATGCACCCCGATGATATCCTCTCGTAGACGGCTGACGGTTCTGCGGCTCGTGAACCTGCGGGGTCCGGCAGCGCTCGCAGCGGTTCCGATTCTGAGCTGCCTGATTCTGAGTTGCTCGGCAGGGTGCACATCGGCCCTCACGACCACCTATCTCAAGGGCATGCCCTGGGATCTCACGGAGCACGCCGCGGAAGTCGGTGACGAAACGAGCGGCGGGCCGACCGGCGACACAGCCGAAGATGCCACGCGCACCGCAGCCGACGAGCTCGCAGCCGACGCGGCCACGGAGGGCGGCCTCTCCGCCGAGACGCGGGAGGCGGATGCGGCCGCGGCCCGACAGGCTGCCGTCGAGGAGGCCGTGGCCCGCCTCGCCACGTTGGGCGAGCTCGATGCCGAGACCCAGGCGACCCTCGTGGCCACGTTGCAACGGACGAGCCAGGAGGACTGGCCCGCCGTTGTCGACGAATTCAGCACCGTGCTGGCCGAGTCCAGGCCGCGCATGGCCGCCAAGCCCGAGGTGGCTGCGATCCCTCCGGCCCCTCTGGAACCTGAGCCCGAACCTGAGCCTGCGCTTGCTGCACCGGAACCGGGAGCGGAACCCTCTCCACCGCCGTCGG
>Ga0114946_10001173_pt1 | contig 17942 bp, 12 predicted proteins | sample WalLakDeSediment_FD_88676 | JGI IMG/M metagenome (GOLD analysis project Ga0114946, IMG submission 88676) | Lake sediment microbial communities from Walker lake, Nevada to study Microbial Dark Matter (Phase II) - Walker Lake 11/02/13 Deep Sediment | ecosystem: Environmental > Aquatic >...
AGGGCTACTTCAGCATCACCGACGACAGCCTGAGCACGAAGGGATTTGCTGGGGACACGCTTTACAGGGAATACAGGCTTGCGGCGATCCCTTACAGGACTCCGGTATATGTTGACATTGTTTACTATGACCTTGACAGGTCGGAGATAAGGAAGGACGCTGAGCCGGTACTTGACAAAGTGGGCGAGCTGATGAACCGGTACGGTTTCATGGACCTGGTGGTGGGCTCCCATACGGATTCGAGGGCGGGCGATGCGTACAACGAGGCGCTGAGCCAGAGAAGGGCCGACGCGGTGCGGGACTATCTGTCGAAGTACGGCATCCCCGGGGACCGTGTGAGGCTTGAGTGGTACGGTGAGCAGAACCTGGTGAACGACTGCGGTGACGGGAAACCGTGCGCTGAGGCGGACCACCAGCTGAACAGGCGCAGCGAGATGGTACTTGAGGCGTTTCCGGACCCGGATAAGCAGTACGGGCTTCCCGAAGAGCTGATGGGCAAGGACCTGTGCGACAGGGAATCGTTCTTCGAAGCACTTCAGGAGGAGATCAACACGGTCCCGACGGTATATTTTGACTTTGACAGGAGCAGCCTGAGACAGGTGCACAGGAAGGAACTTGAGCGTGTGGCGGTGATGATGGGCAGGATGGAGGGCCTTCAGCTGTACATAGAGGGACATACTGACCAGAGGGGCAGCGAGGAGTACAACAGGACACTTTCCGAACGCAGGGCGAAGACGGTGATGGACTACCTGGTGAAGCGGGGGGTTGATTCCTCAAGGATGCAGCACGAGTGGTTCGGCAAGGACCGCCCGGTGAACGACTGCAGCGCAGGGGACTGCACGGAGGCGATGCACCAGCAGAACAGGAGGACGGAGCTGAGAATTAAGAAATAGGAATTGAGAATTGAGAATTAAGAATTAGGAATTAGGAATTAAGAATTAAAGAACTGATGGTTGAATATGATTTTTTGACATCAAAATAAATAACTAAGAAACGGTCTATTTGATTTACTAAAAAGGCTAGCCGATTTTCGGTTAGCTTTTTTTCTTTTATCTTTTGGGAGAGAGTTTGGTTATGGGAATTGTTTTTCCAATAGTTTATCAACAAAATGGAATCAATTACTAGGGAAGGGCGAAAATAGACTTATTTATTTTAAAAGAAAAAGATATTTGATCCCAGAAAAGATGTTTTGTTTTTTTTCTCACTGGTATGGATTGGTGAAAAAACCCATAAACCTAAATTGGGGAATCGGCTTGGCCCCTATTTGGTTTAATTGAGTATTGATTGTCTCTAACTTGATTATGTAAATAAATCCCTCAAAAAATATTTGATTTTACCTTCTAGCAATCAATTTTTCAGGCTTTTCTGAATAGGGAATGCTTGCCACATGTTGAATTTTGTCCAGTTTTACCTGATCAAAAGCCATTTTATTTTCAGGCAATATTGGATCTGAGGGAGGAATTTTTTCTTTGAGCCAATCTACCTGTTGACCGTTTTTCCAGAACCTGAAACATAAATGAGGACCAGTTGCCAGACCTGTGCTTCCCACGTATCCGATTACCTGACCTTGCTTGACCCTGGTGCCTGCTTTTATGCCCGAACCGATTTTTGACATATGGAGGTACTGGGTAGTGTAGGTTCCATTATGTTTGATTTTAACATAATTTCCATTGGCACTGGTAAATCTGGCTTCCACTACTGTACCATCTCCCACAGATCGGATTTCGGTTCCGGTGGGTGCAGCATAATCTGTTCCCAAATGGGGCTTATACCTCTTTTGTACCGGATGAAACCTGTTCAAATTATATCTTGAACTTATCCGGGTATATTTTAGTGGATCCCGTAAAAATGCTTTTTTAAAACTGTTACCCTCTTGATCAAAAAAACTAATTTCACCATTTTGTTCGAAAGGAATTGCATGGTAGGGTTGACCCATGTGCTCGAAAAAGGCAGTTTCAATATCTGTAATTCCAACCACCTGGCCATCCACTACCTTTTCTTTGTAAACCACCTTAAATTTATCCCCTTTCTGCAATCTTTGAAAATCCACATTCCAACCGTATAAATCTGCAAACTGATCAATTAAATCAGGTGTTATTCCCAATTCCGTCATATTAACATATAAGTTGCTGCTGATTATTCCACCTACCTCTTTGTCGCGGTACTCGACGGGTTTTTCCTCTTTATAAATTTCCACCTCATCCAATTTGAAAACCACATATTCCGCAGGGTTGGGCTCATAGATAAAAAATTGGGCTTGCGAAGAGTCTTTTGGAGATAAAACAGTGAATTTTTTGTTGAAAGCGATTTTTCGAACATCAAAAACATCCTTGGATTTTTTGGCAATTTCATCAATGATTTGGTAAGGGACATTGAATGGAGCCAAAATCGTTGATAATGTCTGATTTTTTCCTACCACCCCTTCTATTACATCAAGCTCATTGATGTTGATACCATAAAGCAAATTTTCCTCAATGGGCTCTTCTTCAAAAACTAACGGTTCTTCTATTTGATGGGGTCTGGAATTATAATGGTTGCCTACTAAATAAGAACCACTTGCCAGTAACAAAATGATTGCACCGGCGCTTATCCATTTTCTATTCATTATTTCTTAAAATATTTTTAAGATGGGAAGTGATTGATCAAATAAATTTAAATTCTGGTCAAATTCCAAATTTTTAGACATTTTACTTGGAAAATTTACATTTACTTAATGGATTTTATCCTAAAAAGTATTGATTTTGGTAATTTATTCAATTGTATTTTTTTCAATGTAATCCAGTTTTGATAAAAATTTCCAGTTATTAATTGCAAAAACATTGCCAAGTAATAAACTTTCCTTCCTTTCTTTTCATCAATTTAGTATACTGACAAAGCTTTTTTTATCTTTGTCCACTTAAAAAAATACAAGGCAATATCATGCTTAGAACACACACTTGCGGAGAATTAAGAATAAACCATGTTAACCATGTGGTCATATTGACAGGATGGGTTCAAAGGGTCAGAAACAAGGGAGGCCTTATCTGGGTAGATTTAAGGGATAGATATGGTGTAACCCAACTGATTTTGGAGGAAGGATCAACCGATAGAAACCTATTGGAAAAGGCGGCCTCCTTAGGACGTGAATTTGTGGTCCAGGCAGAAGGAAAAGTTGTGGAGAGAGCATCCAAAAATGATAAGATGCCAACAGGCGATATAGAAATCAAAGTGGAGAATCTTACCGTTTTGAACCCGGCAAAAGTCCCACCATTTATCATTGAGGATGAAACTGACGGAGGAGATGAGTTAAGAATGAAATATAGATACCTGGATTTGAGAAGGAATGTGGTCCGAGAAAAACTTCAACTGCGTCATAAAATGATGCAGGAAACCAGGAAATATATGGATGGACAGGATTTTATTGAAGTGGAGACTCCTGTTTTAATCAAATCGACTCCCGAAGGAGCCAGGGATTTTGTAGTACCGAGTAGGGTCAATCCGGGGGAATTCTATGCATTGCCCCAATCTCCTCAGACTTTCAAACAATTATTGATGGTCAGTGGGTTTGACAGGTACTTTCAAATTGTCAAATGTTTCAGGGATGAGGACCTCAGGGCTGACCGTCAGCCTGAATTCACGCAGATAGATTGTGAAATGTCATTTGTAACACAGGAGGATATTTTAACAACTTTTGAAGGACTGGTAAAGCATTTATTTCTTTCAGTTAAAAATGTTGAATTGGAAGAGGTCAAAAGAATGACTTATGCTGATGCCATGAAATTGTACGGGAATGATAAGCCGGATTTGAGATTTGACATGAAATTTGTTGAACTCAATGAATTGGCAAAAAATAAAGGATTTTCTATTTTTGACCAGGCGGAATTAGTGGTTGGAATTTGCGCAAAGGGGGCCGGAGAATATACCCGAAAACAATTGGATGAGCTGACCAATTGGGTGAAAAGACCACAAATAGGTGCAAAGGGTTTGGTTTATGTCAAATGCAATGCAGATGGTACATTCAAATCATCTGTGGATAAATTCTATTCCAATGAGGACCTGAAAACCTGGGCAGAAAATCTGGGTGCTGAAGCGGGGGATTTGTTACTGGTATTGAGCGGGGATGAAAAATCAACAAGAAAGCAAATGTCCGAACTCAGACTAAAAATGGGTGAGGAACTTGGACTTAGGGACAGGTCAATATTCAAGCCTTTATGGGTGATGGATTTCCCTCTATTGGAGTGGGATGATGAAACCCGGCGTTACCATGCCATGCACCATCCTTTCACCTCTCCCAAGAAAGAAGATATTCCATTGCTCGAGTCAGATCCTGGATCTGTAAGGGCCAATGCCTACGATTTGGTTATCAATGGGGTAGAAATTGGAGGTGGATCAATAAGGATACATGATAGGCCAACGCAGCAATTGATGTTCAAACATCTGGGATTCAGTGAGGAAGAAGCGCAAAAACAATTCGGTTTTCTGATGGAGGCTTTCGAATACGGTGCACCTCCCCATGGAGGAATTGCATTTGGATTTGATAGGCTGTGTGCCATTTTTGGCGGATCCGATTCCATTAGGGATTACATCGCTTTTCCAAAAAATAACTCAGGAAGGGATGTGATGATTGAAACGCCAAGTACCATTTCAGATGAGCAACTCAAGGAATTATCCATAAGAGTTGATTTATCCCCAAAATCATAAATTTTATTCCATAGAGGCCATCAAAATTTATTTTTGATGGCCTTTTTTTATAGCTGTTGAATTTGGTGGTTTTCACCATCAATTTTGGCCATTTAACCGCCAATAAATCCATTTAAAATAATGGCTGTTTTTTGATTAAACTTTTTAGTAATTCACTGTGTCTAACTGCCAGCAATTAACCAGGTTGAAAATGAAAATTTCTACAGTTAAATTATTTTTCTTTCTTTTTATAGCCCTTTACTCTTTTGATATTCAAGCACAAAGACCGGAAAGAAGGGGACAGGAAATCATGCTTAAAGGAAGGGTTATTGAAGGTGAAAATAAAGAGCCAATGATAGGTGCCAATGTTCTGATCAAGACTGTAACAGATTCATTGTTGGTTTCTACGGTAACAGGCGTTGATGGGGGTTTTGAGCTGAGCCGCCCCATGATACCGAGTGTGAAGTTAGAAATTACTTTTTTGGGCTATCAAAAAATTACCAAAATCCATAATAGAGGGGATGCTTTAGATCTGGGTACGCTGGTTTTGTTGGAAGACAGTAAGCTATTGGGAGAAGTGGTGATAGAAGGCCAGGTACCTGTAGGGGAAGTAAAAGGGGATACTACCTCATTCAATGCGAATGCCTTTAAGACAAGGGAAAATGCAGATGCGGAAGACCTGATCAGGAAAATACCTGGTGTAACAATTCAAAATGGAGAGATCCAGGCAAAAGGAGAACAGGTCCAAAAGGTATTGGTAGATGGTAGGGAATTTTTTGGAAGCGATCCGTTTTTAGCATTGAGAAACCTACCTGCGGATGTAATTGATAGGGTGGAAATTCTGGACCAAAGATCAGATCAATCCAGGTTGACCGGTTTTGATGATGGGAATTACTCAAGGACGATCAACATTGTAACCAGACCTGATAGAAATAGTGGTCAATTCGGTAGGATATATGCCGGAGGAGGAACCCAGGACAGATATTCAGCAGGAGGGAACTTCAATATCTTTAAAGGGAATAAAAGAATATCCATTATTGGACTTTTTAACAATATCAATCAACAAAATTTCTCGTCACAGGATCTGGTAGGTGTAAGCAGTGGAGCCGGTGGCGGCGGAGGTGGTCGTCCTGGAGGAGGAGGTGGCCGTCCCGGTGGCGGCGGCTGGGGAGGAGGCAATAACAACTTCTTAGTAGGACAGGATCAGGGCATCATTACTACAAACAGTCTTGGTTTGAACTATAGTGATAAAATCGGCCAAAAGATGAATTTGACAGCCAGCTATTTCTTTAACTCTACCAAAAACAACCTTTTTAAATTAACAAACAGGGAAATTATTCTATCGGAGACCAATAGGCAGTATTATGAGGAAATATTACTCAATACCATCAACAACAATAACCACAGGGTAAATGCCAGAATTGAATATGATATCGATAAAAAAAATGCATTGATCATTACTCCATCGATGAATTTTCAGAACAACGACACTTATTTGAACCGGGACGCTTTAACTCTTTCCAATACATTGAACCCTCTAAGCAGTCTGCTTTCAGAATCGGATGCCAATACAAAGGGATATAATATTTCCAACAACCTCGTTTATAGGTATAAGTTTGAAAAACAAGGTAGGACATTATCCACAACCCTGTTTACGGCATGGAACCAAAGAGATCAATTTTCGGAACTGATTGCTGCAAACAGGGATTTCATCAGGGATACCAGAGATACCATCAATCAGGAGACGCTGGGTCTTTCTGATGGATTTAACTACCGGGCAACTCTTCAATATACCGAACCATTTTTGGAAAAAGGATTGATCACAGCCTCTTATCAAGTGGGCAACAACAAAACCTCAGCCGATCAGCGTACCTTGAGCATGGTTCCTGAGTTGGGAATAATGGTTTTGGATACAGCCTTAAGTAACGTGTTTGATAATAAATTCATCATCCAAAGACCAAGCGTAGGAATGAGCTACAGGGTGAAGGAATGGAATTTTAACGCCAATTTGGATTACCAATATGCTGTTCAGGACAATGAAAGTCTGTTTCCTCTGGAAAGAACTTTCAATAGGTCTTTTAGTAACTTCTTGCCTGGAATGAATGCATTTTTCAGAAACCAGGAAAAGGGAACATCATTCCGGTTGAGGTACAGGACGAATACACAGGAACCAAGTGTTAACCAGCTACAAAATGTAATCAATAACCAAAACCCACTTCAACTTTCAATTGGTAATCCGAACCTTGGTCAGTCTTTTTCCCATTCGGTTTTTACCAATTATTCCAAAATCAATCTTGAAAAGTCCAAAACCTTCTTTACTTTCTTATTCCTGTCACTCACTGAGGATTTCATAGGGAACAGTACTTTTGTTGCGCAAACCGACACCTTGATCAATGGGGAAACACTTTTGAGATCAGGAGGCCAGTTGACCCGACCTGAAAACCTATCCGGTCAGTTTAGATCCCGATTGTTTGTCACCTATGGCACCCCTATCGCGAAAATCAAGTCACAATTCAATTTAAATTCCAGTATATCCTTCAACAGAACACCGGGTATAGTCAATTTCCAAAAGAATTTTAATGACAATATAGACCTGAGCCAAGGTTTGACCTTGACTTCAAATATTTCAAAAGATATTGATTTTACACTTTCTACCACAGGAACATATACCATAGTAAACAGCAGTCTGCAATCAACCCTTGATAATGACTATTATATTCAGAATTCCAATATCAGATTATATTATTCACCGAACAACGGGAAGTTATTTGTATCCAATGTGGTAAACAATATGTTGTACCGTGGATTATCTGCCAACCTCGATCAATCAGTATGGCTTTGGAATATAGAAGCCGGATATAGATTTCTTAAGGATAATAAGGGTGAGTTGAAATTGACCATTTTTGATTTGCTCAATCAGAATAATGCCATTGGTAGGAATATTACCGATGTGGCCATTGAAGATACTTTTACCAGGGTTCTTACTCGATATGGCTTAATTTCCTTTACCTATATTATCGGTAATTTCAAGCCACAGGAAAGTAATCAGGGGCCACAAACAGGAAGGCCTTGGGGAGGTGGTGGAAGGAGTTGGTAGCTTTTCCGATTTAGGTTAAAGAACACCTTAAAATCAATTAAAGGGCCCATATTGGGCTTTTTTTCAGAGAAATTTTATTGTTTAGCGCTCACATGACATTTAGTAAATTGAAAAGAAGCGTAATTCCATCAATTATTTTAGATTTGTGGTTCTGAAAATAAAACAGCACATGCATCAGGAAAAAATAGAAGCCATCAAGTCCTCCATCATAGCCGCAGACGCTGCCAATCAAGATGAGCTTGAGGCCTATAGATTAAGGTTTATCAGCAAAAAAAGTGTGGTGGGAGAACTTTTTGCCCAAATGAAGGATATCCCCAATGAGCAGAAAAGGGAGTATGGACAGGTGGTAAATGAAGTGAAGCAATTGGCTGAACAGAAATTCCAAGAGCTGATCGAAAAAGTCAATTCCTCTTCCATAAAATCAAAATCAACTGATCTGGATTTGACACTTCCCCCTACAAACATGGCGGTGGGGGGGATTCATCCACTGACGGCTACCAGACAAAGGATAATTGAAATATTTGAAAGAATCGGATTTAATTTATCAGAGGGCCCTGAAATTGAAGATGATTGGCATAATTTTACAGCTTTGAATTTTCCGGAAAACCATCCTGCCAGAGAAATGCAGGACACCTTCTTTATTGAAAAGAACCCTGACATTGCTTTGAGAACACATACCTCTTCGGTTCAGGTTAGGGTGATGGAAAACCAAAAGCCTCCAATTCGTACACTTTCGCCGGGTAGGGTATATAGGAATGAGGCCATATCCGCCCGTGCGCACTGTATCTTCCATCAGGTTGAAGGACTTTATGTGGATGAAAATGTGGGATTTTCCGATTTGAAAAATACCCTTTACCATTTTGCCAAAGAAATGTTCGGCAAGGAAACCAAAGTCAGATTCAGGCCATCTTTTTTTCCATTTACAGAGCCAAGTGCAGAAATCGATATCAGTTGTCTATTGTGCGGAGGCAAAGGCTGTAATGTTTGCAAAGGTGCAGGATGGGTGGAAATCGGAGGTTCTGGAATGGTAGATCCGAATGTACTCGAGAACTGTGGAATAGATTCAAAAAAATATACCGGATTTGCTTTTGGAATGGGCATTGAACGGATAGCTATGCTTAAGTACCAGATTAAAGATTTACGCCTATTTACCGAAAATGATGTCCGCTTCCTGAAGCAGTTTAGACCCATGTTATAAAGGGTGAAGATCAAATTAAAAAAAGCTTCCTGACCGGTCAGGAAGCTTTTTTTAATTGGCCATAATCCTTATAGAATCCAAAAATTCAGACACTTCATTTAAAAGACGTGTACTTTTTCCTGCCCCATTTCCTATCACTACCAGATCAGCGCCTGCCTGAAAAGCAGATTTTATTTTTTCCAGGCTATTCAATCCTCCCCCCACCATTAAAGGGGCTTTAATTTTTCTTTTAACTGCCTTGATAATTTCCGGAGATACTGGATTTGGAGCTCCACTTCCTGCATCCAGGTAAAAATATTGGAGTCCAAGGAATTTTCCTGCCAACGCTGTAGCAACGCTTAACTCAGGATGGTGATTGGGCAGGGGTATGGTTTGGCTCATGTAATGAACGCTGGTGGTTTGCCCTCCATCTATCAACATATAGCCTGTGGGCAATACTTCCATTTCGCTTTTTTCCAATAAAGGAGCCAAGGTTACATGCTGACCAATCAATAGGTCCGGATTCCTACCTGAAATAAGGGAGATAAAGAGAATTCCATCGGCCAAAGGAGAATATTGTAATGTATTTCCTGGAAATAGGACAACTGGAATGTCAGGGCAAATCATTTTGATCAAGCTGATTATTTCAGAAACAGTGTTTTGTTGGATGATACTTCCCCCTAAAAAGAAAAAATCAATTTTCAATTTATTGGCTTCCTGAAGTTGGGATTCAAATCTTTGGACTGATTGAAAATCATCCGGGTCAATTAACCAGGCAATTCCTTTACGGCCGCTTTTGGTTATTGCCTGTAGTTTTTCGCCCACTTTATTCTTCATCCTGTACTTCTAATGATCCGGTTTCTTTAAACTTTTTGATCAATTGTTCCCTACCATAGTTGATAGCGATGGGTACTAAAACTGCACTCAGGCGGCCCAAAAATCCCGGTTGGTTTTTTTTGGTAAGTTTTGATTGGACCTCTTCATCTAAAAGACCCTCTTTTTCCAAAACCTTCAGGATTTTTTCTGTTTTTTTGTCTTTTTTACCTATAAATAACCTTACAGCCAAGAAGGCAATAACCCCACCTATTAAAATTGCTCCTCCAATCTTTACCAGGTCTTCGGATTCTTTCTTGGCAAGGCTCATTTGCATCTCCAAGGTTTGTTCAAGTTCTTCTGCCTTTTTTTTAAGATCTTCCCTCATGGCCTTATTTCTCTTTTTTCCTGCTGAAAATAAAGTTCCTCAAAAATTTCTGGAATGAATCCACTATGCTTTTTGCGTCTTTCAGAAAATAAATAAATACAAAAACCAATAAGTAAATGAGTGCAACATATAGAAAGCCTTTGTAAGTGGAATACATCAGTTCACTCAAGTAAAAGGCAAGGGAAAAACTGGCAAAAAGCAATACCATCACTGAAACAGTGGCCATTAGGAGTAACAAAAATATCCGGGTCAGAAAAGAGGAAAGCTGTTCGCTTATTTCATCTTGAATCAGTTGGATCCTTACATCAACCAACTGTTTTATGGTTTGGATCATTTCAGAAATGTTTAGCATAAAAACCAATGTTTTGGTGAATATAATGCACAATATACATCAAAAAGCTTGCATCAAAAATTTTCAAAGGTTTCGGGTTCCTCGTTTTCATGGTAATATTTGAAAGTCAAAACCGCCTCAATGGCTTTTTTTATAGCCTTGTTAATTGGCATTTGTTCTGAGGTCAAATGAAAGTCAATATTATACAATTTAGAATAGGTGCCGCTGCTGGAAGGTATTGGCATCTGTTCATTGATTTCCATGGATGCCTTTTCGAATAAGTCCCTCTTATTTTCTTTGATTTTCTTGCAGGTAATAAGCTCTTTTCCGCCCTCTTTATTCTTCCGAAAAGAAGAACTGAACAGTCTGCAGATCAATCCCCTATTTTGGTAATCAGAGCAAAATCCCATTGCAGCGTCGGTGGACACTGATTTGTAAATTATGCAATATTTATCTTCATTGGAATCTTTCAGAAGATCCAAAGCTTTTTCCGCTTTTCCTTTTTGATAAAGATCAAAGGCCAAAGGCAAAAACTCCAGAACTGAAGCGCTTACTTTCGGATTCGAACAGCAGAAACCACAGCCGGTAATGCAGGTCAATTTACTTGCCTCCAGAAAAGCCTTTATTTCAAGGTCAAGTTCATCAAAAACTTTTCTCACTTCCAGTGATTTTTCCTGAAGATTCATAGATGTAGGTTAAAAGCCTGCGAAGGTAAAAATAGTTAATAATCAAAACAATAGGCTTTGAAAAATCATTTTCAATCCATTTATCATGGCATAAAAAATGAAGGAAATTTTACCTCTGCTTTTGGATTCAAATTGGATTAAAGAGGGTAGCTTGGATAATTGTATTCAAAGGAAATTTGGGTTTATCAAATAATTTCAAATTTTTGCCGTTTTGTAGCGAGGGATTAGCGCACTTGATTAATTTTATATCAAACATATTCTTACCCAAAATCATTCACCTTGAGAAGATATCATCTATTTATATTATATGGCTTAATTGCTGTTTTGTTTGGCATTTTGATTTTTAAACCATTTGAATCCCCAATACCTTGGGCTGATCAGGTGATGGTGGAGTCCAGCGAAGGAGAAAGAGTGCAAGTTCTGATTCCTGAGCCAAAAGTCAGGATATTTGATTTGCCTGAAAAAGTTTCCTTTGCTGGTGAACCTGTTCCATTGAATAAAATGGATGTTTTGGAAAGGTTTGAAAGAGAAATTTATGTGAATGCCTACTGGCAATCCAATATGGTCCTTTTATTGAAACGCTCGGCAAAATTCTTACCAACCATTGAAAGGATTTTGAGGGAAAATGGGATTCCTGAGGATTTTAAATATGTTGCCATAGCGGAATCTGGATTAATGAATGTGGTTTCACCGGCTGGCGCAAGAGGATTTTGGCAAATTATGCCCGCTACCGCTAAGGAATATAGCCTTGAAGTCAGCAATGATGTGGATGAAAGATATCATTTGGAAAAATCAACATTGGCAGCCTGCAATTACCTCAAATCCGCTTATTCAAGATTTGGGAATTGGACTTCCGTAGCAGCAAGTTACAATATGGGAATTACTGGTTTAAGAAAAAGGAAGGAAGAACAAAGTTTTCAAAATTATTATGACCTATTTCTAAATGATGAAACCAGCAGGTACATTTTCAGAATTCTGGCTTTTAAGGAAATTTTTGAGAATCCTGAAAAGTATGGATATGAACTTAAAACCAGTGATTATTACAAACAACCCCTTTTTAGGGAATTGAAGGTCAACCAATCCATACCCAGTCTTGCTCAATGGGCCATCCGCCATAATTCGAATTACAAGGAGCTAAAAATACATAACCCCTGGTTGCGCTCATCCAAATTACCGGTTACTAAAAACAAGGATTATATCATCAGAATTCCAATTGAATGAGCAATTGGAATTAAATTTTTTGAATTTAAACCTTGTTTGCCTCCTGGAGTTTTAATGATGGCTTACCCTTGGGAATCCCTCATTAAAATTCGTACTTTTGCAAGCTTAATTGAAATGCAAACTTCCTCCATGTCTGACCTATTAGTAGAGAAAAAAGAAGAGTTTATCGAAATTTTTGGTGCCAGAGAACACAATCTCAAGAATATCGATATCAGCATTCCCAGAAATAAGTTGGTTGTCATTACCGGCCTAAGTGGAAGTGGAAAAAGCTCTCTTGCTTTTGATACGATATATGCAGAGGGGCAAAGAAGGTATATGGAAAGTTTTTCAGCCTATGCCAGGTCATTTTTAGGAGGTATGGAAAGACCTGATGTCGATAAAATCAATGGTCTTTCTCCTGTCATTTCAATAGAGCAAAAGACCACTTCAAAAAACCCCAGGTCTACGGTAGGTACAGTAACAGAGATCTATGATTTTATGCGTTTGCTTTTTGCCAGAGCAGCAGAGGCTTATTCCTACCTTTCCGGTCATAAAATGATCAGGCAAACTGAAGATCAAATAATCGGGCAGTTGTTTGAAAATTTTAAAGGAAAGAAGTTATACATCCTTGCCCCTGTAGTCAAAGGAAGGAAAGGTCATTACAGAGAGCTTTTTGAACAAATCCGGAAAATCGGTTTTTCCAAGGTACGTGTTGATGGTGTTGTCATGGAAGTGGTGCCCAAAATGCAGGTTGATCGATATAAAATCCATGATATTGAGATAGTGGTGGATAGGCTTATTGCCGATGAGGATGACAGGTTTAGGATCAGTCAGTCTTTAAAAACCGCCTTGCACCACGGAAAGGGGATAATGATGTTACGGGATGAAGAGGGAAATATCCATCATTTTTCAAAATACCTGATGGATCCTACGACCGGACTTTCCTATGATGAGCCTGCTCCAAATTCCTTTTCTTTTAATAGTCCTTACGGGGCCTGCCCCACCTGTAACGGGTTGGGGGTTATTGAGGAAATTACCAGAGAAAGCATTATTCCCGACCCATCTTTAAGCATAAGCAGAGGAGGAATAGCCCCTTTAGGAGATTACAGGGACATCTGGATTTTTAAGAAAATAGAGGCTATTCTCAAGCATTATAAATGCAGCATCAGCACTCCCATTGAAAAATTGCCCGAGGAAGTAATTGACATCTTACTTTTCGGGGATAAAATTGAAGTAGCAGTCGATTCTGTAAAATATCCAGGGACGCAATGGCACACTACTTTTGAGGGGATAGTTAATTTTCTTCAGAAATATCAGGAGGGAAGCTCAGATAAGATTCAGGATTGGGTGAGTGAATTTACTACCACTAAAGTTTGTCCGGATTGTGAAGGGTTCAGACTCAAAAAAGAAGCCCTTCATTTTAAGATCGACAACAGGCACATTGGCGAGTTGGCCTTGATGGACATTTCGACTTTAGGTTCTTGGTTTGAAGGACTTGAAAATAGAATTTCGGAACGTCAAAAAATTATTGCCAAAGAAGTCTTGAAGGAAATCCGTAAAAGAATCGGGTTCCTACTCGATATTGGTTTGGATTATCTTTCCCTGAACAGGCCCTTGAAAACACTTTCCGGAGGGGAGGCACAGCGGATCCGTTTAGCCACCCAAATTGGGACCCAATTGGTAGGTGTTTTATATATTTTGGATGAACCCAGTATAGGTCTTCACCAAAGAGATAATGTGAAGCTGATAAAAGCCCTGAAGGATTTGAGGGATTTAGGCAATTCTGTCATTGTCGTTGAACATGATAAAGACATGATGATGGAAGCAGACTTTGTTGTGGATATTGGGCCGGGAGCGGGAAGGCATGGGGGGCAGATTGTCGCATCAGGGACTCCACAAGAGATTTTACAAAAAGGGAGTACGACTGCGCAATATTTATCCGGGAAACTCAAAATTGAAATACCTAAAAGTAGGAGAGCAGGAAACGGCAAAACTTTGTTATTAAAAGGAGCTGTTGGTCATAATTTGAAAAATGTTGACCTAAAACTCCCTCTTGGAACAATGATCTGCGTGACAGGTGTTTCCGGATCAGGAAAAAGTTCACTGATTCATGAGACTTTGTTTCCCTTGCTTAACCAACATTTTTACCGTTCAAAAAAGGAACCTCTACCCTATGAGACGTTTGATGGATTAAACCATTTGGATAAGGTAATTGAGGTTGATCAATCCCCCATTGGAAGAACGCCAAGGTCTAATCCTGCCACCTATACTGGAGTATTTACAGATATCAGGGCATTGTTTACTGAATTGCCTGAATCCAAAATCCGTGGATATAAAGCCGGAAGATTCAGTTTTAATGTGAAGGGGGGAAGGTGTGAGGATTGTGAAGGTGCAGGCATGAAACTCATTGAAATGGATTTTCTGCCTGATGTGCACATACCCTGCGAGACCTGTAAAGGAAAGCGTTATAACCGTGAAACACTGGAAGTCCGGTTCAAGGGGAAATCCATTTCTGATGTACTGGACATGACTGTAGAGCAGGCTGTTGAATTTTTTGAATATCAGCCCAAGATCCTCAGGAAAATAAAGACCCTCAATGATGTTGGATTGGGTTATATTACGTTGGGACAGCACGCAACCACCTTATCCGGAGGAGAAGCCCAACGCGTAAAGTTATCCACAGAATTGTCCAAAAAAGACACAGGCAATACTTTTTATATATTGGATGAGCCGACCACAGGATTACATTTTCAAGATGTGGAACTCCTATTGGAAGTATTGAATAAACTGGTTGATAAAGGAAATACCGTCCTGATTATCGAGCATAATTTGGATATCATCAAAGTAGCCGACTATATTGTAGATTTAGGTCCCGAAGGTGGGAACAAGGGTGGAATGATCATAGCAGCAGGTACTCCGGAGCAGATTTCTGTTCATAAAACCAGTCACACGGGCAGATTTTTAAAGACTGAATTAGATTGGGCACCCTGATTGACCTATCATTGCCTATATTGGACCCTGCTGTAATAATTATATGTGGTCAGGCCTTGGCTTGGTTATATTTGGAACCGAGCAATGAATAGAATTCGATTATATTGGAGTTTGCAGATTTTGGGATGGTCAAGCTATGCTCTGATCAACCTGTTTTTTGTTTCCCTGGACAGGGGGATTTCACTTGTACAGGTGGGGGCTTTTTCATCTTTGGCCGCTTTTTATCTTCTGTCAACCCAAGGACTTAGAAAGGTTGTTAAAAAATATGGTTGGTTTAACCTGAATTTTAACCGTCTTTTAGTAAATACAATGATTGCTCTGGGTATTCTAAGTTTGCTGAATATGATCGCCCAGATTATCATCAATCTGATCTTTGGCACCTTGGACCCGGAAGTGGACTTCCGGCCTTTGGTTATTTCTGTAAATATTTTTGTCAGTTTTCTTTTTTATGCCCTTTGGGCCATGCTTTACTTTCTTTTTCATTTTTTGGATAATTATAATCAATCCTTAAAATACCAGGCTAAAATCAATGAAATCCAACTCAATCATTTGAAGAGTCAGCTCAATCCCCATTTTATTTTCAACGCACTGAATTCAGTAAGGGCTTTGGTGGATGAGGATCCCAAAAAGGCAAAACAGGCAATCACGCAATTGTCCAATATTTTACGGTTTTCCTTGATGATGGATAAAAAAAGGACCATAGATTTTGAAAATGAAATCAATACGGTCAAAGATTATCTCAATCTGGAATCCATTCGTTTTGAGGAAAGATTGACGGTCAAGTATGACATTGAACCTACTGCCTATGACTATAAAATTCCCCCTATGATGCTTCAAACTATAGTAGAAAATGCCATAAAACATGGTATATCTAATAGAGTTAAGGGTGGGGTTATAGAAATAAAATGTCATGAAGGAATTACTGATGATCTGATTATTCAGGTAAAAAACAGTGGACAACTTAAGCCCTATGCTTTAAATAAAAAGAAAGAAGGTGAAGGCCATGGCATAAGTAATACAATCCAACGCCTTAAATTGATATATGGGAACAGATCTTCCTTCAAAATTTTCAATTTTGGTAACGATTTTGTTATAACTGAAATAAAAATTCCAAAACAAACCCTTACATTAGTTTAAAATTCCAACAAAATGCGAGCACTTGTAATCGATGATGAAAGATTGGCCAGAAAAGAGCTGATCAATTTATTGTCCCAATATGATCAGGTTGAAATCGTAGGGGAAGCCAATAATGTGGATGATGCCAAAGAGAAAATTGAAGCTTTATCTCCCGATGTGGTTTTTCTTGATATTCAGATGCCGGAGAAAACAGGATTCGATTTATTGGAGGAATTGGACAATGTACCTCATGTGATATTCACTACAGCCTATGATGAATATGCCCTGAAAGCTTTTCAGGTCAATGCACTAGATTACCTACTGAAACCTATAGAACCAAAAAGACTTGGCGAGGCCATTGAAAGGCTTCAGAAAAAGTTAAGCGAAGCATCTGAAAGGCATGAAGATGCAACCCTAAGCCATCAAAATAAAAAGTTGACTTTAGATGACCAGGTTTTTGTCAAGGACGGAGATAGATGTTGGTTTGTAAAATTGTCCAATGTAAGGTTGTTTGAATCTGACGGGAATTATATCAAAGTTTATTTTGACAACAATAAACCCATGATCCATAAATCATTGAACGCATTGGATGAAAGGTTGGATGAAAAATCTTTCTTCCGTGCAAGTAGAAAGCACATTATCAATCTCAGTTGGGTGGAGGCAATAGAGCCTTGGTTTAATGGGGGTTTGGTGGTTACTTTAAAAGGAGGAGACAGAATTGAAGTAAGTAGAAGGCAGGCTGCCAGATTCAAAGATATGATGAGCCTTTGATCATTTTCTGTAATGGCTGATGACAAAAATCAAAACATTTATTGATTGTCAAAAGTAAATTTTGTAAATAGGCATATATTCATTTAGTATGCACAAAAATTTATTTAGTAATTTTAATAACGTATTATTTCCCAAGAAGAACCTATGAAAGAGGAAAGAATTCTTATCGTTGAAGACGATGTTAATATTGCCGAAAATATTCAGGAGATTCTAGAGCTTTTGGGTTATGTTAACATTGACATCGCCAATTCAGCAAATCAGGCCATCAAAATAGTTAAAAAATATAAACCCGATTTGGTGTTCATGGACATCAAACTAAAGGGTGATAAAGATGGGATCGAACTAGGGGAAATTATCAAACAAATGATCGAAGTTCCTTTGGTTTATGTTACTTCCTATAGTGACCCTACAATCATTGAAAGGGCCAAAAGGATCAATCCGGCCGGTTTTATTGTAAAGCCTTTCAATACCAACGATATTCATGCTATTGTCGAAATAGTCCTGTATAATAAGCGTACAAAACCATCCATAGATGCCGTTGCCTCCAAAGCAAAAGATGATAGCCCCTATCTTGTTACTGATGCGGTTTTTATCAAGGCTGACAATGCTTATGAAAGGGTTCCATATACCGAAATTTATTATGTAGAAGCAAATGGTAACATGGTAACTATTTTTACCAAAAACAGAAACTTCACCATTAGAAAATCCATGAA
>Ga0114946_10001174_pt1 | contig 17940 bp, 22 predicted proteins | sample WalLakDeSediment_FD_88676 | JGI IMG/M metagenome (GOLD analysis project Ga0114946, IMG submission 88676) | Lake sediment microbial communities from Walker lake, Nevada to study Microbial Dark Matter (Phase II) - Walker Lake 11/02/13 Deep Sediment | ecosystem: Environmental > Aquatic >...
GAGATCTCCGAGGAAGAGATGCGCAGGCTGTTGGATTCTCTTGAATGAGAGTGTGATAACCGCCGTGCATCCCGGGGTACATCCTGTGTAGGCCCGGACCGGGACCGCAGGCTCAGGCCGAACAGGTATCCGACGCGGTCGAAAGGGTGGATGCATCTCATTGGATGAGACGCAGAGCCAGGATTAGCCGGGATGGCAGATAAGACCTCCGGATGACCTCGCAGAGGAAGCGGTTAGATCGTGTAAGTGATCGATTAAGCCAGCCGCCTCTACGTGAGGCAGGCTTACTGAGAACGAATGGTACGGTAGGACTGGTCGCCGGAGAGTTGGGCATAAGCCCCTGGATACGTGAGGATGCGGCCGGGAGTTAGAGCTCGAATGGCCAAGAGTCCTCAAAGGATATCCCTTTGGAGGGGAGCCTCGGGCGGTGCGAAGGTCATCCCGGTGAATCCTGTCCGGAGACGAATGGAGGCCCGCCGAGAGCGGGCTTCTTCTTGTGGGCGTGCTATAATCACGCGGCTCCGACCGGGATGTGCCGAACAGTACCTGCCGGTGACCAGGACGGGCGAGTGGCGCAACGGGAGCGCACCTGCCTTGCACGCAGGGGGTTGAGGGTTCGAATCCCTTCTCGTCCACCAGCGAACACCGAAGAGCCGCCCCCTCGGGGCGGCTCTTCTTCTCGCTTCGGCGGTTTGCCTCGAATCTGCCGTAACGGTCCGGGTCGAGCCCTCCGCCAGGCTCATTTGACAGCGATGAGTAATGGTATAGTGACCGCACTCCCGCCACACGACCATGGCAGCGCCTATGCCCGCGAGGACACCTGCACTTCGCATACGCTTCTTCACGCGACCGCTCGAGCGAGCGGTCGTCTTCGCCGTGGTCTGGTGGGTGGTCGCCGAAGCTGACCCGGAGGGGTGGTTGTTCGGAGTCCCGTTCGTTGTGCTCGCGACTGCGGCCTCTCTTGCGCTCACGCCCTCGCGCGAGTGGCGCATCCGGCCGCTCGGCGCGTTCAGGTACGCGGTCTACTTCATCCAGCAATCTGTCATGGGTGGTATCGACGTATCCATGAGGGCCATCAAGCCGTCGCTGCCTATCGACCCGCTCATCGTCCGCTATCGCATGCGGCTTGCCCCCGAGTACGCCCGTGTGCTCTTCGCGGATACGGTGAGCCTGCTGCCCGGCACTCTCAGTTCGGGCTTCGAGGGGGAGTCGATGACGATCCACGTGCTCGACTGCGAGCTCGACGTGGAGCAGAGTCTGCGCGACGTCGAGGAGCGCGTGGCCGGTGTCTTCGGACTGCCGCTCACGGCTGAGGGCGGCGACATCGTCGACCTCGAGGGCACAGGCGGGTGTGAGCTCGGGTGAAGATGGTGCTGGTCGGTTTCGCGAGTGTCTTGATGCTCACCGTGATCGCCGGGCTCATCCGGGTCGAGCGGGGCCCTAATCCCGCAGACCGCATGCTTGCGGCACAGCTATTCGGGACCACTGGTGTGGCCATCCTGCTCCTGCTCGCAGATGCCATGGAGATCCCCGCACTGCGTGATGTCGCGCTCGTCTTTGCGCTGCTCGCGGCGATGGCCGCTGTCGCCTTCGTCAAGCGCGCGTGGCACCCCGGCCCGCATGAGAAGGGAGAGCAGCCATGATGGAGTGGATATCGGTCGCCTTGATCGCGGTCGGCGCCTTCTTCTTCCTGGCCGGTTCGATCGGCGTGCTGCGCTTCCCTGACGTCTACACGCGTCTCCACGCGCTCACCAAGGCCGACAATCTCGGTCTCGGCTTCGTCGTGCTCGGCCTCTCTCTGCGGGCGGGCTCATGGGTCGTCGTGCTGAAGATGCTCCTGATCTGGTCCCTCGTGATCGTGGCGGGTGCCACCGCGGGCCACCTGGTGGCCGAGGCCGCGCGCACTTCGAACGTGCCGCCCTGGAGGAAGCGCTCATGACGCCCTCGGGCTGGGTCTTCGACATACTGCTCGTGGCCACGCTCGTATGGCTCGCAGTTCGCGCGCTCGCGGAGGTGAAGCTGTTCAAGGCGGTCGTGCTGTTCATCGCGTTCGGTCTGTTGGTCGCACTCGCATGGGTGCGGCTGTCCGCGCCGGACATCGCGCTCGCGGAGGCGGCTATCGGCGCGGGAATCACCGGAGCGCTGCTGCTCGATGCCGCGGGCCACATGCGCGGCAGGGCCGAGCCCTATTCGAAGTCCCCCAAAGCCGGGCGGGCATCCGGCGGTGACACGGATGGGTAAGGTCACGCCGAGGAGTCCCCGTGCGATCCGGATCGCGGCGCTCGCCATCTGTGGAGGGGTCGGGGCCTTCCTCGCACGTGCCGTGCTGGCGATTCCCGAGACCGAGCCCGGTCTTGCCCCTCTGGTGGCCGCGAACCTCGAGGCGAGCGGCGTCAAGAACGCGGTGACCGCCGTGCTTCTGAACTTCCGGGGATATGACACCCTGCTCGAGATCGCGGTGCTGATGCTCGCCACCATCGGGGTGCTCTCGCTTAGTGTGACCCAGTCCGGGACGTGGGACCCGATAGCCGTCCGTGCTGATCCGGTCCTCTCCGCGCTCACCCGGTTCCTCGCACCTATCATGATCCTGGTCTCAGGGTACCTGCTGTGGGCAGGCGAGCACGCACCGGGCGGCGCTTTCCAGGCCGGCTCGGTCCTCGGCGCTGCCGGAGTGCTGCTTGCGCTCTCGGGGTACGCGCGACCCGCGTGGCTGAGCCGTTTCGCTCTCCGCGCCGCGATCAGCGTGGGCTTCATCGTCTTCCTTGCGGTCGCCATCGGCGAGATGATCGCCGGCGGTCTGCTGCTGGAGTACCCCGCCGACCTCGCCAAGACGCTCATGCTGCTGGTGGAGACGTGGCTCACCGTCTCCATCGGCGCGATCCTCGTCAGCCTCTTCATCGCATCGGCTTCACCCGCCGAGGAGTTGCGCATGCGCTCGGGAGGTGACCGGTGAGCCAGACCGACCTCTACACGCTGGCCGGCGCGGCGCTCTTCATCATCGGGCTCTACGGGCTCATGACCCGGCCTCATCTGTTGCATAAGGTGCTCGCGCTCAACATCTCGAGTGCGGGGGTCTTCTTCGTGCTCGTCGGCATCGCCCGGAGGGTCCCCGGCACGACGCCTGACCCATTGCCGCATGCCATGGTTCTAACGGGCATCGTCGTCACCGTGAGTTCGACTGCTTTCGCGCTGGCGCTCGCCAAGCGCATCTACTCCGAGACCGGGATAGCGGCACTCGATGCATCCGATGTGGACGCCGAGGAGAACGCCGGTGGCTGAGTGGATCATGCGGCAGCTGCCTGCACTCATCATCCTGGTGCCGTTCACAGCGGCACCTCTCGCGTACCTGCTTGGCACACGCTTCGGGCGTCCGGTCGGGTTCATCTCCGCGCTGCTATCACAGCCGCTCGCCGTCCTGCTGGCGATAACTGTGATGCGGGAGGGCACGCTGCGCTACGAGGTGGGCGGCTGGGGCGGTCCGCTCGGCATCGATCTGGTGGCGGACGGGTTAACCGCGACTATGGTGCTCGTGACGACGGTGGTGGGCCTGTTCGTCACGATCTACGCGCTCGGCTACTTCGGCGACCGGGAGAGATACCGCTTCTTCTGGCCGCTCTGGCTCTTCCTGTGGGGATCGCTGCTTGCGCTCTTCTTCTCGGGTGACATCTTCAACCTCTACGTGTGCCTTGAGCTCGTGAGCATGTCGGCCGTCGCGCTCGTGGGACTGACCCTGCGTCGCGAAGCGCTCGTCGCGGCTATGCGCTACATGCTCGCGGCCATCCTCGGCTCGCTGTTCTACCTGTTCGGCGTAGCACTCATCTACGGCGCGTTCGGCAGTGTAGACATGCAGACACTGCGCGAGATCGTGCGAGCGGATACGACCGCGCAGGCCGCGCTTGCGCTCATGACGGTTGGGCTCGTGCTCAAAACCGCACTCTTCCCGCTGCACTTCTGGCTGCCTCCGGCACACTCCAACGCGCCCTCGCCGGTGAGCGCGGTGCTCTCGGCCCTTGTCGTGAAGGGGTCGTTCTACATCCTCGTGCGGCTCTGGGTCGACGTTGCCCAGCCCATGGCGTTCCCGGGGGTCTCGACAGTGCTCGGCATCCTCGGAGCCACCGCGATCATCTGGGGCTCTCTTCAGGCGTTTCGTCAGGAGCGGCTCAAGATGCTCGTGGCGTACTCGACGGTGGCGCAGATCGGATATCTCTTTCTCATGTTTCCTCTCGTGACCGGGGGAGGACAGGCCGCTACCGATGCGTGGATGGGCGGCATCTTCCATGCGGTCTCGCACGCGCTGGCGAAGTCCGCGATGTTCCTCGCCGCAGGCCTGGTGCTTGCGCGCTTCGGGCACGATCGGATCGATGGGCTCGCCGGCCTGTCCCGCCGGGCGCCGATGACGGCGATGGCGTTCGGGCTCGCCGGCGTGACGATGATGGGCCTCCCGCCGAGTGGCGGGTTCGTGGCCAAGTGGCTGCTGATCCGTGCATCCATCGAGGCGGGTCAGTGGTGGTGGGCCGTTATCGTCGTCACCGGAGGACTGCTCGCCGCCGCGTACGTCTTCCGGGTCGTTGGTCCGTTCTTCAGTCGTGAACCCGAGGGGATCGACGATCTCGATCTCGATCCCGGGCGGTCCCCGTGGGCGATGGAGGGCGCGACTCTCGCGCTCGCGATCGGCGCACTCCTGCTCGGCGTTCTCGGCCAGCCGTTGCTCGATCTCATCATGGTGAGTGCTCCGGCGCTGGTCGCGGGGGTGACGCCGTGACCTGGGAGACGACAGCGCTTGTTGCCGGAGTGGCTGCGCCGTTCCTGACGGCGGTGCTCATCTTCGCGCTCGGCGAGCATCGCCACGCCGCGAGGTCCCGCGTGAACCTGGCCGGGGCTGCACTCACGGGGACAGCGGTCCTCGCTGCGGCTGCAGCTGCACTCGCGGGCGCTCCTGATGCGTATCCGAGCGTCGGGATCGCGCTGCTCGACATCGGCTTCAGCCTTCGGGCTGACATGCTCGGCACGCTCTTCGCGGTCGTGGCCGGCGTACTCTGGCTGATCACCACCGTGTACGCCATCGGCTACATGTCGCACGCGAGCGATCGGGCTCGCTTCTTCGGCTTCTTCTCCGTGTGTGTGGGCTCGGCGATCGGTATCGCGCTCTCCGCCAACCTGCTCACATTCTTCATCTTCTACGAGATACTCACGCTTGCGACCTACCCGCTCGTCATCCACTCGGGTACGCCTGCCGCGCTGAAGGGCGGACGCACATACCTGACGTATGCACTGCCCGCAGGAGGCGCGCTCGCGGTCGGCGTCGTGTGGCTGAACCTGATCGCCGGGCCGGTGGAGTTCACGGCGGGCGGTTCGCTCGACCCGGTGCTCGCGTCAACGCATGCGGGCTCGCTCATCGTGATCTTCGCCCTGCTCATGCTGGGGCTCGGCGTGAAGGCTGCACTCTTCCCGCTGCACGGCTGGCTCCCCGCAGCCATGGTCGCTCCTGCGCCGGTGAGCTCGCTCCTTCATGCGGTCGCAGTGGTCAAGGCGGGGGTCTTCGGCATCGCACGGGTCGTGCTCGAGGTCTATGGACCGCTCGGGCGGGACCTCGGGGTGACCCAGGTGCTCGCCGTGCTTGCGGGCTTCACCATCATCTTCGGGTCGGTTCGCGCCATCGCACAGGACGACTTCAAGAAGCGGCTCGCGTTCTCGACGATCGCCCAGCTCTCCTACATCACGCTCGGCGTGGCACTCGCGAGCCCGATCGCCATCGCGGGCGGCATCGCCCATCTTGCCCACCATGCTGCGATGAAGATCACGATGTTCTTCACCGCGGGAGCCGTCGCCGAGGAGGTCAAGGCGTACCGCGTGAGCGAATTCGACGGCCTGGGCAAACGCATGCCGCTCACGATGACGGCCTTCTCGCTTGCGGCCATCGGCATCGTCGGCGTGCCCCCGGTCGCGGGCTTCACGAGCAAGTGGCTGCTGGGGGTCGGCGGGGTGGATGCCGGTGCCGGCTGGGTCATCGCCGTGCTCGGCATAAGCAGCGTGCTCAATGCCGCGTACTTCTTCCCGATCATCCACCGGGCATGGTTCCGCACGCCGAAGCCCGAGTGGGCGCACGGTCCCGCCTCCGGGAAGCCCGAGGGTGACATGCGGATGATCGTGCCGCTCGTGATCACGGCAGCCATCGGGCTGGCAATGGGCGTGTTCGCAGGCATGGACCTCTCGCCGGCCTCGTGGGCGCAGGCCATCGCCGGCTGGGAGTTCCCATGGTGACGGTCCCTGTCTGGCTGGCTCTCGCCGCCGCCCTCGTGCCGCTCTTGGTCGTAGCCGGCTGCGCGCTCCCGGCGACGCGGGACCTCGCCAGGCGGATGCTGGTGTTCGCCGCGCTTCCGGCGCTGGCGGCCGCTGTGGTCGTACCGGATGGCACCGCAGAGATCGACTGGCTCTTCATCGGCACGTTTGTCGACTTCGATGCTACCGGCCGTGCGTTCCTGGCGCTCTCAGGTGTGATCTGGACCGCAGCCGCGCTCTACCTGGCCGCTCACCCGCCGGATCGTCCGACGTGGTTCTCTGGATGGTTCGCGCTCGCCATGGCGGGTAACCTGGCGCTCTGCTGCGTCACCGACCCGGCCGCCTTCTACACCTTCTTCGCCATGATGGCTCTTCCCACGTATGCGCTCGTCGCGCATGAGGGCGACCGCAGCGCGGGCCGTGCGTACATGGCGTTCACGGTCGTGGGCGAGGCGCTCCTCGTGTGCGGGCTCTTCGTCTTGGGAGCGACGGCGCTCGGCATCGATCCGGGCCCCGTGCTCGGACCGGCCGGCATCGGCCTCGTGCTCGCGGCCTTCGGCGTCAAGATCGGAGCACTCGGACTGCACGGTTGGATGCCCGTGAGCTACGCGGCAGCTCCCACCGTTACGGCCGCGGCCCTGGCCGGTTCGATGAGCAAGGCCGGAGTGCTCGGACTGATTCGCTTCCTTCCCGCGGGTGAGCCGACCGGCATCCCCTTCGGTGGCCCGGTGATCGCGTTCGGTGTCGCCGCCGCGTTCTACGGCGCGGTCGTCGGCGTGGTGCAGGTCAAGCCCAAGGTCGTTCTCGCGTACTCGAGCATCTCGCAGTTCGGTCTCATCACCATCGCGCTCGGAGTGGGGCTTGCCGAGCCGGTCGCATGGCTGTTCGCGGTTTCGGCTGCCACGGTGTACTCGGTTCACCACGGGCTGGCCAAGGCCGCGCTCTTCATCGGAGAGGACATCGCAGCGCGCGCAAGGCGTCGCTGGCTCGCCGTCGCCGGACTTGCGCTGCCGGCGCTTGCGCTCGCAGGCGCACCGCTGGCGAGCGGGGCTGTGGCGAAGCTCGTCTTGAAGGAGACCACGGCGCTTGCACCGGGTGTGTGGCATGATGCCCTCGAAACGCTCCTGCCACTCGCCGCGGTGGGAACCACGCTGCTCATGGCCCGCTTCCTCTACCTTGTCGCCACACGCAGCCTGTCAGAACCCGCCGAGGCGCGCAGTGAGGCTCCGGGCACTCCGGCGATCCTTTCGTGGGCGCTCCTGCTGGTCGCGGTAGCCGGGGCGCTCTGGGTCTGGCCCATGACGGAAGTGGGCTATGCGGCGCAGAAGTCGCTTGATGCGCACTACCTGTGGCTAGCGGCGTGGCCCGTCCTGCTCGGTGTCGTCGCTGCGGCAGCGACCTGGGCCGTCGGTGACAGGACCCGTCGTCTCGAGGGCGTGATCCCGCCGGCCGACGTGTACGCACCGCTGCTGCGCCGGGTCGACCGCGCGGTCGAGCGGCGTGACCGGGCCGTGCGCCAGACGCCCGCTCCTCAGGCTGTGACGCAGCCTCCTGCGACGATGAACAGGGGAGCGAGACTGCTGGATCGTGCGGGGGTGGTCGAGAACGGCTTCCTCGCGTGGGCGACCGCGGCCTCGGCCATCGGTGCGCTCACCGTACTTCTGCTCCTGCTGGCTGCGCGCGGCTAGTCTGCCGGCGTGGCGTCACCCGTGCCCGCGCAGCTCGCGAGCGGCGTCCCTGCCGACCCAGCGCGCGCTGCGCACCTCGGACTCGGCAAGCTCCTCGGCCAGTGCGAGCGCTTGTGTATGTAGGCTGCCCCCGCGCTTGCCTATCTGCCTCAGCGCCCAATTGACCGCCTTATGGACCATAGGCCGCTCATCGGCTGCGCCGTCGGGAATCAGCTGCAGCAGCCCGGAGAAGCGAGAGTCGGGTTCGCCCTTCGCGTGCACGGCGAGAGTGGCGATGAGCACGAATCCTGCCCGCCTGACGAACTCCTCGTCTCGCCGGGACCACTCGGCGATGAGCTCCCACGCGAAGGGGGTGCGCCGCAGCAGGTTCATGCAGAGCTGGTCGCAGACGTCCCAGGAATCGATCGCAGTGGCCCAGGCACGAGCCTGTGCGGGCGTGACCGAACCGGGGTCCTCGGCGATCGAGGCCAGGATCCGTGCCTCGTGGATCTCGCTCTCCCACAGGCACTGCGCAAGCGCGTGTCGCCAGGCACCGTCACGACGATGATCTCGCAGCGCCTCTCGGCCGAGCGCACGCACGTCTCGCATCGACACGCCGAGCGTCCCGGCGCCCGAGATCCCGAACTGCGCCATGCCCTCGACGTTGGCCGGATCGGCTCTGCGCTCCAGCTCCTCGACGAGCATCATGCATGCGGCGATCGGCTCCACGGGCGGTCCCTCTCGTGTATCGTCGGTGCGGTCGGGAATGAATGTACCCATGGAACGTGTTCGGCCGAGTCGCCCGTCGCCTACCTAGGAGGATGCATGACCACGCTCTCGCTCCCGGACGCACCCGTCGATCGTTGGCTCGAGGCCGCTCGCGAGCGCCGGTCGAGGCGCTCCTTCGACGGCTCGAGGGTGGGCGAGGAGCTCCTCGCGGCGCTTCAGGAGTCATGCGAGCGGGTGCGGCCGGCGCCGGGTGCGCGTGCTGTGCTTGCCCCTTCGGTCTCCGAGGACCTCTTCAGGGGGATCGTGGGCTCGTACGGCAGAATCACAGGAGCCTCCTCGGCCCTGCTCTTCGTCGGCAGCGCAGACTCGCGGCAGGCATTGCCTGCAGTCGGCTATACGGGTGAGGCGATCATCCTGGAGGCGACTGCTCTCGGCCTGGGCACGTGCTGGGTAGGGGGGATGTTCGACGGAGGCCTGGCGCGCACGACGGCCGGTGTCGCTGACGGCGAGAAGGTGTTTTCGGTCAGCCCGGTCGGGCAGCCGATGCAGAAGGTATCCAACACGGAGCGCCTGGTGTACGGGATGAGGAGGCCCAAGCCGCGCAGGCCCGTGGAGCACATCGCGCCCGACCTGCACGACCGCGGCTGGCCGACCTGGGCACGTCCCGGAGTGGAGTCTGCCAGGATCGCGCCATCGGCATCCAACCGCCAGCCGTGGCGCTTCCGTGCCGAGGGGGGAGCGATCGTGATCTCCTTCGACGGTCCGGACACGCCCATCGTCTCCAAGCGCCTCGACTGCGGCATCGCTATGCTCCACTTCGAACTCGCCGTACGGGCGGCGGGCGCCTCCGGCTCGTGGGAGCTTCTCGACCACCGTTCTGACGTAGCACGTTTCACACTCGGCTGACGGTCCGGAGGTCGCGTGGACCAGCACTCCTGGCGTCGCGAACCGACCACGTGGGCGGCCATCGTCGTTGCGCTCCTGCTGTGGGCATCGGCGTTCGCAGGCATCCGTGCCGGGCTGGAGTCATACGGCCCGGGGCAGGTTGCGCTCTTGCGTTTCGGGACCGCATCGCTCGTGTTCCTGGTGTGGGCGACGATCAACCGCATGCGTCCTCCGGACACGCGGGATCTCCCCCGCATCGCTCTTGCGGGTTTCCTCGGCATCACCGTCTATCACGTGGCACTCAACTACGGCGAGGTTACGGTGACCGCCGGAGCAGCAAGCCTGATCATCTCGGCCAGCCCCATCATCACCGCACTGCTCTCCACGGTATTCATCGGCGAGCGCCTTAGCGCGTGGGGATGGGTCGGGATCGTCGTGTCTTTCGCGGGTGTTGCCCTCATCTCGCTTGGCGAAGGGGGCGGCCTCGCCTTCGAGCCCGGAGCAGCACTCGTGTTCGTCTCTGCGATCGCAACCTCGGTGTACTTCATCGTGTCCAAGCGACCGCTTCGGCGGTACACGGCACTCGAGTTCACCTCGTACGCGATCTGGGCGGGAACGGTGCCGATGCTCATCTTCGCGCCCGGCCTCATCACGCAGATGGCCGGGGCGAACCCCGAAGCCACCTGGGCCGTCATCTACCTCGGCATCTTTCCGGGTGCGGTGGCGTACGTTCTCTGGTCCTATGCGCTCTCACGGATGCCGGCCACAGCACTCTCCACGTTCCTGTACTTCCAGCCTGTCAACGCGATCATCATCGCCTGGTGGTGGCTGGGTGAGATCCCCGCTCCCCTCGCACTCGCTGGAGGCCTGATATCGCTCGCGGGGGTGGCAGTGGTCAACACCCGGGGAACCGCCGCGGAGCGCTAGCCGGACACTACCAGCCGGCGGTTACCAGTACGACCACCGAGAGGACCGCGATCGCTCCCTGGACGATGGTGCCCGGCAGCGGTGCGGCCGACCCGTGGGGAAAGCCGCTCCAGTGACTCGGGAAGAGCCGGATCCTGCGCTCGCCCGGCCAGAGCGCGTTCAGCACGTCAAGGTCGGGGAGTGCCGACACCGCTCCGGCGAGAAGGACCGCCCAGGAGGCATCGCCGAGCGTCGCCGCCCACGCAAGCACCGCGACAGCGGCGCCCACGTCAGCCAATGCCCAGATCGCGCGCCGCTCGGTGTACACGTAGTCCCAGTGCGGCACCATGTCGAGGACGACGTGGAGCAGCAGCGCCGCTGCCACGACCGCCCACACAGGTGCGCCTCGCCCTCCGAGCACGGCGCCGATCGCCATTCCTGTGAGCATGTGTGTGATGACCCACATGGCGGCTGCCTACGGGCGCGTGAGCGTCACGCGGAGCCGCCAGATGCCGAGCGCGAAGACCACGATCGCGAACCCGGCGAGCACTGCGAGCTCGAGACCGATGTCGGCGATGGTGCCCCCGTGAAGGATGAGCGTCTCGAAGGCTTCGATGCCCCACGCATGCGGCGTGATGTGCGCGAACCGGTAGAGCTCCGGCGAGAACATCTGCATCACCGCAAGCGGCACCATCGCCCCTCCGAACGCGCCGAGCCCGATGCCGAGCATGATACCGATGCCCCCGGCCTGCTGCTCGTTGCGGAGTACCGAGCCCATGAGCATGGCCGTTCCCGCCGCTACCAGTGAGAAGAGGATGAAGATGGCCGCGGCTCCGATCGGGTCACCCCAGCTCACGCCGAAGACGAGCGAGGAGCCGACGATGATGAAGAGCCCCTGCACCAGAGCCACTCCGAAGCGCGCGAGCGCCTCGCCCGCGACGATCGTCGTCACCGGGGTGGGGGTGGCAAGCATGCGGGTCGTCACCCCGAGCCGGCGTGACTCGATCAGCGCGGTCGACCCGGTCATCGACGTCAGGAACACGAAGAGCAGGAGCTGAGAGTAGGCACCGAGCTCGAAGCGGCCCATCTGCTGGAAGGGAGAAACCTCGCCGACGGATTGGGTGGCGATCACGAGGCTCCGCGAATCTGCCGCGGCCTCATCGGCTGCCTCGAGCGCCTCGGCGAAGGTAGCGTCTGTGAACTCCCCGGCGAGCGCCGCCGCGCGCAAGAGGGATCCCTGCTCGACGACGGTGGATTCGATCGCATTGCGAAGAGCCTGTGCCGATGCGTCCGGGCGCGCAACGAACTCGATCGTAAGCTCCTCGCCTTCGAGCAGCGCATCGCTGTAGCCGGGCGGGATGACCACCGCGGCTTCGAGCTTTCCGCGCTCGACGGCGAGCACGACCTCGTCGCGGGCGCCCCACTCGCTGACGGCCACCGCCTCGATGGCCCCGATGCGCCCGGCCAGCTCCTCGCCCAGCGGTCCCGAGCCTGTCGACACGACGCCGATCCGGCTCTCGAAGGACCCGCCGAAGACCGCTCCGAGCACGAGTATGAGCATCATCGGCATCAGGAAGACGAAAAAGATGTTCGAGCGGTCGCGCAGAAGGCGACGCACACCGGTCGCTCCGATCGCGAGCATCTTCATCGCTCCACCGCCCGTCGCAGGAACGGCCACGCCAGGCCGCCGGTCACCAGGCCGAACAGCAGGAGGGCACCCACGGGGACGAAGACCGCGGATATCTCTCCGGACTGCAGCTCGGCGAGGCCCCGGAGAAACCACGCGTGAGGGGTCAGGAGGCTGAGCTGTTCGATCCATCCGCCTACCTGGGACACCGCGAAGAACGTGCCGCCGAGAAAAGCGAGCACGAGCGAGATGATCGCCTGGAAGTTCTCCGCCTGAGCCTGCGTCCTGGCGGTAGCCGCCACGATGCCGAGGATGCCCATGGCCGCGATCACCACGGCGACGATGAGCATCGCGACGCCGAGCGGATCGCCCCACTCGGCATCCAGCAACAGCGTGCTCGCGACGACGAGCACCGTCATGCTCACGATGCCGAGCACGAACGAGGTGATCGCCTTGCCGAGGATGATCGAGCGCCGGTCGATCGGCGCGGCGAGCAGTCGGTCCAACGTGCCGACCTTGCGCTCCTCGAGCAGCCCGCTCACGCCGAACGACACCGTGAAGAAGAGGAAGAAGACCGACATGCCTGCTGCCAGATAGGTCGTCTGTTTGAGCTGTCGGGTGTCAGCGCTTATGTCCTCGACGGTGATCGGCGAGACCGTGCCGGCGGCAGCCTGGGTGACGCGTCCGATCGACTCGGGATCGGCCGCACCTCCGAGCTCCAGCACGGTGCGCACGCCCACTTCGACAGCGCCGACCTCCGCGGCGAAGCTCTGCGCGACCGAGTACGCGATCTGCGAGCCGAGCTGTGAGCCCGCTCCGCCGATGACGACGATCTCGGCGCTCTCACCGGCCAGCACGCTCTCTGAGAGCCCCTCGGGCAGGACGAACGCCGCGCTCGCACTCTCGCCCTCGTTGCTGAACTCGTCCGAGGTGCGGGCCACTTGCTCCTCGGCTTCTTGGGCCGAGTCAACCTCGCGTATCGTCGCGATGCCCTCGTCCTCCAGGCCGACCAGCGTCTCGAGGAACGCGTCTGCGATCGGTCCGCCATCCTCGTTGACGACCACGTACTCGGCGTTGAAAGTCGCTCGCTCGATCGGCCCGAACACGAAGCTGAAGATGAATGCGAGTCCGAGTGGCGCGAGGATGCCATAGATGAACACCGAGCGGTCGCGCACCCGCTGGGTGAGGTCCTTGCGCGCTATGAGCAATGCGGTTTTCACGGTGTCAGTCCCGAAACGCGCGGCCGGTCAGGTGCAGGAAGACCGCCTCGAGATTTGGTTCGTCAACGTCCACACTGGTCACGCTGACTCCCGCCGCGGCCACGGTGGCCAGGATCTCGGCGAGCACTGTGGCGGCACTCTCGACGATGAGCTCGAGCCCGTCCTCCTCTGCATCGACCTCGGTGATGTAGGGAAGGGCCTCAAGTGCGCTCTTGGCGCTGGCCAGGTCACCCGTGGCTTTGAGTTTGACGCGGTCGTGTTCTCCCACCAGTTCTACGAGTTCGCGCCGCGTACCCTCGGCTACGATCCTGCCGTGATCGATGATGCCGATGCGGTCGCAGAGGCGTTCGGCTTCCTCCATGTAGTGCGTCGTGTAGAGCACGGCCATGCCCTCGGTGCCGAGCTTCTCCACGCTGTCCAGTATCGCGTTGCGGCTCTGGGGGTCTACGCCCACTGTCGGCTCGTCGAGCACGAGCAGCTGAGGTCCGTGAAGCAGCCCGATGCCGATGTTCAGCCGCCGCTTCATGCCGCCAGAGAACTGATCCGAGCGCTCTCGGGCCCGGTCGGCAAGGCCGATGAGCTCGAGCACGTGGTCGACGCGGGCGGCGAGGTCGGCACCGGACAGACCGTACAGCCGCCCGAAGAAGGTGAGGTTCTCTCGTGCGGTGAGGTCGGGGTAGACGGCGATGTCCTGCGGCACGTATCCGATCTCACGCTTGGGCGCGATGCTGCGGGTGGTGAACGGGGTGCCGAGCACGTGTACCTCACCGGCGTCCCGCTCGAGCAGCCCGCAGACCATCGAGATGGTCGTGGTCTTGCCCGCGCCGTTCGGACCCAGCAGCCCGTACGTCTCACCGGCGGCTATCTCGAATCCGACCCCGTCGACAGCGGTCAGATCACCGAAGCTCTTGCGCAGATCACGACAGGACAACACGGGGCCACCGGAGACACTCACCGCGAGTTCCTTCCGCAAGGAGGTATTCCTTGCCAATACTACCCAGAGACGCGGCCTTGATGCACGTTTTTTTGCGGTGCTATCCGAGTGCGCGGAAGCCGCGCAACCCCCCGGGCGCCTCCTCGGCCACTTCCACTCTCTCGACTACCGCGCGCGCGGGACCGCTGCGGCACCACGAGACGGCGGCCTCCACGGAGTCGGGATCCCCCTCGAACACCGCCTCCACGCGGCCGTCGGAGAGGTTGCGGACCCATCCGGCAACTCCGAGCTCCCGGGCCTTCTCCACTGTGGACGAACGGAAGAACACCCCCTGCACCACTCCGGTCACCCACACGTGCCGCCTCTGCGTTCCGGTCGCCACACTAGCCTCCGCTCCTCCTCGACGTCCGCAGGGGGTATATTCCCGTCACACCAGCCGAGGAGGAACAATGCCCATCGTCCGGATCGACATCCAGTCCGGGAAGTCCACCGCGTACAAACGGGCCCTGCTTCACGGCGTCCGCGAGGCGGTGTCCGGAGCGCTCGGTGTTCCCGAGACGCGCGTGATGCAGAGGGTCGTCGAGAGCGTTCCCGAGAACATCGACGCACCCGGTAGACAGGCCGAGCGTCTCACCATCGTCGACATCACGATGCTTTCAGGTCGCGATGCCGAGATGAAACGCTCCCTCTACAGCCAGGTGGTGTCCCGGCTCGGAGTCGAGCCGGGGATCGAGCCGGAGAGCATCATGGTCGTCGTGCACGACCCGCCTGCCGAGTGCTTCTGCCTCGGCGGAAAGACGCCGGAAGGTTAGTCGACCTGCAGCCTCGGCTGGCCCCTCGACGTTGACGGCACGTCACCAAGCGTCATCCGGCCGTCACCACGCTGCCACCGCTATACAATCTGCGTCTCCGATGATGCATGCAGAGCATAAATCACCAGCACATCGGAGGTTGCAGAGTCGTGTCGCCCGTAAAGAACATCATGCTTGCTCTCGGTATCGCACTGACGCTCTCGGCAGGCTCGTCCGCCGTGCTTCACGGACCGAACGAGGTTCCGCCCATCGTTATCGCCCGCGAGGCCGAGGCTCTCACACGCGCCGTTCGACTCTGGATCAAGAAGCCGGTTCCCGGGCTCAAGCCCGCTGTCGCACCGGAAACACACGGTGTAGCATGGAGCGCGCAGGAGCACCACGGCATCGCCTGAGCGCAGGGAGCCCGACACATGGAGAACACCGCTCGCGGAGCGCCATCGCAGCCGGTGCGTACGTACCCGTTAGGGGAGGAGATCGCCAACGCGGTCACCCACGGGATAGGGGCCGTTCTCGGCGTCGTCGCCTTCACGCTTCTCGTCACCTTCGCTGTGTGGAATGGCGGGACCGTGGAGATCGTGAGCGCGATCGTCTTCGGCACGACGCTCGTACTGCTCTACACGGCATCGACCCTCTACCACAGTTTCCCCTGGCCGAGGGTGAAGCACATCTTCAAGCTGCTGGATCACGCGGGCATCTATCTGCTGATCGCGGGCACGTACACCCCCTTCACTCTGGTGACCCTGCGCGGTCAGGGCGGCTGGCGGCTCTTCGCCCTCGTGTGGGCCCTCGCCATCCTCGGCATTGCTCTCGAAGCGTTCTGGGCGTACCGCCCGGGCTGGCTGTCAGCGCTCATCTATCTGGGCATGGGTTGGCTGGCGCTGCTGATGATGGGGCCGCTGCGCGAGAGCCTCGATCCCGTCGGACTCTGGCTGCTCGTCGCAGGCGGCCTGGCTTACACGCTGGGTACCGTCTTCTACGTCATGAAGCGTGTGCCCTACACGCATGCGGTCTGGCACGTTTTCGTGCTTGCGGGAAGTGCGTGCCACGTACTCGCGGTGATGCTGGCCGTGATTCCTCCGGCGTAGCAGTGCGTAGGCGCAGGCTGGCCGCCTACTCGCGCGAGCTCTTGTCGCGGTCTCCCGAGTTGCTGTAGCCGCGGCTCTCCCAGTAGCCCCGGTACGTCGGATCGTCGGTGAGTTCGATCTCGGTGACCCACTTGATCCACTTGTAGCCCCACTTGTCCTCGGCGACGAGCTGGAATGGGAATCCGCGCTCAGGCGGCAGTTCGACGCCGTTCATCGAGTATGCGAGCAGGATGTCGTTGTCCAGCAGGTAGTCCAGGGGAAGCGATGTGGAGTAGCCGTCGACCGCACGGAAGACGACCGTGTCGGCGGACGGGGCGGGCCCGGCGCGCTCGATGAGCTCTGCGAGGAGCACGCCTTCCCAGAGGATGTCCACGCTCCAGCCCTCGACGCAGTCCAGCGTGACGACCTTCTTGTAGGTCCGTCCGGCGAGCACTTCGTCGTAGGAGAGGCCAGCCGGCTCCTCGACGAGACCCGAGATGGCCAGTTCGTAGGAGTCGCGGTCGACATCTTGCGGGCCCGCGATCGAGTTCTCGCGGAAGTCATCGATCGAGGAGAGATCGAGCCCTTCGTACTCACGCACCTCGGCCCGCTCGAGCTGCGTGGGCTCGGGCTCGCGATCGCCCATGGTCCCGCCGGGGCGCGGAGCGCCGAGACATCCAGGAGTCATCACGAGCGCTGCAAGAACGGCCAGGACGGGAAAGAGTCTTGAGGTGTGGCGCATATGCACTCCTCTGCAGGGGTCATGAGGGGTATGTTCCCAGGGTGGACGAAAGACGGCGGGGGAGGCTCGGGGCCGGGATTCGATGTCGCGGTGATCGAGACGGCAGCGTTCGCCGTGCCGGCCTCTCGGGAGCTCATCGAGCGTTTTGGCCCGCCTGCGCGACTCCGCGGTTCGCATGAGAGGCCGCCTAGGGGTATAAATGCAGCAAGCATGTAGAGTGGGACCCGAACGACGCTGTACACGGACTGTCCGGCATGACGCGCTAGGGGGATCGGTTATGGAGCTGATGACGAGAACGTGCAACTACGAGCGGATGAATGTGGAACGCTTGTTCGCGCGCGTGTTCGTGGTAGTGGGCGGATTGTTGTGGACGGTGATGCTATTCGCCTCCGAGACCGCAGCGAAGTACACGAACTTCACGTACACGCTTGACGAGGTCGTCTCTGCTATGGGAACCGCTCTGCTCCCGCTAGCTGCAGCTGTGTTTGTGTTCGTGATCGGGCTGTTCTATGAGAAGCTTGCCGCGCTCGTCCTGCTCCTCGGAGCAGGCGGAGTCGTGGCGTGGGGAGTGATCGCCGGTTGGTCCGTAGGAGTGTGGGTGACGGTGGGTGTCGTGCTCATCGGGCCGATGCTCCTGGCCGCCCTGCTCTATCTGCTTGCCTCCAGGATGCAGACGATCTGCACGCTCGACAGTCATCCGGGCAGCTAGAACCCTCGATGGACGAAGCGATGCCCCCGGCGCGGATGCGCGTACGGGGGCATCGTGGTGTTCTTCGTCCGTCCAGTACTACTCGCTACTCCCAGACACTATCTCGACCAGTTCGATCTCGAACGTCAGCTCCTTGCCGGCGAGCGGGTGATTGAAGTCGAGCGTGACGTCGTCGTCCTCGATCCCTGTGACGGTGGCGGCGAGGCGCTCGCCTTCCGGTCCGAGCAGCTGCACGACAGCACCCTCATAGGGCTCGTCCGTGAAGGCGGTGAAGGGAACCACCTGGACCGCTTCCTCGTGGTAGCTGCCGTAGGCGTTCTCAGCGTCGAGCGTGATCGTGGTGCTGTCCCCGACGGCCATGTCCGC
>Ga0114946_10001175_pt1 | contig 17929 bp, 12 predicted proteins | sample WalLakDeSediment_FD_88676 | JGI IMG/M metagenome (GOLD analysis project Ga0114946, IMG submission 88676) | Lake sediment microbial communities from Walker lake, Nevada to study Microbial Dark Matter (Phase II) - Walker Lake 11/02/13 Deep Sediment | ecosystem: Environmental > Aquatic >...
GCGACCATCAACACGAGGAGCCGACCATGAACGACCATTCCCCGGCCGCTCACGGCCTCGACGACCTGGCGGCCCTAGACGCCTGGTGGCGCGCCGCCAACTATCTGTCCGTAGGCCAGATCTACCTTCTGGACAACCCGCTGCTGGCAGTGCCGTTGGCACCGGAGCACGTCAAGCCGCGTCTGCTGGGCCACTGGGGCACCACGCCCGGGCTCAACTTCATCTACGCCCACCTGAACCGCGTCATCCAGCGCGACGACCTGGACATGATCTACGTGGCCGGGCCCGGCCACGGCGGTCCCGCCCTGGCCGCCAACACCTGGTTGGAGGGCAGCTACACCGAGCACTACCCGGACGTGTCGCTGGACGGCGAGGGCATGCGCCTGCTGTTCCGGCAGTTCTCCTTTCCCGGCGGCATCGGCAGCCACGTGACGGCCGAAATCCCTGGCTCCATCCACGAAGGCGGCGAGTTGGGCTACGCCCTGTCGCACGCCTTCGGCGCCGCCTTCGACAACCCGGGCCTGATCGTGGCCTGCGTCGTGGGCGACGGCGAGGCGGAGACCGGGCCGCTGGCCGCGGCCTGGCACTCCAACATGTTCCTCAACCCCGCCACCGACGGCGCGGTGCTGCCCATCCTGCACCTGAACGGCTACAAGATCGCCAACCCGACGCTGCTGGCGCGCGTGCCGCACGAGGAGCTCGAGGCGTTCCTCGTGGGCCACGGCTACCGGCCGCACTTCGTGGAGGGCGACGACCCGCAGGCCATGCACCGCGCGATGGCCGCCACGCTGGACGACGTGCTCGGGGAGATCCGGGCCATCCAGCGCGCCGCCCGCGGCGACTCGGAGCCCCGGCGGGCCCGCTGGCCCATGATCGTGCTGCGCTCGCCCAAGGGCTGGACCGGCCCGCGGGAGGTGGACGGGCGGCGGGTGGAGGGCCACTGGCGCTCGCACCAGGTACCGTTCGCCGACACCACCACCAACCCGGAGCGCCTGGCAGAGCTCGAGGCGTGGCTGCGGAGCTACCGGCCGCAGGAGCTGTTCGACGCCGACGGGGCGCCGAGGCCGGAGATCCTGGCCCTGGCACCGCGCGGACAGCGGCGCATGGGCGCCAACCCGCACGCCAACGGCGGGCTGCTGCTCAAGGACCTGCGCCTGCCTCCCTTTCGGGCCTACGCGGTGGACGTCCCGCGACCGGGCGCGGTGCAGGCGGAGGCCACGCGCGCCATGGGCGCGCTCTTGCGCGACGTCATGAAGGCCAACGCTGGGGCGCGCAACTTCCGGGTCGTGAGCCCGGACGAGACCGCCTCCAACCGCCTGGACGCGCTGTTCGAAACCACCAGCCGCACGTGGCTGGCCGACCGCCTGCCGGACGACGAAGGCCTGGCGGCGGACGGGCGGGTGATGGAGATCCTGTCCGAGCACACCTGCCAGGGCTGGCTGGAAGGCTACCTCCTCACGGGCCGTCACGGCCTCTTCTCCTGCTACGAGGCCTTCATCCACATCATCAACTCCATGTTCAACCAGCACGCGAAGTGGCTGAAGGTGTGCAACGAGGTCCCGTGGCGGCGCCCCATCGCCTCGCTGAACATCCTGCTCACCTCTCATGTGTGGCGTCAGGACCACAACGGCTTCTCGCACCAGGACCCTGGTTTCATCGACCACGTGGTCAACAAGAAGGCGGACGTCATCCGCGTCTATCTGCCGCCGGACGCCAACACGCTCCTGGTGGTCACCGATCGCTGCCTGCGCAGCCGCAACTTCGTCAACGTCATCGTGGCCGGCAAGCAGCGGCAGCACCAATGGCTGGACATGGACGCCGCCGTCAAGCACTGCGCGGCCGGCATCGGGATCTTCTCCTGGGCCAGCAACGACCAGCGCGGCGAGCCCGACGTGGTGCTGGCGTGCGCCGGCGACGTGCCCACCATCGAGACGCTGGCCGCGGTGGACCTGCTGGCGCAACACGTGCCGTCGCTCAAGGTGCGCGTGGTCAACGTGGTCGACTTGATGACCTTGCAGCACCGCGAGGAGCACCCGCACGGGCTGTCCGACCACCAGTTCGACAATCTGTTTACGACCGACAAGCCCATCATCTTCGCCTACCACGGCTACCCGTGGCTGATCCACCGCCTGACCTACCGCCGCACCAACCACAAGAACCTTCACGTGCGCGGCTACAAGGAAGAGGGCACCACCACCACGCCGTTCGACATGGTGGTGCTCAACGACATGGACCGCTACCATCTGGTGATGGACGTGATAGACCGCGTGCCCTCGCTGGGCTACCGCGCCGCGCATCTGCGGCAGCGCATGCGCGACAAGCTGACGGAGCACGCCCAGTACATCCGCGACCACGGTCAGGACATGCCGGAGGTGCGGGAGTGGCAGTGGCGACGGAAGGAGAGCGGAGCGTGACCGAGGAGCGGATCGCGATGATCCAGGACGACGAAGCGCGCGCCCCCGACTTCAGCCTGGCAGACACGAGCGGCCGCGAGGTGCGGCTGTCGGCGGTGCTGGCCCGGGGCCCGGCGGTGCTGGTGTTCAACCGCGGCTTTGCCTGACCGTTCTGCCGCCGGCACCTGGCGCAGTTGCGCCTTGACTACCAGGCCTTCAGGGACCGCGGCGCGGAGATCCTGGTGATCGGGCCCGAGGGGCGCGACGCCTTCGCCCGCGAGTGGGCGGCCAACGGCTATCCGTTCGTGGGCCTGGCCGACCCCGATCACGCCGTCGCCGGTCTCTACGGCCAGCAGGTCAAGCTGCTGCGCCTGGGTCGCCTGCCGGCGCTGGCGGTGGTGGACCGGGACGGCCGCGTGCGCTACCGGCACTACGGCGAGTCCATACGCGACATCGCCTCCAACGACGCCGTGCTGGCGGCGCTGGACGCCGTTTCGGCCGCCGGCGCCGCGGGAGGCCGGCGGGATCGTTGACCGCGGCATCGGACGCGTCTACCCTGTCGCCATGGACACGCAACCGCTGACCCAGGAACTGCCGCGCTTCTCTCCGGAGGCCGTGGAGGCCGTGGCCCGTGCCGCGGCCGCATTGCCGGCCGGCCGCGGTCGTCTCAACGCCGTGGACCTGGTCTTGGCCACGCTCGGCCGCGATGGTGCCGGCACCCGCCTGGTCGAGGTGCTGGCGCCGGGCCGCCTGGCACACCTCGAGAGCCTGCTCGGGGCGGCGCAGGCCGTCGTGGCCCCGGCCGCCGCCAGCTTCGGCGAGGTCGACCTGCCGGACGGCACGACGGCGTCCTTGGACGTCACGGCGCGCGAGGTCTTCGACGCGCTCGCCACGCGATCCGGCCGCACCGCGGACACCAGGGACCTGTTGCTGGCCGAGGCCAGCCGCCCCACGTCGGTGCTGATCGACGCCCTGGCGTCGTTGGGCGCGGGTGGGGAACGGGACACGCTGGCGCCCCAACTGGTCGCCCTGGCCCGGCGCGTGGGCGCGGACCCCGTCGCCGGCGCCGCCGTGCTCGTGTTCCGCCCGCTCGGGGCTCCGCCGCTGACCGCCGCCGCCGCGGACAGGACCGTGTTCACGGCGCCCGTGGACCGCGCGCCCTGGACTTCGGACACGTTGCCGGGCACGGGCGGGCCGCCGCAAAGCTCCGCAGGCGAACCGGCAGCCGGGGCCGCCACGGCGGCCCGAGGCGCCCGGCCGGCCATCCCGGCCGGCATCGGCCCGGTCGTGGACCTGATGGCCCGGGCAGCGCCCGAGCCCCCGCCGCCCACCGCCCCCGACGCCGCGCCTGATGCCGCGCTCGACGCGCCGGGCGCCGTTGCGGTGCCGTCCGGCGAGGGCGCCGCCTACCTCAACGCGCGCTGGGCCAAGCGCGTGCTCACCGCCGTCGACCGCAACCCGCTGACGGTGGTGGTCACCGACAGTCAGGAGACGGTGGACGAGCTGGCGGCGGCGCTGGGCGAGCAGCTGGCCCGAGACGAGTCCGGTGCGCTGGACGTGCGAGCACTCATCGCGCTGGAGCCGGGCTACCTGGCCACGCAACCGGCCAACGCGCTGCGCGACGGGCTGCGCGCCGCCGCCGGCGGTATCCTGTACCTGCCCAACATCCCCCGCTACCTGGATCCGCACCGCTCGGCCGGTGCCAGCGTGGACTTGCGCCGTGCCCTGGCCCGCGGCGAGGTGCGCGTGCTGGGCACCCTGGGCGACCGCGACGTGGGCCGGCTCTGGCCGCCGGATGACGCCCCGCGGCACGAGATCGTCTTCCTGGAGCCGACGGGGATAGAGGAGACCGTCGGCATCCTGCGCAGTCGGCGTGACGACCTGCAGCGCCGGCTGTCCACGCCCGCCGTGGCCGTGCGCCTCACGGACGAGGCCCTGGAGACGGCAGCCCGCGTGGCGGACCGCTACTACCGCGACCCCCCGCCGCCCGGCGGCGCCATCCGACTTCTGCTGGAGGCGGCCACCGCCATCAAGGTGCGGATGGCGGAGGGCATGGGCTCGCTCCACGACACACGGGTGGACCCCACGCCGTCGGTAGACCCGGACGACGTCCTGCTGGCCTTGGAGCGCCTCAGCGGCATCAAGGCCCGCTTGGACGACCAGGCGCGCCTGCTGGGCATAGAGGACGCCCTGACCCGGCGCGTGGTGGGCCAGGACGAGGCGGTATCGGCCCTGGCGGACGCCATTCGCCGCGCTCGGGCCGGGCTCAAGGACCCCGGCCGCCCCATCGGCAGCTTCGTCTTCATGGGCCCCTCGGGCGTGGGCAAGACGGAGCTGGCACGCGCCCTGGCCGAGTTCCTGTTCGACGACGAGAACGCCATGGTGCGTCTGGACATGAGCGAGTACCACGAGCGGCACACCATCAGCCGGCTCATTGGGGCGCCGCCCGGCTACGTGGGCTACGACGACGGCGGGCAGCTGACCGAGCCCATCCGACGCAAGCCGTACCAGATCGTCCTGTTCGACGAGATCGAGAAGGCGCACCCCGACGTGCACAACGCGCTGCTGCAGATCATGGAGGACGGGCGGTTGACGGACGCCCGCGGGCGCACGGTGGACTTTCGCAACACCGTGCTCATCATGACCGGCAACGTGGGCTCCGAGTACTTTCGGGTGCAGGCGGAGTTGGGACGCGAGCGGGTGGTGGAGGCCGTGCTGGAGGAGTCGCGCGCGGTGTTCCGGCCGGAGTTCCTGGGCCGGGTGGACGACTTCCTGGTCTTCCGCACCCTGGGCCCGGCCGAGATGCGCCGCATCGTGGACATCCAGGCGCGCAAGCTCGACGCCAAGCTGGGGGCCCAGGGCCTCTCCATCACGTTCTCGGAGGCGCTGCTCTCCCACCTGGCCGAGGCGGGCTACGCGCCGGAGCTCGGTGCCCGACCGCTGCGCAACCAGCTGCGGACCCTGATCGAGCGGCCGCTTTCCCGGCGCATCATCGAGGGCGCGTTCCAGCCCGCTCAGGTCATCGCGGCGGACCTGGCCGCCGACGGCACGGTCACGTTCACCGCAGACCGGCCCGGGACCGAGTGAGCGACGCGCGGGCGGAAGACCCGGCGGCCGTCGCGGGTGGTGGCGAGCCGGCCTCCGAGACGCGAGCGTCCACCGGCCGCATAGCCACGCCGTGCGCGGTCGTGGTCAGCACCGGGCGCAGCGCGCGCGGCCGTTCCGTGGTCGTGGGTTGGACCGGGGACGGGCTGCCGGCGGCCACCACGCGCATGGACGGCCTTTCCCAGGAAGCGCGGCGGGGCATCGACAGCTACCGCGCCGCAGGATTGCCGCCGCGCCGGGTGCCCTACACCACCGTCGTGCCGGTGACCTATGCGCTGACCGGACCGGCGGTGGACTTCACGGACACGGCCGACCGGCGGGCCGAGGATCAGGTGCGCTACACCGTGGTGGACGCCCACGGCGAGCGGCGCGAGATCGGGCTGGGCGAGCGCGGCGCGCTGGGCGCCATCTCGGAGGCCGCCGTCCCGTGGCAGGCCGTCCGGCGCGAGACCATGGCCCAGACGGCCTCCAGCGCCGTGGCGTTGTACACCGTGTTCGCGCCCATGGCGGGCGCGGCGCCCGACACGGGCCTCGCGATCCTGTTCGAGCCCACGCTGCGCGACAGCACCAACGAGCCCGCCTTCCGTTCCTTCGTGCGCAACACCGTGAGCCGGCTGCTGGTGCTGGACGAGTCGCAGCCGCCGCGAGCGCGCAAGGGCTACCTGGAAGTAGCGGGGCGCGTGGCCGGCACCACGCCCGGCGGCGGTCCGGCCGCCATGCTCACGTGGCTGCGCCGCATCGGTGTACTGGAGTTCGACGATCAGTGGCTGCGGTCGCTGGCCCTGGGCCGGCGGCGGATGGAGGGCCGCCTGGTGCGGGCACTGCGGGCGGTGGGCCTGGTGCAGGTGGACGAAGCGGTGCTGCAGGACCTGCTGCACCCGCGGCCGGACTACGCCATAGACCCGCTGTCCACCGAGCGCCTGGTGGAGCTGGCCGACCACATGTACCGCACCGCGCGCAAGGCCCTCGGCTGACGGGCCGGGCCGTTATCGGGGCGCGCGATCAAGGCAACAGGTACACGTCGGCCAGGTGCGTCTCGCCACAGCGGTAGAACGCCGTGCGCTCCCCTCCCGGCAGGGCGGCCACCAGCTCGTCCAGTTCCGCCAGCCGCGCCGTGGCGACCACGAACGCCGCCGGGCGGCCGGCCCGCCGCACCAGCGCCACCAGCTCCGCCGCGTCGTAGCCCGGCGGCACGGCCAGCACGTACGTCTCGCGCACCGCCTCCGGCGCGCCGTCCGCCAGGGCCTCGGCGATGGGCCGCGTGTCGCGGCCGAGGTAGTAGCGGCCGTTGGGATAGGCGCCGAACTTGAAGGCCGGCTCGGTCAGCGCCACCACCAGGGCGCGGGGAGACGAGCGAGCCAGGTGCAGCGAGGTCATGGACACGGCGGCGGTGGCCGGGTCGTCGCCCAGGTAGCGACACTGCGGCAGGTGCACCAGGAAGGTGTAACCCAGGTTGTAGCCGGCAATCCCGGCCACCGTCACCAGCAGTGCGGCGTCCTTGAGGTGCGGCGGCGCGCGCAGGCTTGTCAACCCGCGCGTCACCAACGCCACCAGCGCCGCCGCGGCCAGCAGCACCAGGAACGGCATCACGACCGTGATGCGGTAGGCGGCGATGGTGATCAGGTTGCCCAGCGCCAGGACCAGGATGCCGCAGCCGGTCCCGGCCAGGAGCAGCATGTACCGCCAGTCGCGCGCGTGCGCCAGGGCCCAGAACAGGCCGAGGACGGCCAGCGCGCCCATCGCCAGGTCCAGCATGGGGATGCTGGCGTTGTAGAAGGCCACGGCCGGGTACGCCAGCGGCACGGTCACCGCCCGCGCCAGCTGGCCCACCATGACCGCCCACCCGGCGCCGCCCTCGGCCACCCGATCGGCCAGGCCGCCCGTCTGCACGAAACCGGTGGCGTTCAGGCGCGTCAGGTAGTCGTCCGGGCGGCGCAGCGCCCACACCAGCATGGGCACCGCCGTCACGAACGCCGCGCCCAAGGCCACCGCCAGTCCGCTCAGCGCGCGGCGCGCCGCCCGCCTGTCCAGAACCAACAGCAGCAACACGAAGACGACGGCGATCAGGTCGAGCACGCGCCCGCCCACGTAGAAGTACTGCGCCAGGCCCAGCCCTATGCCGGCCACCGCCATCCACCACAGCCGGCGCCGGCGGATGCCGCGCGCCAGGGCCAGGATGACCACGGCCGCGATGAGGGTGTCGATGGCCTGACCGTGCGCGGTGCGGCTCATGTGGACGTGCATGTGCGCCACCGCCAGGAAGGCGCCCGCCGCCAGGCCCACCCGGCGCCCGAACAGCTCGTTGCCGGCCAGTGCCGTCACGCCCACCGCCAAGGAGCCGGCAACGGCGTTGGGCAGCCGCAGCGCGGCCGCCGTGGGGCCCAGCACCGCCACGAACGCGGCCAGGAGCAGGTGGTAGAGGTTGCCGTAGGCGAACAAGGTGGAGAAGGGGTTGCCCACCCGTTCCACCATGGCCCGCGCCACCCCGCCGGCCAGCCCCTCGTCACCGCCCAGGATGTCGGGCCAACGGCCCACGAGCGGCACGCGGACCACAAGCGCCGCGCCGGCCAGGGCGACCGCGTCCCAGACCGCGCTGCCCGGGCGCCGCAGCACTGCGCGCCACGGCCGCGCCGGTCGCGGCAGTGACCCCAGAAAGGGCGCCGCGTACAGCGCGATGGCCAGCAGCCACAGCGCAGACAGGTCCCAGTAGCGCTCGCCGCCGTCGCCGCGGGCCCACAGGGCAAAGCCCACGGTCACGGCCAGAAACACGGAGACGAGGAGTGAGGCCGCGGCCAGCGGCCGCTCGACCGCCCGCACCCCAAGCTCGCGCACCGCCGCGCGACCACCTTCGGCGCCAGGCCCGGCGGCGAGATCGGGCTCCAGCCGGACCCCCATGGCAGCCCCGCCCGCGGCAGCAGCGCCCGCGGCAGCCTCGCTCGCGGCAGCAGCGCCCGCGGCAGCCCCGCACGCGGCGTCGGGCGGGACCTGCCGGTCGGCGTCCGGCTCGCCGCGCCGGGCCGGGCCGGCCGGAAGACGCGCCAGACCGTAGACAGCCGCCGCCGACACCAGGTACGCCAACGCGGCAAACGCCAGCGCCGGCGGGCGCTGCGGCCACCCGTCAGGCCGCACGTACAGCCAGAGCAGGTACGTGGCCATCAGCGCCAGGCTGGCGGCCACAAACGCCAGCGCCGCAGGGGCGCCGGAACCCGTCCGGGCCCCGCCCGGGCGCAGCGCCACCTACCGCCCGCTCAGCTGGTACCCGGTCAGGAACGTGCGCCGGTCCTGGCGCAGCAGTTCCTCGTCGTTGCTGCCCGCGAACTGGGGCACGCGCGCGGAGGGCGCCAGCCGCAGCTGGGCCTCCGGCACGTCGAAGCGCAGCCGCAGCTCGTCGTACACGCGCCGCCCGCGGTCCACGGCCAGCGCATCCGAGTCCTCGGTCCTGCAGCCGGGGCACACCCGCTCGCCGGGATAGGCCGCCCCGCCCTGCAGCTCGAGCACGCAGTCCTGGCACGTCCGCAGGAAGCGCACCGCGTTGGCCAGCACCGTCGCCGCCGCGGCCGGGTCCCGGAAGTCGGTCCGGTTGGGCCAGAACTCAATGTCCACGCCCGTACTGAAGAGCAGCCGCGCGCGCTCGATCTGCGCGTCGGTCACCGCCGCGGCGTTCGTGAAGTCCGTGACCTGGAACACCTCCGCGCTGGGGCGCACGCCGGGCTCGCCCAGCAGCGCGCCGTCCTGGCGTGCCGCCAGCACGAACTCCGGCATCATCAACTCGTCCAGGTCGGCCAGGTCCGGCACGTCCACGCCGCAGTACTGCCAGTAGAAGGCCGCCTCCTCCAGCCGGTTGCGCAGGGTCTGGCGGTCCTCCATCAGAATGGCGGCGTCGCGCAACGTGGCAAAGGCCTCGTTGTCCAGATCGGCCTCGAACTCGGCGAAGTCGGTGGTGGTCACCAGCGCCAGGCGCGCCTCGTCGTCGGCCGCCCACTCCGTGATGGCGGCCAACGCCTCACGGGGCCGGCGGCTCAGGTCCAGCAGCGCGCGGTAGTAGGCCCGGGTGAAGGCGTGGTACGCCTCCGGCTCGCGCTCCACGAGCTGCGAAGAGAACTCCACCACATCCCATAGGATGCGCACGTCGCGCGACGACAGAATGACGCGGCTGCCGGGCACGGTCTCCAAGCCCCGCGACACCTCGGGCTCCCACGCCACCACCGACAGGATGTTCTGCTCTGCGCCGGAAGAAGCCCACTCGGTCACCGCGATCCCGGCGTCGGCGTAGCGCTGCGGCTGGCGCAGCGGCTCGCTGGCGGTGTGGCTGGCAAAGCAGGCCAGGTACTCCGACACGCTGAAGCCGGTGAACGCGATGGCGTGCTCGAAGACGTCGTTCCATGTCTCCACGCCGGCCTTGACCACGATGGCGTCGTTGCCGGCGCTCTGCCCTATGGGCACCCCCACCGCCACGCCGCGGCCGCACTTGCGCGTGGCGTCCACCGTGGTGGCCAGGGCGTGGTACGCCCCGGACCGCACGGCTTCGCACTGCCCGGCCTCGTCCAGGTCCACCTCGGGCGCGTACACGTCCACCAGCTGCAGGTCGTAGCCCAGCGCCTCCATGTCGCCCCGGGCGTCCATCAGCGCCAGGGTGGCCATGTACGGCGTGTACTGCAACGTCAGCACGCGGAACGGCGGCAGGTCGGGGCGGTCGCCCTGCCCCGGCTCGCCGGCGGGCGGCGCGGCGCCCGACGGGCCCGCCGGCCCGGGCTCGGGCTCCGACAGCTCCAGGGCGCGCCGGGTGGCCGCGGTCTCGGTGCGCACGGTGTCGAGCCAGGACTCGCCGGTGCCATCGCGCGCCGGCAGCAGGAACCCGCCGGCCAGCAACGCGCCCAGCACGCCGCACGCCACCAGAAGCAGCATCAGCACCATCAGCACGCGCAGCCAGTTGACCCGCATCCGTCAGCCCCCTTTCCGCCGCCGCAGGCGGCGCGCGCCGCGTCGCCCGGCTCAGCCCTCGGCCGACGCCTGGCGCTCCGCGGTCTCTTCCGCCGCCGGCGGCGGACCCGCCTCCGCCGGCGCAGCGCCGAAGCCCATCTCCTGCTTGAGCTCCTCCAACTTGGCGGCGCCGGCCGCGCTGGTGGCCAGCGCGCGGTCCCCGGTCGTGCGCTGCTTCTGGTTCCACAGCGCGTCGACCACATCGCGCCGGGCGCGGTACTTGGCATCGTCCTTGACCACCTGCTCCTGCATCCGGGCCCGGGCGTTGCTCTGGTCGCCCGGCACCAGGTCCATCATCTGCTCGCGCAACTGCAGCTGCTGGCGGCGCATCTCGGTCATGCGCGCCCGCGCCACCAGCCGCGAATCGCCGCGGGACAGGGACTCCAGTTGCTTCGCCTGGTCCAGCACCATGGCGATGGCTTCCTTCTTGTCCCCCAGGGCCTCGGACACCATCTGCTCCAGCAGGGCCACGTCGCTCTCGGCCGCCGCCAGCTCTTCCGCCAGCGTGCTGGCGCGCACCTCCTCCTGCTGCCGGGTCACGTCGTCCCCGCGCATGGCCGCCGAATGGGCCGCCTGGAGGTGTGCCTTGGTCTCCTGGCGCACGTTGGCCGCCAGGATGCGTGCCTCGGCCAGCTGCTGAACCATCATCTCGGCCGCAGCGCCCACGTCCTCGGCCGCGGCCATCTGCTTCTTGACGTTCTCCGCCCGTTTCTGCCGGTCGTAGGCCAGACGCCGCTCGAGCGGCACCCGGTCCTCCGCGCTCTCCACGAACAACGACGCGATCATGCGGAACAGGTCCTTGATGCGCTGCAGGATCCCCATGGCTGCCATCTCCTGTGCTGGCTCGAGGGCTCGGGACGAACCCGGCGGGCCGCGGTGCCGCGACCGCGGTGACGGGGCAACCGCGCGCCGGACACCACCGTCACGGCAACACCGACCACGCGCCGGGCCATGGTATGGAATCGGCGCCGTCCGGTCAAGGCTCCGGCCGGCCCCAAGCACGCGAGCGTCGGATCGGCTCCGGGCGCGGAGCCGCGGTATACTGGGCACCGCCACGGACAGGAGCCAGGCATGGGCGGCCACGACGGGAAGGAACCACGCTACCGCGACGCAGTTTTCATCGAGTACGCGGGGAGCAGGGTGTGGGACTACCTGCGCTACGACGAGGCAGGCGACCTGTGGATCCAGGACCTGCGCGTGTCGGACGCGGTGCGGTGCTACGGGACGCCGCTGGAGATCGTCGACACGACGCTCATCGAGCGCCGCTGCGACGAATGGCGGGCGCTGTGCGCGGATGTGGCGGCGGACGTGGGCTACCCGGGCCGCCTGCGCTACCTGTACGCCTCCAAGGCCAACATGGCCAGCGAAGTGGCCCATGCCGCCTATCGCTCGGGCTGGAGCGCGGAGACCAGCTCGCAGCAGGACCTGGTGCACCTGCAGTGGCTTCAACGCAACGGCTTGCTGCCCGCCGGCCTGCGCGTGGTGTGCAACGGCTTCAAGCTGCCGGCGGAGTGCTACAGCCTGCCCGATCCGGCGGCGCCGCGGGCCCAAGCCGTCGTGGCGCTGCCCGGCAACACCCTGAGCTGCAGTCTGCGTCAGCTCACCTACGCCGAGGCCATCGTGGACATGGCGCGCGACGGCTGGGACATCACGCCCATCCTGGACGAGGGGGAGCTGCCGGCGTTCACCGCGGCGGAAGCGCCGGACATGCGGGTGGGGCTGCGGATGAAGCTGGGCCGCGCGCGCACCGCCTCGGACCTGACCGCGTTGGTGTCCCGCTTTGGCACGGAGCGCGAGGCCCTGCTGCGCGAGTCCGACGCGATAGCGGCAACCAAGAACCTGCGGCTGACGACGCTCCACACCATGGTGGGCGCGGCCGAGTCCATCCCGGTGGACGAGTACGTGGCGGCCCTGCTGCTGGGCATGCGGATGTGGCTGGAGTTGCGGCGCCGCCATCCGACGCTGCGGGAGGTGAACCTGGGCGGCGGCATGCCCCCGCTGTCCGAGCCGTATGATCACCGCGGCGTGGTGGGCGCCTACCTGCGGGAAACGCAGGATGCCTGCCGGCAAGCCGGACTGCCGGCGCCGGACGTGACGTTCGAGCTGGGCAGCCTGGTGGCGGAGGAGTGCGGTTTCCACGTATTTGGCGTGCTGCAGCGCAAGCGCAACCACACGCCCACGGACGACGAGCCGCACACGTGGGCCATTGTGGACGGCGGCCTCATGGCCGCCATCCCGGACATGCTGCTCCTTGGCAAGTCGTTCCGATTCCTGGCCGTGCAGGGTGCGGACGAACCGGCGGAGCGCGTTCTGCTGGGCGACGTGACGTGTGACTCCGACGGCCGCTACCCGCCCAAGTCCTTCGGGCCGTCAGGGCACGTGCTGCTGCCGACGGGCGCCGGGCCGCGCCACGTGCTCATCCAGGGCGTTGGCGCGTACCAGGAGATCCTGGCCGGCGTGCGGGGCGCGCACCACTGCGGGTTGCTGGAGGCCATGGAGCTCATCCTGGAACGGCGCGCCGACGGGCGCGTCCATGGCCGGCTCCTGCCGCGCCAGACGTCGGCCGACGCGGCCCACCTCCTGGGCTACGTGGAGGCGTCGCAGCAGCCGCTGCGCCTGGCGCTTGAAGCGCGCGGGGGCGCGCCGGGCGGCGGGCGGGCAACGCCGGCCCGCGGCAACCCTGAGGGCTGACGCCGGCGCTCGGAACGGACGGGTTGAGCCCCGCCGCCGGCCGTGGTATGCTGCCGGGCAGGGGCGAGCGACCGGCGCGTCGCCCCGCCGGCCCGCGGCAGGGCCCGTCCAGGGGAGGGTTGCCATGGTACCCGCCAGGCGCATCCGCGCGCTCTCGTTGGTTGTGGCCGTCTCGTCACTGGCCGCGCTGTATGCCGCCTTGGGGCAGCAATGCCCCGTCGCCGAGGCCCAAGCGGGCGACGAGCGAGCGTACCTGCCGCTCGTGATGCGACGCTTCGAGGGTCCCTTCCCCAAGGCTCCGGCCGGCGCCACGACGGTTCCGGAGCCTACGGCCGACGCCACGGCCGGCGCCACCGCCGGCACCACGGCCGCCGCGACGGCCATGACTGCGCCGCCCACCACGGCCCCGCCCACCACGGCCCCAACCACGGCGGAACCGGGCACCGCCGAGCCCACCGCCACCGGCGGGCCCACGCCGGCGCCCACCGCGGCCGGAGAGGCGGTGCGCTTCCCGCGCAATCCGGATGCCATCATCCTGCAGATCGGGCGCACGGACACCGCCCAGACCACCCAGGTGTTCGAGGAGATGAACGGCACGCCGTGGTTCACGCTGTACGGCGACGGGCGGGTCATTGCCGGGCGCGAGCTGTTCGACAACCTGCAGCCGCTGTACGTGGGCACGGTCGACGAGGACACGCTGCAGCGCTGGCTGCAGCGCCTGACGCACGACGTGGGCTTCCACGGCCTGGGGACCGACTACCATCACCCGCGGGCGGCCACACCGGAGGTGCACGTCTTCCTCTTCACCAACGCCGGGGCCAAGCGCGTCAGCCTGCGCAGCTTCAAGCAGTTCGAGCAGCTTGGGGTGCCGGAGACCGTGCCCGAGGCGGAGCGCGTGCAGGCGCTCGTGGCCTTCGTGCGGGCGCTGGAGGCGGAGCTCACCGCGGGCGCGGCGCCGCCGTCGGCAACGCCGTTCGCGCCGGACTGCTACACCGTGCTGGCGCAGCAGATGTACGGCTTCGAGCACCTGACCAGCCAGTTCAAGCCCTGGTCGCACTCGCTCAACGTGCGCACCGTGGCTCAGGCAGCGCCGACGGCGGCCTCCAACTACATCGGCAGGGTCGTGGGCCACCGCTTTGTCAACGGCGAGCTGGGGCGCGAGATCCAGGCCGTGGTGGAGCCGCAGTGGCTGCACTGGTTCCCGCTGGAGAGCCGGGGCGCGCCGTTCAGCATCGGCGGCCGCCCGTACGTCGTAGGCGCGCGGCAGGAGGTGCCCGGCGGGTCGCGCTTCCTGCCCAACGAGGGCTTTGACACGCGCGGCAGCTTCTGGTACCGGCGCGACCCGGGCTCGGGCGCGTGCCCCGGCCTGCCGCGGCCGCTGGTGTTGGGCGGCCACATGGACCTGCTGGGCTGGCGCTGGCGGCTGCCGGGAGGCGGGTAGGCCCGTCCGGCCAGGAGCCGGCCGGCACGCGCCGGTCCGACGGGAGCTGGCGTGCCGCGCGTTTGCCGCCGCCGCCGGCTGCCGTATCATAGCCCCACGCGGCGCCCCGCCGCTTGCGGTCTGTTGTGTCCCGGCCGCGCCCCAGCTCCGGAGCCCGTCATGCGAACGTCGTCGTGTCTCACCCTCGCCCTGGCCCTCGCGCTGCTGCTGGCCGCCACCGGCTGCGGCGCCGCCGATGTGCCGTCCGAGCCGGGTCAACCCGCCGCCGAACCCATCCCCACCGTGGTGGGCCGCGGCGCCGGCGATGCCGCCGCGCCGCCGGCAGCCACCCCCACGGAGCCGCCGCTCCGCACCAGCCCGGTGCAACTGGCGTCACCGGACTACGGTGTACAGGCGTTCCTGTGGTGGCGGCGGGAGCTGGCCGAGCGCGATATCCTCGCCGTCAAGGACATGGGCTTCCGCTGGATCAAGCAGGGCTTCGGCTGGCGCGACATCGAGCTGGAGAAGGGCGTCTTCGACTGGAGCCGAACCGACCACATCGTTGACACCGTGCTGCGCTACGGGGACTACGGCGACCTGGAGCTCATCGCGCGGGTGGACCACCAGCCCGACTGGGCGCGCGCCGGCTGCTCCTTGCAGGGGCCGCCCACGGACCTGGCCGACCTGGCCGATTTCCTGACGGCGGTGGCCACGCGCTACCGCGGCCGGGTGGCCGCCTACCAGATCTGGAACGAGCCCAACCTGGCCCGCGAGTGGTGCGACAGGGCGCCCAGCCCGTCCGAGTACGCCGCCATGCTGCAGGTGTCGTACCAGGCCATCAAAGCCGCCGACCCGACGGCGCTGGTCATCAGCGCCGGCCTGGCGCCCACGGGCACGCAGCCGCCGGTGGCCATGCCGGACGACGGGTTCCTGGACGGCCTGTACCGGGCCATGGGCGGCTCCAGCAGCGGCCACTTCGACGTGCTGGGCGTGCACGCGCCGGGCTTCGCCGCGCCGCCGGAGACCACGCCGGAGGAGGCGGCGGCCAACGAGGCCTACGGCGGCGAGCGCTACTTCACCTTCCGCCGCGTGGAGGACCTGCGCGCCATCCAGGAGAGCTTCGGCGACGGCGCCACCCCGATGGCCGTCCTGGAGATGGGCTGGACCAGCGACCCCGTCCACCCGGAGTACGCGTGGCACGCCGTGAGCGAGGCCACCAAGGCCGACTACCTGGTGCGCGCCTACCGCTACGCGGCGGAGAACTGGCGGCCGTGGATGACCATCATGAGCGCCATCTACATCTGCAACCCGGACTGGTCGCAACAGGACGAGCAGTACTGGTGGTGCATCACCGATCCCGACGGCACGCCGCGCCCGGCCTTCACGGCGCTCAAGGCCATGCCCAAGAGCCCATAGTCGCGCGAGCGTCCGGGGCGCCAGGCCCCGGCAATCTCGTCGTGCCCCTGGATGACGGCAGAGAGCTCGTCGGCGCCCGCTCGCTTCGGCGCCCGCCTGCTGCCGCGCCCGCTCGCCTCGGCGCCCGCTCGCCTCGGCGCCCGCTCGCTACGGGGCCCGGCGCGCGCAGCGCGCCAGCCACGCCTGCCAGGCCACCGCTCCGGCGCGGTGCCGTTCCTGACCGGCCGCCGTGACCGACAGCGTGAACACCTCACCGCGGCCGGCGTCCGGGGCGGCGGCCAGCGACAACGGGTAGGCGCCGGCCCCACTGCTGCGGCTCACGGTGGCGGTGTGCGTCTGCAGGCCGTCTTGGAACGTCACCGGGCCCTCCAACCGGGCCGCTATCTCCACCACCGCCGGCATGTTGCCCCACGAGACGTCCACCCGCAGACTCCCGTCCGGAGCCACGAGCAGCGGTCCCGACCCGTCGCCCAGCCGCAACCACGGGCCGGCCGGCGTGGGGCTGGCCGTGGGCGACGGCGTGGCGGTGGGCGACGGCACAGGGGTTGGGGTGGCCGACGGCGAGGGCGTGGCGCTGGGCCGCGCGACCACCTGCGGGTTGTGGCCGCGCACCACGATCCCGTTGACCCCGACCGCCCACAGCCAGCGCGGGCTGGCGGCCGCCAAGCCCGTGTACGGCTGGTCGTTCAGCTCCTCGGCCTGCCGCAGCCAGGTCTCGCCGCCGTCGGTAGTGATCTGGATCAAGCCCTCGTCGCCCACGCCAAACCCGATGAGCGGGTCGAAGAAGCGCACGTCCACCAGGGTGTTCTCCGGCTCGGGCAGCTGGCGCCAGGTAGCGCCGCCGTCGCGCGTGGCGCGAACCTCCCAGCCCGTCAGCCAGCCGTGCTGCGTGTCCACGAAGTGCAGGCCGTGCAGGCGGCTGCGCGATCCATAGTCGACGTAGCGCCACGTGGCGCCCCCGTCGGCCGTGGCCAGCAGCACGCCGTTGCCGCCCAGGGCCCAGCCGTGCGTGGGGTCCAGGAAGTAGACCCGCGATATGTCCTCGCGCTTGGTCAGCATCACCTTCCGCCAGGTGAAGCCGCCGTCCGTGGTCGTGAGCAGGAAGTCCGCCTGGGCCACGGCAATCCAGCCCACGTTGCCGTCCAGAAACTGCACCGACTTCAGCTGGTTGGTGGTGCCCGGGTCCTGGCGCGCCCAGCTCTCGCCCCCGTCGTCGGTGCGCAGCACCAGGCCGCGCACGCCTATCGCCCAGCCGGTGCGCCGGTCGACAAACGACACGCTGTCCAGGCGCAGCGGCACCGGGCAGCGCACCAGGCGCCACGAGTCGCCGCCGTTCGTGGTGCGCAAGATGACGCACTTCTCGTCATCCCTGCCCTCGCCGCCCACGATCCAACCGTGGTCCGGGTCCACGAAGTCGGCGCCGCGCAGCGTCAGGCGGGTCGGGGTCTCCTGCAGCTGCCAGACGGCGCTCGACTGGGCCGCCGTGCGGGGAAAGGCCCCGTCGCCGGAAGCGGGCGGCACGCCGCCCCAACGGGCCAAGGGCACCACCAGGACGGCGGTCAGGGCGGCCAGCCCGGCCGCCGCCGGCAGCGCCGCGCCGCGGCGACGCACGACAGACGGGGCGCTTGGTGCACCGATCGGATGGTCCATGCGCGGCTCCTCGGGGACAGGGACACGAGCCCGATACCTGCCGGCCGGCGGGCGCCACTCCACGGGAGGCGGCCAGCGCGCGGCGCTCGCGGCAGCCTATCACCATCGGCGCCGGCGGTCAACGCACCGCCGCGGCGGACCCGGGCAGCGGCAGAGCGACTGGAGTCCGGCCCCACGACATCCTTGACATCCACGTTGGGACAGGACACCTCCAGAAGGGGGGAGCCCTGCAAGAACCCCCGGTTGCGGAACTCCGCGCTGCGCTCGGACTGCC
>Ga0114946_10001176_pt1 | contig 17915 bp, 14 predicted proteins | sample WalLakDeSediment_FD_88676 | JGI IMG/M metagenome (GOLD analysis project Ga0114946, IMG submission 88676) | Lake sediment microbial communities from Walker lake, Nevada to study Microbial Dark Matter (Phase II) - Walker Lake 11/02/13 Deep Sediment | ecosystem: Environmental > Aquatic >...
CCGGTCGTGTCGCCGTCGCCGTCACCGGTCGTGTCGCCATCGCCGTCGCCGGTCGTGTCGCCATCACCGTCGCCGACCTCGGCGTCGCCATCACCGTCACCGGTCGTGTCGTCGCCGACTTCTGCATCGCTCGCGTCGTCGCCCTTGCAGCCGGTGAGCGTGGTGGTGGCCATCACCGCAGCGATGCCAAGAATTGCGAATTTTCCGAGTAGGTCATTGTTCATGGTCATTGGGTGTCTCAGTCTCGAACGAGATGTCGCGTGAGCCTATCAGGGCTCCCGAGCCGCAAACAAGAGCGTCCACGCACACGGCGCGACTTGAACGTGAAAAGCAGGTCATGCACGTCGGCCGGCCAACACAAAAAATCCCGAGCGACGCGAGATCGCTCGGGATTCTTGGCGAGCCCGGCGGCGCGGGGCTATTCGATGGTCTCGACGTAGCCGGCGGGGAGCTTGAAATCGAACACCTTGTCGCTGATGCCGACGTTGGTCTTGATGCCCTTGAGCTCGAAGAAGTTTGACGAGCCGTCGGTGTTGTAGACCACGAAGCTATCCACGCGGCCGGTGGTGGCGTGGACGACCAAGACCAGGCCCTTGTAGTGCGTGCTGTCCTTCTTGGGCCGGAGCTCGAGGACGTAGTGGTCGGCGCCGCCGTAGCGCTTGGTCCGCTCGGCGTCGGCGTAGCGGACCCTGAACTCACGCATCAGATGCTCGCCGCCAAACAAGAATTTGAGGGCGGCGTTGATCTCGGAGTTGCCCGAGACCGTGGTCTTGATGACCTGCCGGGTGTCGTGCTCGACCATCCACAAGGTGTCGCCGTTGGCGTAGACGTCGGCGTCCTGCCCGTCCTTGTAGTCCCAGATCATCTTGCCCGGCTTCTTGAGCTTGAGCTTGCCGGAGGTCTTGCGGGCCTCGCTGTAGGTCGGGTTCCAGTAGGTCTGCTTGAACTTGGCCTCGAGGTCCGCGCTGCCGTCGTAGAAGGCCTGGATCATGACCAGGACATCGGAGGGCTCGTCGGGGCGCCAAGCGGGGGCGGTGGCGGGCTGCTTCTTGTCCGTGCTGGGGTTTTGTGCGCGGACCACCTTGGCGAGGGTCTCGCCCTCGACGGCGCCCAAGCCGGAGCGGTGGCCGGGGCCAAAGCCGAGCAGGAGGGACAAGGAGAGGAGCGAAAGGAGAGCGGCGTTCATGGATGGTGTCCTCGGGGCGGGCTCGAAACCCGCGGGCGTTGGGACGCGGCGAGAGACCAGCTTATTGGCGAACGCTTGTAAGCGCCACGTGAACGGTCGAGCGCCCGTTGCGCTGCGGTGTGATCGACCCTCACAAAGGACCCGACCAGCGCGGGGATTCCCCGGCTCACGCGGCCGAGACGTAGACCTCGCGCGGCTTGGTCCCGTTCGGTGGGCCGATCGCGCCCTCTTCTTCCATGCGCTCGACGATCTTGGCTGCGCGGTTGTAGCCGACGTTGAGCCGGCGCTGGATCATCGAGGTCGAGACTTTTTGAGTCTCGGCGACGATCTGCACGGCCTTGTCGTAGAGCGGATCGCTGGGCCGGTCCTCGCCCGAGTCGTCGTCACCTTCGACCTCGGCCTTGGTGATCTCCATGTTGTAGGCCGGCTTGGCCTGCTTGCGCACGAACTCGACGACCTTCTCGATCTCGGTCTCGGACACGAAGCAGCCGTGGATCCGGCGCGGCTCCTTGCCGCGGTCCATGTAGAGCATGTCGCCCATGCCGAGCAGCTGCTTGGCGCCCTTTTGGTCGAGGATCGTGCGCGAGTCGATGTCCGAGGTGACCTGAAAGGCGATGCGCGAGGGGAAGTTGTTCTTGATCGTGCCGGTGATCACGTCGACCGACGGGCGCTGGGTGGCGAGGATCAGGTGCACGCCAGCGGCGCGGGCCTTGGCCGCGAGCCGAGCGACGTTGCACTCGACCTCCTTGCTGGCGACCATCATCAAGTCGGCGAACTCGTCGATCACGATGACGATGTAGGGCATCGACTCGGGCCGCGGCGGGAGCTCGGTGCCGCCGAGCAGCGCGACCGCGTTGCCTTCGGCGTCAAAGCTCACGCCGCCGAGCCTGCTGCCGTTGACCGCGTCCTCGCCGTCGGCGTGGATCTCGTCCTCGAGCAGCCCAGCCTCGACCTCGAGCGCCCGGCTCTCGCCGTCCCACTCGGCCTGCAGCTGCGGCATCTTCTTGTTGTAGCCCTTGATGTCGCGGACCTTGGCCTCGGACAGCAGGGCGTAGCGCCGCTCCATCTCGTTGACAGCCCAGCGCAGGGCCAAGTTGGCCTTCTCGGCGTCGGTGATGACCGGCAGCAGCAGGTGCGGGATGTCCCGGTAGATGCTGAACTCGAGCATCTTGGGATCGATGAGGATCAGCCGCAGCTCCTCGGGCGTGCACGAGTACAGCAGCGAGCAGAGCATCGCGTTGACGCCGACGGACTTGCCCGAGCCGGTCGCGCCGGCGACGAGCAAGTGCGGGGCCTTGCCCAGATCGATCGCCACGGACTTGCCAACGATGTCCTTGCCGAGCACCAGCGGCAGGTGCGAGTCGCTCTCGCGAAACCCAGGGTCGGCCAGGTTCTCTTGGACGTAGACCGTCTCGCGCTCCTTGTTGGGGACCTCGAGGCCGACCGTCGACTTGCCGGGGATCGGCGCGAGGATCCGGATGCGGATGGCCTCGAGCGCCATCGCTAGGTCGTTCTCGAGGTTTTGGATGCGCGAGACCTTGACCCCGGCCTCGGGCTTGAACTCGTAGCGCGTGATGACCGGACCCGGGTGGATCTTGGTGACCTTGCCGCGGATCTTGAAGTGGGCGAAGGCCTCGACGATCCGGCCGGCCTGCTCGTAGATGAAGTCCGTGTCGATCTCGGCCTTGTTCTTTTGGACCGCCGCGAACAGATGCAAGGGCGGGAGCTCGTAGGTGCCGTTGACGTAGCGGATGGCCTGGGCGCCCTCGCGCTTGGCCGGGGTCTTGGCAGCCGCAGCCGCGGCCGCCTCGGCGCGCTTGGCTTGAGCGCGAGCGGCGAGCTCGGCGGGGGTCAGCGGGGGCTTCTTGCGCCCGGGCTTGGCGGAGCCCTCGCGCGCGCCCTCGTCGCTATCGGCGTCGTCGTCGTCGTCGTCGGTCTCGCCGTCGCCTTCGCCTTCGCCGTCGCCAAGCAGATCTGGGTCGTCGCTGACACAGATCTCGGGGCGCTCGTCGGCGCTGGTTCGGCTCGCCTGCTCGGCGGGGGCGCTGGTCAGCTCGTCCGCGGCGTCGTCCTCGTCCTCGTCATCGTCCTCGTCCTCGTCATCGTCCGCTGCGGCTTCGCTGACGATCGGGCTGGCGGCCACGGCCGAGTCGATGACGATCTTCTTCCTGGTCGAGCCGTTGGCCGCGTTGCGCTTGCGGTTCTTGCGGGCGCGCTTGCCTTGGAGGTCGCTCTTGGCCTTGCGCCGACGCTTGCTCGCGCGGCCCTTGCTCGCCGGCTCGTCAGCGTCGGCCGACGCTTCAGCCGGCTCGTCGTCGGCGTCGGCGTCTTCGGCGTCGGCGTCCTCGTCCTCGTCCTCGTCGCCGTCGTCGTCGTCGGCGTTTGCAGCCGCGGCTCGGTCCGCAGCCTCGAGCTCCTCGAACTCCTCGGCGAGCTCGTCGGCCTCGGCCGGCTCGTCGTCGGCGGCGGGCTCGTCCCAGTTTTGCTCGGCGTACTCGCGCTGCGCCTGGGCGATGCCAACGACGCCAGACCACAGGTAGCGCATGGTCCACAGCCCGCCGCGGCCGATCGCCCGGCCCGCGATGATCAGGTGCGCGAAGGTCAGCGGGGTCGAGGCGATCAACCCCAAGCACATGATCGTCACGGTCAGCAGATAGGTGCCGGCTTGCTCGAACAAGCCGATGCTGACCTCGCCGAGGAGCTCGCCGGACAGCCCGCCCGCCGTGTAGCTGTGGACCCGGTAGCTCGGGAACATCACGTGGAGCAGCACGCAGCCGGCCAAGGTCGCGGCCGAAAACCCGACGCCCTCGCCGACGCGCAGCTCCATGCGGTGACCGAGCAGCGCCTTGACGCCGATCCCGAGCACGCCGAGCACGATCAGGTACGCGGCCATCCCAAACCCGGCGTAGAGCGCCGACGCGACCAACCGCCCGACCGGGCCCATGAGGTTGCCGTCGCCGAACTGGTACGAGATCAGGCCGCCCAACATCAGGCCGCCAATCGCGAGCAAGGCGACGCCCAGGAACTCACCCCAACCTCGGGGGATCCCTGGCTCGCTCGCTCGCCGCTCGGAATTTCGCTGAGTCTTGGCCATGTTCTCCGGTGATCTCGATGTTTCGGTAAGTAAGAGCGCGACGGTTTCGCGGGAGGGGCGCCACGAGGTAGGATGTTGACCTACATAGTAGCACAAGGTGCGCGACGAGTGTCGCGGCGAAGGTCGCGGCGGGTTACTGTCCGCCCCATGCGACGCGTCGCCATCCTGCTCCCCCTTGTCGCCCTCCTGTTCGGAGGGTGCAAAAAAGATGAACTCGAGGCGGCCCTAGCGGAGTCCCAGGCTCAATTGGCCCAGACCCGCAAGGATCTCGAGGCTCAAAAACAAGCCACGGCCGAGCTACAGGCCAAGAACCAGACTCTGCAAGAGAGGATCGCAGAGCTCGAACAGGAGATCAGCCAGCTCACCGCGCAGCTCAAGGACTTCGCCGACAAGGCCGGCATGACCGAGAAGGAGCTCGCCGAGCTTCGCGCCGAGAAGGCCAAGCGTGAGAAGGAGCTGGCGGTTTACCGCAACCTGTTCGCCAGCCTCAAAAAAATGGTCGACGCGGGCACGATCAAGGTCGGGTTCCGCGAAGGACGCCTGGTCGTCGAGCTCGACGACGCGATCTTGTTCGACTCGGGCCGCGCGGTCCTCAAGCAAGAGGGCCAAGACGCGCTCGCGCAGCTCGTCGCGCCGCTCAACGAGGTCAACCGCGAGTGGATCGTCGCCGGGCACACCGACAACGTGCCGATCAAGACGGCCAAGTTCGGCAGCAACTGGGAGCTGAGCACCGGCCGCGCGATCGAGGTCGTCAACTTCCTGGTCACCAGCGGGATGCCGGCCGGCAAGGTCGGCGCGGCGGGCTACGCCGAGTTTGATCCGGTGGCCGACAACTCCTCGCCCGAGGGCCGCGCGAAGAACCGGCGGATCGAGATCATCATGATGCCGACGATCCCGCAAAACCTTCAGGACATGCTCACGGGCTCCTGAGCCCCAACGTTCACCGGTTTCGGACCGGCCTCGGGCGCGCGCTCGGGGCCGGTCTTTTTGGTTAGCGGATCACCTTGAGGTGGACCTGATCGGCGCCGACGAGCTCGAGGTTCACGCGCAAGTTGGCCTGGGCCGCGACGTGCCAGTGATCGGCGGGCGTCGAGGGTTGCAGCTGCAGCAGCGGCGTGCCGGCGACGGGCGCGGCTGAGATCGCCTCGCCCGCGTAGTCGCTGAGCTGGTAGAGCGCGGCGTAGGGCGCGTTGGCGACGGAGCCGTGGATCACCAGCTGGATGTCGAGGAGCCCCGCGCGAGCGGCTGCGGTGCGCAGGATCTCGCGGGTCCGCGCGCCGTTGGCTCGGAGGTAGACGGGATCGGCGAGGTCGCGGCGGTAGACGATGGTCGGGCCGAGCACCGGGTTGCGGTTGATCAAGAGCTCGACGCGGACGCCTTGACCCGGCGGATCATCGGGCGAGGGCGGCTGCTCCATCGCAACCCAGCGCAACCACATCACGAAGCAATCTCGCTGGAGATCGAAGCGCAGGCTTGGATAGCAGGCGGTCGCCATCGGCGGGAGTGTACACTCCGCCCCATGGCCTCGCGTTTGCCCGCGATCACGATCCCCGACCGCCTCAACATGGCGCAGTGGTTCCTCGACGACCGGCTCGAGGAGGGGCTCGGCGACAAGACCGCGGTGCTCTACCACGGCAGCACCGACGCCGAAGGGCCCGACCCGGCCCGCGAGCTCAGCTACGCGCAGCTGGTCGGCGAGAGCTGCCGGGTGACCAACCTCTTGCGTGAGCTCGGGCTCGGCATCGAAGATCGGGTGCTGCTGCTGATGCCCGACACGCCGGCGTTCGTGGCCGCCTACTTTGGCGTGCTCCGGGCTGGGTGCGTGGCGGTCCCGGCCAACAACTGGCTGATGGCCAAGGACTACGCCTATTACCTCGAGTACGCCCGGCCCAAGGCGGTGATCGTCGACGCCGAGATCTGGGCGCAGGTCGACGAAGCGCGCCAGACCCAAGGCCGCCACACCAAGCACTATATCGTCGACGATCGCAGCGGCGCGCCGGCTCCGGCTGGGACCGTCGATCTGCGCCGAGCCTGCGCGGCGCTCCCGACCACGGCCGAGACCGAGCCCACCTACCGCGACGACTCCTCGACCTGGCTGAGCTCGAGCGGCTCGACCGGCGATCCCAAGTGCGTCGTGCACATGCACCACGACTTTGTGTGGAATACGATCGCCTACGCGCAGCGGACCTTGGGCTTGAGCCAGACCGATCGGACCTTGTCCGCGCCCAAGCTGTTCTTCGGCTACGCCCTCGCGAGCAACATGCTGTTCCCGTTTAGCGTCGGGGGCAGCTGCGTGCTCGTGCCCCACCGGGTCAAGCCCGCCGAGTACTTCGAGCTGCTCGAGCGCTACCAGGCCACGCAATTCGTGACCGTGCCGACGACCATCGCCAAGATGGTCGCCGCCGCCGAAGCCGGGGCCGCCGACGGCCGCGATCTCTCGCGCCTGCGTTCGCTGGTCTCGGCCGGCGAGGCCCTGCCCCCGCGGATCTATCGCTCGTGGCGCGAGCGCTTCGACGCCGAGATCTTCGATGGGATCGGCTCGGCCGAGATGTTCCACGTATACATCACCAACCGCCCCGGCGACGTCAAAGAGGGCAGCTTGGGCAAGCTGGTCGAGGGCTACGACTACGAGCTGATCGGCGACGACGGCCAGCGGGTTGACCAAGGCGAGATCGGGACCTTGGTGATCCGCGGGGGCTCGGCCGGGCTGTGCTACTGGCGAATGCGCGACAAGAGCCGCGAGACCTTCCGCGGCGACGCGGTCATCGGCGGCGACAAATTCATGGTCGATGCCGACGGCTACTTTTGGTACTGCGGCCGCGGCGACGACATGCTCAAATGCTCGGGTGTATATGTATCGCCGGTCGAGGTCGAAAACGCGTTGATCGGTCACCCCGCGGTCCGCGAGGCTGGGGTGGTCGGGTTTCGCGACGGCGATGATTTGGAAAAGACCATCGCCTTCGTCGAGCTCAACGCCGGCCATGAGCCCAGCGAGGCGCTCGCGGCCGCGATCAGCGAGCACTGCCGGGGGTTGGTCGCGGCGTTCAAGGCCCCGCGCCGGATCGAGTTCGCCGCCGAGCTGCCGCGGACCGAGACCGGCAAGATTCGTCGGGCGGCCCTGCGGGTGCTCGCTAATGAGCTAGTTGACAACGAGCGGGGTCGAGGACAATGACCGCCCATGAGCTCGCGCGGATGACCTACGTCGAGGTCGAGGCCCTGCTCGCCGGCCCCGAACGCAAGATCGCCCTGTTGCCGACGGGCAGCACCGAAGCTCACGGGCCGCACCTGCCGTTGGCGACCGACTCGATCATCGCCGAGGAGATGGCCCGGCAGGCGGCCGAACGCCTGGCCGAGCGGGGGTATGTCGCGGTGCGGCTGCCGACCCTGGATTACGCCGTGACCGATTGGGCCGCTTCGTTCGCCGGCTCGGCGGGGATCAGCAAGGCCGGCGCGCGCACGATCTTGCTCGACTTGGCCCGGCGCTGCGGCGAGCTGGGGTTTGACGCGGTGGTGCTGATCAACGCCCACCTCGAGCCCGATAACATTGCGACGCTGCGCGCGGTGATCCGCGAGCACGCTGAATCGGGCGCGCCGGGGTTGTTGCTGTTCCCCGACACGACGAGGCGGCGCAACGCCGAGCGCCTAACGGCGGAGTTTCGCAGCGGCTCGTGCCACGCGGGGCAATACGAGACCTCGCTGGTGCTCGCCGTCGATCCAAGCTTGGTTCGAATGGAGCTCGCCAACGCCCTGCCCGCCCACCACGTGCCCTTGCATGAGCACATTGCCCGGGGCGCGACGAGCTTCGCCGATTGTGGGTTGGATCAGGCGTATTGTGGTGATCCAGCCGGGGCCTCGGCGGAGGAAGGGCGGGCGACCTATGCGGCGCTCGCGGCGATCGTGGTCGACGCGGTGGTCGAGGCGTTTGCGAGCTGAGCGATCACCCCCCGGAGCGATGCCGCATCGCGTACCCAAGCGCGTTGAGCAGCTCGGCGAAGGGCTCGGCGAGCATGACCCCATCGGGGTCGCTCGCGGGTGCGGCGCGGAGCCACTGGGGATCGTTGAAGGTGTGCTGCGCTCCCCCGATGGCGATCCTCGCGGTCGCGCTCTCCAGCACCAGCATCGCCCCACACGCAATGCCCTTTTGATGCCACGGCGAACACCACCACTGACACTGATCCAGCAGCACCACCACGCGCTGCTTGCCACGCTCGAGCACGACGGAATCTTGGGCTAGCGAGAGTCGCTGCCGCGGTGGCAGCAACAGCTTGACGGCGATGGCGGCGACCATCGTCGCGCCGATCACCCCCATCCAATCCCAGGGCTCGGGGATTAGCGTGAGCCCGAGCAGCAGGAGGAACAGCCAAACCGGGAGCATCATGGCCGCAGCGAAGATCCGACCGTGCGATGGCTGGAGAAACCAGTGTCGCGTACCGGCCGCTGCTTCATGGCGTTGCACCACGGGGCTCTCGCTGGCGATCTCGAGCGCCCGAGCCCCCAAGGTCACCGCCTCGAGCATCGACGCGAGCACCCTGCGCTTGGCGACGGTCGTGCTGTGCTCGACCATCACTTGCCCGCCCACCACCTCGAGCCGCGGCTCTTGGCTGGCGGCCGTGATCAGCGACTGCCGCAGCGATGGGTCCGAGAGCACCGCACGCACGTGCGCTTCGTCGGCGCCCTGAATCATGAAGGCACGGTCGAAGGCCGGATCCGCAATGTTGAGAGCCTGAGCGCCGAACACTCGCTGCAAGGCACGCCGGAGTTCTTGCCGCAGATGTTCGACTTGTTCGTGAAGGGCACGCGCACGCTCGGGCGGACGGAGGGCGGCCTCGGCATCGGTCTGACGGTCTGACGGTGGTGGACCGGCTGGTGAAGATGCACGGCGGCGAGGTCGAGGCTCGCAGCGCCGGGCTCGGCCACGGCAGCGGCGCATTCTCCTGATCGAGGACAACGCTGACGCCGCTGAGATGCTCGCCGCGCTGCTGGAGATCGAGGGGCAAGAAGTCGTGATCGCAGGCGACGGACCGCGGGCCCTCGAGCTAGCGCAGCGTTGGAAGCCGGACATCGTCCTGCTCGACGTTGGGCTGCCTGGCATGGACGGCTACGAAGTCGCACGTCGGCTGCGCGCCCTCGATCTCGACCCGCGCCCGCGCATCGCGGACCTGTCTGGCTACGGCCGCGCGGAGGATCGCGAGCAGGCCGAACGGGCGGGTATGGACCAATATTTGGTCAAGCCGATCGTTCGCGAGAAGCTCGAGAGCCTGCTCGCCTGAGGGCCCGGCCAAGGCGCCGTGCACCCGCGTGTCGCTCCGTTGCACGAGCGATGTTCACTCGTGCAACGAGGACCATCGACGGCCCCTCGTTCGACCCCGAACAACGAGCGGTGCGAGCGGTGCGAACACGAATGGCGGCGAGGGCGGCGAAGCAGCCGCCCTGGCGTGGTTCGTGCTAGGCCGGCGGTCATGCTCCGTTCCGCAGCTCTCGGATTCGTGATCGTTGGGCTCTCGTGGTGCGGGTGCGGCGGCGACATGAGCGTCGGGCCGGGGTCCGGGGAGACCTCGGATGGCGCGACGAGTGGTGAGGGAGTCCTCGATGCGCTGCGGCTCCCGCCGGGTCACGAGGTCAACACCGGTCGCGTGGCCACGGCTTCGGCCTGCGCCGACTGCCACTCGAACAGCGACTTTGCCGAGGCGATGCGCGACGAAGCCGGCCGGGGCGTGGCTCCCTACGACCTGTGGCAGTCCTCGATGATGGCAAACGCCGCCCGCGATCCCTTCTGGCACGCCATGGTCGAGGGCGAGCTGCTGGCCACTCCAAACGCGGCCGAGGCGATCGAAGCCAAGTGCACGCGCTGCCATGCGCCGCTCTTGTCGGCCGAGCTCGAGCTGACCGACGCCAAGCCTTCCTCGCTCGCGAGCTTGTACGAGCCCAACTCGGACCACGCGGCGCTCGGGCTCGATGGGGTCTCGTGCACGCTCTGCCATCAGATCGAAGACCACCAGCTCGGCGAGCCGGCGTCGTTCTCGGGTCGCTGGACCGTCGCGGGTGAGGGCCGAATCTATGGCCCACACGCCGATCCCTTCACGATGCCGATGGTCAACCACACTGGCATGCTCCCGGTCGAGGGGCATCAGCTGCTCGACTCGGCGACCTGCGGCACCTGCCACACGCTGTTCACCGACGCGCTGACCCCCGACGGCGCCTTGGCGGGGGCGTCCCTCGCCGAGCAGACCCCTTACCTCGAGTGGCGAAACTCGTTGTTCTCGACCGAGCGCAGCGAGCCGGATCCGCGGGCTGCGAGCTGCCAGGACTGCCACGTGCCCAAGCGCTCGGTCGACGGACAACCGATCTCGACGGCGATCGCCCGCCGCCCACCGGGCGATGACTTCCCCAGCCAGCGCGCCCCGGCCCGCGATCCCTTCGGCCGCCACGTGTTCATCGGCGCCAACACCATGATGCTCCAGGTGATTCGGGATCAGGCCGAGGTGCTGCGGCCGAAGGCGTCGGCCGAGGCCTTCGACGCGACGATCGCAGCGACCCGATCGCAGCTCGAGCACGGGACGGCAAAGCTCGAGATCGCCACGATCACCCGTGACGGTGACACCCTGCGGATCCCGGTCACGGTCCAAAACCTCGCCGGACACAAGCTGCCGACCGGCTTCCCCAGCCGTCGGGTGTTCGCGTGGATCGAGGTCCGTGACGCGAACGAGCAGCTCGTGTTTCGCTCCGGGGCCCACGACCAGCGCGGTCGCCTGATCGACGGCGCGGGGGAGCTGCTCGCCTCTGAGCTCGCCGGCGGCCCCGTCGAGCCGCACCACGACGAGCTGAGCCAGCCGGACCAGGCGCAGATCTGGGAGGCGGTCATGGCCGACATCGACGGCGCGCCGACCTATCGGCTGCTGCGTGGCGCGACCTATCTCAAGGACAACCGGCTGCTCCCACCGGGCTGGGATCCGCAGCTTGCGATCGATGCCATCGCGCCTGCGGGCGTCGACGGGGACCTCGATTTCAAATCGGCTGGCGACACGGTGACCTATGTCGTGGCGGCTCCCGCCGCTGCCGGTCCGTACCGAGTCGAGGCTCGGGTGTACTACCAGACCGCGTCGCCGCGCTTTCTCGCCGAGCTGTTCGCGCTCGAGGGTCCTCGGATCCGCGCCTTTGAGGCGATGCTCGCGAGCGCCGATCTGCGGCCCGAGCGACTCGCGATCGCGCAGGCGGTCGCGGACTGAGTGATTGAATTCCCACTATAGACCAGCCGCGCCGCGACCGAGCTCGCCAGCGTATACGCGCGCGCTCATCGTGGAGGCCAGCCGACGTGCTTTCTGAAATCATCGGCTATCGAGGGCGATTAGGCCCTCGTTGCGCGGATCGACGCGCACGAACACCCGCGCCCCCGGGCGGAGCGTCTTCGCGACCCCTGAATCGAGCGGAGTGGTCAAGGACGCGTCATAGTCGCCGCGCTCCGGTCGTTCGACGCGAACATCGATCCTGAACCTCTCGACCTTGTCGAATGTCCCGACCTTCTCAGTCGCGCGAACGACCGCGAGCCGCGAGCGGCCCCACCACCGGAGCCGCCGCCGTCGGAGCCGTCCGCCGAGCACGCGAATCAACTGGTAGAGAATGATGCACACCATCGCCAAGCTCAGCGCGCCGAACAACGCCACCCCGACGCTCTGTGCCGAACTCTCGAGCGCGTCGGGACGAACCAGCGGCGTGAGACCCGCTTTGGCGAACGCAGCGAACATCACGGCGAACGGCAACATGACGATGGCAGAGAACAGCTCGGAGCCAGCGTCCGAGGGCACGAATAGGGGCGGATGCCCGAGCCTGTCGATATCGGTCGCGGCTGCGACACGCTGCTCGAACGCGGCGTCGCGCCGAAGCTTGGTCAGCGACAGATCACGCTCGAGCTCGTCAGCGTCGAGCACCGCGAGCACCCCGAGCACCTGCTGGCGGCCCCGCGGGCGGCCAGGATGCGGGAGGCTCTCGACCACGACTCCGTTGGCCACGAACAGCATCCGCGCGACGCCGTCCACGAGCAGATCCGGGACCCAGCCTGCGCGACCGAGACCGTCGGCCAGCGCGACGGCGCCGAGCAGCTCGGGCTCGATGCGCTTGCCATCGAGCAGCACGGGCAGCCGCGCAAACCGGGCGCCGCTGCGCAGCAGGGCCCGCTGCGCGGCGCGGCGTTGGTACAGCTCAGCGCGAAACTCGATCTCCAGCGAGAGCATCGGACTGCCCACGGGCGGCCGCTCGCGGGTCTGCGCTGGCGCGTCGCCGTCGAACACGATGTCCACAGCCTCGTGCTCGTCGGCCGCGGTGCGGGTCGAGATCACGGTCACCCGCGCGAGCTCCAGCGCGGCGTTGAGCGCGACCGCGAGCCGCTGGCGTCCACGCAAATGCCGAACTTCGTCAGCGTCGCGCCCCGCGAGCCCGACGAGCAGCGGATCGAACCACTGGTGGATGTGCTCGGCGTCGAGCGCGACGCCGAGCATGCGCACCCACGTCCGGCGACCGAACTCGAACTCGATCGCGCGACAGCCCGCGAGCAAGTGCGCGGCCTCGACGAGCAGCAGCACGAAGCGGTTCGGATCGTCGAGCTGGTAGGCACCGAGCTTCGCCCGCGCCTGCCGGAGGTCGAGCTTGAACCCGCCACGATCGACGAGCTCGACGCCCTGCTCGAGCGCGGCGACGAGTCCGCTGGCGACGTCGTCGGTCATGGCTCGGCCATGCTACCTCGCCAAAGCGAGGTGGTTAATCGCGCGAAGCTCCTGACGATCGCCGATGCACAATTCCTGACGAGGCCCGGCGCTGGCCCGCCGAGCGACCAGGCTGTGGTAAAAGCGGCTCGATGACCGCCCCAGCGCTCGAGCTCGCAACCTTGACCGAGCGGCTGCGGGCGGCTCGGCCGACGCTCGACCTTCGCGGCGTCGAGATCGTCGAGCGAGCGCGCTGCGGGGATGGCCTGGCCTCGACGGCCGATCGGGTGAGCCTGCGCCTCGAGCTCGGCGAGCACACGGACGAGCTCCCCGAGCGGGTCGTGCTCAAGACCATCCTCCTGCATCCCTATTTGCGGTTTGGCATGCCGGTGATCCTCGCAACCGCGCGGGTCACCAGCGCGCTCGGGCGAGTGCCGCTCCTCGGTCGGCTGGCGAGCCCGCTGGTGTTCGGGCTGATCGGCGCCTACCAGCGCTGGTTCCCCCACGCACCGGACGCGATGTATGCCAACGAGGTCCGGTTTTATGCCGAGCTTCGCCCGCAGCTGTCGATTGAGGCCCCGCGGGTCTACGCGAGCTCATACGAGCCACGCAACGGCAGGTTCGAGATCGTGATGGAAGATCTGCGTGATCGCGGCGCGCGGTTTCCCAACGCGACCACGCCGGTCTCGCTCGCGCAGATCCGGTCGCTGCTCGACAGCCTCGCCCGACTGCACGCGCAACATTGGGCGAGCCCGCGCTTCGACGACGAGCTCGCTTGGGTCCCCGGTACCCGTCGCGGTGGCATGTTTCCGGTGTTCGACGCGATCGGCCTCGACCTGATCCGCGATCAGCTCCGACGCAGCGCGGACAAGCGCGAGCTGATCGCCCCGCTCGAGCGCTCGATCGAGCAGCTGTGGGAGGCCATGTGGCGGGTCCAGCTCGAGTTCGAGGCCGGACCGACGACCCTGTGCCACGGGGACGCGCACATCGGCAACACCTACCTGCTCAGCGAAGACCAAGCCGGCCTGCTCGACTGGCAGCTGATGGTCCGGGGCTGCTGGGCGCACGACCTCAGCTATCTGCTGGCCACCGGTCTGTCGGTCGAACAGCGGCGCGCGCATGAGCACGAGCTGCTCGCCGAATACCTCGAGGCGCTCGCCCGCTACGGGGTCGCGACGCCGCCGAGTCCGAGCCAGGCGTGGCTTCGTTATCGCCAGGGCATGATCTGGGGGCTGGTGATCGGCTGGCTGATCACCCCGCCACAAAATTACGGGGTCGAGATTACTCGGGCCAACATTGGCAAGATGGTCAGCGCAATGCGCGATCTCGACACGCTCGCGGCGATTCCATGAGCTCAGGGATGTTCACCCAGCACGCTCGCACCCGCATCGTCATCGCCGCTCCTCCAACCGCGGTCTGGGAGGCGCTCTCGGACGTCCGCAACCACGGCCGCTGGAACCCGGCGGTGAGGCTCTCGCCCTGGCGAGGGGAGCCGCTGCGCGCCGGTCGGCGAGCGTGGCTCTCGCTTAAATTGTTCAAGGTCCCGCTGATCGTTCCAGTGCTCGTGGAGGTCGCCGAGCCCGATCGCGAGCTGCGCTGGGCCGGCGGTCCGTGGGGCCTGCTTCGCGGGCGGCACTACTTCGAGCTGCGCGAGCTCGATGGCGCGACCGAGCTGATCCACGGCGAGCGATTCGAGGGCTTGTTGTTGCCGCTGCTGTGGCCGCTGTTGGCGGGCGAGCTCGATCGGCTGTATCGCAGCATCAACGAGGCTTTAGCCGCCCACCTCGAGTCTGAACAATAGCCGGACGCAGGCTCGCCGCGGATCGAGGGGGCGAAGCACTCGACGGAGTTTGCGCAGTCCAAAAAAATCTGCGCCTTATCCGCGAGACGCGAGGCGACGCTGCTACTCTTCTTCTCGTTCCGGCTCGACGAAGTCGCCGTCAGCGAGATGCAATGGCGTCTCCACGCCTGACGGGCTCAGGCCAACCCCCTCGACGAGCTTAGCGAGAAACTCTCCAGCGAGCCCATCGATCCAATACGGCGCCGTATTCATTTTACCCTTGGGACTGTTGCTGCCGTGATGGAAGTCGAGCGGGTGGATGTCGTCGACGGCGTGCACCCACTCGTGGATGAGGGTCCGAGCGATGTCGTCAGGCGGACGATTGAGCCTTCGGACGTTCAAGTACACGTTTTGATGATCCCCTCGGTTGGTCCAGCCAAGCACCTTGAACCGAGCCTTGGCGGTATGTACGGTGATCGTCGCGGTGGACTTCCGCAAGATCTCCGCGATCGCCGCGGGGCTCGCGTTTTTACTGGTAAACCGGGAATCGAACCCATCGGGCTTGGAGGCGATCCGGGTGAAGAAGGCGTCGAGCGACGTGACTGTGTTGGCGAGCCCGATTGCCAACATGACGACGTTCCAATTTCCTACGGAGGGAGCGGGGATGAAGCGACTCATGGTTCTACTCGTCCAACTCGGCGTCGGACCCGTTCATTTTTTTCGGGAGAGCCGACTCAGTCCAAACGATCGAGCGTGAGCCCGGCCGGCTTGCGCAGCGAGACGCGGTAGCGACGGCCGGCGTCGACGGTGATCGTGCCCGCCGAACGCCAGGGCAACTCTGCCGCCTCGCGCAGGTAGACCTTGTGCTTGCCGGGCTTGAGCGAGAGCTTGGCGACGGGCTCGAGGGCGTGCTCGCGGCCGGCGATCTTGACCCACACGAAGAAGAATTCGTGGGCAGCGACCTCGACCTTGGCGGGGGCGCGGGCTTTGGCCGCGGGCGGGGGGTCGGCCTCGTCCAGTTCTGCTTGGACAGGCTCGATCGGGGCGGCGTCCGCTTGGACCGCCGGAGGGGCGGTGGAGGCCGGCGGTGGGGCGGCGACGACCAGCTGATCGTGCGTGCCAGAGCCAGACGCGGCCAGCGAGACCGAGCTGCCGGTGTGCAGGCCTGCGCCGATCCACGCGTAGCCAAAGCCGAGCGCGACCCCGAGGCAGGCGAGGCCGCCGCCGATCGCCAGCGGCAGGCGGCGGCGGCCGAGCTTGGGGGCGAAGCCTGACGCGGCCGCTTCGGGCAGCCGCGGGGTGGTCTCGGACGCCTGCTGGCCTTCGTCGCTGGGGACGGTCCGGGTCGCGAGGTCCGAAGAGTTTTGCGCGGCCGAGCCCTCGCGCACGGTCGGCTCGTCGAGGGCGACGACCTCCTCGTTGGAGAACGCGACGGTCAAGCCGGTCCGCGGCCCGGCGATGCCGGCCCGATCGCGGACCAGCTGGGCGAGCTCGTCGGCGCTGTTGCGGTAGCCGGGCCAGCGACGCAGACGCGCGAGCGCTTGGCTGGCGGTTTGGATGCGGACGTGACGATCGGCGGTCAGCAGGCCGTCGCGCAGGGCCCGTAGCTCGGGCGGCACGTCGCGGCGGCGCAAGGGCGGGACCTCGCCGTTGATGACCATGCCAAACAGGGCGTCACGATCGATGCCGGCCCGAAACCGGAGGCCGTCGAGCAGCTCTTGGAGCATCGCCCCGACCGCGAACAGATCGATGGTCGCGTGCTTGGACTCGCCGCGGACCTGCTCGGGCGGCATGTAGCGGAGCTTGCCGCGGACATGCAGGCCCGAGGTCTCCTCGCTGGCGAGCCGGGCGACGCCGAAGTCGCTGATCTTGACCTCGCCGCTCACGGAGATCAGCACGTTGTGCGGGGAGATGTCGCGATGGACGACGGCGTCGGTCACGTCGCCGCCGGTGAGGTTGTGGGCGTAGGCGAGCCCGCGCAAGACCTCGCCGATCACGTGGGCGACGACGTGGAGATCGAGGGGCTTGGACGCGTCGCGCATGGCCCCGGCGAGGCGCGAGAGATCCATGCCGTCGATCCACTCCATGACCAAGTAGCTGCGCCCGCCGTGCTCGCCGACGTCGAACACCTGGACGATGTTGGAGTGGGTCAGCATCATGGTCAGGCGGGCCTCGTCGACGAACATCCGCCGGTAGACGGGCTTGTCGGCGAGGTGCGAGGCGAGCAGCTTGATCGCGACGGCCTTGCTCGCGCCGCCCATCGCCTCGCGCCGGCCCATCCAGACCTCGGCCATGCCGCCGGAGGCGATCCGGCGGACCAACGCATATGGACCAATTCGTCGCAATGTCGCTACATGAAATGACGCGAATCCTATGGATGTCAAGCCAAAGTGTAATAACCAGGGTGGGTGATGGATCCACCAGACGGCGCGGTTTGTGGCGCTGTGTGACGCTGCGCTGCGATAATTCCTGAGCCGCGCGCGCCGGCTCGCGACACTCGATTACGACGCAGTCATCACGACGGAGGATCGTGACACTCGGCGCAAGATTATGGCATGTTGTCACGCACTGTCGCTCACATTCTTGCTTACATTGAACGTCGGCAATGGCGCGGACGTCGACAACGCCTACGCGGCGGCGGTCGGCGCCCTCGAGCAGGGGATGGTCGCGATCAACACCGATCCGAGCCACGCGATCGCGGCGCTAGGTCTTGCCCTCGCGGCGCTCCACGAGTTCGCGCCGGAGCTCGCAAACGATCCGGCCGGGCTCGAGCTGCGGACCCTGGCCGAGCTCGCCTTGGCGCGGGCGCAGCTGTCGAGTGGTGACCGCGAGGCGGCGGCGGCGACCGTCGACGCGGCGCTCGAGAGCCTCGCTGGCGCGCCGCTGCCAAGCGATCGCCTCGGACCCTCGCTCGGGGCCCTGGTCACGGAGCGCCAGCGCGCGCTGGCTGCCCGTGGGCAGGCGCGGCTGCGTGTCGCTTGCGAGCTGCCGTGTCGGGTCTACGTCGATGAGCGCGAGGTCGCGGCGGAGCTGCTGCTGCCGCTCGGCGATCATCGCCTGTGGATCGAGGCCGAGGCCGGCGGGGCCGAGCCGCTGCGCCGCTCGTTGAGCTTGGTCGATCGGACGACGGCGCTGACGGTGGTCTACCCGGAAGCCGAG